>Ga0187893_10000880_pt1 | contig 75750 bp, 62 predicted proteins | sample MA1701074metaG_FD_139574 | JGI IMG/M metagenome (GOLD analysis project Ga0187893, IMG submission 139574) | White microbial mat communities from a basaltic lava cave in the Kipuka Kanohina Cave System on the Island of Hawaii, USA - MA170107-4 metaG ...
ACGCACTGTTTCATTGGGGCGGCGATGATGAGGGTGACCGGACAGGCATCGCATTACGCGCGTCGAACTGGATGAAGGAGCGGGGCCTGCCCTATCACGTCAACGCGATGCCGTGGCCGGGCGGCAGGTTCGGTCTGAGCGCGGAGGACGCCCGGCGCATCCGGGCGAATGGGCACGAAGTTTCCATCCATTTCAACTTCATCGACGATTTCAAACCGGGAGCGGCGTTCAATCGTGAGGACGTGTTGGCTCAGGCGGCGGCATTCCGGCGGCATTTTGGCCACGACTTCACATGCAGCGTGAATCATTGGGTCCGCTGGACCGGCTGGGCGGAACCGGCCCGCTGGATGCGCGAGGCGGGCGGCAAGGCTGACAATAGTTTCGTCCACTCCAGCTCGCCGCCATTGAATCCGGCAAACCTTCTGGGTTTCTCCTTTGGGACAGCGTTTCCTTTCTGGTTTTACGATGACTGGAGAAGTGGCAACAAGCGAATCGACTTTCTCGAGCTGCCGATTACTGCCTACGAGTGTGGTTACATCGACAAGGAGCGAACAGACTTCGCCACGGTTCACAAGGTGATCGATCTTGCCGCGCGCCATCATCTGACGATGAACTTGTTTCATCACCCGATTTACATCGATCAGTTTCCAGCTTGTCGCGCGGCCATTAACGAGGGACTCCGTTACATGAAAGAGCGTAAGATACGAGCGCTACATGTAGGCAGCGATGGATTGTATCGCTGGTGGAAGGCGCGCTCCGAGACGAGGGTAACGCGCATGACGTTGGCGGGACGGAGATTGAGCTTTGACGTGAGAACCCGCCATCCAGATGGCGTCGTCATCAAGGTGCCACTGAACGAGCCGATCGTTCAATCAATCGCCGCTAATGGCCGACCCGCGCGTTTCCTGACGGAAGAACGATTCGGCCGGCGCTGGCTGCTGGTCGCCGTCCCTGCGGGAAACTCACGGGTGGAGTGCCACTGGTGAAGCGTGGGCCGTGGTCGGAGCGCTCGGCGCAACCTGACACCGCCACGACTGATTTTTGGACTGCGGCGGCAAGTCGGACGCGACGCCGCTTTGGAGGGGGAAGGCCAGCGGGTAGGGGCCTGGCCAAAAGCGCCGTCGTCGCTGCGCTCTGCCGGCGCAGTCCATAAACCCAAACCGCTGACGATGGTGCAGTGCGGAATTGCGTGAGCGGAGCGCTCTGAAGCTTTCCGTTTGAGCATTGAACGAAGTCGTGCCATGCTGCTCACGCTCACCATGAAAACAAACGCCTGTCTTTTTGGCGCCTGCTGGCTGGCGGCGACCGCTGCCGCTGCCGAGTTCGGCATCAGTTCGTTCAACACCAACGGCCAACTCTCCTGGTCGAACGCCTTTCCGGCGGGCGTCGTCACGGTTGAAGCCAAAGGCTCGCTGAACAGCCCATGGCGACCTGGAACAAATTATTTCACCTCCAACACCGTCGGCAGCGCGCGCGTGCCAATGACGCCGAGCAACGGGTTCGTTCGCCTGCTCGCGGTGGACGTTTCCACCAACTCCCCGCGGCATTACACGAACTTGCTGGAGTCCTACGGTATCCTGGAAACCGTCGCCGGGCGGGGCAACTCGAACCTCGATGACACTCAGTGGCGGCCAGAGTTTGAAGGGGAGTGGGCAACAAACGTGAGCTTGTCCCGGCCGCACATCTCGTTCGGCGATCCTCACGGCAATGTGTTGATCGTGGACCAGCGAAGCGATTCCGTGCTGAAGGTGACTCCGGAGGGAAGACTCTTCACCTACGCAGGCACGCACATCGAAGGTGACAATGGAGACGGACCGACCAACGCGACGCGTCTGCACCTGAAAAATCCCAATGGCGGGTGGATGCGTGCCGACGGCACGTTCTACATTCTGGACACCGAAAATGGAAAGGTGCGTCGAGTGGACACCAACGGCATCATGAGCACGATGTTCTCGACCGGAGAATCGCTGGGCGATGGGCGGGCGCTGTGGGTTAAGAGCGACGAATCGGTGGTGTATTTCGGATTTGGAGAGACATCCACCAACCTGATGAAATGGACACCGACCGGTGGAGTCGTTTCCATCCGCAGGGACTTTAGAGAGCTTGGAAACATCATTGGAGATGAGCGAACAGGCGACCTTTACATCAGCGACCGCGTGGCCAACCGGGTGTATCGACTGAATACCAATGGAGTGCTGACCCCGATCGCAGGCAACGGCAACCAGGGTCTCGCGGTCGAAGGCGCTCGAGCTTTGGACACGCCGCTGGCGCTGCCGCGTTGCGTTTGGTTTCTGCCGAACAGCGGTTACTTCATCACCGAGCACGACGCCGGCAACGGCCTCGGCAATCGCATCTGGTACGTCGATCCTGCGGGCATTATTCACCGCTGGATGAATGGCACCGGCAGCGGCAACCCCTCCAGAGTCGGCGACGGGCAGTGGTTTTACGCCAATCCGGGAACCGCCAAGGTCTCACGCGTCCGGGCCATCAACACCGATCCCTTCGGCAACCTGATCATCACCGAAAGCAATTATGGCTACGTAAGGCGTATCCGATTCCAACGGATGAACCCGTAAACGACCGGGGTTGCGGGGCTGGCGCTTCTTCCTCCTTCCTGGATGTTTGTGCGCTTAGCGGGCGTCACTTTGAAAGCCAACTTGCAAACATCACCTCTGCCCGCACAATCCCGCCCGTGGACAAAGCGATCGTTTATCTAGCGGTGGGGATTGGCAGTGCGCTCGGCGGGATGGGGCGTCTGTGGATCGCCGGTCTCGTCGGCCAGCGTTACGGTGAAACATTCCCTTGGGGAACAATTCTCGTCAACGTCACCGGCTCCTTTGCCATCGGCGTGCTCAGTGCATTCACCGCAACGGATGGACGGTTGCAACCCAAACTCAGCCCGATTGCCGCGCAGTTCCTGATGGCGGGAATCTGCGGGGGCTACACCACGTTCTCCGCATTCAGCCTGCAAACCTTGAAGCTCCTTCAGGCCGGCAGTCTGTCCCAAGCTGGCGCGAATATCGCGCTGTCCGTCATCGCCTGCATCGCGGCGACCGGGATCGGGTACCTCGCTGGCCAGGTGTTCAACCCCTGAAGTTCAGCGTCCTGCGTTACTTTCTGTCCGGCCTCTTGCAGCGTACCAGGGTCGGCCGCATGTCGTTGCCGGTTTTTCCGCGCGGGTCGCCGTTGTTATCGGTGACGATCCAGATGAAGTCTTTGCTCACCGTCAGTCCTTCCATCAAGCCGACCGGCAGCCCGGTGCGATAGCCAAGGCCCTCTTCGATGTCGCCGAAATCGAATTCTTCGAGGACATAATGCGTGCGAGGATCGACTTTCAGAATCACTCGATGCTGGCGGCAGAGCACCCAGAGATGGTCCTCAAACCAGCACAGGTCTGAATAATGCAGTCCGAAAAAGCTGCTCTTGGTCGGATGCACCACGAAGTGCCCTTTCACCTTCAGACTGGCGAGGTCCACTTCGATGATAATCGCGGAACCGCGCTCGTTGGCGACGTAGAGTTTGCCCTTACCGATGGCGATGCCTTCGAAGGAAGCATTGGAATCAATCAGGCTGAAAAAATCTCGCACCGGCGCCCAATCAATCGACAGCCGTTCCGTGCGCGCCGTCTTTGGGTCACAACGAAAAATCGAGCGCCCACGCTCTTCACAGACGTAGAAGCGGCCCTGCTCGTCACGGGCGATGCCTTCGCAATCGAAGGCGCGTTGCTCGCCGGAGAGGGCGAGCAACTGTTCCTTCTGGAAGCAATCGTTGAATGGAACCAGGTTCGCCTCCTTGCCGCCCGGCAGATAATCAATCCGGTAAAGGACCGCGTCGTGTGTGTTCCGCAACGTCAGCAGCTCCCCGGAATCCAGCAGCCAGAGTCCTGAAGCGTCGAAGCGCTGGTTGTTCGGCAGGTTAAGCGCGGTGGTTTGCTCGGCGATGAGCCGATGTCGCGGCCAGGAGCCGTGAGCTTGTTGCGGGGTCTTGCAACCGCAGACAACGAGCAGCGCCGTCAGCGCGAGGAAGGAGAATCTCGTCATGCCTCCACGATGCCGTGTGAACAGCGCCGGCTGCAAGGGAAAGAGGTTTTCACTGTCCTGCAATCGCCGGCGGAAAGACCTGGCTGGCCAGTGCCAAAAGCGGATTCGGATAAATGCCCAGCAACAGCATTCCGACTACGCAACCCGCGAGCGAAACTTTCAGCGGCATTGAAACGGAAAGCGGCAACTGGCCTGCGGGCGCTTGCGACCAGTAAATGGCGCGGACGACACCAAAATAGTAGTAAAGCGAGATGACCACGCCGACAACAGCCACGCCAATGAGCCAGTAGTACGCCGGGCCTTGTTCCAGCGCGGCTTTGAACAGCAGGAATTTCCCGAAGAATCCGGCCAGCGGCGGAATGCCCGCGAGCGACACCATCGCCAGCGTCATCGTGCCAGCCAGCAACGGCGAGCGCTGGTGCAAACCGGCGAGATCGGCGATGTCTTCCGCTTCCGTTTCCCGCATGACCGCGCAAATCACGGCGAAGGCTGCCAGCACGGTGAACAGATAACCGCCGAGATAAAACAGGATGGCGATGACTCCCGCGCTGCTCATTGCCGCGACGCCCAGCAGCAGGTAGCCGGCGTTGGCGATACTGGAGTAACCGAGCAACCGCTTCAGGTTCCGCTGCGGAATCGCGCAAAGACTGCCGTAAAGAATTGTCACGGCGGACATCACCATGATGAGCAGCTTCCAGCGCCCGGTGATTTCCGGCGGCAGTGAGCCGAGAATGAAGCGTAACAGGAGGACAATGCCCGCCGCCTTCGAGCCAACGGCGAGAAAGGCGGTCGTGGGCGCGGGCGAGCCCTGGTAAACATCCGGTGCCCAGATTTGGAGCGGGAAGGCGGCGATCTTGAAGGCCAGCCCTGCCACCACCAACAACAGTCCGAACAGGAACAGCGGCTGGCCGGAGAGCGCCCTGGCTTTCACTGCCAGTTCCGGGAAGTTCATGCTCCCCGCCGTGCCATAGACCAGCGCGATCCCATAAACCATGATCGCCGATGCCAGCGCGCCGAGGATGAGATACTTGATGCCGGCCTCCAGTGACGCGAGGCGATTACGCTGGAAGCTGGTCAAAACGTAAAACGTGACCGTGATCAGTTCGATAGAAACGAACAGCATCGCGAAATCGTTCGCGGACGCGGCGAACATCATCCCGGATAGCGCGAAAAGCGTGAGGCTGTAGAACTCCGAGATGCCCGCCAGGATGCGGCTCGAAAACTCCGCGGCCATCAGCAAGACGATGAGCGCAGCCAGCAGGAAAAAGCGTTTGAAGAACACGGCGAGGCCGTCCATGACGTAGCTGCCATTGAAGTGCGGCGTGCCCCACGCCAGAGCGACTGGCATTCCGGCCGGCTGATTTGTGCTGGCAACGGCGGCGGTCGCGGCCTGGCTCGATAGAGAGGCTGGCCTCGCGGCAGGCGCATTGGTACCGGCAATGGATGTGACCGCGACCGTCACCGTGGGCGGTGGATTGACAAAACTGTAGAGGAGGATCAAGCCGACGCCCGTGGCAGCGATATAGCCAAGCTGGCGCTTGCGATCGGAAGGCAGCCAGAGATCCATCAACAACACGCCAAGCGCGAGGATTAACACCCCGATTTCCAGGCTCATTAAAGACGCGTTCATTCCGGATGCTTAGAGTTCGTGGTCATCTCGCTCTATCTGGACGGCACGGCAGCGACCTTTTTGGCGGGCGCGCTTTCGACCTTGCTCGTCGCCATCTTTACGATGATGTCGGCGCTCGGCTTGATTTTGTCGGTCAACAACCGGGGCCAGCAGCCAAACCCGAGCAAGGCCGCGAGCAGCAGAGTGAACGGCATTTTACGCCAGAGCGTAGCGTCGGTGACTCCGGCCCATTTGTCCGAAGGCTCACCGTGCAGCACGCTGCGCACGGCGCGCAGCATGTAAATCGCGCCGATGACCAGACCGCCCCATGCCGCCGCGACCACGAACCATTGCGCATTGCCTAGGGAACCCTTCCACGTGCCGAAGAGCACGCTGAGTTCGCCGACGAAGTTCGCGAAGCCCGGCAAGCCGCAGCCGGCCAGCATCGCCATGATGAGCGCCGCGCCGATGAAGGGCAGCTTGCGGAGCAAGCCGCCCATCTCGTCCATGTTCAGCGTGTTGGTCTGCGTGCGGATGTAGCCGCTCAAGCCGAACGTCAGCGCGGCGAGCAAGCCGTGAGCAATCATCACCACCACCGCGCCAGTCACGCCGATGAGATTCAGGCTCGCGATGCCGAGGAAGACGAAACCCATGTGCGCGACGGACGAGTTGCCGATGAGTTGGTTCAAGTCGCGCTGGCGCATTGCCACCCAGCCGCAGTAGAGAATGTTGCCGAGGCAGAGCAAGGCGAGGACGTTGACCCAGTGCTTAGCGCCTTCGGGCATGAGCGGCAGGGCGATGCGGATGAGACCGTAGAGGCCGAACTTCTTGAGCACTCCGGCGTGAAGCATTGCGGTCGCTGTCGGAGCTGCACCGTAGCCCAACGGTGCCCAGGTGTGAAACGGCCAGAGCGAAACGAGAATGCCGAAGCCGAACATCAGCAGCGGAAAGATAAAGTGCTGCGCGTTGGCTGTCATCGGGTTCGCCCTGAAGTATTCCGTGAGCGCCACGATGTCGAACGTGCGGCGAGTCACGGGCATTTGCAGATAAAGGATAATGAGGCCGACCAGCGCGATCAGCGCCCCTGCGCTGAGATAGAGGGTGATGTTGAACGTCGCATAGTTCTTGTTCTCACCGCGGCCCCAGACGCCAATCATGATGAAGGTGGGGATGAGCGCGAACTCATGGAACGCGTAGAAGAAGAACAGGTCGAGCGAGGCGAATGCGCCGAGGATGCCGCCGGTCATCACCATCAGCAGCAGGTAGTAGAGCTTGTGGTTGGTCTTGATTTCCCACGACACGCACGCCGCCGCGAAAGCCACGATAGCGCCCATGAAGATCAGCCCGACGTTGATGCCATCGACGCCGACGAAGTAATTGATCCCGAGCGACGGAACCCATGCGATTTTCTGAACAAACTTGTAGCCGTCCGCGCCTGCCTCAGCGGCTTCGTAACCCAGGAACATCTTCGTTGCGATCAGCAGCGAGCCGAGCGTCGCCAGCAGCGCCACGCCACGGAACACCGCGCGGTAATTACGCGGGGTGAACAGAATCACCAGCGCGGCGAGAAAAGGGAGGAGGATGATAGAGGTCAGCATGGTGAGGCAATGGGGCGCATCGCCGGAGCAGCCAGGAGAAGTGATTGAACGTCCGCCCTCACCCCGGCCCTCTCCCCCAGGAGAGGGAGCGCGGTGGCGGTCATCGTCGGATCGAAACGAATCGCCGCGTTCGATTGCGCTACGAACGCGTCCAGGGGCGTGATGTAGCAACGCGCGTTCTTCGCGCTCCCTCTCCTGGGGGAGACGGCTGGGGTAAGAGCGAGCGTATCCTTCATTATTTCAGGGCAAAGAGAAGGACCAACACAACGCCCGCGACAAAGATGAACGCATACGTCTGAAGGTTGCCGGTCTGCACGAGGCGCAGGGCGCGGCCGAAGATTTCGGTTGAGCCGTGCAGGCCGCGGACGCCGAGGCCGGCGATGATCCAGCGGTCGAACCAGTCGGCCAGGCGGGAGACAGCTTCGTGCGTGATGGCGATCAGGCCGGAGTACATCTTGTCGAAGTAGAAGCGATCTCGCATGGCGCGGGAAAGGAGGCCCAGCTTTTCCGGCAGCGGATCCTTCTCTGTGTTCGCATAGAGGCTATAGGCGAAGGAGAAGCCGAAGACCGTTGCGCCCAGACCCATGAGCGCGGCCAGTGGCGCGTGGCCGAACGGGGCGAAGAGTGTATCGAGAAAACCACTTGGATGTGCAGCGGTTTCAGGAGTCAGATGGCGGCCAAAGAACAAATCAATTCCCCAGAAGCCAGCGAGAACCGTCGGCGCCGCCAGAATGACGAGTGGCCATGTCATCACCTTTGGCGATTCGTGGACGTGATCAGCAGAGTCCGAGCGAGGTGAACCGAGGAACGCCACCAGCACCAGCCGCGCCATGTAGAAGGCGGTAAGGAAGGCCACCCCTGAAGCCAGGATAAAGAGCAGAACGCTGTGCTCCGAAGCAACAGCGAGGATAGCATCTTTGCTATAAAAACCGCTCAACGGCGGCACGCCACACAACGCCAGCGTGCCGAGAAGGAAAGTCCAGAACGTCACGGGCATTTTCGTTTTCAAGCCGCCCATGTGCCAGATGTTTTGTTCGTGATGGCAGGCGCAGATGACGGAGCCGGCTCCGAGAAAAAGCAGCGCCTTGAAGAAAGCGTGAGTGGTGAGGTGATACATCGAAGTCGTCGGGCCTGTCAGCCCAACGGCCATGACCATGTAGCCAAGTTGCGAGAGCGTGGAATAAGCCAGGATGCGTTTGATGTCGTTTTGTTGAACGGCGATGAGTGCAGCCAGCAGCGCCGTGATGCCACCCATCCACGCGATGAGGTCAAGTGCGGTGACGCCATTGAGGAAGTTGAGCGGCGCCGGCCAGACGCTGTGCGCGCCGAACAGGAAGAAGATTCGGCAGAGCATGTAAACGCCGGCGGCTACCATCGTAGCGGCATGGATGAGCGCACTAACGGGCGTGGGGCCTTCCATCGCGTCCGGCAGCCAGACGTGCAGCGGGAACTGCGCGCTCTTCCCCATCGCGCCACAGAAGATCAGCAAGCCAGCAAGTGCGGCCACACCCGCCCAGGCTTCCGGCGCTTTGAGCAGACGTTGCTGCAACTCATCGAAGCCCACCGAGCCGAGCGTCGCCCAAACGAGGATAATGCCGAGAATGAAACCGAAATCGCCCAGCCGATTTGTGATGAATGCTTTCTTGGAAGCGTCCGCCGCCGCCGGTCGTTCATACCAGAAGCCGATGAGCAGATAGCTGGAGACGCCGACGAGTTCCCAAAAGATGAACATCATGACGAAGTTGTTCGCCAGCACGATGCCGAGCATTGAGAACATGAAGAGGCTGAGGCTCGCGAAATAACGGCCCATGCCGCGGTCCTCCCGCATGTAGCCGTAGGAGTAGATGTGAATCGCGCTGCCCACGCCGGTCACGACGAGGAGCATCAGGAGGCTGAGTGGATCGAGGCGCAGGCCAAGTTCGATTTTGAGATCGCCGATGGTCAGCCAGTTGAGCGGCGTAGTGGGAACGACCTTGGAATCCATCACCGTCTGTTTGAACATGAGAAACACGCCGCAGCTCACCAGGAACGAAAGCACCACCGCCGTAATGGAGAGTTGCGCGCTGAACTTGCCGTCGCGTTGGGTGAAGAGCGTGATGGCCACCGCGGCGAGCAACGGCAGGAACAGGATAATCCAGGCTACGTCTTCGGGTTTGAAATCGTCGAACATGCGCGCTTCCTAGAGCTTCATCGTAGTCAGGTCTTCGACGTGCGCCGTCTGGCGCTTGCGATAGAGCGCGACGATGAGCGCGAGGCCCACCGCCACCTCCGCCGCCGCCACGGTGATGATGAAGAAGACCATGACCTGGCCGTTGAGATTGTTGTTGAAGCGCGAGAAGGCGACGAGCGCGAGGTTGGCCGCGTTGAGCATCAACTCGAGCGACATGTACATCACGATCAGATTGCGTCGCATGATGACGCCGAGCACGCCAAGGCAGAAGAGCGCCGCGCTGACGATCAGATAATGTTCGAGGCCGACAGGAGTGAGGTGCATTACTTGAGATCCTTCTTGCTCAGGAGAATCACGCCGACCATCGCGACAAGGAGCAGGACGGAGACGATTTCAAACGGCAGGAGGTATTGGGTGAACAGCAGTTTGCCCAGCGGAGCAGTCGCGCCTTCCGCCTGCGGCTGGAGTCCGGCACCGACGCCGGAGGCCGAAATCGCGCGGATGGCAATCGCAGCCAGCGCGCCAACGGAGAGAACGCCGGTCACGACTCCGAAGGTCTTGAACTTGCGCGCGGCCTCTTCCTTCAGATCCAGCAGCATGATCACGAACAGGAACAGCACCATCACCGCGCCCGCGTAAACCAGGATTTGCACCGCCGCGAGGAAGAACGCGCGCAGCAGCACGAACAGCCCGGCCAGCGACACGATGGCGAGCACAAGGAACATCGCGCTCGTGACTGGATTGCGGGTGAACGGATTCGCCACGACGAGGAAGCCGCAGAGCAGCGTCAATGCGGCGAAAAGGTAGAAGAAGAGGTCGTGCATTGCGCCAAGCTCAAAGTTCAAAGCTCAAAGTCTCAAGCAAAAAGCCGTTGCGCCCTTTACGCCCTTTTGGGGCTTGGTCTTTGGAATATGTTTTAAGCTTTGAACTTTGAGTTTTGAGCTTCATTCAGTCATCCCTTCACCGGAAACTCTTCTTGTTCCTTCGCTTCTTCCAGTTTGTGTTTCCACTTCTGAATGCCCGCGTGCGTGCCCCCCAGCGCGAGCAGCTTCTCTTTGTTGTAAATCATCTCCTCGCGACTCGTGCCGGTGAGCGAATAATCCTTTTGCAGGAAGATGGCCTCCTCCGGGCAGACTTCCTGGCAGAACCCGCAGAAGATGCACCGGAGCATGTTGATCTCAAATTCCTGCGGCATCTTCTCCGCGTTGGGCCGGTCGGCATTGCTCATCACCGGTCCCGGCGGCGTGATGCGAATGGCCTTGGGCGGGCAGACGAACTCGCAGAGCTGGCACGAGACGCACTTGGTGTTGCCCTCCTGGTCGCGCACGAGGTAAGGCGCGCCGCGATAGCCGGGGCCGACAGTCCACGGCACTTCCGGGTAATACCCTTGCCCCGTTTGCTTCGCGGCGTTGTCGCCCTTGAAGAGCGTCCGCGCCAGGTGCCGGGCCGTGACTTTGAACCCGCCCACAATCGCCGGCAGATAAAGCCGTTCCCAAAACGTCAGTTTTTCGCGTTTAACGATCATGCAAATTCAATCTCGCCGTTGAGGCGCGGAAGGATTTCATTTCGCCTTCATCCAAAGCACCACCGCCGTCACCAGAATATTCGCCAGCGCCAACGGGATGAACCGCCGCCAGCCGAGGTCCATGAGTTGGTCGTAGCGGAAGCGCGGCAACATCCAACGCACCCAGATAAACACGACCATTACGACGAGCATCTTTGCCAGGAAGATGCCAATGTGCAGCAGCCCGGCGACAATCGTGCTTGCCGGCTCGCTCATGCCTGGCAGCGTCCAACCGCCAAAGAAGAGCGTCACCATCATCGCCGAGGCCGCGATCATCGCCGCGTATTCGCCAAGGAAGAACAGCGCGAACTTCATCGAACTGTATTCGGTGTGATAGCCGCCGACGAGTTCGGTCTCCGACTCCGGCAAGTCGAACGGCAGGCGGTTTGTTTCCGCAAAAGCCGCGACCAAAAAAATGAAAAACGAGATCGGCGAATAAAGCAGCAGCCAGCCGTGCTCAGCCTGCCAGCCGATGACTTGGCTGAGATTCAGATTGCCGACGATGAGAAAAAGCGGGACGACGCTCATGCCCATTGAAATCTCGTAAGAAATCATCTGCGCGCTGGAGCGGATGCCGCCAAGAAACGGATACTTCGAGTTGCTCGCGTAGCCCGCCAGCACGATGCCATAAACGCTCAGCGAGACGATGCCGAACGTGTAGAGGATACCGACGTTAAGGTCCGCGATGACCATTGGCTCATTACCGAGCTTCGAGCCGAACGGAATCACCGCCAGCACCAGAAACGCTGGAATCATCGTGATAGCCGGCGCGAGCCAGAAGTAAGCCTTGCGCACGTAGTCGGGCGTGAAGTCTTCCTTGAGCAGAAACTTCAAGCCGTCCGCCAGCGGTTGAAACATTCCCCAGCGTTGCAGCAGCCGGCCCACAACAGGAATCTTCAGGGCAAACGGCGGCGCAGTGCGGTTCGGCCCGACGCGATCCTGAATCCACGCCGATATCTTCCGCTCCACGAGCACGGCGTAGGCGACCATCGTCAGCACCGGCACGATGACGCAGACGATTTTGATCAGCGAGATGAGGAGGAATTGCCAGTCCATGCGCTTAAATTTGAACCGTCACTCCCGTGTCTCCGAGCGACGCCCAGGTCACGCCGTTGAAGGCAGGCACCTCGGCAGCCATCTGGTTGAACAAGCCTTCAATGTTCACGAACCCGTTCTGGCCCGTGACGTTGTAAACCAACTCGTGCAGGAACTCCCATTCCGGTCGCGCATCGCCCTTCGGTTCGACGGCTTTCATGAAGCGCTGCACGCGGCCCTTCACGTTCGTGAAGCTGCCGCGCTTTTCGGCGTGCGCGCAGCCGGGCAAAAGGTAATGCGCGGCGGCGGTTGTCTTGTTCGGGAGAATGTCACTGACGACGAGCGTCTCCAGTTTGCCGAGAAGCTCCGCGCTGATGCCGTGTTTTGTCACATCCTCGCCGAAAATGATCAGCGTCTTGATGGCGCCCGATCTGATGCCGTCGGCGATCTTCGCGAATTGCGAACCCACCGGCTTGGCCGCAACCCCTGTGAGCCAGGCGCCGTTGCTGTTCGGATTCTTATCCGCGTTGACGAGTAACTCGTCGCCGTCGCCCGTCCGCAGCACGGAATCGGTGATGGCGTTGAGCCTGGTCGCGATCTTCTTCAGGAGGAAAAGCTCTTCGTTCGTCTGCCGCGCCGACGCGACAATGGCCACTGAACCAGCCGACGCCTTGCGCAGCTTCTCGCTAATCTCTCCAAGCGCGTTTGACCAAGTGGTCTTCTGCCCACGCACAACCACGTCCTTCATGCGATCCTCGCGGCCAATCCACTTGTAATTGAGCCGGCCCGCATCACACATCCATGACGAGTTGACAGCGTCGTTCTCGCGCGGTTCGTAGCGGTGGATTTTCTCTTCGCGTGACCCAATGACGATGTTGCAGCCCGTGCCGCAACTGGTGCAAACCGACTTCGTCTCTTTCAGGAACCACACCCTCATGCGGAACCGAAAATCCTTCGACGTGAGCGCGCCGACCGGACAGATGTCCACCGTGTTCAGCGTGTAGTTGTTCGCGAACGGCGTGCCGGGGAAAGTGGCGATGGTGTTGTAGCTGCCGCGATTGACGATGCCGAGCGCATCGTCGCCTGCGATGTCTTTGGTGAACCGGATGCAGCGCGTGCAGAGAATGCAGCGCTCGGCGTCGAGCACGATGCGCGGCCCGAGATCAACTGCCTTCGGCTTGTGAACCTTCGCCTCGACGAAGCGACTCTGCGCCTGCCCATATTCGACGGAGTATTCCTGCAGCTTGCACTCGCCAGCCTGATCACAAATCGGGCAATCGAGCGGATGATTGATGAGCAACGATTCGAGTACGCCCTCGCGCATCTGTTTCACGCTGGGCGTCGCGGTGTAAATCTCCATTCCCGGCGAAATCGGCGTGGCGCAAGCGATGGCCGGGCGCGGCGACTTCGCGATCTTCGGCGTGCCGTCCGCGTTCATCACTGGCTTGCGGTCCGGCCCCATCGCTGGTGTGCCGAACTCGACGAGGCACATCCGGCAATTGCCAGCCACGGGGAGCTTGGGATGATAGCAGTAGTGCGGCACATCCACCTTCGCCAGCGCGCACGCCTGAATCATCGTAGTGGGAATCGGCCGGCCGGTCAGCGGGTCGGGCATGGTCTTCGGTGCCTCGATCTCGCGACCGTCCACCTTGACCTTGAGCTTTTCGACCGGTGGAGCGGCGGGCTTGGTTTCCGTTGTTGTTGCGGATGACATGTGATTAAACGCAAAGGCGCAAAGACGCAGAGGCGCAGGGGAACAACGACTTTGCGTCTCTGCGTCTTCGCGTCTTTGCGTTGAAACGGATCATATCAATGCACAGTTGCCACCGGTGAACGTTCTGCGGCTGTCTTCGCGTTGCCCTTCTCCATCGCGCGACGTTCCTCATCGACCGCACCTCTCGCCACGAACTCGTCCCTGAACTTGCCGACGAAGCTCTGCACGGGCCACGAGCAGGCTTCGCCGAAGGCACAGATGGTGCGGCCACCGGGGATGTTGTCCGCGATCTTGACGAGGTAATCAGCGTCGGTTTTGCGGCCCTCGCCGTGCGTGAGTCGGTGGAGCGCCTTGGCCATCCAGAGTGAGCCTTCGCGGCAGGGGGTGCATTGGCCGCAGCTTTCGTGGGCGTAGAAGTCGGCGATGTTCGCCAGGGCCTCGACGATGTCCGTTGAGTCATCCATCACGATGATGGCGCTGGAGCCGGACATCGTGCCGGCAGCCATCAGTGAATCGAAGTCGTAGGGCAAGTCGAGCATGTCCACTTCCTGCTCGATGTCTTTGCCATCAGCACCGCGTTTCTTGAGCTTAAATTTCTCGCCGGCCTTGAGGACCTTCGCCGAGGAGCCGCCGGGTATGACCGCTTTGAGTTTGCGTCCATCCCGCAAGCCGCCGCCAAAGTTCGGGTCGTTGATCAATTCGCCGATGGTGACCTTGCCGACTTCAATCTCGTAATAGCCGGGTTTCCTGACGTGGCCGCTGAGGCTGACAATGCGCGTGCCGTTGTTGTTCGGCGTTCCGAGCTTGGCGTATTCCGCCGCGCCCATCTGCACGATGTGCTTCACATGGCAAAGCGTCTCGACGTTGTTGACAATAGTCGGGCACATCCACAGACCGAGCACGGCGGGGAAATACGGCGGCTTGATGCGTGGATAGGGCCGCTTGCCTTCGAGCGATTCGATAAGGCCCGTTTCCTCGCCGCAGATGTAGGCGCCTGCGCCGCGATGGATGTGAATCTCCAGCTCGTAACCGCTGCCGAGAATATTCTTGCCGAGGAAATTCTTCGCGCGCGCCTCGTTCAAGGCGCGGTTCAGGATGCGCGCGCCTTCGGGAAATTCGCCGCGGATATAGATGTAGGCCAGCTTCACGTCGTTAGCGAAGCAGGAGATGATCATGCCTTCGAGCAGTTGATGAGGGTCCTTGTGGATGATCTGGCGATCCTTGAACGTGCCTGGTTCGGACTCGTCGGCGTTGCAGATGAGATAAATCGGCTTGCCGCTGCGGCGATCGACGAAGCTCCACTTCAACCCGCACGAGAACCCTGCCCCACCCCGGCCTCGCAAGCCGGAGAGTTTTATGTCTTCGCGGATTTGTTCGTGGGCTGAGAGCTTCTTTCCGTCCGGCAAATCCTTCGGAGGCATCGCCAGCGCCTTCTTCAGCGTTTCGTAGCCGCCGTGGCGCAAGTAGCACTCGATGTCAGGCGTGTAGCCCGGCGTGTCAGCGTGCTTGAGAACGAGTCGGCATTCCGAAGGCATTTAGATTTAAGCTTTACGTTTTTCTGTTGGCGTCCGTGGTCTCGCGGCTTGACTGACGGTGGAATCGGCATACGCTCCTCGATGCTCCGGCTTGCCCGATGGTGTAACGGTAGCACAGCAGACTCTGGATCTGTTTGTCATGGTTCAAATCCATGTCGGGCAGCCAATTCATTTACACCTCGACAAAATCTCATCCGCCTTGGCCTGCGAAACGCCTTCGTAGAAATCCTCGTTGCACATCATCACGGGCGCAGTGCCGCAACTGGCAAGGCACTCGACGAATTCCACGGAGAACTTGCCGTCCTTCGTCGTTTGCAAGCCGTGCGCCTGGGTATCGAGGCCAAGCTTTGTGCAGAAGTGCTCGTGCAATTGCTTTGAGCCGCCGAGCGCGCAACTCAATGTGCGGCAGACTTTGATCACGTATCTCCCGGCCGGCTCCTGGCGAAACATTGGGTAGAACGTGACCAGTTCGAAAACGTTGATGGGCTGGAGACCGAGCTTCTTCGCGGTCCACTCGATAGCCTCCTTCGAGAGCCAGCCGAAGTGTTCCTGCAAGGCGTGCAACAGCATCAGCGACGCGCTCCGCTTTTTGTCGGGCGGATAGTGCGTGATCAGTTCGTCGATCTCCGCTTCAAGCCTGGCTGGAACGGCGAAGGTCATCGATCACATTCCCCCATCACGAAATCAATCGAGCCAAGGATCGAAACCACGTCGCTCATCATGTGACCCGGCAGGAGCGCGGGCAGAATGCTCAGGTTCACAAACGAAGGCGCGCGAATCTTCAGTCGATGCGGAGTGCCGCCGCCTTTGCTGTTGATGTAGAAGCCAAGCTCTCCCTTCGGGTTTTCCGCGCCGAAATAGATTTCGCCCGGCGGCGCGTTCACGCCTTGCGTCACGAGCATGAACTGGTGGATCAACTCCTCCATACTGGTCATCACCTTCTGCTTCGGCGGCAGCACGGTTTTGCCATCGGGAATGTTGATCGGCTCGCCCGCCGGGTTATCCACGCCGCCGGGCAACTTGTCGAAGCACTGGCGCAGGATGCGCACGCTCTGGCGCATCTCTTCCATCCGAACCAGATAGCGGTCGTAGCAATCGCCGACGGAGCCGACCGGAATATCGAACTGCAGATCGGCGTAGCACAGATACGGCGCGGCTTTGCGGAGATCGTGTTCGATGCCGCAGCCGCGCAAGTTTGGCCCGCTCAATCCGTAATCGATAGCCATCTCCTTCGAGATCACGCCAACATCGCGAGTGCGATCCACGAAGATGCGGTTGCGAGTGAGCAGCTTCTCTGACTCGTCGAAATTCACCACCACCTCATCGCAGAACTTCCGGCATTGCGCCGCCCAACCTGGCGGCAGATCGCGCATCAGTCCGCCAATGCGCGTGTAGCTGGTGGTGAAGCGCGCGCCGGTCAGGCTCTCGCACAGGTTGTAAATCTTCTCGCGCTCCGTAAACGTGTGCATGAAGACGGTCAGCGCACCCACATCCATCGCGAAAGCGCCCAGCCCCAGCAGATGCGCCGAGATGCGGGCCAGTTCACAGCAGATGACACGGATGTACTGGCAGCGCGGCGGCAATTGCCGGTCGATGCCCATGAGCTTCTCGACCGCCAGAGCGTAGGCGACGTTGTTCGCCAGCGGCGCGAGGTAATCCAGCCGATCCGTGTAAGGGATAAACTGAGTGTAAGTCATGTTCTCGGCGATTTTCTCATCGCCGCGATGCAGATAGCCGACATCGGGCACCGCCTTGGTGACGATTTCTCCATCGAGTTCCAAGATGATGCGCAACACGCCGTGCGTCGAGGGATGCGATGGCCCCATGTTGAGGACCATCTTTTCGCCCTCGAGGTCGCGTAATCCCTCCGCTGCGGACGCAATAGCCTCAGCGGCGCGTGTCGCTGGCTCGCGAAATTCGATGTCTTGAACAGTAGCCATGATTCGCGCTCGCGTATTTTATCGCCGTGGTTCTATCGGGCCGGGACCGAAAGCGTGGCCATGCGCTTCCTGAATGTCTTTGCGCCGTTCCAATCGCGCGTTGGTTTCCAGCGAATCGGTTTCGGGAATGCGGACGCGCGGCTCGCGTGCAATAGCGCCATTGCCGCCCGAGATGGTGACGAAGGGACCGCCGTCTTGCGGCGCTGGTTTGGTAAAGGCGACCTCCGGCAGTTCACTCGGCTTGCCCGCCAGCGGGAAATCCTTTCGCAAGGGAAAATACGGGTAACCTTCCCACATCAAGATGCGACGCAAGTCGGGATGCCCGCGAAAGCGGATGCCCATCATGTCATAAATCTCGCGCTCATGCCAATCCGCCGTGCGCCAAACACTGGTTACCGTGGGCAGTTCGGACTTTTCCTCGGTAACGTCGGTCTTGAAGCGCAGGTGAATATTTCCCGCCAATCGGCTCAGTTCATAGACCACCGTCCAGCGCGGGTCTTCGCCGTAGTTGTCCACGCTGCTGATGTCCACGAGGTAATCAAAGCCCAGTTCCTTTTTTGCGTAGACGCAAACTTCGGCAATTTTGTCGGCGTCGCAAAGCTTCACCGTAACTTCCCCACGAAACTCCGACGGCTCGGAGATCATTTCACCGAACTGCGCTTTCAACTTCCTGGCTGACTCAATAGCGGACATTCGCGTGTCACAAATACGAATTACGATTTTACGAAATACGAGCGGCCGAAACGGCTCGAGGAACTCAAACCGCGACAGCTTTCTGCGTCTTTGCCCTGGACGGCGCCTTGCCGAGTCTTGAAGTGATCTCCAACTCCTTCACCACGGGCTGGCGGGCGACTTTGCTCTGCATCTTCACGAGCGCATCGAGCAGGGCTTCCGGTCGCGGCGGACAGCCGGCGATATAGACATCCACAGGAATGATGTTGTCCACCCCTTGCAGTACCGCGTAGCTGCGATACATGCCGCCAGTGGAAGCGCACGCGCCCATCGCGATGACCCACTTCGGCTCGGCCATCTGGTCGTAAATACGCTTCACCGCAAGCGCCATTTTGTAAGTCACCGTCCCGGCGACAATCATTACGTCCGATTGGCGCGGTGAGAAGCGCATTACTTCCGATCCGAATCGAGAGATGTCGAACCGACTTGCGCCCGCCGCCATCAACTCAATCGCACAACAAGCCAGCCCCATCGGCATCGGCCAAAGCGAGTTTTTGCGGAACCAGTTCAGGGCGGCATCGACTCGCGTGACGACCACGTCGCCCTCGATTTTTGAGTTATAGCCAACTTCAGCACTGGTTTGCATAAGCGAAACGGGTCTGACGCCCCGCCACTGGGGCCAAGCTAGTCAGCGTGAAAATGCGAGGCAAGGCTAATTCGTGAATTTTTTCACAAAGTCTCCGGCGAGGTCGTGATCAGAACATGACCTCCGGTAAAACCGTGGCTTACCCGATGAGATGTTCAGCCTGATACGAGGTCACAACTGCTTCATCGCCTTGTCGAGCGCCGCATAGAGCTGTTGCATTGTGACTTCAGTTTCGTCGCCCATGTTCGAGATGCGGAAGGTGGTGCCTTTGATCTTCCCGTAGCCGCCGTCGATGAGGAAGCCCTGATCCTTCACGAGCTTTTGCAACTTCGCGACGTCCACGGTGCGGCCTCCCGGCCTGGCGCCGTTGTTGACGCAGCAGAGGGTGAGTGACTCGTAGCCTTTCTCTGGAAAGAGCGTGAAGCCCTGATCCACTGCCCAGTCACGCGTCATCTGATTGGTCCTCTGGTGGCGGATGTAGCGGGCCTCCAACCCTTCAGCGAAGAATTCGTCGAGCTTCGATGCCAGCGCATAGACATGCGGAATGCTTGGCGTGCTCGGCGTCATGTTCTCCTTCGCGTTCTTCTCGAACTCCACGAAGTCGAAGTAGTAGCCGCGATCCCTGATGCTCGCAGCCTTGGCAAGCGCAGCAGAGGAGCAGGTAAACACCGCCAGCCCTGGAGGCAACGCGAAGGCCTTTTGCGTCCCTGCGAGCAACACGTCAATGCCAAGTTCGTCAAACTTGATGGACAGCGCGCTCATAGAACTGACCGCATCCACGATGAACATCACGTCGGGATACTTCTTCTTGAGCGCGGCGATTTCTGCGAGCGGCGACATGGTGCCGGTGGAGGTTTCGTTGTGGATGAGCGTGAGCGCGTCGAACTGACCGGTGGCGAGTTTTTTATCCACGTCCTCTGCGCGGATGGGCGAACCCCACGGCACTTGCAATCCGTCCGCCTGCTTGCCGCTGCGCTGGCTCACGTCAAGCCACTTGTCTGAGAACGCGCCGCACATGCAGTTGAGGACTTTCTTTGCGACGAGATTGCGGATGGCGCCTTCCATCACGCCCCATGCCGACGAAGTGGAAAGATAGACGAGTTGCCTGGTGGCCAGCAGGGTCTGGAGCTGGGGCTGAATCTTCGCGTAAAGATCTTTGAAGCCCTGGCCGCGGTGGCCAATCATGGGTGAGCAGAGCGCCTTGAAGGTCTTTTCATTTACTTCAATCGGGCCGGGGATGTGCAATTTCACATGTGCCATAAACAAATCAGGGCGCAGACGGTTTCACAGGCGGGCGGACGTGGCAAGATTCGTTTCCGTCCAAGCGAAGGCATCAAAGATTTATTTGTCCAACCCGTGACTTTCCTGCGACTAACCAGTCAACAGATCAGAACCATGAGCGATCAGGCGACGAGACTTTGCGAGCGGGCCAAAGCAGGCGACATGGAGGCGGCGTCCGAACTCGTCGGCCAATTTTACGAGCGCATCTTTGCCTGGTTTCGTCGGCTCAGTGGCCACGACCAGGACGCTGCCGATCTGACTCAGAAGACATTCTGCAAAGTTTGGGTGTCCCTGTCTTCGTATCAAAGCAGGTCCAGTTTTTCGACCTGGATCCATGGTATCGGCCATCATGTTTATCTCGATTGGCGGCGGCGGAAGAACATCATCGAACAGCCCTTGGAAGAGTGGTGGCTGAATTGCCCGGATAATGCGCTGAGTCCGTCCGACGCGGTCGCCGAACGCGAGCAGGCACGTCAGGTTTATGCGCTGGTGGAACTACTCGACGAGGACTCCCGGCAAACCATGCACCTCCACTACTATCAGGGTCTCTCGCTGGCGGAGACGGCGGAGGTGCTCGGAATTGCCACCAGCACGGTCAAATATCGCCTTCGCGAATCCATCGATTTCCTCAAAGCACGCACCGCTGAGCCAAAACTCAAAGCACGTTAAACCTTCACCGCATTGCCAGCCATGAACGACACGCAAATCGAATCTCTGCTCCGTAAGGCGCCCAAATCAGCAGCGCCTGTGGGCTTGAAACAGCAACTTTTTACCGACATTCGCCTGCCACGCCCGCAGCAAGGCGCGCTGCCAAAGGCTATCGATGTCGCGCCCTTTTGGCGGCGTTGGTTTCCGGCGTTGTCTTTGGGTCTGCTCTTTCTTGGTTGTTTCATTGTCCTTGGTGTGCAGACAAGCCAACTGCTCAGATTGCGCCGCGAAAATGAGGGCCTCCGCGCTTCCACGGCGAACCTCGAACAACTCCGACAAGACAACGCTGAGTTGGAAAAGCTCCGGAGCGCCAGTCTGGAAGCGGAACGTCTCCGCAAAGACAACGACGAGTTGCTGAAGCTAAAACTAGAAGCGGCTGAACTCCGCAATCGCGCGCAAGAGCTAACGCTACTCCGCGCCGAGAACCAACGTCTGCAAGCCGAGCGCGCGGCGATGCTGGCCCAGGCAGGTGCGCCGCCGGAAGACGATCCTTTTGCCAAAGCGAAGGAGAAGGCGTTCGCCACGCGATGCATCAATAATCTCAAGCAAATCGGCCTGGCGGCGCGAATGTGGGCAAACGAGCACAAGACGAGCGTGCTGCCGACGGATTGGCTCGCGATCAAGAACGAGTTGCCGACGCCAAAGATGTTGACTTGTCCCGCTGACACTGGGCGGATGCCAGTCTCGTCATGGGATCAATTCGACGGTTCAAGCGTGAGCTACGAACTCCCATCAGCCATGCCAGACGGACGCGAGCCTCACACGGTTTATGCGCGGTGCACCGTTCACGGCAGCATCGGTATGACGGACGGGAGCGCCATCATGAAAATGAATCCCGCGCAGTTGGAGCAGGTGGATGGCAACTTGAAACTGCGGATCAATGCTACGAAAGGGCCGAAACCGTGAACCGAAAGCAAGTCGTCGCTATGGTGCTGGCAGTGGGCGTTCTGGCCGCTCTGCTCTGGGAACGAGGTGCTGTTACGGATCTGCGCAACCAGAATGAATCCCTTCGCGCGGGGCAGGAAGAGGTTCTTGAGCTTGAGTTGGAGAACTCTGAGCTGCCAAAGCTGCGGGCCATGGCCGCAAGCCAACCAAAAGCGGGCGGCGCCAGCTCTGAATTGCTTCGGCTTCGCAATGAAGTCCGGCAGCTTCGCGCTCAACAGCCCGAGTTGGATCGGTTACGTGCCGAGAATGGACGGCTCGCTGCCGAGATCAGTTCCGGCACTGTTGCACCCAGGAAATTGTCCGAGATGGAGGGTTTCATGGCGAAGGAATCGTGGAGCAATGCCGGGTTCGATTCGCCAGAGGCAACCGTGGAGACGTTCTTCCGGGCCACCCGGGAGGGCGACCTCGCAGGGATGGCCGAATGTATGACACGCGAGGAGAGACAGTATTTGTTACGGCTAACGGAGCAGGGTAACGAGCAAGAACGGGCGAGAACGTTGAGCGAGTTCCAAGGCCTGACTCAAGGCAGCGGCCTCAGAATCGTAAGCCGCACCGACGAGCCTAAACTTCCGCCCGACGCACTAACCATCGTCGATGGAATCATCGTCGAAGCAAACTCGGCTCCAGCCCAGGTGACATTGGGTCTGCAAGCTGCAGCCGGCGGGGCGGTGATCCCAATACAACTGTCCCGGGAGCGCAATGGGTGGAAGGTTAAAGGCTTTTGAACCGTAGTTCGCTGCGGGACTCAGTGGCTTCGACTCCGACAAGCCCATGGTTCAACGCCGCGTGACGTATCCGTTTGCTCGAAACCACTCCACCGCATCGGCCAGCGCCTTTCTTGGCGGGGTCTGTGGCAGGCCAAGTTCGCGGACGGCTTTGGCGGGGTTGAAGAACATTTTATATCTGGCCATGCGCACGCCGCCAAGTGGCGCCTTGGGTGGTTTGCGCGTAAAGCGCGATATCGTTTCGTCGAAATGGGCGGCGGCGAGGGCCACAGCGTAAGGCACTTGAAACTTAGGCGCCGGGAGGCCGGTGATCCCGGCCAAGGCGTCCAGCGCTTGTTTCATCGTCCAGTTGCCTTCGGTGTTTCCAAGAATGTAGCGCTCGCCCATACGGCCTTTTTCAGCGGCGAGAATGTGGCCAATGGCCACATCGCGGACATGAACCCAGTTCAGTCCGGTGTCGAGGTAGGCCGGCATCTCGCGGTTCAGGAAATCAACGATCACTTTGCCTGTGGGCGTTGGCTTCACGTCGCGCGGACCAATGGGGGCGCTGGGATTCACGATGACGACAGGCGCGCCTTTTGCAGCGAGTTCGCGCGCCACCACTTCCGCCCGCCACTTCGAAAGCTTGTAGTGGTTGCTCATTTGCGTTTCGGCGACGGGTGTTGATTCGTCGGTTGGTGTGACGATGCCATTGAGCGCTTTTGGCAAGCCGATGCAACCAACCGTGCTGGTATAGACAATACGCGAACAACCAGCCTCGGCCGCCATTTCAACGACGTTGCGCGTGCCGTCCACGTTCGCCGCATACATTGGCGCGTAGTCGTGAAGCCAGAGATGGTAACTGGCGGCGACGTGAAAACACCAGTCGCAGCCGCGCAACCCTTTCGCGAGCGCCGCACGATCTCCCACATCACCTTCAACCCGCTCAAAGTCCACGCCCGAAAGTCCGCGAAGATCGCTGCCCGGCCGGAGCAATGCCTTCACGTGATGGCCACGCACGGCCAGCTCATGGACGAGATTCGCACCGATGAAACCGGAAGCCCCGGTGACGAAGCAATTCATAATCAATCTCAAAGGAGCCTAAAGCGACCCCGCGATTCCGCCGATTAAAATTTCCAAGAACGAAGCCAGCGCGGAATGAGAATGAAATGGCCGGGATTTCGCGCGCGGCGAGCCGCTGATTGCGGCACCCGTTCTGCTGATTTGCAGATATGAGTCTGACTGACGGTATGTTGAACAAAAACAGCACCAGACGGAAGCTGACCCGCAAGGAACAGCGGGATTTGGATATCGAAATCAGCTTCATGGAAGGAGTGGTGCGGCGCGAACCGAGGTACATCGAGGCCTGGCGTGTTTTGAGCGACGACTACGCGCGGCGCGGCCGGCTCGATGATGGCCTCAAGGCCGACGAGCAACTGGCGCGCATGCAGCCGGACGATCCCGCCGTGCTCTACAATCTTGCTTGCAGTCATTCGCTCGCGAAGAATTTTGAGTCCGCGGTTACCGCCCTGGCCCAGGCCATTGCCAGGGGCTTCAGCGATCTCAAATGGCTGATGAAGGACCCGGACCTGGTGAACCTTCGCAAGGAGCCGTTGTTCAAGAAAGTTCTGGCGAAGCTCGGCGCTTTCCAGCCGGGGACCCCGTAAGGGTCGGAAGAAAGCTCAATCTCATTTCATCGGGCGGAACGAATGGCTCGTTCCGCCTTTATCGTTTCTGAAACTTCAAGGGCGCGACGCGGAGTGCGCAATTTCATTTTCGTGCGGGCCTGGGTAGTTTCGATGCATGAACGTCACCGTCAACGGCCGGACCCGCCACTACCGCACGGTTGCATTCAACAGTCGTAGTAACCGCGTGATGCTCATCGAGCAGCGCTTGCTCCCGCACGAGTTCAAGATCGTTTCCACTCCGGACTTTCGCGCGACCGCAGGGGCCATCCGCGATATGGTCGTACGCGGGGCGGGAGCCATCGGCGCAACGGCGGCTTACGGGTTGGCGCAAGGAGCGCGGACTTTTCAGGGAAGAAATCTGAAGGCGTTTCACCGGTATCTGGATGAAGTGTTCCAGACGATCAAAGCCGCCCGGCCCACGGCGATCGATCCGGTCAACGCGATGTTGCAAGTCCGTCGGCAAATGAGCGGCGGTTCGAATGTGGAATCGCAACAAAGGCTGGCGCTGGCCGCCGCCGAGAAATTCGCGGACGAGGATGTGGAACATTGCCGCGCCATCGGGCGACATGGCCTTAAGCTGGTTCGCGAGGGGATGAGAATCCTCACTCATTGCAATGCCGGGTGGCTGGCATTTGTGGATGTTGGAAGCGCCACGGCGCCGCTGTACGCAGCGCACGCCCTTGGACGCAGGTTCCATGTCTTCTGCGACGAGACGCGACCACGATCTCAGGGAGCGACCCTCACCGCATGGGAACTTGCTCAGGAAAATATTTCACACCAGGTGATCGCAGACAACGCCGCCGGGTTGCTGTTTTCGCGCGGCGAGATTGATTTGGTCGTCGTGGGCAGCGACCGGACACTGGGGCGCACAGGCGGAGTCGCGAACAAGATTGGCACCTACACGAAAGCCGTGCTGGCCAAACGGCACGGCGTGCCGTTTTACGTGGCGATTCCTCTTTCGACCATCGACTGGAACCTCAAGTCGGGCTGCGACATTCCCATTGAGGAACGGAACGAGAGTGAAGTGCTTGGAGCCTGGGGCACAGTCACCCGCACGAGTTCCACCCCATCCCAAGCGCAAGGTCCAAAGACAAGCCACCGCGCGTACGTGCGCGTGGCCAATCCGACGAGCCGGGCCTTCAACCCTGGGTTTGATATCACGCCGCCGGAATTGATCACCGGCATCATCACCCCCGCGGGCATCTTCAAACCAAAAGAGCTGTGGGCAAATCGCCGTTCTCTCGGAGGTCCTTTGAAATAAAAGCAAAACTCTGTTCCTTCCTCGCAACTCCATGCTAGAAAACGGCGGTGACTCTGTCTGCCGTTCTCGTCTCACTTGCTGTGCTCAGTCTCGGGCTGACGCTCTGGCAGCTCATGGTAGCGTGGCGCTACCCGCTGCATCAAAGAATCTCCAAAACCGCGTTCGCTCCTGGGGTCACGGTCTTGAAGCCACTCAAAGGCTGCGATGCGGAAACGGCTGAGTGCTTGCGCAGTTGGTTCACACAGGAGTACCCGGGCCCAATCCAAATTTTTTTAAGCGTTACCACGATGGACGATCCCGTCTGTGGCGTTGCCCGGCGTCTCATTGCAGAGCATCCTTCGGTTTCCGCGGAATTAATCCTCTGCAGCGAGAAACTCGGCACGAACGGGAAGGTCTCTCAACTCGCACAATTGGAGGGGCTGGCGCAGCACGAGATCCTTTGCGTCAGCGACGCCGACGTCTGGGCGCCGCCAGATTTTCTGGCGAATGCAGTCGCGCTATTGCGAAACGAGCGAGTTGGCCTGGTGAACTGCCTCTACCGTTTCTCCACTCCGTCCAATTTCGCGATGCGCTGGGAAGCGTTTGCGGTCAACGCGGACTTCTGGAGCCAGGTGCTGCAATCGCTCAGTCTGCAACCGATGGACTACGGCCTGGGAGCGGCGATGGTGATGCCGCGTCGCCGACTGGGGCGCGTCGGCGGTTTTGCGCGCCTGGCAGACCACCTGGCCGATGATTATGAACTCGGCCAATTGATCTTCCGAAGCGGCGCGAGCATCGAACTTTGCCCGGTCGTGGTGGAATGTCGGACGGCGCCGATGACCTTCGTCGAGGTATGTTCTCACCAATTGCGCTGGGCCAGAACGATCCGCATCTGCCGGCCAGTCGCGTTCTTTTTCACAGTCTTCAGTATCGCGGCCATCTGGCCGGTGCTTTGGCTGGCCATTAAACCTTCGTTAGTCAGCGCGTTAGCAGCAGTTTTGTGTCTTGGAATTCGTGCAAGCGCCGGGGTTTATCTCGAAGGCAGGATGACGGGCAGATACAAATTATCCGCCGCAGCAATGGCTTTGGTGAAGGACATGTTTCAATTAGGGATGTGGGCGCTGGCTTTTACAGGACGCCGGGTCGTCTGGCAGGGGGTGAATTACCGGGTCGAGGCCGGTGGCAGAATGGTAAAGCTTATGGAGGTTGCCTCCTCACCACAGCGCTCGACGTGAAAAGAATGCAGGCGCAGCTTGAAAGGGACAGCTGCGCCTGCAGGCACTACTTGTGCCCCCCACTGCCCCGTAACCACCCGGAGCAAATCTGAGTCGTCGGAACCGGTGCGGCGGCGGACAAAAATCACCCAGAGCGCCGGCGATCCGTCCACCCGCGTCCAGACAAACACGGGCGCCATTGCTGGTCACCGCCACACCAGTCCTTAGTCCAACGACCCCCTTGTAAATCTCTCGCCGCGACGCTGGGGCACGCGTGGCGGACAATGGCCAGTGCGAGAACCTGGTTGAGGCCGCATGGCAGATCGACTCGCTTGATCCAATTCCAATACAGAACGAGGCGATGCATGGCGAAACTGATCGCAAGAACGATGCCGAGAATCCAGACGCCGCAGATTTGTAGCACAGAAAACTGAAACTCTCCCTCAGCCGACCTTGCCTGGCTGAAGAGACAAGCAGTGCCGCGACCGAAAAGGTCATCGCTACTCGCGTATGAAATCGCTGATTCACGGCCAAATCAAAACGCCAAAGCCGCGCCCGCGCGCCCGTCACAGTGTCAGTGGTGTTGCGGTCTATCGCTTCCCAGCTTGTCCGCTTTGCCGGAAGTTTTTTTCAGACTGAATGGCAGCAGCGCCGTCGCGAGCGGTTTCTTCTGGATGGGGAGCGTGAAATTCGCGCTTTGTGAGTGAAGAAAACGCAGTGGAATATGGCCAATAGATCTCATATCGCTTGCCTTTCTGGTTGCCAGGGTAATCACGGGTTTCTATTAGCAGGCACAAGGCCACCCTTCGCTTCACGATTGGTTCGAGGGGAAACACGCGGTCGTGCGTGAGTGGAACGGCTCCGATGTGACGAGCAAGTAAAACCCTCCCCACAGTTTTCTCCGTGTCATTCCGCGATCGTTTCTACCGTGGGCATGGTAGTCGCACTACTGTCGTCGGGCGGCGGGCGCCCATCTTCCACTAAGGCGCTCATGCGCCTCTTTTGACTTTTCCGGGAGCTTTCTTTAGCGTGCGCGCCGCAAATGAACGTCCTCCGTTTCACCGAACCAGACTTTGCCGGGCGACTTCGTGCGCTGACTTCTGCATCGAGTTTATTCGACCAGGCGATCGAGGAGCGCACCTGCGCCATCCTGGGCGCGGTGCAAACGCGCGGCGACGCGGCGTTGGTCGAGTTCACAGAACGGTTCGACCGTGCGAAGCTGCTCGTCGAACAACTCGCCGTTAGCACGCCGGAATTCCTGAAGGCTTCCCTTCAGGCCAATGAATCGCTGCGGAGAGCCGTGACGTTCGCCGGGAAGAACATCGAATCATTCAGCCGGAAATCGCTTCGCCGCAACTGGACGGCAAGGAATGGTCAGGGTGCCAAGGTGGGTGAGAAGTTCGACCCTTTTCGACGGGTAGGCATCTATATTCCGGGCGGCACCGCTCCCCTGGTCTCCACCTGCCTGATGACGATCACCCTCGCGCGTGTTGCCGGCTGCCGCGAAATCGTGGTCTGTACGCCCTGCGGGGCGGACGGGCAAATCAATCCCGGCCTGATGTTTGCCGCGCGCACCGCGGGCGCGACGGAGGTTTATCGCGTGGGCGGGGCTCAGGCGATTGCCGCAATGGCGTATGGCACCGCCACCATCAAGCGCGTCCAAAAAATCTTTGGCCCCGGCAATGCCTACGTAGTCGCCGCCAAACGCCTGCTCTTCGGTCACGTCGCCATCGATTTACTGCCCGGCCCCAGCGAAGTGCTGGTGCTGGCCGACGACTCGGCCGATCCGCGTTTTGTTGCTGCAGATTTGCTGGCCCAGGCGGAACACGGCTCTGGACACGAGCGCGTTTGGCTGGTCACTCCGTCGGCCAGGTTGCTGGGTGCTGTTGACAAGGAGATCGCCCGGCAATTGCCGAAGCTTGCTCGACGCGAATTCATAGAACACGCTTTGAAGAACAACGGCTGGCTTATCCAGGTCAAATCGCTGGAGAATGGGGTCCAACTGGTGAACCAGATTGCGCCGGAGCATTGCGAGGTGATGGTCAGGAAAGCGGAAGTAATTTCGAAACGCATCACGACCGCCGGGGCAATTTTTCTCGGTGCCTATTCGCCCACAGTGCTTGGTGATTACGTTGCGGGACCAAGCCACACCCTGCCGACGGGGGGCGCGGGGGCGTCCTTCGGGGGACTTACGGTGGATCAATTCCAGCGCCGGACCAGCGTGGTCGAATACAGCCGCGCTTCACTCAAGAAGTCGCTTGAAACGGTGCGAACATTCGCGGCTTTGGAAGGACTCGACGCTCATGGCCGTTCAGCGGCCATCCGCCTGGAGGGTCGATGAGCGTCGGTACTCCTTCTGCGCGTCCAGGCCAGCGGCGCCAACTGGTGCGCCCACTCGTCCACAAGCTCCATGGCTACGTTCCCGGCGAGCAGCCGAAAATCAAGGGACTCATCAAACTCAACACCAACGAGAACCCGTACCCACCCTCGCCCAGGGTTCTCGCTGCCATCAAAGCCGCGGTCGATGGCCGATTGCGATTGTATCCCAACCCAACGGCGCAGCCGTTGCGGGAGAAGCTGGCGAAATATCACCGCTGCTCGCCGGCGAACATCGTCATTGGCAATGGCTCAGACGAACTACTGGCGCTGGCTACACGGACCTTCGTCGAACCGTTGGCCACGAAACACTCGCGCAACACCGTTCAATACTTCACGCCCAGCTATTCGCTTTACCCGGTGCTGGCCGCCATCCACGGCGCGCGCACCAATGCTGTTCGACTCACAAGGGATTTCGCCTTGCCTTCACTGAAAGTGCTGAAGAAGTCCAGGGCCTGGGACTTCGACGCTGCGCTCACGTTCATCACTACCCCGAACGCGCCGAGCGGACGCGCCTATTCCACTGCAGAACTGGAATCGCTCTGCCGTCTGCATCGCGGCGTCGTTGTGCTCGACGAAGCCTACGTGGATTTCGCGGAAGAGAACGCGCTGCAGCTTGCGCTGAGATACCCGCACGTCCTGGTCGCACGAACTTTCTCCAAAGCCTACTCGCTCTGCTTCCAGCGCGTTGGCTACTTCGTCGGGCATTCAGAGCTCATCGCCGCGCTCGACAAGCTGCGTGACAGTTACAACGTGAACGGGCTTGGGCAAATCGGCGCACTGGCCACGCTCGATGACCTGTCCTACTACCGCGCGAACTTTCGCCGCATCAAAGCCACCCGCGTACGACTGAGTGATGAGTTGAGTCAACTCGGCTTTGAAGTCTCGCCGAGTCAAACGAATTTCCTCCTCACGCGCCCTCCGGGACACCCGGCCCAAACCTGGCTTGAAGCGTTGCGGAAACGGAAAGTTCTTGTCCGCTGGTTTCCCCATCCTGACGTGCGTGATTTCATCCGTCTCACCATTGGCGCCGACACCGAAGCGGATGCCCTGTTAGGCGCAGCGCGCGACATTCTGAAACGCCGCTGAGGAGATCGTGTCCGCTTCGGGACGTAATTGCGCTGGGCTTGTCCGGCTGCTTCCCGTAAAAGAGGCCGCAAGTCACGGCCGCGGTACACGATGAAAAAAGCATTCTCGACGCTCATCTGGATTCTGATCGCGCTGGTTGGCGCATGGGCCTATGTCACTTTGGCCGTGCGACGGGGCGAGCCAATCAATTCGATCTACATTCTGCTCGCGGCAATCTGTTCGTACACCATCGGCTATCGCTTCTACTCCAAATGGGTCGCAGCGCGCGTGCTGGCGCTCAACGACCGCCGCGCCACGCCCTGCGAAGTCCACGAAGACGGGCGGGATTACGTGAAGACGAACAAGTGGATCGTGTTCGGCCATCACTTCGCGGCGATTTCCGGGCCTGGACCGCTGGTCGGTCCGGTGCTGGCCGCGCAGTTTGGCTATCTGCCGGGCACGCTGTGGATTCTAATCGGCGTGGTGCTGGGCGGGGCGGTACAGGATTTTGTGATCCTGTTTGCTTCCATGCGGCGCGACGGCAAGTCGCTTGCGCAAATGGTCAGGGACGAATTGAACGCGGTAGCCGGAGTGATTGGGGTGATCGCGATCCTCTCGATCATGATCATCTTGCTGGCGGTACTGGCGCTCGTAGTGGTGAACGCGTTGGCCGAATCGCCCTGGGGCGTCTTCACCGTTGGGGCCACCATTCCCATCGCCATTTTCATGGGCGGCTATTTGCGCTGGTGGCGGGCAGGACGAGTGATGGAGGCGACGGTGATCGGAGTCACGTTGCTCTTGCTGGCGGTCTGGGGGGGGCAGTTCGTCGCCGAGCACACCACGCTCAAGAACGTTTTCAAGCTCAATGCGCCGGTGCTCGCATGGTCCGTCATCCTCTACGCTTTCGCGGCCAGCGTGCTGCCGGTGTGGCTGTTGCTCGCGCCGCGCGATTACCTGAGCACGTTCATGAAACTCGGAACCATCTTCGCGCTGGCAGCGGGCGTGTTCCTGGTGCTGCCCAATCTTCAAATGCCGGCACTGACGAAGTTCATCGACGGCTCAGGGCCGGTCGTGCCGGGCAAGCTTTTTCCGTTCTGCTTCATCACCATCGCGTGCGGAGCCATCAGCGGATTCCACACGCTCATCTCCAGCGGCATCACGCCCAAGATCATCACGCGTGAAAGCTACGCGCGGCCCATCGGCTACGGCGGCATGTTGCTCGAATCGCTCGTGGCCATCATGGCGATGATTGCCGCCTGCACCCTGGAGCCGGGAGTTTACCTGGCCATGAACATCAAAGTGCCCGGCGCCGATGCGGCAGCGGTGGCCAGCGCGACGGTGGCCAAGGTGAATTCGTTCGGACCGGAGTTCGCGCTGACCGCGGATCGGATGACGGAACTGGCGCGCGAGGTGAAGGAGGAATCGCTTTACGGCCGCACCGGCGGCGCGGCGACGCTGGCGGTGGGCATGGCCAACCTGTTCGCCAAGGTAGTCGGCAATAAATGGCTCGGGATCTGGTATCACTTCGCGTTGATGTTCGAGGCGCTGTTCATCCTCACCACGCTGGATGCGGGAACGCGCGTGGGGCGCTACTTGTTGCAAGACGCGCTGGGCCATGTCTGGAAACCGCTCGGCAACGTGCGCAGCCTTTTGGCGAATGTGCTGGCAAGCGGACTGGTCGTGGGCCTGTGGGGTTACTTCCTGATTGCCGCGGTGTACGATCCCGACGGCGGCATCAAAGCGCTCTGGCCGATCTTTGGCATTGCCAACCAACTCCTCGCGGCAACGGCGTTGTGCCTGGCGACCACGGTGATCCTGAAGATGACACTGAGGGATGGAGCGAAATCACGACCGGCCTTTGCATTGATAACTCTTGTTCCGCTGCTGTGGCTATTGATGGTTACTGGCACCGCCGCAGTGCAAAAAGTCTGGCATCGGGAAAGCCGTCCGAACTTCGCTCGCATCGGTTTCCTCCAAATCGCGCAGGAACTTGATGCAAAGCGTCCTCAACTCGAAAGTTCTGTGGTCCTCGCAAAAGCATCTGGAGAGCGGGCCGGAATTGAAACAGCGGAAAAAGCTCTTCGCAGCAACCGCGTCCAGAGCTTCAACAACAAACTCGACGCGGTTGTCACCGGGTTCTTCCTTGCGTTGGTGGTGGGTATCTTCCTCATCAGCGCACGCGAGTGGGTGTTGCTGATCGCGCGCAAGAAAGCCGCCGAACCGCGTGAGACGCCGCCCACCTGGCTTCCCGATTACGCAGTGGCCGAAGCCAAGCCGTTCAAACTGTTCTCCCTGCTCGCCCTGGCGGCGGCGCTGCTCAAGGAACTTTCGGGCGAGGCCGCCGTGGACCGCGCTCAGCAACATCGCCTGTTCTGCCGGGAAGAGTTACAGGTAGATTTGCTTGGCGGCGGACTGGAACAGAGGTCGTTGTCGCGAGGCGAGGCGTATGCGGCGTCTGCGGAGCATCGTTTCAACCAACCCAACCGCTGTTGTTGAAATGAGCGGAGTGTTGAAAGCTCGCGGAATGAAAATTGGATTGTTCGGGGGATCGTTCGATCCGGTTCACTCCGGCCATCTGCTGGTGGCGCAGGCCGCGTGCGAGGAATTGGGTCTGGCCCGCTTGTTTTTCATTCCCGCCGCGCAATCTCCGTTCAAGCCCCAGAGCGCGCCAGCTCCTGCCGGCGAACGGCTGCGCCTGCTGCGTCTCGCGCTCGTGGGCGCACCCAACTATGAGATTGACGAACAAGAGGTGCGGCGCGGTGGCACTTCGTTCACCATCGACACGGTGCGCGATTACGCCAGGCGCTTCCCTGAGGCGCACCTGTTCTACCTCATCGGCGCAGACCATGTGCCGACGTTGCCGGCCTGGCGCGCGGCGGAAGAACTGGCTCGGCTGGTGGAATTCGTAGTGATTCCACGGCCCGGCCAGCGGCCCACTCAATTTCCGCCGCCGTTTCAAGGCCGGGAACTGATTGGATTTCCTTTGGGCGTTTCCTCTTCGCAGATTCGCAATCGCGTCAAAGCGGGTCATGCCATTCAAGGATTGGTCCCGGACGCAGTCGCCGAGGCGATTCGCAACTCGAAGCTTTATCTTTGAGGGGCTTTGCCGCAAACTCCCGCGCAATGGATTCGAAGAAGCTGGCGCTGTTGTGCCGCGAACTTGCCGACAATAAAAAGGCGGAACACCTCCTCGTTCTGGATGTGCGCGATATCTCCAGCATTACAGACTATTTTGTCATCGCCTCCGGCTCGAGCGAGCCGCATCTCCGGGCCATCGCAGAGGAGATTACCGACACGCTCAAGGAAAAGCACGGCCTCGCTCCAATGGCCCGAGACGGCACGCTGCAAACCGGCTGGCTGGTCCTGGATTTCTTCGATGTCATCGTCCACGTCATGCGCAATGACATGCGGCAGCGCTATGACCTTGAAAGCCTTTGGGGCGATGCGCCCCGCTTAAAGCCCCCCCGGACACGCAAGCACCCGGCGGAAGGTTGAACTTCCTTCGCCCCTTTCCACGCTCGCGGACTGGCGTCGTGATTCGCTCAAGGCTGCTGCGTCTTCGCCGGAGCTTCCGACGCGATTCTGGCCATCTCGTCGATCACTCGTTTGAATTCCTCCAGCCCGGTCGCCGGAACGATGATCGAATCGCGCCGCCCGCCGACGTCTTCCGTGATGCGGAGGAACCTGCCCCGTGGATTTTCCTTCAAGGCGAAGATGAACACCTTGCGCTCAATCTGAAGCCTCTCCGTCCTGAGGCCCTCCTCGCTGGCACTGGCGCCCGCATTTTCCGGGAAGCGGCGAGACGATGAACGGTCATTCGAGGACATAACGTTCTCCCTCTTTGAAGCCTAAAAGGCCCCTGATGTTGACTAGTAACATCCAGAGACGACAACCGGGCAGGATTGTCAACCTCGGAATTTGGGCGCGCCGACGAAGCGGAGGTTGTCGGGAGGATGAGCGACGCGCCAGAGGTAGATGATCAATCCGCCCAGCACGACCAGGTTAACGATTTGGGCCGCTGCGTGCCACCTCTTGAACGACTGCGACGCCTGAATGCGCCGGGTGTCGGGCATGGGGACCGGCTTGTAGTCCGGCCCCATGCTGTACTTGATGAGATGAAGCTCCTTCATTTTCGGTTGCAGCCAGACGCTGCCGGTCAACCCGATCAGAAAAAGCCCGAGCAGCAGCCCCAAAGTAAACCGGTGCAGCGCCCGTCCGAGATAAACCCATTCGGCCAGCAGGTGAGCAAGCGCCACCACTCCGCAGACGCATTGGAGTTGGAAGTATCGGGCAACGAACATTTGGGCGATCGCTCCCGGCCAAAACGAATGGAGTCCGGTGGCCTTGATCTCGTCGGAGAAAAAGGTCTGGGCAGCGAAGGTAAAAAAGACAGCCGCACCCAGCCAGATCGCGGCGTTCAGAATGCCGATGAACCGGATGACCAGAATCACGGCGCGACGCTACGAAAAACGGGGCGCGAGTGCCAAGAGGGAAACGGTGGAAGCCAGAGGGCGCGACGTGGGAACACCAGAACAGAATTTATTTCCGGGTCGCGGCGGGAGGCCGCGCCACCCGCACGCCAGAGGCGCGCTACTAGCGCACACGTCCCTTGTGCGGGTCGCGAAGCGTCTCGCTTCGCCGCCCGTTTCAAAGCAGATCGATCCGCCCCTTGGGCTTTGAAGGGGCCGGACGGCTCCGCAGGAATTCCTCGCACCGTTCGAGAGATTTGAGGGCAGCCTGGTCGTGTGGCGATATTTCAAGCGCCGCGCGCAACGAGCGGCAGGCTTCGGCAACATCACCCGATTGCAGATGGCAAATCCCGAGTCCCAGCCAGGCCCCATAATGGTTTGGGTTCAGTTCCAGCGCCCGTGCGCAATCGTCCATGGCTTCCTCGTAGCGGTCGATCTGCCAGAGCACGGAGGCGCGCTGGCTCCAGCCTTCCGCGTATTTGGGGTATCTGGTTGTCACGCGATCCAGGATCCTCAAGGCGTCCTTGTAATCCTCCTTCTCAATGGCTTGGGCCGCCGATTCCATCAGTTCATACGCCTTGCGGCCCGCGGCGTTGGACCAAAGATGCTCCAACCCGCGCCGGGCCATATTATGGACATCAGGCACATCGGCCTTCAATCCATCCAGAAGTTGGCGTTCCCCTCCCACCAGAGCCAACGCGCCAGCCGCGCGCAGGCGTTGCTCGTCGTCGCCACGCAAGAGTTGTTGATACAGGTAATCTTTGTACCAAGTCGTGCGCCGGCCGAAATACACAGTCAAATATCCAACGCAAAAAGTGACGGCCATGATGTAGGCCCAGCGCGTCAACAACAGGAAAGCTTGCTTCACAGCGCCCACGATAAGTGCCGCTCGGCATCGACTGAAGTGGGCGGGACACGGTACGGCAGACCGGGACTTCTACGAACCTCGCATCAAGCAAAAAGGCACGGTCGCCCGTGCCTTGAATGAAATGGGGCAGCAATTCGCGTCAGGCGCCCATGCCTTCCTCAAACGAACCACCCGCGACCGGGAAGCACAGATTGTCGCGCACGTAAGCGATGCCGTTGGCGCTCGTGGCGTCGAGGTCGCGATAGGCGCTCTCCGCTTCGACAATGAGTGGCGCGCTCTTAGTGCCCATCACCTGGCAGTACCGTTGCGGGTAGCCGATGTGGATCAGCAGCTCGGCGTAGCGCGCCATGTTCAGGTCACCCGAAGGCAAATCGGTAAACTGCATGGCGCGATCCGGCCAGTCAGGCGCCATCTTGCGCAGCGGCACGCCGGGGCGAATGACGAAGTTCTTCACATGACAGGCATAGACGCGGCTGGCCACTTTGCGGAAGCGCGTCTCCCAATCCTCGCCTTCCCAGCAGTGCGAGGGGTCGGCGTTGACTGCGAGGGATTTGTCACCATCACAGGCCTCCACCAGCAGATTGAAATCATCCGCGCACATCGCAGCGGTGCCGGGATGAATCTCGTGGCAGAGGTAGATGCCAAGCTTGCGGGCGTGATTGCGAATCTTCGTGGTCTTCTTCACGAAGCGATCCGAGCCTTCCTTGATCAGATCGTAGTCGCCACCCTTCCAGAAACCCCACGGATAACCGCTGGCCAGTTCCCAGCCAAAGGCAACGCCCCAGAACATCGGAACAATTTTCACGCGGAGTTCAGCACAAAGATCGAGCAGGGAAAGCAGATAATCCTCCGCCCACCGTTCAATCTGCTCCGGGGATTTCTTCGCGACATCGCCGGGAATGAAGGGGCGAATCGAGGGGCTGCCGGTCCACGCTGTCGTATGCACCCAGAACGGACAATGAGCCGAGATGCCGTCGAGCTTCATTTTCGCCTTGGCGAAGGTCTGTTCGATCTCCTTCGCCATTTGGAAACCCTTCGGCCCTTGCAGCATGTAGTTGGACGGCTGTGCGCCCTGCGCGCCGGAACGCTTCGCGTAGGCCAGGAAATCGGCCAGGCTTTTTGCGCCGTGTTGCGCGCCTTCCACGCTGGGGTGATAGCAAATTTGAGCCATAGGTCAGGTTTGAGTCCGCGAGAGGATTTACCGGCGTCAGAGTGGGATTGCAATCTGGAAATGGCCCCGGGTTGTTTTCGCTGGACATAACGCACCAGACGCGGTTCCTGTCCCATGATCGTTGAAGATGCAATGGCCGCTTGCGTCTGACCAACTGGTCCGGCAAGTGGCCGGCCTTGAAACCGAAGATAACCATGAAACACGATGTGACCTTTGCTGCCCGCTTGGGTGCGCTTCCCCTGATGCTAATGGCTGGCCTTCTTTCGGCCACCGCCGCCGACTGGCCGCAGTATCGCGGCCCAAATGCCAGTGGCGTCACGACCGAGAAGATTCAAACATCGTGGCCCAGTTCCGGGCCGCGGCAAATCTGGAAGACGCCCTTGAGCGATGGCTTCAGCACCTTCGCAGTAGCAGGCGGCAAGGCTTACACGCTCGTTTCGCGCAACCTCGAGAATGTGAATAACGAGGTGTGTGTGGCACTGGACGCCGAGACGGGCAAAGAACTTTGGGCCGCGCCGCTGGGCTTCGCGAAATATGACGGCGGTGGCGACACCGGCGCTCCCGGCAACGACGGCGGCGACGGCCCGCGCTCGACGCCCGCCACGGATGGCAGCCGCGTCTATGCGCTCAACGCCGCCCTGGTCCTGTTCTGTTTCGACGCGCAAGACGGGAAGGTGGTGTGGAAGAAAGACCTCGTGAAAGAACACGGCGCCCGCAACATCCGCTGGCAGAACGCCGCCTCACCATTGTTGGAAGGAAATTTGATCTTCGTTTGCGCCGGAGGCGCCGGTCAATCGTTGCTATGCTTCCACAAAGCGACTGGTGCGGTTCTCTGGAAAGGTCAGAACGATCAGATGACCCACTCGACGCCGGTCGCAGCGACGATTCACGGCTATCGGCAGATCATCTTCTTCACTCAGTCGGGTCTCGTTTCCGTGATTCCCGGCACCGGCCAGGTGTTGTGGCGCTACAACTTCCCGTATCAGACGTCCACCGCTGCGTCGCCTGTGGTCGGAGGCGACATTGTGTTTTGTTCCGCCGGCTACGGGGTGGGCGCAGGCGCGGTGAAGATCACCAGGGAAGGAAACAACTTCAAAGCCACGCAGCTTTGGCGGAAGCAAAACCAGCTCATCAACCACTGGAGCAGCTCTGTGTATCACGACGGCCACGTCTATGGGCTGTTCGGCTTCAAACAATGGGAGCGCGTTCCGCTTAAGTGCGTTGAGCTTGCGACAGGCGAAGAGAAGTGGTCGAAGGACGGCTTCGGCCAGGGCGGGACAATTCTCGCCGATGGCAGTCTCGTCACGCTGGCGGAAAACGGCGACCTTGTGGTGGTCCAGGCTTCGCCCAGGTCCTATAACGAAACCGCGCGCACCAGGGCCGTTGCCGGCAAATGCTGGAACAATGTGGCGTTGGCGAACGGTCGCATCTATGCCCGCAGCACGCGAGAGGGCGTGTGCCTCGATGTGACGCGGCAGACGACGGAAAAGTAATGGGGTGATGGAGTAACGGAGTATTGGACCAGCGCCACTTGCCGCATTCCTTCACCTCACTCCTCCAATACGCCGGTCAGTAAACATCCCGCAAATACCGCTTCTCGGTCTTCATCAGCGTCACGTTCACGTACTCCGCAGCGGCTTCCGCGCTCAAGCCACCTTGCTCCCGCGCAATATCGATGAGCGCCTGATGCACGTCTTTCGCCATGCGATGCGCGTCGCCGCAGACGTAGAAATAAGCGCCACTCTGCAACCACGCCCACAGGTCTTTGGCGTTCTCCTTCATCCGGTGCTGGACGTAAATCTTCTGCGCCTGATCGCGCGAGAACGCCGTGTCCAGCCGGGTCAGCACACCTTTCTTCTGGAACGCGGCGAACTCCTGTTCATAGAAAAAGTCCGACGCCCGATGCTGTTCGCCGAAGAACAACCAGTTGCGGCCCTTCGCGCCATCGGCCGTCCGCTGCTCCAGGAACGCGCGAAACGGCGCGATGCCCGTGCCCGGGCCGACCATGATGATGTCGCGCGCGTTGTCCTTCGGCAGCCGGAAGTGGCGCGACTCCTGAACATAGATGGGAATATTCTTCACCCGCAATTCCGTATGGTCCGCGAGGAAGCCGCTGCACAGGCCGGTCTTCATCCGGCCATGCGTTTCGTAGCGCACGATGGCCACGCATAGATGCACTTCATCAGGATGCGCCGCAAGCGACGAAGCGATGGAGTAGAGCCGCGGCGGGATCGGCGAAAGCTGCAATAGAAACGCCTCGGGCGACTCGAACCGCGCCTCATCGAATTCCTTCAGGACGTCCACATAGTCGCGGGTGTGGACGTAATCGCCGAGGACTTCGCCGTTATCGACGATCTCCATCAACCTGTTTCGCTGCTCGCCCTGCGGAATGATCTCCGCCAGCCCCGACATGATCTTTTTCGTCGCGCGGTTGAGGATGCAACTCTCCGAGAGCGCCTGGCGAAAGGGAACGGTTTCGCCCTTGAGATTCTTCACCGGCGAATTCGCATCGAAACCCAACAAGGCAATGGTCTCCTCCACAAGTTGCGGCGGGTTGCGCGCGAAGATGGCCAGCGAATCGCCCGGCGTGTAACGCAGGCTACTGTTAGCAAGGTTCAGGACAAAATGTCGTGTATCCTTTCCAGAACCCGTCTTGGTCAGGCGCTCATGCTGGATCAATTCCGCCAGATACGGATTCTTGCGGTTGTAAGGCGAGGCGGGCGCCGCGCCCGCAGAGGAAACTTCCGACATAGTCTGGCCACGGTTCAAGTCTGTGAACGCAGGCAAACTATCCGTGGGTCTCCGCGATGGCAAACAGAGAGTTGTATCCGCCAGTTTTGATTTTCCTTTTGCTGACGTTCCTTTCACCCTGCGCGCCATGCGCGCTGAATCGCTTAACTTTTTGCGAACGCTCCTCAATACGCCCAGCCCGTCCGGCTTCGAGACCCGCGGCCAGCGCGTGTGGCTGGATTACGTGAAGCGTTTCGCCGAAGCCACCGAGACGGATGCGTACGGCAACGCCGTAGCCTGGCTCAATAAAGGTGGATCGCCCCGCCTCATGCTGGCGGCCCACGCCGACGAGATCGCGATGACCGTGAACTTCATCAACGAGCAGGGGTTCCTCTACGTGCGCAAAGTCGGAGGCATCGATCCCGCCATCACCCGAGCGCAGCGCGTGACCATCCACTCTCGCCACGGCCCGGTGCGCGGCGTGGTCGGCAACGTGGCGCCGCACCTGATGAAACTCGAACGCAAGCCGAAGTTGCCCAAGATTCACGACCTCTTCATCGACATTGGCGTGTCCAGCCGGAAGGAGGCTGAAAAGGCGGTGCGCGTCGGTGATCCGATCACGCTGGCGGACGAGTTCGAGCCGCTGCGCGGTGACCTTGCCGTGGCCCGCGCGTTCGACAACCGGATTGGCACCTTTGCCGTCGCTGAAGCTCTCCGCCTGCTCCGCGAGGACAAGCGCAAGCTCAATGCGGAGATTTGTGCCGTCTCCAACGTGCAGGAGGAAGTCGGCTGCCTGGGCGCGCGGCAGATTGCCTACACCCTCAAGCCCGACGTGGCGCTGGTCGTCGATGTCACTCACGCCACGGATTATCCGACGGTCAGTCAGGCGCAGCACGGTGACATCAAAGTTGGCCGAGGCCCGGCCCTGACGCACGGCGGAGCGAACCACGCCGAAGTCGTGGCCCGCCTGGAGAAAGTGGCGGCGCAACACAAGGTTCCTTTGCAGCACGAAGCCATTTCCTCGACGAGCGGCACGGACACCGATGTGATTTTCTGGACGCGCGGCGGAATTCCCTCCGGGCTAATCAGTTTGCCGAACCGTTATATGCATTCGCCGGTGGAAGTGGTGAGCCTGAAAGATCTCGAACAGATTCCGCAACTGATGTCCGCCTTTGCGCTCTCACTCAAGCGCGGCGAACAATTCAAAGTGAAGGTTTAGCCGGCCAAGGCCCCCTCCGCCGTCTTCGTGTTGTCCGTCCGCCACCCAATGTGACACTCCCGCTGATCCAACTGGAAGATGTCGATGTGGCTGTGGACGGAAAGACAATCCTCCGCGGCATCAATTGGCGTCTTCGGCCCGGTGAGCACTGGGCTATCATTGGCGGCAACGGTTCCGGCAAGAGCACACTGCTCAAATTGATCCGCGGCGAACTCTGGCCCGCGCCCGGACGCGGACGCCGCGTTTACGCGTTCGATGGCGACAAGCAAACGACCGCAGTGGGCATCAAGGAAAAGATCGCACTCGTGTCGCCGGAATTGCAGAGCCGTTATCTGCAGCAGGAGTGGAAACTGAGCGGCCTGCAAGTCATTCACTCCGGCCTTGGTGGCGGCGATTACGTGTATCGGCGCCTTACGTCTCTCCAACACAAAAAGGCCGATTCGATCATCCGGCTGCTGGGTGTGGAGAAGTTTCTCTCGCGTAATGTGCAGGAGTTGTCCACCGGTGAGTTGCGGAAGGTTCTCATCGCCCGCGCACTGGCTGGCGCGCCACTAGTGTTGGCTTGCGATGAGATCTGCGACGGGCTGGATGCCGCGTCCCGCGCAAGCTTGTTGCAAGCGTTCGACCGTGTCGCCCGTCAGACGCAACTTCTCTATGTTACCCATCGATCTGAGGAGATTATTCCGCCAATCACGCACCGGCTGGAATTGAAGGCAGGCCGCATCGTTCGGAGGAGCCAGACCGCCGGCGGAGCGCGCCCGTCCTTGGGCGCAGCCAGCCCTGCACTTGAATTGATATCGAATTCGACCGGCGCCGGGAAACTTCGCACGGTCCCGCGGCCCGGACGACCGCACTCCAAAGACAATATCCTCCTATCCATCCGCGACGCCGATGTTTTCCTTGGCTCCAAACGAGTGCTCAGTGACATCCGCCTGGAGATTCGCGCCGGCCAGCACTGGGCCATCCTTGGTCCAAACGGTGCCGGCAAAAGCACGTTGCTGAAGTTGATGCTGGGCGATTTGCATCCGGTCTGGGGCGGTCGAGTCAAGCGTTTTGAGTTCACGGCGAAGAACACGCTCTGGGAAGTGAAGCGGAAGATTGGGTTCATCTCCCCCGAACTACAGTCGAATTACGGTGCGCCGTTGACTGGCGCGGAAGTCATCGCCTCGGGGTTTTTCTCCAGCATCGGCCTGGCACGGCGTGTTAGTCGCGCTCGATGGCAAAGGGTCACGGCGCTCGGAGAGGAACTCGGACTGGGCAACCTCCTGGCAAAGCGCACTCTCCAGATGTCCTACGGCGAACTTCGGGGGGTTCTTCTGGCGCGGGCGCTGGTCCATCGTCCAGAGTTGTTAATCTGCGACGAGCCATTCGACGGACTGGAGGCAGAAGCGCGCGTAAAGCTGGGGCATACCTTCGAAGACATCGCTCGCCGGGGGACGAGCGTGGTGATGGTGACGCATCACCGGAATGATCTCCCGGCGTGCATCACACATCTCGCCGAACTGAAGGCCGGCAGGATTGTTTTCCAGGGAACCTCCGCTGAATTTGCCAGGCGGTCCTTCGGCAGCCCTGAGGCTACTGGATGACTCGCGCAGCCAGCCCGCAATTCCCCTAGCGGCCAGCCCGCGACTCTCCGAGCCGCTGTTCCGTGGAAAACTTTCGGTCGCGCCATTGAAGGAGGGCCAGCCTGTGGCAAATATCAGGCAAATGATTCAGACAACACAGACAACCCCAAACACAGCCCAAACCCTCGACCTCTCCGGCGAGTGGATTGGCCATTACCGCGGTCATTTCGACCAGGTGATCAAGATCAGCCAGAACGGAGAAGAAGTGGTGGCCGTGAAAATCACCGGCGACGAGCACGTGCCCGGCGGCGCGATCACCTTCCGCGCGAACGTGAAGACCGGCGCAGGCGAGGGCCAGGTGGCGGAGAAGGAGTTTCGCAACGCCTGTTTCGTGCCCGGCAAGCTGGAGATCGTCAACGCCGAGCGGATCGTTTTCACCTGGGAAAACTGCGGCCGGGTGGAATTCCGCAAGGACGACTAATCGCCACCATCGAGGCCGTCATGCTAAAGCTCGAACGAGGCCGGAAGGCCAAGCCAAGTCATCATCACCCGATTGCTCGAACCTTGCAGGTGTTTGCCGGAGCCAGCCAGCGACGAACCCGTACCGCGACGACCGGGCTGAACTCAATCTGGTCCGCGCAGTTCGGCGCGACCCCGGTATTTGGCATTCACGTTTCGGATTTCGATCCGAAGTGATCCGCCAGCAGACTCCGATTTTCTCATGACGAATAAATCGTGCGTACGCACGATTTATTCGTCACAACATTTAGGCCGCAACTCGCATCAGATTCAGTTGAATGTCCCTGTTGGCAGCTTCATCTGGTTATGCTACAAACCGCAAAGCATGAACTGCCAATCTCATCTTTACCGTGGCCTCGATCCGAAGCTGGTCACGCGCCGCTGGTTCTTTCAGCAATGCGGAGTTGGATTGGGCGCCATTGCCCTGGGGCAATTGTTTGGTCCCAACGCCCGCGCTGCGACGGTAGCCGGGGTGAATCCACTGGCGCCGAAGAAGCCGCATTATGCCGCCAAAGCCAAGCGGGTCATCTTTCTCTTTCAAGCAGGTGCGCCGAGCCATCTCGAACTGTTCGACAACAAACCGGAGCTGGCGAAGTGGGACGGCAAGCTGCCGCCTGCTGATCTGCTGAAGGGTTACCGCGCCGCGTTTATCAATCCCAACTCCACGCTGCTGGGACCAAAATTCAAGTTTGCCAAACACGGCAAGTGCGGCGCCGAGCTTTCAGAACTGCTCCCGCACCTGACCGGAGTCGTGGACGACATCGCCATCGTGAAGTCGATGCAGACCGATGCCTTCAATCACGCGCCCGCGCAGATTTTCATGAACACCGGATCGGTGTTGTTTGGCCGGCCCAGCTTCGGCGCATGGACGACCTACGGCCTCGGCTCCGAGTCTGCCGATCTTCCGGCCTACGTGGTGTTCAGCACCGGTGGCAAAGGCACCAGCGGCGGATCGTCGAACTGGGGCGCGGGTTTCCTGCCGTCGATCCACCAGGGCACGCTCTTCCGCAACACGGGCGATCCGGTGCTGTATCTTTCCAATCCCAAGGGCGTGGACGCGCAGATGCAGCGCGACTCACTCGACACCATCAAGAAGCTCAATCAAAAGCATCTCGACTCCGTGGGCGACCCGGAGATCGCGACGCGCATTAACTCTTACGAAATGGCCTATCGGATGCAGACCAGCGCGCCCGACTTGATGGACATCTCCAGGGAGTCGAAGGAAACGCTCGACCTGTACGGCGTCGAGCCGGGCAAGGCCAACTACGCCAGTGCCTGTCTGCTCGCACGGCGGCTTGTTGAGCGCGGCGTGCGGTTCGTGCAGATTTTCCATGAGTCCTGGGATCAGCACGGCAACCTGGTCGGCGATCTCAAGAAGAACTGCAAGAACACCGACCAGGCCAGCGCCGCGCTGGTGAAGGACCTCAAGCAACGCGGCCTGCTCGAAGACACGCTTGTCATCTGGGGCGGCGAATTCGGCCGCACGCCGATGGTGCAGGGCGGCAACGACGGGCGCGATCATCACCCGAATTGTTTCACGATGTGGATGGCCGGTGGCGGCATCAAGCCCGGCCTCACGCTCGGCGAGTCCGACGAGTTCGGTTTCAACGCCACGAAGGACAAGGTCCACGTCCATGACTTGCACGCCACGCTGCTGCATCTGCTCGGCTTCGATCACACGAAGCTCATCTACCGTTTCCAGGGGCGCGATTTTCGCCTGACGGATGTGCATGGAGAGATTGTGGAGAAGCTTCTGGCCTGAAGAACGGCGGAGCGCCGGACTTTGCCGGGGCACGAAAGTCGTTGCCCTGTTCTAGCCAGCAATACCGTCACCCTAATCTAATCGGGCACTCACTGCCGCAAGTCTTCTATGAAGAAACGTCGGCGCACGCTGATCGTTTTGCTGATACTCATCGGCATCGGTATTATTGCCAGCCTGCTCATCTGGACTGGAGAACCGATTTTTCAAGGCAAACCAGAGAGTTACTGGATCACGAACATCGTTTACAGGGGTCCCGATGAGCAAGTTGAGCGATGGCGCGGCTTCGGGGCCGAAGGAGTTCAACTCCTGACTCGATATCTTGACCGGGGAAGCGGCTGGCAAACCACCTATCACAAGCTTTATCGCCGATTCGCATCGAGAGCCCCGGGAGTTCTTGTCCGTCTGTGCCCCAAGCCTGTCGATAACAGAGCCACGAGAATGTGCGTGTTGAATCTCCTGAACAGCTTGAGCAACCGGGACGCCGGGGACACCAACACCGCCATACTTGCTGAACCTGCAATCGCGCGCGCGATGAGCGATGACGACTCTTCTTTGCGTCAGATCGCAGTCGGCTTCTACGATGGGGCCTTCAGGCACCAAAGAATCAGAGAACAAATGTTGAAACACATGGGTCCCAAAGTGAAGAAAGCGCGGCTCCATGATTTCCTTCGTCTGGCCCAGGACGACAATCACTGGGTGCGTGGCAACGCTGCGATAGCGCTTTCTTACTTTCCCGACGAGGCCGCGACAGTCGCACCTGTTTTGATTAAAGTTCTGCCAGAGCCGCACCCATATCTTCAACTCACCATCGCTCGATCCCTCATCCAGGTTGACCGTGACGCAGCGGCAAACGCAGGAGTGGCAGCTATCGCGGCAGGCCATCTGAGGGAGCCTGAGCAGAGATTTACGAACCAGACATTGCAGCGCTGGAACGGATGGGAAATCTCACGTCAGGCTGCCGAGGTGCTGGGCGAACTGCACGCCGATCCGGCTGTGAGCGTGCCCGCACTCATCGAAGGGCTGGGTTCCACCAACCGGGAGATCGCCATTGCTTCGTTTCGCGCTCTCACCAGGTTCAAGGAACAAGCCGATCAGACACTTCCTGCCCTGAGGAAAGCGGCCGCCGAACGCAGTGACATTCCCAATTGGGTGAAGGCTGAGTTGCGCAACATCGATCCGGCGGGCAGAATCGCCAGATGATTCTCCAAAACAAAATCGCCCTTGTGACCGGCGGCACCAAGGGCATTGGGGCGGCCACGGCCACCGCGTTCGCCAAAGCAGGCGCAGATGTCGCCATCGCCGGACGCAACGACGACAAAGACGCGGCTTTCACGAAGAAAGAAATCGAGGCACTTGGCCGCCGCTGCGAAGTAATCGTGGCCGATTGCGCGAAGCCCGTGGAGGCTGTTCGTTGCGTCGAACAGGCGGCGAATAAACTCGGCGCGCTCGATGTTCTCGTTCACTCTGCCGGTGGGCCGGTAAATGGAAAGTTGTTCGAAATCTCGGAGGCGGATTGGTATGGCGCGTTCGATATTCATGTTCACGCCATTTTTCATTTGTGCCGCGCTGCAATTCCTCTGATGAAGCCGAGGAAGGAGGGCGCCATCATCCTCGTCTCGTCCACCGCCGGACTGCGCGCAGTGCACACCAACATTGCCTATCAGGTCGTGAAAGGCGCGTTGCCGCATTTCACTCGCGCGTTGGCCCGCGAGTTTGCCGATGACAACGTCCGCGTGAACTGCGTCGCGCCGGGCGTCGTCCGCACCCGCTTCCATGCGACGATGACTGAGCAACAGAAAAAGGTAAATCTTGAACAGCGCATTCCGCTGCACCGTGAAGGCACACCGGCGCAAGTTGCCAGCCTCATCACCGAGTTGGTCACGAACGACTACATCACCGGCGAAACCTTCACTATCGACGGTGGCCTGACCATGCGCATCGCGTGAGGCTGCTATGCGCCGTGAAGCGTTGAACCGTTGAAGCGGCGAGGAGTCCCGGCTCACGGTTCAACGGTTCAACGGTTCAACGCTCTGGATCGTCCGTGACAACCGTCCCGTTTCCGGGCTAACTATGTCGCCATGCATGATTTTCGTTATGTCGGAAGCAAGCTCTACTGCGAACGCGTGTCGGTGGACTCGCTGGTTCGCCGGTTCGGCACGCCTCTTTACATCTATTCCCAGCGGACGCTGACCGATCATTTCCAGAAGCTCGATCAGTCGCTGGCACCTCTCGATCACTTGATCTGTTACGCCATGAAGGCGAACTCGAACGCCGCGGTCATGCGCACGCTGGCCAGGCTCGGCAGCGGCTTTGACGTGGTAAGCGAGGGAGAATTGCGCCGCGTCATCGCCGCGGGCAGCGATCCCCGCAAATGTGTGTTCGCCGGTGTCGGCAAAACGGAAGAGGAAATCGAGTTCGCGCTGCGCAAGGGCATTTACTCGTTCAACGTCGAGAGCGAAGCCGAATTGATTCGCATCAACCGGGTCGCCGGGCGGCTGGGAAAAACCGCGCCCATCGCCGTGCGCGTGAACCCGAACGTCGATGCCGGCACGCACGCGAAGATCACGACCGGCACCTACGCGAACAAATTCGGCATCGCCTTCGAGCAGGTCGAAGGAGTTTATGCGCGCGCGAGCAAGCTGAAGAACCTCCACCTGCGCGGCCTCCAGATGCACATTGGCTCGCAACTTACGCAGGTAAGGCCATTCGAACTGGCGGTCAGGAAAGTCGTGCCGCTCGTTGCGAAGCTGGCAAAGAAGTACGACTTCGATTTCTTCAGCATCGGCGGCGGACTGGGGATTATCTACGACCCGGCCCTGGAAAGCGGCTCAAAAGAGTGGTGGCAGTCAGCAAAGGCCAGGGAGCTTCTCACGCCCGCGCGTTACGCCAAAACGCTGGTTCCGCTGCTCCAGCCGCTCGGTCTGCGCATCCTCATCGAACCGGGCCGGTTCATCGTCGGCAACGCCGGCATCCTGGTGACCCGAGTCGAATACGTGAAACGCACGGGAAAGAAGAACTTTGTGATCGTCGATGCGGCGATGAACGATCTCATCCGCCCGGCGTTTTACGATTCCTATCACGAAATCGTGCCGTTGGCGCGCAACGGCAGCCATGCATTGATCTCGTCCGACGTGGTCGGGCCGATTTGCGAGTCTGGTGATTACTTCGCGAAAGACCGTCCGTTGCCGAGAGTGGGCGAAGGCGATCACCTTGCCTTGTTGAGCGCGGGCGCCTACGGCTTCGTGATGGCGTCGAACTACAACACGCGCGGCATGGCGGCGGAGGTGTTGGTCAACGGCAATAAAGCCGCGCTCGTCCGCGAGCGCCAGCCGGTCGAACAAATCTGGAAGGCGGAGAAAATTCCGGCTTGGTTGAAATGACTCCCCGGCCATCCGGTGATCCAGACGCTATGCAACCCTCCAAAGAACAACTCTGGCACCGATTCCAGAAATACTTCACCGATTTCCCGTCGCTCGGCCTGGCCATCGACCTGAGCCGCGTGGATTTTCCGGACGATTACTTCGCCCGGATGGAACCGCGGATGCAAAAAGCCTTCGCGGCGATGGCGGAACTGGAACAGGGCGCCATCGCCAACCCTGACGAGAAGCGCATGGTGGGGCATTACTGGCTGCGAAACTCAGCCCTCGCACCCACGCCGGCCATCCGCAAGGAGATTGATGACACGGTGGCGGCAGTGAAGGCGTTCGCCGTGGAGGTCCACACCGGGAAAGTTGCGGGCACGAAAAGCCCATTCAAGAACGTGCTCGTCATCGGCATCGGCGGCTCGGCGCTCGGCCCGCAGTTCGTCGCCGAAGCGCTCGGCCAGCCGGCGACGGATAGGATGACGGTCTTCTTTTTCGACAACACGGATCCCGACGGCATGGATAAAGTGCTGGCGCAACTCGAAGGCAACCTCGGTCAGACGCTGGCCGTGGTGATCAGCAAAAGCGGTGGCACCAAGGAAACGCGCAATGGCATGTTGGAAGCCGAAACGGCCTGGACTCGCGCGGGTTTCGACTTCCCAAAGCACGCGGTGGCCGTCACTGGCACGGGCAGCGAACTGGACAAATACGCCGCGAGCAAAGGGTGGCTGCGCCGGTTCCCGATGTGGGATTGGGTTGGGGGTCGCACGAGCGAACTGAGCGCCGTCGGTCTGCTGCCGGCCGCATTGCAAGGTTTCGACATCGACGGAATCCTCGCCGGCGCGAAGGTTTGCGATGAAGTTACGCGCCAGCCGAACACCGCACAGAATCCCGCCGCGCAACTGGCGCTCATGTGGCATTTCCTTGGGGATGGTCGCGGGAGCAAGGACATGGTGGTGCTGCCCTACAAGGATCGCCTGGAGCTGTTCTCGAAATATCTTCAGCAGCTCGTCATGGAGTCGCTCGGCAAGGAATTGGACCTCGCCGGCAACGTTGTGAACCAGGGTTTGGCGGTTTATGGCAACAAAGGCTCGACCGACCAGCACGCCTATGTGCAGCAACTCCGCGAAGGCGTGCTCAACTTCTTTGTCATCTTTATTGAAGTGCTCCGCGACCGCGCGGGCGAAAGCCTTCAAGTGGAACCGGGCGTGACGAGTGGCGATTATCTGAGCGGCTTTTTCCTTGGCACTCGCGAGGCGCTTTACGAAAAGGGCCGGCAGAGCATCACGCTCACCGTGCGCGAGGTCAGTGCGTTCACCATCGGCGTGCTCGTCGCTCTGTTCGAGCGCGCAGTCGGCTTCTATGCGTCGCTCGTGAACATCAACGCCTATCACCAGCCCGGCGTTGAGGCGGGCAAAAAGGCGGCGGGCACGGTCATCACGCTCCAGGGCCGCTTATTGGCCTATCTTGCCGAGAAGAAAGGCCACCGGCTGACTTCGGCACAAATCGCCAGTGGCATCGGCGCGCACGATGGCTACGAGACAGTGTTCAAGATCTGTGAGCACCTCGCCGCGAACGGGCGGGTGAAGAAGACGCCCGGCGCGGGCGCAACGGCGGGAAGCTACACGAGTTGTGTAGAATCATAAGCCTCCGTTGCAAAGCAGCCACCGACGTGAGGAGGCGGATTCGCGCTGAGTTCGAGCCATCCGCCTTCTCACGTCGGCGGCCTCATCAGGAAAACCGACCATGATGCTCATCCGCACCCGTGTTGGTCTCAGCGCTATTCATGGCATGGGCCTCTTTGCAGTGGATGCCATTTGTCGGGGCACGCCCATCTGGCGGTTCGAGCCGGGATTCGACCGGGAATTTTCATCGCAGCAACTTGCCGCACTGCCGCAGGAGGCCCAGGCGCACCTGCGCTGGTTCGCCTACATGGATCAAGTCACCGGAAGCTGGGTGTTGAGTGGCGACCAGGCCTGCTTCATGAATCACTCGCCGGAGCCGAACACCGGCGCCCTGCCCGGCGCGGTTGCGCCCGTTACTACTGTTGCGTTGCGGGACATCGCCGCCGCGGAGGAGCTGACGTGCAACTACAGGGATTTTGATGCAGAGGCCGGAAGGAAGCTCCGTGTAGCCTCCCGCAACGATTGAGATTAGAGCCTCCTCACGCCGGTCCTGCAAACAGGATTACCTCGGCGGCGTGCCCTGCTTGTATTTGAAAGGCTTCACTTCAGGAATGACGCGCACCTGGGTTGTAAACTTGTAGGGCGCCGCAGTACCGTTCGCGTAGTTCAGCTCGGCGAAGAAAGCCGTCCAGCCTTTCTCCGGCTTTTCCACCTTGGCCACATAAACGCCGTCTTCTTCTTTCAAATCGGTGCTGGTCCAGATCTGGCCGATGCTGTCCACACGAAAATCGCGCGCGTTCGGATTCGTCGCCTGCCAGAGTTTCACGGCGCTCGGTTTGTCCTGGCTTTTCACGCGAATGGAACCGTCGTCCTCCAGCGTCCATGAGAACTGCGGCAGCTTCGAACCTTTCACCACCGCGGAATAACACGCGAGCAGAGTCATCCACGCATCGGTGCCCCTGAGCGAATGGTCAGCGTTGGGCACGTAACGGAGATACTTCACGCCCTTCAGGTCGTGGAAATAAAACTGGGCGGAGTCCGGCAGGAAGAACTGGTCGCCGCTGGCGTTGATGATGAACTTGGGCAGCGTCAGGCGCTCGCGATATTCGTAAGGCTCCTCGATTTTCATCAACGCCCGGTATTCCGGCGTGCCGTCCCAGTCCATGATTTTGGCGCGCGTGTAGTCGCCTACCGCCGGCGCGTAGAACCCATACACCTCAAAGTGATGCCGGAACGATGGAATGACGTTGAGCATGTCGATGACGATGGGGGCGATGGCGATGACGCGGTTATCGACGGCGGCGGTGCTCCAGGTGGTCCAGCCGCGTTTGGAGCCGCCGGCCACAAAAAACTTGTCCACCTTCACCTTGCCGCCCTCCTCACTCGCGCAAAAGGCGGTCATGGTGTCGAGCGCGCGCACGGCGGCTTTCGTCATCGGCAGGCGCGCGGGCCATTTCTCATCGCCGGTGCGGAGGAATTTGTCCCACGTGTAGGCGATGAGCGCATCTTCGGTCCGGCCCTTGGTTTCGCCGGTGAAAACCGTCGGCTGATTCGGCACGTTGCTGAGTTGGGCTGCGACCGTCCCGGTTTCTTTGGCGACCAGGACGATGTTGGACTCAGCTTTCGGGGTTGTCTTGTGGCTGCCGCCACCGATGAAGAGCAGACCAATGTCGCTGGCAACTTTGTCCGGCTTCACCAGGGTAAGCCAATGCTGCCAGAGCGGGCGGGCGACTTCGTTTGTGGTCAGCCACGCCTGCGAAATCATGTCGATCATGTAAGTCGTGTAACCCTCGCCCTGCACCGTGCTGGCGAGACGGAAGGAATAGTTGGTATCGGGCGCCTTGACGTAGCGGTCGAGCGCGGTGCGTTCGCCGGCCAGAGTGCGGTCGGCGGCAGCGGCGAAAGTTTGCGGCGCGGTCAACCAGCAAGCCGCGACCAGCAGAAGCGAAAGGCGGGAGAAGGTGTGGAACATAGGGCTGGTATTGAAAACAGGTCAGCGGCAATCACGCCATAACAAATTTAGCCGATACGGGACATCCCGGACAGCGGCTCCTGAATCCCGTAGCATCATCGCGTTCCTGCCGCGCAACACGCGCTGGATTTTCTTTACACAAAATGAGATTCCAGTTTCTGGTTCTTGTTTCCGTGTTGCAACTAGGCTATAAGCAATCAATGAACGCTTGGGCTTCACGTTCGCGCTGCGCACTGTGGTTCGCGCGCGTCTTTGCCACGATGGCAATCCTTTGCTCAACCGTCGCGCCTGGAAACAGCGCCGACCTCGACGACGTGCGCCCGCTGTTCATCAAGGGGGAATACGCCAAATGCATCAAGGCTTGCCAGGAAGCCATTGCCGAGCGCGAGCCGGAGGAGGCATGGCGCTTGTTGCTGGCGGAGTCCTTGATGGCCGTCGGTCGCTACACCAACGCCCTCGCCGTAGTGCAAACCAACCTCTCTCGCTATCCCTGGAGCGTGCAGTTGCGCCTGCTGGCGCACGAGGTCTTCCGTCGGAACGGCCTGGCTGAGGAAGCCGGCGGCGCGCTGGACGAAATCAACCGGCTCGGCGGCTATCGCATGTGGGCTTACCAGGACACCGCCAATCTGATCACCATGGGCCGGGCCGCGGTCTTGCTCGGCGCGGACCCGCGACGCGTGCTGGAACAGTTCTTCGATTTGGCCAAGAAGCGTGACACCACAAACCGCGCGCCTTACCTCGCCAGCGGACAACTGGCCCTCGACAAGAACGACTACGACCTCGCCGCGAAGACATTCGGCGCCGGGTTGAAGCTGTTCCCGCTCGATCCGGATCTGCATTTCGGAATGGCGCAGGCTTACGCACCGAGTGATCGGCGGCTGATGATTGCCGCGCTCGAAGCCGCGTTGAACGCGAACCAGAATCACGTTCCCAGCCACCTGTTGCTGACCGATCACCTGGTGGACGGCGAGGAATACAAAGCAGCAGAAGAATCGATCAAGAAGGCGCTGGAGGTGAATCCACACCATCCGGAGGCCTGGGCTTACCGCGCGGTGATTGCGCATCTGAAAAACGAAGCTGCCAGCGAAACAAAAGCGCGCGACACGGCCCTCGCGACGTGGAAGACCAACCCGGAAGTGGACCATCTCATAGGCCGCAAGCTTTCGCAAAAGTATCGTTTCGCGGAGGGCGCGGCGTATCAACGGCGGGCCCTCCGGTTTGGTCCGAAATTTCTCCCGGCCAAAATCCAGCTTTCCCAGGATCTGCTCCGATTGGGCCAGGAAGATGAAGGCTGGCGGCTGGCCGAGGAAGTCCACTCCGCCGACGCCTACGATGTGACGGCGTTCAACCTCACCACCCTCCAGGAGAGCATGGCCAGATTCGCGACGTTGACCAACGCGGATTTCGTCGTGCGCATGTCCACCAACGAAGCCGTCATCTACGGCGACCGCGTGCTCGCCCTGCTCACGCGCGCGAAGACCAACCTTTGCGCCAAGTACGGACTCGAATTGACCACGCCGACCATCGTGGAAATCTTCCCGAACCAAAAGGACTTTGGGGTGCGCACCTTCGGGATGCCGGGCAATCCGGGTTATCTCGGTGTTTGTTTCGGCCCGGTCATCACGGCCAACAGCCCGGCGTCGCAGGCGGGACATCCGGCCAATTGGGAAGCCGTCTTGTGGCATGAGTTCTGTCACGTCGTCACCCTTGGCCTCACCAAAAACAAAATGCCGCGCTGGTTGAGCGAAGGCATCTCGGTGTTCGAAGAGTTGCAGGAAAACCCGGTCTGGGGCCAGAGCATGACGCCGCGCTATCGCGAGATGATCCTGGGCAAGGATTTCACGCCGCTTGGCGAATTGAGCGCCGCCTTCCTCGCGCCAAAGACCGAGATGCATTTGCAGTTTGCCTATTACGAGTCGTATCTCGCCGTGGAGTTTCTCGTGAAACAATTCGGGATTGAAGCCCTGAAGAAGATCCTGCGCGAACTGGGCGAAGGCACTGAGATCAACACCGCCATTACAAAGCACACCGCGCCCCTCGATAAAATCGAAAAGGACTTCGCAGCCTTCGCCAAAGATCGCGCGGAGAAACTTGCGCCGGAGCTTAGCTTCGAGAAACCCGAACCCGGCGATGAAGACCTGGCTGATGTGTCCAAGAACTTTTACGTGCTGACCCGTCATGCGAAGAAGCTGTTGCGCGCGAGAAAATGGCAGGAGGCCAAGGCGCCGCTGGAAAAGCTGATTCAATTTTTTCCCGGCAATACCGGCGCGGACAACGCCTACTGGCTGCTCGGCGAAGCACATCGCGGCCTGAACGAAACGAACGCGGAACGATTGGTCCTCACCACGTTGGCCAATCTCGAAGCTGACGATGTGGACACTTACTCGCGCCTGATGGAACTGAGCGCGATCGCCAAAGACTGGGGGGCGATCGCGACGAATGCCGAACGTTACATCGCGGTCAACCCGCTCGCGGCGGCTCCCTACCGTCATCTCGCCCAGGCGAGCGAGGCCCTGGGACGGCGCGACACAGCCATCAGCGCCTGCAAGACCATGCTCCTGCTCGATCCGCCCGACCCTGCTGGCGCGCATTTCCAACTGGCCCGTTTGCTGCACGAAAACCGCGACCCCGCTGCCAAACGCCATCTCTTGCAGGCGCTGGAAGAAGCGCCGCGCTTTCGTGAAGGACATCGGTTGTTACTGGAAATGAAGAAGACATCGGAGCCGACCAATACCGCTGCCCCCCCCGCTCAGTCCAGTGACTCGAACAGGCCACCCTCTGCATTGCCGCCCTCACCGGCCAACCCCGCCTCCGTTTTGAAACCGCCAGAGCCGAAGCCGTAATGAAGGGACAACTGCTGCGTGTCGGTCTGGTGTTGGCTTTGTTACTGGCGGCCAGCGTCAGTATCGCGCAGTATCGCCGCCGCGGCGGTTTCGGCGGCGACGCCCCGCCCCCGGCGGACGCCCGCACCGCGCGGGAGGCCGTGCGGCACAGTCCGGAAACACCGACCTGGAAAATCGAACCGGAGTTCCAGCGAGATGTCTTCACGTTCACGCGCATTCAATATGAGAGCGCGAATCACAACTGGTGGAGCGGCGCGGGCGAATGGTGGATTGACACGCCGGACAGCGACTTGAATCTCTCCTTTCGCCTCCAGCAAATGACGTCGCTGAGAGTCAGCCCCGATGGCCGCTACATCAGGTTGACCGACCGCGAGCTGTTTGATTACCCGTGGATTTACATCGTGGAGCCAGGCGCGCTCATCTTCAGCGAGGCGGAGGTCGTTGTGTTGCGGAAATATCTTCTCAACGGCGGGTTCCTGATGGTGGACGATTTCTGGGGCGACCATCAATGGGAGAATTTTTATCGCGAGATCAAGCGGGTGTTTCCGGATCGCGAACCGCAGGAACTGGAAATGGATCACCCCATCTTCCACTGCGTCTTCAACATTACTCTGCCAAAGCAGCAAATGCAGGTTCCCAACTTCGGCACGGGTGAACGCAGCCAGGACACAGGGATCACCTGGGAAGATCGTCATGGTCCGGGATCTCGCGAAGTCCATTTCCGGGCCATTTCCGACGACAAAGGGCGCATGATGGTCTTCATCGCTCACAACTCTGACAATGGCGACGGCTGGGAACGTGAAGGGGAATTCCAATACTTCTTCAGCGAGTTCTCCGAAAAGAAAGCGTATCCGCTGGGGATTAACGTTGTCTTTTACGCGATGACCCATTGAACTTCGCCCCATGTCACTCCGAACCATCTTCTTCTCCCCATCGTTGAATCAACATTGCCGAACTGAATAAGGAACCTTGTGCAAGCGACTATTACACCACCGCCGCCAGTAACCGACACTACCGCCGCCGACAAACAAACGGTCGAACATCTAATCTCCAGCCGTGCGAAGATCCGCGCCGAACTGAGCAAAGTCATCGTTGGCCAGAACGAAGTCGTCGAACAACTGCTCATCGCGCTTTTCGCCGGCGGCCACTGCCTGATCACTGGCGCGCCCGGCCTCGCCAAGACACTCCTCATCAAATCGCTCGCGCAAATCTTCCACCTCAAGTTCCAGCGCATCCAGTTCACGCCCGACTTGATGCCCGCCGACATCACGGGCACCGAGATTCTGGAGCAGGACGTCGCCGGCGCGCGCAAGATGGTGTTCGTCAAGGGACCCGTCTTCGCCAACATGATTCTCGCGGACGAAATCAACCGCACGCCGCCCAAAACCCAGGCCGCCCTCCTCGAAGCCATGCAGGAGCACCAGGTCACCGCCGCCGGCGTCCGTCATGCGCTCGAAGAACCTTTCTTCGTCCTCGCCACGCAAAACCCCATTGAGATGGAAGGCACCTATCCGTTGCCCGAGGCGCAGCTCGACCGTTTCATGTTCAACGTGGTGATGGATTATCTCCCGGAAGATGAGGAAGTCGCCGTCGTCACCCAGACCACCTCGCGCCAGCCCGCGCCCATTGAGGCGCTGTTTCATGGCACGGACGTGATGCGTTTTCATGATGTCGTCCGCAAAGTCCCGATCGCCGAAGATCTCGTCCGCTACGCCGTCAAGCTCGCCGCCACCTCGCGTCCGCACCAGAAAGGCTCGCCGGACTACATCAACAACTGGATCAGTTGGGGCGCCGGCTTGCGCGGTGGCCAATACCTCGTGCTCGGCGCCAAAGTCCGCGCGCTCCTCCAGGGCCGCGCGCATGTGACCCTTGAGGACATCCGCGCGCTTGCTCACTGCACCTTGCGTCACCGCATCCTCATCAACTACCGCGCCGAAGCGGAGGGCATCAACGTAGAAAAGGTGATTGATAAACTGCTGGAGACGGTAAAGCCCGCGGGCAAGTGACATGCGTCATGTGATCGAAACAGGCAGTGACATAGCGACGGTGTGCGCTTTCGACCCCGACGCTCTGCCTGTCAATTGTTCGGAAATAATCCTCAAGAAGGACAGGGCACTGTTGCAGTTGGTAGATGAAGGCTGCCTGTGGTGGCATTCGACGGGGGGAGATGGCACTTATCTATTTCATGTCTTCGTGAATGAAGAGCCGCCGGGTGATTTTGCGAAGTATTCCATCGAGATCGGACATGAGGGAAAGCTGATCGTGTCCACCGGCTTCTTATGCATCTGCGGCGCTGAAGACATAGGTGACATCATAAAGCATGCACAGTCGCGATCTGGCATCAATGTACCTGCTGGCGAGTATTCACTCCGAGCCTGGTCGCTGGACTGGCCTGAGAATGTCATCGCTGAAAGGTGCGAGGAAGGTTTCAGCCGGGCCGAACTGAGGAAGCGCCGCCGTTTGAGTTTATTGGTCGGACTCTATGTTGCCGCTACGATGATTACGGCCTTTGTCTCTCTGGTTGCAACAATACGTTGGTTGTTGCGGAGCAAAGCCAGCTTGGAAACCGCTCTCTGGCTATGGGGTGCCACCGTTCTGCTCGTCGCAGTAATACCACGGCTATTTCCGAAGCCTTCAACTGAGGAATTGAAGAGAATTGCGGCCGAGCAAGCGGTTCTTTCCGAGTTCCCGAACTTTGTCCTCGCGCTGCGCAAGGCGGCCTGAATCAAAACTGGTGACTAACAACGCTCCAACTCACGGCCAGGTTACGCTCGTTTCTCCGCAGGCTCTCATGGCCATCAAGAACCTGGAGATGCGCGCGCGCGTTGTCGTCGAGGGGTTCTGGAATGGCCTTCATCGCAGTCCATATCACGGCTTCTCCGTCGAATTCACCGAGTATCGCCAATACTCGCCGGGGGACGACCCGCGCTATCTCGATTGGCGTCTCTACGCCCGCACCGATCGCTACTACATCAAGAAATTCGAGGACGAAACCAATCTCCGCTGCCACCTCCTCGTCGATGGCAGCCGCTCCATGACCTACGGTTCGCTCGGCTGGACCAAGGCCCAATATGCTCACACCCTCGCCGCCACGCTCGCTTACTTCCTCCATCAGCAGGGTGATGCCCTCGGCCTGCTCACCTTCGACGAAACCATTCGCGACTACCTGCCCGCGCGCCACCGCCGCAGCCACCTCCGGCAACTCATGCTCACGCTGGAGAAACCGGCCGGAGGGCGCGGCACGGACCTGACCGCGCCCCTCAAGCGCATCGTCGAACTGGTCCGCAAACGCGGCCTCATGGTTTTTATCACCGACCTCCTCGCGCCCATCGAGATGCTGGAACAAAACCTCGGCAACCTCGTCGCCTGCGGGCATGAAGTCCTGCTCTTTCACCTGCTTGACCCCGCCGAGCGCACCTTCCATTTCGACAAGGCCTCGCTGTTCTTCGATGTGGAATCCGAGCGCGACCTTTACATCGACCCCGCCGCCGCGCGAAAGGATTACCTCGGCAAACTTGAAGCCCACACCGCCGCTGCGCGCCGATGCTGTGATCACCTTGGCATTGGTTATCATCCGCTGACCACCGACGGACCGCTCGAACTCGCCCTCTTCGACCTCCTCCGCTCCCGCATGCAACGCGCCAAGAAAGTGCAGAGGAATGTGACGAGGAGAAGCAGCGCAGCGTGACACCTTGGAGTGCGGAGACTTGTCTCCGCTTTGCGCAGGCGACTTGTTGCCGTTGAACTAGGCGGTCATGCTTGAATTGACGTGAACCGCTCTGCGCGGTTCTGCCTGACCGACAGGTCGGTCAGGCAACAAAAGCGGAGACAGGTCTCCCGCTTTCAAATGGCATTCCGGCCATCGACATCCATACGCGCGGTTCCAACGGGCACGTCTTCCACGTCGCCAAGGGCGGAACGATGCTGCAATTGGAAGCCACGACCAGCCAGCCGGGCCACAGCAACCGCATCCGTCTCGGCACGGTTTCCAATCAACTCAGTTCCTTCCGCTTCACGCCGCAAACGGCCATCAGCAATTTCACGCCGAAGATTGGCTTCCAGCTCGGCAGCAATGCCGCCGCCGCCTTTCAGTGGATGGGCCTGAGCGGCCAGGGCGGGCGGGTTCAGGAATTCCGCGCGCTCAGGAGCCGCCGCGCCGTCGAGTATTGCAACGAAACCACCCGGCCCACGACGCACCACCTGCGCATCGACAGTGGAAGGATCGACGACCAACAACACCTGCGCCGTCTTTGGCCCCTTCACCGTTCCGACTGGCGCGGTGCATTGCGTCGTCCTCCAGGACTGGCCGCACGTGAAACAGGTCCGTTCCGAACTCGACCTCAACGCCGACGGCACGCCCGATCAAGTCACCATCGTGACCGGCACCGAAATCGACTCCGACGGCGACGCCATGCCCGACGCCTGGGAAACGCTGCATCAACTCAACCCCTTCGCCGTGGATTGCGCCGACGGCGCCGACGCCGACCCTGACAAGGACGGCATCACGAACCTCGGCGAATATCTCACCGACACCGACCCGCACGACGCCGCGTCCGCTCTCCGCCTCACCGCGACCATGCTGCCCGGCAACAAAGTGCGCCTCTCGTGGAAAGCCGTCCCCGGCCGGCGCTACGAAATTCTTTACGCTGACAGTTTCGAGTTCGTCTTTCGACCACTCACCGCCGCTGGTCTCCCGCGCGTCGCGACCGCAACCACAGAACACCTCGATGACACGCTCCCCGTTGGAGATTCTCGCACGCGTTTCTACCAGTTGCGCCTGGTGCCTTGAGGGCCTGTTGCCAAATTGGAGTGCGCCGTCCTCGGGCGCAGGAACGCGAAAATTGCTGACGGCTTCGCCCGGTTTCCAAACGCTTTGGTCGGTGAACCATGGCTGCGGGGGGCGCACTCCGGGCTTTGGGTGCAAGTCGTTGGCATCGACCCCGGCCCCGAAACGGCTCTATTTTGCTACTGCATGGACGGGTTCTCTGATACTCTCGCCGCCAAATCCCGTACATGTCGGACTCAGGCCAAGAATCAGCGGCGGCGGTTCCGCGCGTCTTTGCCACCACGCATTGGAGCGTGGTGCTGGCGGCTGGTCAGGGTGATTCGCCGCCGGCACAACGGGCGTTGGAGACGCTGTGCCGTGCCTATTGGTATCCCCTCTACGCGTATGTGCGCTGGAAAGGGTACAAACCGGAGGAGGCGCAGGACCTGACGCAGGAATTCCTGTCTCAACTGATCGCAAAAGATGATTTTCGCCTGGCCGACCGCGAGAAGGGGAAGTTCCGCGGGTTTCTTCTGGCGCGACTGGACTATTTCCTCGCGCGGGAATGGACGCGCGCGCATCGCCAGAAACGGGGCGGGCAGTTCACGTTCATTTCGATGGACGAGCATCCGCCGGAGGAGCGGTATCAACTGGAGTCGGCGGATTTGGACACGCCCGAGAGGAAGTTCCTTCGGCAATGGGCGCTGACGGTGTTGAAGCAGGCGATGAACGCCCTGCAAAGCGAATGCGAAGCCAATGGCAAGACGCTTTTATTCCGGGAAGCGAAGAATCTGATTTCCGGCGAGCGCGACGGGGCGGCTTACGCGGAAATGAGCAAGAGCCTCAACATGAGTGAGGGTTCGGTGCGGGTGGCGGTGCATCGGCTGCGGCAACGTTATGGTGAACTGCTGCGCTGTGAAGTCGCCCACACCGTGACCCGCGAGGAAGAGGTCGATGAGGAGCTGCGTTACCTTTTCCAAGTCCTGGGCCCAGTCAACTGAAATGTAACTTCGGCCCGGATTTGGAGGAGAACTGGTAGGGCTTGTGACTGACGGCATGATCAACGATCCAAAAATATGCCCGGAATGCGGCGCACCAAAATCCGGTTGGCTCGAGGATAATTGTCCCACTTGTCTCATCCGATTGGCCGCGCCTGAGGTAGGGCGCGTCGCTCCGCGCGCGCCGCAACCCAGCGGTCCAGAGGCGAGCGAGCGCGCCGGCATTATCCGCTCGCTTGGCGATTACGAGTTGCTGGAGGAAATCGCCCGCGGCGGCATGGGAGTGGTGTATCGGGCGCGCCAAAAGAGCCTCAATCGACTGGTGGCTGTCAAAGTGTTGCTCGCGCCGCCCGTCCTTCGTAGCAGTACTGCGGAGGGTGGACAGTTCGCCAAGGAGACCCGCCGCTTTCGCCGCGAGGCCGAGATGGCCGCGAGCCTAAGCCATCCGAACATCGTTTCCATCTACGAAGTGGGTGAGCACGACGGCCAGCCTTACTTCTCGATGGAACTGATCGAGGGCCGCAGTCTGTCCGAACTGTCCCACGATCAACCACTGCCGGCGCGTCGAGCTGCGGAATTGACGAAGACCATCGCCGAGGCAGTGCAGTTTGCGCACGAGCGCCATTTGCTGCATCGCGACCTCAAACCTTCCAACGTGCTCGTGGACACTTCCGGCGCTCCGCACGTCACGGACTTTGGTTTGGCAAAACGTTCAGATGGTGACGCCGACCTGACGCTGACCGGCCAGGTGCTGGGCACGCCAAGCTACATGCCCCCGCAGCAGGCAGAGGCCAAGGGCCGCCAGGGCAGTGTTGCGGGCGATGTCTATTCGCTCGGGGCGATCCTTTACGACTTGCTGACCGGCAGGGCCCCATTCCTGGCAGAAACGGTCACGAAAACCCTGCGATTGGTTGCGGAAAGCGAAGCCGTCGCGCCTCGCCTGTTGAATCCGGGTGTCCCGCGCGATCTGGAGACGATTTGCCTCAAGTGTCTGGAAAAAGATCCGCAGCGGCGCTACGCCTCCGCGCAAGAATTGGCCGATGAACTTGGGCGCTTCTTAAAAGATGAACCCATTCGGGCGCGCCCATTGCGGGCGCCGGCGAAACTGCTGCGCTGGTGCCGCCGCAAGCCGGCCCTGGCTTCGGCCGTAGGTGCCGGTGCTCTCTTGTTGCTGGTCATCGCCATCGGTTCTCCGATCGCCATCATTCGAATAAACGCGGCGCGCAAGCAGGAAGCAGGAATGCGCGCCCGAGCCGAATCGGCGGAACGGCAGACCGAACAGCAGCTTTACACCGCGCTGCTCGAACAAGCCCGCGCCACCATGCTCAGCGGCGAGATGGGCCATCGGGTGCGGGCGCTCGAGGCCATCCGGCGGGCCGCGGCCATCTCAAACACGGCCGAACTGCGGCGCGAAGTAATGGTTGCGCTCGCCCTGCCGGATTTGCGCTTCGAGCGGGAACTCACGTTCTCCTCCGATGCGAACTTCGCGTTTCTCGATCCGTCGTTTGAACGTTTGGCAGTCAGCCGTGCGCGTGAGCCGGTCGAGATTCGCGCCGTCTCGGACAACCGGCTGCTGGCCACGCTGCCGGCGAGCACGAATTTGCCGGCTTTTCATAAGGAGTGGGCCGCCGACGGACGGTTTCTCGCCGTGAGACGCGATCTCGATCCGAGCGCTCGCCACGGCGACTGGGAAATCTGGGATGTCTCGCGCGAGCAACGCATTCTCCTTTTACGAAACGTCGCGTATAATGCCTTCGCGTTCCATCCGCGCTTGCCACGCATCATCGCGCGACCTAGCCGGGAAAATGTGGGGCTTTGGAACCTGGAAGATGGGCGCGAACTCGCCCGATTCCCGCTGGCGGGCCGCGCTCTTATCCTGCGCTTTTCACCGGAGGGGGAACAATTCGCCGTCGTGTCGCCACTGGACGGAGGCGGGCGGCTTTCGGTGCATGACGCGACGAATCCAGAGACGGCGGAACTGGCGTCGCACACTTTCAAAGAGGACGTGAATACGATGGCGTGGCATCCGGACGGGCGCGCGCTGGTGCTGCCCGATCATGGAGGTGCCGTCCATTGGATGGACGCGCGGACCGGTGATATCGAACTGCTGGGCCGGCATAAATTCCAGGCGGTGCGGGCGGTCTTCAGTCCGGACGGGGCGTACCTGTTCACCGGCGGATGGGAACGGGACTTGATTTGCTGGGATGCACGGACGAAGCGCCGAGCGTTCACGGCCAGCTTGAACAGCGACCGCATCCAGTTCAGCGGGGATGGCCGGCGCTGCGCGGCGCTCACCCAAACCAGCCTGCAACTGCTCGCCTTCGAGCGGCCCACTGCGCATCGCGAATTTGCGGAGGACCTGAGCGTGCGCTTGCGACAGGCGAGGATCTCTCCCGATGGACGATGGCTGGCCGCGTCAGACACCAAGCGCACCGGCGTGTGGGATTTATTGAGCGGCGGGCCGGGAGTGATCGAGACCAACGCCTACGACACGCATTTCTACTTTACGCCGGATGGCCGGGAATTGTTCGGGAGCCGCGGAAACCAAGGCGACAACGCGGGCTTTCGCTGGCGGTTGACGCCCGCGACGAATTCCGCCGCGCCGCCCGAGCTGACACGGCTTCCTCTGTTCATACCCCGGGGCTTCACATTTCTTGGCGTGGTCTCCAACTCCATTGTGATGACCGGTTCCAAAGGCTCGCAAATTCTGGGCCCGGAGGAAGTCGAAACCGGCAGCGAACGCTGGGCGCCCACAATCCCGGGCGTCAACGGGGTTTCACCAGATGGACGCTGGCTAGGAATTTTCCGCCCCTTCGGCACGGCGCTCTACGTTTACCGCCTGCCTGGCTTGGAAGAGGTCGCCAAGCTGACGCAACCGCTCGGCGATTTCCAGTTCTCTCCACGGGGGGACGAAGTGGCGATCACGTCGCTGCGCGACGGAACGCTGGCGGCCTTCTGGAACACGGCAACCTGGCAGCGGACACGCACGCTGACGAATTTCGGCCGCGTCCTTTACACGCCGGACGCCCGCGTGCTCTGGCTCACCAAAGACCAACGCAATGCTGGCCTCTACGATGCGCGGACGCTGGAGCCGCTGCTGTTGCTGCCCACCGGGATGCTCCCGCTGGCCCTCAGCGCGGACGGCCAGCGTGTGGCTGTGAGCGTGGACGCGCAGCGACTGCAACTGTGGGATTTGGCGGCATTGCGCGAGCAGTTCCGCGAACTGGGGCTGGATTGGAGTGATGAGGGGCAGGCAGCCATCAGCCCGTTCAAAAAGTAGCCGCCGAAGTAACGAGGCGGATGCGCGGCGCAACATCCCGAAGAAATCCGCCTCCTCACGTCGTCGGCTACCTCGGTTAGTTTGGTTTCTTATCGGGCGACTGGACGGTAGCTTCTCACCTTTTCCGGTAACATTTCCTTTCAGAAAGAGGAGTTCTTGGTAGGGGCCGGCGCCGGCGCAATGGCGACGGGCCCGGGCTATCAAGACAACAACCTGGATCATAACCAAACTATGAAAACTCGTATCTCCAGAAGCACCCTCGCGGCGCTTTTGTTGCACTCAACCTTCAACCTTCAACTCGCAACCCTCTTCGCCCAGGGCACGGCGTTCACTTATCAAGGCTGGCTCAATGACGGTCCCGCGCCGGCCAACGGCGTGTACGACTTGAAGTTCACGCTGTTCGATAGCCCGACTAATGGGGACTTCAACGGGCCGCTCACCAATTCGGCCGTCGCCGTCAGCAACGGCCTCTTCACCGTCCTGCTCGACTTCGGCCCGGACGTCTTCACCGGCCATCCCAACTTCTTTCTGGAAATCGGCGTTCGCACGGCCGGTGGCGGAGAGTTCACCACGCTCAGCCCGCGACAACCTGTAACACCCTCCCCCTATGCGGTTCATGCCGGTTCGGCGACCAAACTGTTCAACGGCGCCGTCACGCGGCTAAACAATCTCAGCGATAACGTCACGCTGGCGGCGGGTGCGAACGTGACGATTACGCCCAGCGGCAACATTTTGACGATCGCTTCGCCCTCAGGCGGTATCGGTCCCTGGCAGCTCAATGGAACCAACACGTTCTACAACGGCGGCAGGGTCGGCATCGGCACGACGACCCCCGTTTATCCGCTGCACCTCGCCACCGCCGCTGAACCCTCCCTGCTTCTCCACGACACCGGCCCTGCCACAACACAATCAGGCTACATCAGCTTCTGGAACGGCAACTCGACCCTGACCGCTTATCTCGGCTATGGCACGGCGGGGAGTCCACACTTTTCCGTCGTGAACGTACGCCCCGGGGGGAACATCGGGTTCTTCACCGAGAACGGTGAGCGGGTCACCCTTGTCCCGAGCGGGAATGTCGGCATCGGCACCACCACACCCCAGGTCAGACTCGACGTCCGCGGGAGCGTGAAAATGGGAAACTCGGGCGAGCTCTTCGCGACCGGCGGCGAGGAGAACCTCCGCATCATCCGCGGCGTGGTGCTTGCCAACGGAAACATCCACGTGGGCCTGGGATTCTCCGTCTTGCCCGGTAGTAACCCCGGTATCTACAACATCACGTTCACTACGCCATTCAATGGTGCACCCGCCGTGACCTGCAGCGTACAGGGTCCTACCATAATCGCTACGTGGTGCTGCCTCTTCAGCGACCGCGTCACCATTAGCACGCGGAACGAAGCGGGCGGACTCCAGGCCGGCGATTTCAGCTTCATTGCCGTCGGCCCGCGGTAAGCCCGCATCGAGGCACTTCCTCAAGAGGACCATGCCATGAACACTCGAATCCTTCCCAGGAACTAAACCAAAAGCTCACAGACGAACTCAAACGCAGAGACGCGGAGAACGCGGAGTTGAATCGGCGATTGGAAAGGTTGGAACAGCGGTTGAACAAGCAAACGCGAAAGGAACGATGAAAACACGACTACCGAAACTGGCGAAGTGCCCAACGACGGCGCGAAACGTCTTGGAGTGCGGCGCTGCTGCGCCGCTTTCGCTTCGACGAACGATTGGCTCGGAGCGGCTGCAGAATCCCAACGGGATTCCGTCCCAAAGCCTAGGGTTGTCCACCCTCCGCAGTCGCTTCGAGGTCGGCTTCACTCTTGGAGTCGCTGCTACGGAGGACGGGCGAGGCACGAGCTACCCTGGGAAAGAATGTCTAGAGACCCAACAACCCCAACGGGGTTGCGGCGTTCCCGGTCCCACTGATGACACAACCCCGTTGGGGTTGAGACCAATCCTTTCCTTGACCCAGGGTAGCTCGTGCCTCGCAACCCTGGGCTGGAGGACACAATCCCTTTGGGATTGGTGCCAGACGCGTGTCTTATTCACGGCCCTGTTCCTCTCCGTCCTCTGCTCTCCGGCTTTCGCGCAATTCTCCATCGACTGGTTCACCATTGACGGCGGCGGTGGCACCAGCACCGGCGGCGTGTATTCCGTCAGCGGCACCGTCGGCCAGCCGGACGCCAGCGCTCAGCCGATGACCGGCGGGAACTTCTCGCTCATCGGCGGGTTCTGGGCTCTGTTCGCCGTGCAGACGCCGGACGCGCCGCTGTTGACGATTCGGCTGACTCCAACAAACACAGCCATCGTCTCGTGGCCTTCACCCTCCACTGGTTTCCTCCTTCAGCAAAACGCGGACCTCAATACCGCGAACTGGGTCACGGATCCGCAGAGCGTGACCGACAACGGCACGAACAGATTCATCATCGTGAACCCGCCGGCGGGCAACCGCTTTTACCGGCTTTTCAAACCGTGAAACAAAGCCCGACAGAAGGCAGGCGGAGTGCGCCCGTCCTCGGGCGCAGCAACGGACGAACGGCATTGCGCGCGGAGAATTTCCAGCGCGCTGGACCATGCGAGCTTTGCTGCGCCCGACGACGGGCGCACTCCGGGCTTTCCTTCCTAACATTATGAAAACAGAACTACGAACCCTTCTCGTTGGGTTGGCGCTGCTCTCAACTCTCAACCCTCAACTCTCAACTGTGCTCGCCCAGGGCACGACCTTCACGTATCAGGGCCGGCTGACCGAGGGTCCAGACACCGCCACCGGCCTCTATGATCTGAGCTTTTCGCTTTTCGCGGCCAGCGGCGGCGGCGCGCCCCTCTCCGGTCCGCTCACCACGAACGGTCTTGCCGTGAGCAACGGCCTGTTCACGGTGACACTGGACTTCGGCGCGGATTTCCCCGGAGCCGAGCGCTTCCTGGAGATCGGCGCGCGCACCAACGGCGGCGGGGCCTTCACTACACTGACGCCGCGACAGAAGCTCACCGCCACGCCGTACGCCGTGACGGCGCGCAACATCACAGGCGTCGTGCCGAGCGCCAGCCTGTCCGGCACTTACTCCAGCGCCGTCACGCTCAACAACGCGGGCAACAGCTTCACCGGCAGCGGCGCGGGGTTGACCGGCGTGAACGCGGCGACGCTCGGCGGGTTGAACGCAAATCAGTTTTGGAGGACAGCCGGCAATAGCGGCGCGACGGCGGCGAACTTTGTCGGCACAACGGACAATCAGCCGCTGGAGTTGCGGGTGAATGGCCAGCGCGCGTTCCGATTGCAGCCCAACTCAGGCGCTGCTCCCACCATCATCGGCGGTTCGAACACAGTCGGCGCCACCCTGGTCAGCGGCGCAGTGATCGCGGGCGGTGAAATGAACCTGATCGAGAACTTCGGCACCCGCTCGACCGTGAGCGGAGGCTTCTCCAATCAAATCCTCGGCGCGCAATACGCCACCATCGCCGGCGGGAATAACAACCTCATTCAAGCGGGGTGCTTCTATTCAACCATTGGCGGCGGCAAGGACAACTTCCTCGATTTCAGCGCGCAGCAGGTGGTCATCGCGGGCGGCGACGGAAACCGCATGGAACGCGAGGCAAACTCCTCCGCCATCGGCGGCGGCTGGCAGAACGTCATTCAGAGCAACACCGCTGTCGCCGTCATTGCCGGCGGCTTTACGAATTCCATCGGGCCATTCGTGTCCGGAAGCACCATTGGCGGCGGCTGGCTCAACTCCATTCAGCGTCGCGCGGATTACTCGGTCATCGGCGGCGGGCGGTCCAACCGCATCCAGCCCACCAATGAAACCGCGACCATCGCCGGCGGCTTATTCAACGAGATTCAAACGGGCTCGTTGGATTCCACGATCAGCGGTGGTTCGTCCCACACCATCGCCTCGAACTCGCAGCGCGCCTTCATTGGCGGCGGCGACGATCACACTATCGCCTCCTCTCTCGGCGTCATCGTTGGCGGAGGCGGCCATGTCATCGAAACGAACGCGCTGAATTCTTTCATCGGCGGCGGCAGTGGTAACCGCATCGCCGCCGGGGCGAACCATGCGACGATTGCCGGCGGATTGCAGAACACCAACGCAGGCGAATACGCCACCATCCCCGGCGGCCGCGAGAACGTCGCGAGCGGCTTCGCCAGCTTCGCTGCCGGATACGGAGCACACGCGCTGCATCCCGGAAGCTTCGTATGGTCGTCGGGCGGATCGTTCGCCTCGACTGATCAGAATCAATTCCTCATCCGCGCGGCCGGTGGCGTGGGCATTGGGACCGGCAACCCCCAGTATCCGCTCGACGTGGCTGGCGCCGTTCGTATCAGCCCCCCCCAATTCAACGGCGCTGAGGTCCTGAATCTTAATACCGAACGAAGCTGGGCGTTCCGCCAGTTGAGGTCCGGCATCGGCACGGCCCTGGAACTGGCCAGCATTGGTGGAGGTGGTAACAAGGACTTCATCATCAACACGACCGGTCTCGTCGGCATCGGCACCACCACGCCTGAGGCCACTCTCCATGTTAACGGCGGCGCCGCCAAACCCGGCGGCGGTTCGTGGAGCATGACATCGGACGCGCGGTTGAAGAAAAACATCCGGCCGCTGGCCGGCGCGCTGGACAAATTGCTGGCGTTGCACGGCGTGAACTTCGAATACATCGACCCGGCCAAAATCAATGAGTTGTCCGGCGAACGCATGGGCCTGGTGGCGCAGGAAGTCGAGAAAGTCTTCCCCGACTGGGTCGAGACCGGTCCGGACGGCTACAAGCGCGTGACCGTGCGCGGGCTGGAGGCGCTGGTGGTGGAGGCCCTGCGCGAGTTGCAACAGCAACAGGACGCCAAGCTCGCCGACGAATTGAAACGCCGCCACGCCGAGAACGCAGAGTTGAAGCGTAGCGTGGAAGAACTCAAGGCATTGGTGGAAGCGCTGGCGCGAAAGTCGGAAGGAGGCGTGCGATGAAAACACCTTTCACCCAATGAGTCTTAGCCCCGCAGTTTCAATCCCAACGGGATTATGTCTTTCTGCCCAGGGTTGCGAGGAACGAGCTACCCTGAGGTCAGATCCAAAGAATCTTCCAACCCCGACGGGGTTGCAGCCAATAGACGGACGCCGACACAACCCCGTTGGGGTTGGACGATCATTGCGACGCAGATCCAGGGTAGCTCGTTCCTCGCAACCCTGGGCTGAGGGGTGGAATCCCTTTGGGATTCGGGACAGCGCGACTCTGCGGTTGTTCCGCACTTTCATCGTGGTCACAGCACTTCTGCTCGCCATCCCGCCGCTTTGCGCACAAGTCGTCAACGACGGCGCGACGAACACGCTCGCCAACATCACCAACTCGTTCACCGGCGATGTGACGGTGGGCACGAACGGATCGTTCACGCTGCTCGTGATTTCCAACAACGCGCTGCTGACCAACTCCGCCAATGGCGTGATCGCGCTCAACCTCACCGCCAGGTCCAACGAAGTGCGGCTCGTCAGCGCGAGCGCCCGGTGGCGAATGGGCGGCTCGCTGTTCGTGGGCAGCAACGGATCGATGAACCGCCTCGTCGTGAGCAACGGCGCGTTCGTGGACAACGGCGTCGGCAACATCGGCAATCGCGTGGAGAGCAGCAATAACTTCGCGCTGGTCACCGGCGCCGGTTCGCGGTGGAGCAATCGCCTGGACCTGCGGGTGGGCACTGGCGGGAGCGGCAATCAATTGATCGTGAGCAATGGCGGTTGGGTGGCCAGCCAGTCCGGCTTCGTGGGCAACAATGTCACCAGCAGTAACAATTTTGCGCTGGTCACCGGCAGCGGCTCGGTCTGGAGCAACGCGATCAATTTGGAAGTGGGCTTGTCTGGATCGGGCAACCGGCTGGTGATCGAGGCCGGCGGACTGGCGCATGGCGACGCCGGCACGGTCGGACACCTCACCATCTCCAGCGACAACGAGGCGCTCGTGACCGGCCCGAGTTCCCTTTGGACCAATCGTTCGTTTCTGACCGTCGGGGACCAAGGGGGTTTCAACCGGCTCGTCGTGAGCAACAGCGCAGCCGTGTGGAGCGGGAACGGGCTGATCGGCAACGTCCCATCGGCCACCAATAATCAAGTGCTCGTCACCGGCGCAGGCTCGGTGTGGCGCAATCAGAATGATCTCACGGTGGGGAATTTCGGCCCGGCCAATCGCCTGGTGGTCAGCAGTGGCGGAACGGTTTCCGCCAGCAACTTGTTCATCGGGTTCACCAGCTCCTCGACGAACAATCGCCTGACCGTGGACGGCGGCACATTGCGCGTGACCAACGCGGCGGGCACGGGCGTGCTCGGCGTGCGCCGCGGCACGAATGTGCTCAACGCGGGATTGATTGAAGTGGACCAGTTGCTTATGACCAACTCAGCTGGTCGGTTCGATTTCAACGGCGGAACGCTCTTCGCACGAAGCAGCGTCGTCAACAGCGGCCAACCCTTCCGCGTGGGCAACGGTTTCAACCCAGCCACATTCAATCTGGCGGGCAACGGCACGCACTCATTCGGCAACGGCCTGATTATTTCCGGCGGCGGCTTGCTCCTGGGGAATGGCACCCTGAGCGGCGCCCTGTCCGTGGAATCCGGCGGCATTCTCGCGCCCGGCGCGTCCATCGGCAAAATCATCTTGAACAGTTTGCCCCTGCTGCAAGGCAGCATCGTCATGGAAATCAGCAAAAATGGCTCGGTGTTCACCAACGACCAGATTCAGCTCGCGGCCAATCTGATTTACGGCGGCACGCTTACGGTCAGCAACGCCGGGCCGGACGCTTTGACGGTAGGGAACCGCTTCCCGCTTTTTTCCGCTGGATCATATTCGGGATCGTTTTCGACGCTCATTCTGCCGCCGCTCAGTCCCGGACTCGTCTGGACCAACAAGTTGTTGGTGGATGGTTCGATTGAGGTGATCGTGGCCACACCGCCAACGGTGCAGACGCTGCCCGCGAGCGGGATTGCTGGCGACGCCGCGACGCTCAATGGCGTGGCAAATCCAAGAGGTTCCCACACGACCGCCTGGTTCGAGTTTGGCACGTCCACGAATTACGGCAGCGTTACTTCGCCGCAAGCGCTGGGCAACGGCGTGAGCAACACGAACTTCAGTGCGGTGGTCAACGGATTAGTCGGCGGGGTCACGTATCACGTCCGCGCCGTGGCCTCGAACATCATGGGTGTCGCGTTCGGAACGAATCAGAGTTTCGCCTTGCCCGTTTTCGGCGACATCGGTGCGGGGCTGCCGCCGACTTTGGGCCCGGCTGTGTGGGGCGACTATGATAATGACGGGCGGCTGGATATCTTTTTCTTCGGGGAAGTGTGGCGGAACACGGTCGTCGGATTCAGCAACAGCGCAAACTTACCGATTGGTTTTGTTCCGTTCATTGGCTCTGAAGTGTTGGGAGACTACGACAACGATGGCCGGCTGGATGTTCTCTTTACTGGATTTGATGGGAACTTTTTTTTCAATTCCCTGGTCTTGCGAAACACCAGCAGCGGATTCACCAACATCAATGCGGGGTTGACGCCAGTTCATCATGGTTCAGTGGCCTGGGGCGACTACGACAACGACGGCCGGCGAGACATCCTGCTGGCTGGCGGTTCGGACCTCTTTAACTTCGATGAAAACGTCGCGCAAGTCTGGCGCACTACCGGCAACACCGGCATTCCGTTTCTGGACATCAACGGAGGGTTCGGATTGCCGGGGATCAACACGGGGTCGGCCTCATGGGCCGACTACGATAATGACGGACGGTTGGACATCCTGCTCACAGGAACAACAAACGGTGAGGCCGCGTCGCTTACCGAAGTCTGGCGCAATACGGGCAATGGCTTCACCAACATCGATGCAGGGCTGCCGCGCGCGTATTACTCATCCGTGGCTTGGGGCGATCATGACAATGACGGCCGCCTGGACATCCTCCTCACCGGTATTACCAACGCACTTTTTGTCGAACCCGTCCCATTGATTTCCCAGGTCTGGCGCAACACCGGCACTGGATTCACGAACATCAACGCGGGGTTGCCGGGAATTGCCAATGGTTCGGCGGCGTGGGGCGATTACGACAATGACGGGCGACTGGACATTCTACTGGCAGGGTCTGCCGCAGTTATTTTTGAGGGTGGCTTTCCTGTCTTCACCAACTTCATTTGCCAGGTGTGGCGGAATACCGGCAACGGGTTTACGAACATCAACGCGGGCCTGCCGGGTGTTGTGCAAGGCTCGGCGGCGTGGGGCGACTATGACAACGATGGGCGACTGGACATCCTGCGCACGGGCGGAACCAATCAACAGGGTGGTAATCCAATCTCCCCCATCTCCCAGGTCTGGCGCAACCGCACGCCGGTCACGAACACTCCACCAACAGCCCCGTCCGGTTTGGCCGCGACGCTCGCCGGCGGCACCGTGATCTTAAGTTGGAACGCGGCCAGCGATGCCCAGACAGCAGCGAACGGACTGACCTACAACGTGCGCATCGGCACCACGCCGGGCAGTTCCGACCTGATGGGGCCGATGTCCAGCGCCAGCGGACTCCGGCGCCTTCCACAAATGGGCAATGTGCAGCAGGCGCGTTTCCGGTTCAGCGCAAGCCTTCCTTTCGGCCAGCCCATTTACTGGAGTGTTCAAGCCGTGGACACCGCGTTTGCCGGCTCCGCCTTTGCGCCGGAGCAACGCATTACTTTCAACACCGTCTTTACGCCAACGAATGGCATTCCCGTCCCCGGTGACGCGAACGCCGATGGCATCGTGAGCGAGTCGGAATTCGCCGTCGTTCTCACCAACCTGAATGGCAACGGCATTGTCAGCCAGTCGGAACTCGACCTCGTGCTGTCCAACTATTTTCCACATAGCCCCTTTCTCCAGATGACCAACGTCGCCGGCCTCGGCGGCACGAACGTGACCTTCGCCCTCAGCAATTCCTTCGTCGGCGCGTTCAGCGTGGAATTCACGACTAACCTGGTGGACTGGTACTTCCTCGGCCCCGCCACACCGCGTTATCTCTTCACTGACACCAACGCGCCCGCCCAGGCGCAGCGTTACTACCGCCTGCGCTGGCCGTAGCTCCAATCTCCAAGGTCATGAAAAACTTTTTCCTCATTCCTGTCCTCGCGCTGGCATGGGCAAACTCCCTTTCCGCCGCCGCAGCTCCGACTTCTCCCGTGAAGGTCAACCGCACCGTATCGAAGGTGAAAGCGCCGAAAACGGGCGTCGAGTTTTCGGCCAATCCAACAACGCAGGAGATTTCCCGCGCCCGCGTCTTCGAGGAACCGCTTGTGCCGATTGGCGCTGAGCCGGGCGCGGACGAGAACGTCGCTCGGGGCCAGTATCAGTTCAGCGATCCTCAGACGACAAACAACCCACAACGCTTCTTCCTCCTTCGCACTCCCTGAAACAATGAAACGCTGCATCTTTTCCTTTCGAGCTGGCTGTTTTCGCAGGGCGCAGACGGTTTTCCAAGGTCTGGCGCTGGTCGTGGTCCTCGTGTGGCTGGCGATGCCCGCCGGCGCGGCGACGCGCATCTGGCTCGGCGGCGACAGTGGATTGTGGAGCGACCCGGACAACTGGTCGCCGTTCGGCGTGCCGCAAAATGGTGATTCCCTCAGTTTTCCGGGCGGAGGCCCGACCACGGAATTCTCGATGATCAACGATCTCACCGGCCTCACGGTAAATACGCTCACCTTCACCGGCGCCGGCTATGCGCTCAACGGTAACGCGCTTACTCTGATCCAGGGCATCACCGACATCCACAGCGGCGCGCTCAACCGGGTCCGTTGCGACATCCAGTTCACCGGCAGCGTCGGGCGGTTCAACTCGCTGGATGTCGGCCAGTTGGAAATCACGGGGACCACGACGCTGGCCAACAATCAGAATTTGATCATCACGCCGAGCCCCGCGAACATCACCGTGAGCGGCGTCATTCAGGGCAACGGCGGGCTGGTGAAGCGCGGCGAAGGGGCGCTCTTCCTGCGCGGCAGCGCGAACAACACCTACACGGGGCCGACCCGCATTGAAGGAGGCGCGATGCACCTGGCCAAGACGTCCGCCGCCAGGGCCATTTCGGCTGACGTCACGATTGATGGCACCACGGCGGGAACTCCTTCCCTGGCGGACCATCTGCAGGGGCAATATCCGCCGGCGCTGTCGATGGTGATAACCAACGGCGGCACCTGGCGCATCACCAATGGCGCCGCTGTCACCAATCTGGTCCTGGCTGAATACGGCAACATCGAGGGGTCAGGACTCCTGAATCTGCAGTGCGACGTGACGGCGTCTCGCTCGGATTTCCCTGTGATCTATTCCTTCATTGAGTGCGCCCTTTTCCTGGGCGACCAGACGCGCACCTTCCGGGTCACTGGCAGTGCGACCACACTGTGGGTGTCGGGCCAGATCATTGGTCCGGGCCCGGGCGCGAATTCTCCAGGCATCATCAAGAGTGGGTCTGCTGATTTAATCCTCGACGCGGCCAACATCTATTTTGGCCCTACTATCGTCCGGGGGGGCACTCTTCTCGTGTACAACGCCGGAGCTTTGGGCGGATCCGGCGCCGGAGCCGAAACGACTGTTGAAAGCGGCATACTGGAGTTCCCGGGCTTCCCGCCCATGACCATCGCGGAAACTCTCGTGATGGACGGGGGCGACATTGAATTCGACGGTTCAACGACGCTCACCGGGTCATTGGTTCTGAGCAACGGCTGCTCCATGATTGGACTGGGCAATAATGCCGTGCTCGAAATCAGCAGCGTGATCAGCGGACCGGATGATTTCTCGGTGGAAGGCGGCACCGTGCGCCTGTCCGGTTCCTCGGCGAATACCTTTGGCGGCGGAAGCTCCTTTTCAAGAGTGTTGGTTTCACCCGGTTTCATCTTCCAATTCCGCCCCTCGATCCCGACCCTTGAGCTGGCGAAAGCGGGCGTCGTCGCGGTGCCGGTTCCGGTCACGGTTTCGGGGTTCGAGACCAATGCGGTTCTTCGACAATTGCAAGACGGCGGCGTCTCCGATGTCACGATCGGTCACGGCGGTTCGTGGCAGCTCAACGGCCACACGGCCACTCCAGCGGCGCTCACGTTCACCGGCGACGGTTACGTGGATTCCCAGGGCGGCCTGTTGCAATTCACCAATCCCAACACGAACCAACTTCGGGTCATTCCCGGTTTTCCCGCCAATTACATCGCGGCAATCTCGGGCCGGATTTCGTGCGCGACTACGACCAACATCTTCGTCGTCGACCCCAACCTTACACTCAATGTCGCGGCGCGCGTCAGCGGCGGGGCGGGACTTGTGAAAGAGGGCCTGGGCGCCATGCGTCTAAGCAGCAGCAACAATTTCACCGGCCCGATCACAGTGAACGAAGGCACACTGAGGGCCGCCCACCCGTTCGCGCTCGGAACGACCGCGGCGGGGACATTCGTGAACCGCAACGGTTCGCTGGCCCTGGACGGAGGCTTCAGCGGCATCGAGGTGGCGGGCGAAACCCTCACGCTCGATTCCACCAATGCCGCCGCGCTCACCTCGGTCGGCCTTCCCGTCACCAACGTCTGGAGCGGCGACATCGTTCTGCAACGCACGGCGGGCATCCGCGTGCCGGACGCGGGCGGGGCACTGACTCACTTCGGCGGTGTTAGCCAGTTCGACAACTCGGCCATCAGCGGTCCTGGCGGCTTCATTAAAACCGGCCCCGGTGCGCTGTTCATCACTGGTCTCACTGGAGGGAACAGCTACACCGGCCCGACGACGGTGATCGACGGTTTGCTCGAAGCTCTGCGCCGAAGCTCGCTGTCCCGTAACATCGTCGTCTCCGGCGCGAACTCCACGTTGCGTACCGCGCGTGCCACCGGGCTGTTCCCCAATCGCACGGTGCTGCCGTTTGGCGCGAGCATGACCGTGCAAGACGGCGCGTTGTGGGCGATGAGCGGGACAAACTCTGAAACGGTCAGCCGGTTGCTCGGCGATGGCCGGCTTGAAATCGGCACGGGCGGCGCGCTCACCATCACCAACGACGTGACCTGCACGTTCTCCGGCCCGTTCAGCGGCTCGGGCGCGTTGAACAAACAAGGTCCGGCGGGCTTTCAGGTGACCGGCAACAGCCCCAGCTACACCGGCCTGGCGACCGTTTTCGACGGCACCTACAAAGTGGACGGCTACTTTAGCAGCAGCCCGGTGACAGTGAAGGGCGGTGCGCAACTGCGCGGCAACGGCGTGGTCGGCAATGTCATCGTCGAGAACGGCGGCCTGGTGCGCGTGGACTCCGACGGCCCAGGACGACTGGGCGGCAGTTTGGTGATGGACTCGGTCAACTTCCACCACGGCAGCGTCATGGGCCTGGCTTTTTACGGACCACACCCCACAGGCGGCAACGACTATCTGTTCGTCAACAACGCGGTGACGCTGAACACGCCGTCGCTCAGTTCGGGCTTTGTCTATCCGCCGCGCGAAGGCGACGTCATTACCCTCATCGACTTCTTCAGTCCGGGCGCAGTGAACGGGACGTTCAGCGCCTTTCCCCAAGGCGCGGTCCGGATGATTGGCGGCATCCCCGTGGTGGCGAGTTACACCGGTGGCGACGGCAACGACGTGACGCTGACGGTCACCAACCTGCCGTTGCGCGGCGGCGGCGCGCAACTTCTCTCCGGCAACGGCGGCAACACGCTCGTGCCGAATGATTGCAGCCAGCTCCGGCTCGTGGTGACCAATCGCGGCGCGGTGACCCTCACCGGATTGCGCGGCGAGCTCCGCAGTTTCACGCCGGGCGTGGTAGTGACGATGGCCGAGTCCGCTTACCCCGACCTCGCCCCGAACGCGCGAGGCACGAACGCGACGCCGTTCCAGGTCCGCACGGAGCCGACGTTTCCCTGCGGCGCCGGCGCGCAGTTC
>Ga0187893_10000881_pt1 | contig 75720 bp, 66 predicted proteins | sample MA1701074metaG_FD_139574 | JGI IMG/M metagenome (GOLD analysis project Ga0187893, IMG submission 139574) | White microbial mat communities from a basaltic lava cave in the Kipuka Kanohina Cave System on the Island of Hawaii, USA - MA170107-4 metaG ...
TAAGTTTATGAAACCCTTTGGCTATGCTTAATACTCTCATTAAGAGGGGTACCTCCTTCCTTCTATTTTACCCCTCTATGCTTCCTAATTCCTGTCTCATATCTATCTGAACTTTTTCATGGATTATTTTTAACTCCTCCTTTTTTTGGCCATTTTTCACCGTCTAAAATCCATCCTTCATCCCAATCCTACGAGCGGGCATAGGATTAATACTCCTGCGAGGACGATAATATAGCCGACAATATCAACCACAAATCCGTACTTTATCATCTTTGTTATCGGGATTAGTCCTGAGCCGTAGACTATAGCATTCGGAGGTGTCGAGACTGGCAACATAAATCCGAAGCTCGCTCCTATCCCTACGGCTATTGCAGGGGGCAATGGACTGATCCCGGCTGAAACACATATGGCGATTATCAGGGGAATGAGCATGTTAGCCGTGGCGGTGTTTGAAGTGGTCTCGGAGAGCGCTATCGCAAGAAAGAGTCCCAAAGCAGTTATCGAAAAAATGGAACCAGCACCAGTCAGGTCGATAAGAGATCTTCCCAAGGTTTCGGCGAGCCCGGTCTTAAACATCATTGCTCCAAGTGAAAGCCCGCCTCCGAAAAGAAGAAGCGTTCCCCAGTCTATCTCCATTGCCTCTTTTATGTTCATCGTAAACTCCCGCTCTTTCCAGTTTGTAGGAAGTATAAACAGAGTAGCCGCAGCAATAATTGCCACGACAGATTCCGGGAACGATTTATCCAAAAACAAGTAAATAGCTGAATCCGTGCCTGCCAAAATACCTATCAAACCGGGCGCAACCCAAAGGGTAACTGCAAGCCCGAACGCGATGAGCACATTTATCTCTCCCCGGTTCAATTTTCCCAGCCGTTGTTTCTCTTCACCTATGAAGCTCAAGAAACCTTTAAGTTCCTTGACCGGCAACGGACAGACATAGGACATATAAGTCCACGTGAAGACGAGCATAACAACAGCGATTGGAACTCCGACCGCCATCCAAGTCACAAAATCTATTTTTGCACCCGCGAGTGTCTCCAGCATTCCCAACGTTATGAGGTTTGGAGGAGACCCTACAGGAGTGCTTATTCCCCCGATCGACGCCGAGTAAGCAATGATAAGCATGAAGCCGGTTGAGAATCCATCGTCTATGACATTTCCCTTCTTCTCTCTTATTATTGACCTCAGAGCGCCTAGGATTCCAAGCGCTATAGGAGACATCATCGCCGTTGTAGCGGAATTGCTGACCCACATAGAGAGAACGGCAACGGCAAGAATGACACCCAGGTAAAGAGAGCCGCTCGTGCGCGAGACGCCCCTTATCGAGAGAATCTCAAATGCAAAGCGGCGGTCTAAGCCGTGACAGGACATAGCCTTTGCAATTATAAAACTGCCCAGTAGGAGGATTATAATCGGGTCGGCAAATGAAGAGTAGACATTCTTCGCTTCCTCCACTCCCAGAATAACCGCAAGCGTCGGCCCCAAAAGCGCCGCTACAGACAGCGGCACACATTCGGTTATCCAGCATGTCATCGTGAAACCCACAATGGCAAGGAGTTTATGAGCTTGAGGAGAAAGAGAGGTAAGAGGTAGAAGATAAAGAATTAAAAAGACAAGCGGAGCAAGAAAAAGCCCCACAGTCCTCCTAACTCTTTCAAATCTATCCTCCTTTTCGGTTATCACAGAGATAACATTTATTCAGATTTTACGAATCGATGCAAGTTAGGTTTTAACTTGGATAAGGGTAGTGGGTTATTTATAGTATCCCGCGAGACAATCCGTAATTTGGTGTCACTGCGAGAAGCGCAGCGACGAAGCAATTTAAAGCAAGAAAAAAAGAGATTGCTTCGCTTCGCTCGCAATGACGTGCAAGACAGACAGTGTCTAGTGAGGGTCAATATCCACCCTGCCTGTCTGCGAGGGAGTGAAACGACTGAAGCAATCCCATTTCTAAAAACAAATGTTATCAGGACTTACATAGCTTATTTAAACGAATATGATTCGGACAGCATTTATATTATAAATGGCAACCTGATTTGAAATTAGCCTCTTTATCTGTCTAAAAGCCTTATTTTAAGTGTATGGATTTTTGATTTCTGATTATTTTGGACAGTAGTGAACTTAAAAAAGGTCTTAATATTTTTTGCGCTTTGGTTAAGACATCGTGGCTAAATGTGTTATGGTTTTCCCATGCTCTCTAGAAAGCTAAAAATCGCTCTCGAATTTCTCACAATCTTCTGCGTCGGCAAACCGGGGGAGGAGATAGCGAAAGAGGATATCGCAAACTCCGTTGTTTTCTTCCCACTGGTAGGACTCTTGCTTGGAGGGTTTTGCGCCAGTGCAGAGATTATTTTGGATGACTACATATCTTCTGTGATGGCTCGCTCTCTCTTTCCGATAATAATCCTTGCTATCTTCAGCAGAGGGCTTCACCTTGACGGAGTTGCCGACACCTTTGATGCGCTTCACTTCGCCGATAATGACAAAGAAAAAGCCATAGAGGTGATGAAAGGGAAAACCATAGGCGCTTTTGGCACCTCGGCACTCGTCCTTGTCATTGTCGGAAAACTTGTCTCCATCTCTGCGCTCCCGGAAGAGTTTAGAATTGAGAGTCTTCTTCTCATCCCCGCTCTTTCACGTTGGACTTCTTCGATTGTTGCAAGGCAGAGCGGCCCGGCAGAGCCGGAGGGGCTGGGCTTTATATTCACGGCATACACAACACGAAAGGCATGTTTCATCAGCGGATTGATTGCCTTGGCTATTTCCGTCCTGATTTTAGGAAAAGCAGGACTGATGATTTTTGCACTGGTTTCCGTCTTGGGTTTTTTTCTCTCATCCTATTTCAACCGCGCTTTCGGCGGAGTTACGGGGGACGTTTTCGGAGCAGTAATAGAACTGTCGGAGGTTTTTGGATTTTTCGTAGTGGGAATCGTAGTCAGATAACGATTCGGCCACAAAATTGAGATAAATTAAAACGAGCGAGATACAAGGTGAGCTGAAAACGGATCATGTATCATGCATCACTTTATTCGTGTAAATCCGTGATCATTCGTGGCTAATTGTATTCATGATGAAAATCGGAACCACTTCTTATATATATCCCGACGATATTATTCCCAATGTGAAAAAGCTTGGAGGTTTAGTAGATGACATCGAGCTTGTGCTCTTTGAGGGAAAGGAATACTCGAACCTTCCGAGAGATGAAGACGTGAGCGTTCTTAAAAAAATCTCTGAAGCGACAGGACTGACCTATACTGTACACCTCCCGATCGACCTCGATATTTGCTCTAAAGACAAAGATTTTAGAACCTTCTCGCTAAAGAGAATGGTTGAGATAATGAGACTCACTTCTCCTCTAAACCCGAGACAATATATAGTTCACCTTCCGAGGAGAGATGTTGCATCAGAGGAGCTATGGGTTTTTAGGACTAAAAGGTCACTCTCTGAAATACGCTCGGAGGTTGGAAATGAAAATATCAGCATCGAAAATCTCAGCTATCCGGCAAAACACATACTCCCGATAATTGAAGAATTTGATTTCACGCTTTGCCTGGATGTATGCCATGCTCTCAAATGTGGGGACGACTGGGAGAAGATATTCGATGAGAACTTCGAGAGAATAAAAGTAGTGCATTTCTACGGCGCCGAAGTTGATGGAGAGGGACACATAGGGCTTCAAAAAGGAGAAAGGGGGTTTGTAAAATCGGTCATATATAAAATCCTGTCCTCGAATTACTCAGAGCTTCTCACTCTAGAGGTTTTCGGGACAGACGATTTTTTTGAATCAAAAAGAATTCTGGAGGAGGAAATTTCGGCTTGGCAAAGAAGATTCTCATCACGGGCGGTATAAAAAGCGGCAAGAGCAAGTTTGCGCTTCAACTGGCAAAGGATCTCGGACACCGCCAGAAAATCTTCATAGCAACTGCGCGCGCTATTGATGACGAGATGCGAGATAAAATAGAAAAACATAAGACAGAACGCGGAGAAGGTTTTAAGACCGTCGAGGAACCTTTAGCTCTCGGAGATATTCTAAAACAATTCGTCTCGTCAACCGTCGTTATAGACTGTCTCACACTCTGGCTCTCTAATCTCTTTTTTGAACTCAGCGAAGACGGAAGAAAGCAGGAAATCGATAACTTCATCAACGCGCTAAAAGAATTCAATGGAAACCTGATCATAGTATCTAACGAAGTCGGTTGGGGAATTATCCCAGGGGATGAGATTTCACGAAGGTATCAATCCGAGTTGGGAAATCTGAATCAGATAGTAGCTGAGATGTGTGACGAAGTGTACGTGCTTATTTCGGGAATAGAGTTAAGAATAAGATGATGGCGAGCTAGGAATGGGCAACTAATGATTATGAATTGGGGCGTATGCCATACGCCCCTACAAAAAGTTTTAATTCGTGTAAATCTGTGTTCATTCGTGGCTAAGAATTAATTATTTCCTCGAAACCCCAGCCTCCTCAAACGTAGCCATTTCATTGTAAGCCTTCACCCCGGCTTCGATTATAAACATTCCCAGCACGGCGCCTGTGCCTTCTCCAAGACACATATCCAGGTCGAGTATCGGCCGAACTCCAAGTGTTTGTAAAATAAGGCCGTGCCCACCTTCGGCGCTCTTGTGAGAGAAGAAAATATAATCCTTCACATTCGGGCAGAGTCCCATTGCAATGACTGCTCCGGCTGTCGATACAAAACCATCAATCACAACAGGAACTCTCTTTGCGGCAGCTCCCAAAATCATTCCTGCAATTCCTCCAATCTCAAATCCACCGACCTTAGCAAGAATTTCAACCGGGAAATCGGGATCAGGATCGTGTAATTCAAGAGATTTTTTTACTACCTCGACCTTATGTTTCCAAACTTGATTATCAATCCCTGTACCGTGTCCCACGACTTCTTCCGGTTCCAGTCCGGTAGAAGCACAGATTACAGCGGCTGAGACTGTCGTATTCCCAATCCCCATATCGCCGACGGCAAGGAATTTGTATCCTTTTTCAATCCCTTCATTAGCAAGCCCGATTCCAGTTTCGACAGACCTGAGAGCCTCGCCAGCCGTCATAGCAGGTTCTTTTGTCAAATTTTTTGTCCCCAAATTAATTTTTCTTGTTATCAGTTCGTCTATTTTTTCAAAGCTCCAGCTCACGCCGATATCCACCACAAAAACATCGACCCCAGTGTGTCTTGAAATCGCGTTAATACCTGCCCCACCCCTCAGGAAATTGTAGACCATCTCCTTGGTCACTTCCCTTGGATATGCGCTGACCTCTTCCTCAACTACACCATGGTCTCCGGCAAGCACAAAAACCGCCTTCTTGTTCAAATCAGGTTTTTTATTCTCGGTTATCGTAACGATGCTTCTGGCAAATTCCTCAAGTCTACCAAGACTCCCCTTTGGTTTTATTAGATTGTCAAGCTGTTTCGAAGCGTATTCAGAGTATTCCTTGTTTAGGGGTTTTATAGATTCGATAGTCCTATGAAGCAGGCTCATTTCAGACTCCTCTTATCTCTCCCCAGATTATCTTATGGAGTTGAGGAAGAACTCTTACTTCCTCTAAGTTGTCTTTTAACACCTTTTCCGTGAGCCATTTGAGGTCGCTCCCATAAACGGGCTGAAAGACAACGTTTGCTCTGACTTTATATTTATCTAAAACATACTTTGCGTATTCGTAGTCCACTTCGTCCTTAATAACGAATTTAAGTTGATCTTTAGGACGAAGCCTTTCAAAAAGAGAGAAATCCATTTTCCCTTCCATCCCGGAACTGGGGCATTTGCAGTCCATGCTTATCAAGCAGCTTTCAGTCCAAAAAATACTGGGGGGGTCTTTGTGCCCGCTCGTTTCAAGAACGATTGAGTATCCTTCCCCCGTCAAATCGACAGCCAGAACCTCAAGCTCCTTTATCTGGATTAGAGGCTCACCGCCTGTAATACATATCCTCTTGCATTTTAATTTTTGTATCTCTCTTTTCACTTCCTCTATCGTCATTTCGATGTAATCTCTTCCCTCAACCGCGTACATCGAATCGCACCAAGTACATCTTAGGTCGCACGCAAAAAGACGTACGAAAACTGTTGACAGTCCGATTTCAATGCCCTCGCCCTGGATTGAGAAGAAAATCTCGCTTATTTTCATTATTCTAATTTAGCCACGAATTAACACGAATGAACACATATGAAAAAGCAGGATACAAGATGGTTTAAAAACTCCCTCAATTATTCATCATGCATCTTTTTACATCGATGTAAATTCGTGTCCATTCGTGACTAAATGTTATCTTTCATACTCCGTTGGGTCTAAGACTCCGGCTTCTTCAAAAGCCCTTTTTCTTTCTCTACATGAGCTGCAAACTCCGCAGTGCATAACCCCTCCCTGGTAACAAGACCAGGTATCTCTGTATGAAACCCCTAACTCCGCTCCGAGTTTGACTATCCTGGATTTATCCATATGAACAAAAGGAGCCGACACGGCCAGACCGGGATTGTCGATCGCCAACCGCTCCGCATTCTCAAAGGCTTCGACAAATTCACTCCTGCAATCAGGATAAACTCCCCTATCCGAATGATGCGCCCCGAAGAAAACATGGTCGGCGTTGACGCTCACCGAATATCCGATAGCTATAGAGAGGAAGATCGCGTTTCTGTTGGGAACTATAGTTGACTTCAAGGTTTCATAATACTCTACAGTTTCTGGAACGTCTGGAATATCTATCTCTGTGTCCGTCAAAGCAGAGCCTGAAAGTATCTCTCTCAGAGGAGATAGGTCTAGAACCTTATGATAGACACGTAAGCCTTCACAAATCTTTTTTGCCGACTGGATTTCTCTTTCGTGCTTCTGCCCGTAGATAAAAGTAAGAGCATGAATCTCATAGTCCTCCTCGAGAAGACTATAGAGAAGAGTCGTGCTGTCTATCCCGCCCGATGCGATTACTACAGCTTTCTTTTTCATACCTTTATCTGAGTAGAAATCTGTGAAGATGCATCTTCACCGTCATTAATGTTAAATGTTAAAAAAGGGGGGAACAAGGTAGAGGTTAGAAAAATGGCTGTGTTCTAATTGACAAGGGGCTTCTTGGCGGTTAATTCCGACCTATCGTCCTTCTCGCTGTTCTTTGAGACCACGTCAAAAAAGTCTTCCAATTTGTTTTCCAACTCATTTACGTAACCAATCACATCCTGTATTTGTCTGTCGAGCTCCTCGGCTTCGAGGTCAATCTCTTCGCATCTTCTCCACTCCACTATATGACCCTTTATATGCTCAAAAGCCTCATGCATGGATTTCATATCGTCGGCTATGCGTGATACGCTCACTACGATCTCTTTCTTCTCTCTCTCCTGCTTTATTAACCCCATCCATAAAAGCGACGCTATAAAAGCTAAAAGCAGCACTGCTTGAGGCACCGTTGTCTGGAGAGTGGGATAAATCCCGAGGATATCTAACTGAGGAATAAACTCAAGCTGAGTTATACCGATAATCCCTGCTTCCTGGAATTCCCTTATCCCCTTCCCAACGAGAACAAATGACAGGAAATAAAGGAAAAAGCTTGTGATGCTGAAAAAGTATTTGAGAGGGATCCTAAGACCCAGCTTAAATATCACCACGACTAAAACCAAAAGTAATACAATCCCCGCAAGAAACCCCCAAATAACTGAACTCTGTGAGTTTTCAGCTTGAAGCCAAAGAGCCTGATAAAAAAGAACGGTCTCAAAGGCTTCCCTGTAAACTGCAAAGAATGATACGCTGGCAAGAGCAAACAAGTTCCTCTTTGTTAAAGCCTTCTTTACCTTGCCCTGTATGTACTCTTTCCATTTTTTGACTTCTATTTTAGTTATGAGCCAGTAACTCACGTAAAAAAGAACAACTGCGGCAATGAGAGAAGTTGTACCCTCTATAATCTCGCGCTGCGCACCGCTTATCGATATAACTGTCTGAGCCAACACCCAAGTAATCAACCCTGCAACCAGCGCCAGTGTCCATCCCAGATGGATATATTTTATGGCGTGCTTAGCTCCCGTCGTCGTGAGAAAGGCTATAACAGCCGCAATTATCAAAACGGCTTCGAGTCCTTCGCGCACGATGATCGAAAACGAATTGACAAAGGAAAACGCTTTACCTATTGGCTTGCCGTTCTCAAGAACCAGTGAAGCGCGGCTTAGATTACTGTCAATTTCTCCTTGTAGTGCGGCTACCTCTTCCGGATTCCTTCCTTCTTTAATAGCAACCCTCAAATTGGAAAACTTCTGTTCAATTTCTCGCTTGAGTTTATCATCTTTCAAGACGAGGTCAGCTTCCACCCTTTCAAAACCCTCAAGATAGCCATCGAGCGCTCTGGTATAAGCCTCCTGTTTATTCCCCTGCTTATAAAGCTCAATCGCCTCCTTGAGCAATGCCCTTGATACGGCAAGAGGACTTTCATCTCTCGATTCTCTGTTTATCCCCTGTTTTCTGAGAAAAGCGACCAGCTTTGAAATATCCTCTTCACTACTCACGTAGGTTACCAGTTCCCTTGCGACCTCATTGTCGGTCAGCGTTGCAAGCCTTTTGTGGTCTGTGATTTCGCCAGGAATACCAGGGGTTTTATCAAATATGATTTTTCCTTCCTCGGCGTCTTCCTGGTTCACTCTAATGGAAGCGACGTAAAATGCAACGTCCCACCTATCGTCTTCCGTGAGCTTGGGGAACGAAGGCATAGCAGTGCCCTTTATGCCGAAACTCATTGTGTTATAAACTTTGAACGGTGTGAGACCACCTGCAGAACCTCCGTCTGTGAAATCGGTTGGAGGTGGATTGAGGTTGGGAGCGAGTGGGCCGTTTCCTGCCCCAAACACACCATGACATTGCGCGCAGTTTGCTATGAACAGTTCTTTTCCTTTTGTTAAAGATGGATGATTTTCTGGATAAGTGGTAAAACCATAGGCCGAAATCAGAGCCTTTTTTATCACGTTTGACAAAGACTGTATATCCTCAGGCGCGGATTTTAATTCTATCCTGTTCTTAATCTCAACCAGGTCAGATTCTATACTGGCCTTATCTCCGTCGGCTGATTTTAACTGGCCAAACAGAGCAAGTGCCTCAGACGAGAATTCCAGCATCTCGTCGTACTCCTCCTGGCTTATAACCTTTCCTCTCAGGACAGCGTTTTGATAGTCTCCGCCTATATAGTCTACGAGGGAAAGTATTCTTTTAGCTTCTTCAGAGGCAAACGACGAAACACTAAAAAACAAAAAGAAAAAAACTGTCAAAAAAAGCTTGAGACTAGTACTGTATTTAGCAGTAATTCTCATGTAACTCCTTTTTAATTTCTATATTCATGTAAGTGTGTTATAAAAATTCACAAGAGAAATTGAATTTTATTCTCAATTGAATTGTGATGTGAGATTACCATGGGCAAAAAGCGTGTCAAGAATGAAAACCAGATTTAGAAAGATTTCGTCGGGCGTATATCTCGATAAATTGAGAAGGAGTGAATTTAACTATGAAGAACCCACAGGGATTTGCTAAATTCAATGATGACAGTAAAATCTTTTTTCGATTATGAGCTCTGTCCACAAGTTTTCCATAGACCAAATGAAACTCCAAGACCTCGATCAAATCCTGGCTATAGAAAAAGTGAGTTTCCCGACTGCCTGGCCGCGTCAGGTCTTTGAGATTGAGCTAAAATCTCCCCGTTCGTTCACCAGGGTCTCGAAAATTGGAGACAAGGTCATAGGATATGTAGTTGCATGGACTGTATACGACGAGGGGCATATTCTCAACATAGCAGTTCATCCAGAATTCAGAAGGATGGGGATCGGAGAAGACCTGATGATAGACTGTTTCGATTATTTTTCAAAAAGACACGCTAAATATGCATTATTGGAAGTCAGAATCTCAAATATAATTGCCATAAAGATGTATGAAAAATTGGGATTTAAATCGATTGGAACTAGACGCGGATATTACAACGACACCGGAGAAGATGCGATCGTGATGATGTATACAATTAGATAAATCTTTTGTTGTATTAACCTGAATTCAATCAAACATACACTATCGTATTACGTTTCATCCAAAAGCCCCCACTTCTTACCTTTGTCACCCTGAATCCTTAGATACCTAAGAGATAGTCTGAGTGAAGCGTAGAAATAAACTCCGCAGAGGATCTGGATTGTCATGCTGAACTTGTTTCAGCATCTCTTTTAGATTCTGAAATGAATTCAGAATGACCGTATGGAAAGTTCTGTCTCCGGTTTGCACTCAGCTTGAAACTCTCTCAAAACTCAAATTCTAACTATTACAGTTTTGGATACGAAAAAATATCCACCGGGCTATGGGCTAACCCCTTTTGGCCTTGTTGCCCTTTCCGAACCTGCCATAAACCTTCTCAAGAGCCCCGCTCATCTCTCCAATCGTTGTATAGTCTCTCACCGCTTCCACTATGTAGGGCATGAGATTATCGTCGGCTCTTGCGGCCTCTTCCAATCTTTTGAGGTCTGATTTCACTTTGCCGTTGTCCCTTTTTTCTCTGAGTTCTTTTAGTCTCTCGCTCTTAATCGACTCGATCTGTGGGTTAATCTTGAGAATCTCGACGGGCTCTTCATTGACGTTTGTAAATTCGTTCACGCCGACTATTATTCTTTTTTTCTCCTCAACTTCGAGTTGATATCTATAGGATGCATCCTCAATTTCCTGGTTGATATACCCCTCTTCTATGCATCTTATCATTCCACCCTTTTTATCTATCCGCTCTATATATTTGGAGGCTTCTTCCTCTATTTTTTTTGTGAGCGCCTCTATGGCATATGAACCTGCAAGCGGGTCTATCGTGTCTCCCGCGCCGCTTTCGTGCGCAATCACCTGTTGAGTGCGCAGTGCGATTGTGGCAGCCTCTTCAGAGGGCAGAGCAAGGGCTTCGTCAAACGAATTTGTATGAAGAGACTGAGTCCCTCCCATAACTGAAGCCAGAGCCTGTATAGTTACCCTCATGATGTTATTCCTAGGCTGCTGTGCGGTTAAAGTAACACCTGAGGTCTGAGAGTGAAACCTGAGCATGCACGCCCTGTCGTCATTCACTTTGAACCTTTCCCTCATAATCCTAGCCCAGAGCCTTCTGGCAGAGCGGAACTTCGCCACCTCTTCGAGGAAATTGTTGTGCACCGCAAAGAAAAACGAGACCCTCTCCGCTATTTTCTCTATATCGAGCCCCCTCGACTGTGCGTTCTCCAGATACTCAATTGCATCCGCCAGAGTGAATGCAACCTCTTGAACCGCTGTAGACCCTGCCTCTCTCATGTGATAGCCGCTGACGCTAATGGGATTCCATTTGGGTATTCTGTCACGACAATACTCCATAATGTCAATCGTGATTTTTACAGAGTCTCTGGGAGGAAATATGTACGTCCCTCTTGCTATGAACTCTTTAAGAAGGTCGTTTTGGACGGTGCCTTGAATCTTCTCTGGTCCTACACCCTGCTTTTCAGCGGCCACCATATACATCGCAAGGAGCATCGAGGCAGTTGCGTTTATGGTCATAGAAGTGCTAACTTCGCCGAGCGGAATTCCATCAAAAAGTATTTCCATGTCCTTGAGCGAATCTATTGCAACGCCAACCCTGCCCACCTCGCCCCTGCTCATAGGTTGGTCTGAATCGTATCCCATCTGCGTAGGAAGATCGAAGGCCACGCTGAGACCCGTTTGTCCTTGTTCGAGAAGATACTTGAACCTCAGATTCGTCTCTTCAGCCGTGCCAAACCCGGCGTATTGACGCATTGTCCAAAATCTTCCCCTATACATGGTGGGCTGAACTCCGCGGGTGAAAGGATATTCACCTGGATAGCCGATGTCCCTCTCGTAGTCGATATTTTGCACATCCTCGGGCGTATAAAGTCTGTCAACGCTTATTCCAGAGGGAGTAGTGAATTCTCTCTTTCTCTCTTTCAAACTCTCCTTCATCCTGCTTTCCCATTCGCTTTTCTTCGACGACAAGTTTTTAGCTCCTCTGAATAAAAATGAGTGACCGAGAGAATCTTGGGAACGCATGCCTGTCCTGAGCTTAGTCGAAGGATATGCGTTCCCTACTTTGGCTTGACTTATCTATTACCGACCACAAACTAGGAATTTGAAGGAGAACTATTCACGAACAAAATACGATTACTTTCTCCTTTCCACCACATGATCCGCGAGCAAAGCGAGAGACTTCTTAAACTCATTTTGAGGAAGAGCAGATATGAAATTTGTTGCTTTATGGGCGAAATCCCTTGCTGCAGCTTTTGTTTGGTGGACTCCTTTATACTTCTCCACGATATCGACGATAAAATCAGCCTCTTCCTTTTGGAAGCCGTTATTTTGAAGAATGTCCATCACTGTGGATTTTTCCCTGCTCGAAGCTTCGCGCAGTGCATACACCAGGGGGAGAGTCATTTTCCCCTCATTCAAATCTTGACCTATCTTTTTTCCAAATTCCTCCTCGGTCGCCGAGTAGTCCAGAGCATCATCGGTCAATTGAAACGCAATTCCCAAATTAAAGCCGTAATTCCCCAGTGCTTCCTTTGTATCGGCGTCGGCGCCGGCAAGAATTGCACCCACTTTTCCGCAGCTTTCCAGAAGAGAAGCAGTTTTATTCTCGATAATGTCAAAACAAATCTGTTCCGAGACTTCAACCATGTTCTTTGCAACCATTACCTCATACACCTGCCCCTCAGCCAGTTTTGCGGCGGCCTCGGTTACTGATTTTATTACTTCAAGACTCCCGGTGGAAGAAAGAAGTCCAAGAGCTCGGGCAAGCATAAAATCCCCAACAAGAACGCTTGCCTTACTCCCCCAAATGATATTAGAAGCCTTTTTCCCTCGTCTAATATCGGCTTCGTCTACGACGTCATCGTGAAGAAGAGTTGCAGTATGTATAAGCTCAATAGCCACCGCCGATTTTATTCTTTCTTCTCCATTAACAAGACCGCACGCTCCGCTGGAGAGAAGAAGCACCGATGGACGGAACTTTTTACCGCCGCTTTCGAGAATGTATTTCGACATTTCATAGGCGAGGGGTACCAATGAACCTATGCTCTCTTCGAGTTCTCTCTCAACATGTTCTAAATCAGGTGTTATAATGTCAATGATTTCGGAAAGTTTCATACTCTTTTAAGTTATCTGATCAACCCTTATAAGTCAAAGCAATAAAGGCGGAAAATGCTGTTGTTTTGAGGTTATATATTGATGAGATCAAATTCGAGTCCAGTGTTTTTGGTCTCGCGAAAAAGGAGTTTCAAGTATAAAGTTTTCAACTCGAAACTGTGCTTAAAATGAACTGGTTGGATATAGCAATTTTAACAATAACCACACTGTTTATCCTCTTGGGATTGATAAGAGGATTTGTGAACAGCGTATTTTCCATCTTTGCGATTGTCGGCGGGATTATAGCCGGTGTAATGTTTAACCAGCTTGCAGGAGAGCTTTTAGCAAAGTACGACCTTGTGAACAATAAGCCGATAGGGAGCGTCGCAGGGTTCGTAATCATAATGGTTGGGACGTACTCAATAATCCAATTAATTGCATGGCTACTGACAAAACTTATGGGAGCCCTAAATCTAAGCTGGCTCAACAGAATGGGCGGAGGGCTTCTAGGATTAATAACCGGAGTAATAGTGGTTTTTTTTCTCTCAACGGGCTTGAGTTTCTTTTTTACTGAAAAAGAGCCTCCATTTAAAGACTCAGTTCTTGCTCCCTACGTTAAACAATCTTTTTCGGCTCTCAACAAAATCGTGCCCGACGAGTTCAAAGATAAGCTTGAGAGGGCAAAAGAACTAATTCATAAAAAAGGCATAAAAGCCGCAGTAAAGGAAGCTGAAAAGATAGGAGAAGTTTTCAAAGAAGAGAAAAATCAATAGAAAGTTTCGATGACCTAAAATATTTGGTACTATAATCAATCATGATCGGTGTTGAGGTACTGGACGAATTCATAATACGTAAGCAGGAAGAATTTCCATATGCTCAAGGGGAGCTGTCTCGTTTGTTGAGAGACATAGGCCTTGCCGCTAAAATCGTCAACAGGGAAGTAAATAAAGCGGGTCTGGTAGATATATTGGGCACAGCAGGCACGACAAACGTTCAAGGAGAGGAAGTAAAAAAACTGGACGTATTTGCTAACAAGAGGTTCATAACGGCTCTTAAGTTGGGGGGGGAGTGTTGTGGAATTGCATCCGAAGAGAACAAAGATTTTATCAGTATCCACGATGAGATATCCAAAGACGCTAAGTACGTCGTTGCCCTAGACCCTCTCGACGGTTCCTCCAACATAGATGTCAACGTATCGGTGGGAACGATTTTTTCGATATACAGGCGCGTGTCAAAACCCGGTCCTGGCAGCCTTGATGATTTCCTCCAAAAAGGGGACGAACAAGTCGCCGCTGGATATGTTATATATGGTTCTTCCACCATGCTTGTCTACTCGACCGGCAAAGGAGTAAACGGATTCACACTAGACCCTTCGATCGGGGAATTTTGTCTTTCACATCCAAATATGCAGATACCCAAAGCAGGAAAAACATATTCGATCAATCAAGGCAATTTTATCAGCTTTCCTCACGGTGTAAAAGAGTACATAAGATACTGTAAGCAAGAGGATGAAGCTACCAACCGTCCGTATTCTTTGAGGTATATCGGCTCGATGGTTGCCGATGTGCACAGGAATTTAATCACAGGCGGGATATTCATTTACCCGGCGACGAAGGATGCCCCTCGAGGAAAGTTGAGAATCCTGTACGAATGCAATCCCATGTCTTATATAATCGAGCAAGCAGGCGGAAGGGCGACCGATGGATTCAAGAGAATTTTGGATATGGAACCAAAAGAACTTCATCAAAGGACTCCTATCTTTATCGGCTCCGAAGAAATGGTTTTAAAGGCGGAAGAGTTTATGAGGGAATATCATTCTTGACCTAATAAAGAGCCAAGGCTTAATTGCTCATCTGAAGAACTAAATCAGTTATCCGACTCTGGCTATAGGTTAAATTCAGAAGGATGACCCCGAAGCTATAGACACGGTCTCCCAACCCATGCCAAAAACATGGCTATAGAAAACCTAAGCGACGGTTATATCTTTGTTTAAATAAACATCCTGAACCGCATTCAACAGTTCTATACCGTCTTTCATGGGTTTCTGGAAAGATTTGCGCCCGGTAATCAACCCCATTCCGCCGGCTCTTTTGTTGATTACCGCCGTGCAGATCGCTTCAGCAAGGTCGCTTTCTCCAGAAGATTCGCCGCCAGAATTAATCAAACCGGACCTTCCCATGTAGCAATTGACGACCTGATAGCGGGTCAAATCAATTGGGTGGTCTGAAGTTAGTTCGGTGTAGACTTTGTCGTGGGTTTTCCCAAATTTAAGCGCCTTAAATCCCCCGTTGTTCGAAGCCTGCTTTTGTTTAACAATATCAGCTTCAATCGTAACGCTCAGATGATTCGCCTGGCCGGTTAAGTCTGCAGAGAGATGATAATCTGCTTTCTCGGTTTTGAATGCCGGATTTCTCAGATAAGCCCAGAGTATAGTGACAAGCCCCAAGCTATGAGCATAGCGGAAAGCCTCGGATATTTCCTGAATTTGACGGCTGCTCTCATCCGACCCGAAGTATATCGTCGCTCCCACTGCGACCGCTCCCATCTCGAAGGCCTGCTCAACATTGGCAAAAAGAATTTGATCATGTTTGTTGGGATATGTGAGAAACTCGTTGTGGTTGATTTTTACGATGAATGGAATTTTGTGCGCGTATTTCCTGGCAACAGACCCCAATACACCGAGCGTCGAAGCTACTGCGTTGCAGCCGCCTTCAATCGCGAGTTTCACGATATTTTCCGGGTCGAAGTAAATCGGATTTGGTGCAAAAGAAGCACCCGCAGAATGCTCCACGCCCTGGTCAACCGGCAGAATCGACAGGTATCCGGTACCTCCCAAACGACCGTTATTGAAAAGAGTCTGCATATTTCTCAGCACTGCGACAGGACGATCGGAGGGAATCAACACATCATCGACGAACGAAGGACCTGGAATATGGAGATGTTCCTTGAGAACCGTTTCGCATTTGTGATTTAGAAGAAAATTCCCCTCTTTTCCCAATAAATCTAATATTGAATCTATATCGGATTTATTCGATGTTCTAAGTCTTGCCATTTTCCTTTCCCCCTTATCGCTAAATTCCTATTGTCACTGTAAGAGCACCATCCTTGGCGCGATAAAATTTCCACTAGAAACTGCTCCTACATCAGTTGTAATCGTAGCACCGATAACATAACAGTCCAATTCTTTTCCCATTCACATTCATTCGTGTTTATCAGTCGCATACTAGCAGCTTCACTCTTTCTTATCGTTTAATATTGAAACCCCCGGAAGTTCTTCTCCGCCTAAAAATTCGAGCGAAGCTCCGCCGCCCGTAGATATATGAACTATTTCAGAATCCAAAACCTCAGCTTTTCTTATTGCAGCTATGGTTTCGCCCCCGCCTACCACTGTTGTAGCTCCACGCCACGTGGCAAGAGCAACCGCTCGCGCCACGTGCGTCGTCCCGGCGGAGAAATCGTCGACTTCAAACACACCCATAGGACCGTTCCAAAAAATCGCACCGGTGCCCTGTAACTGAGATGTATATTTACCAACCGTCTTTGGCCCGATGTCAAAACCCTTGAATTCCTCCGGTATCTCGTTATCCACGACCAAGCACGTTTTCCGCTTCTCAAAACTCTCAGCGACTACGTGATCGATGGGAAGAAATATCTTCTCTTCGTATTTTTGAATAGCCTCACGCGCCCAATCCAGCATTTCATCCTCGGTGATTGAGCCTCCCACATCCATTCCCCTTGCTTTGAGAAAAGTATAGGCAACGCCTCCTCCTATTAGGAACTTGTCGGCTTTCTCGAGCAGGTTCTTCAAGGCGCTGATCTTATCCTTAATCTTCGCCCCGCCTACAATCACTATAAAAGGATGCTCAGGATTATCCCTCAACCTGGAAAGAAACTTTAGCTCCTTGTTCACGAGAAAACCTGCAAGCCTGAAATCAAAATAAGAAGCCATGCCGTAGGTAGAAGCGTGTATCCTGTGAGATGTTCCAAACGCATCATTCACATATATATCCGCGAGCGACGCAAGCTCTTTCGAGAATTGTGAGTCGTTATCGGTTTCTTCCTTATGAAACCTCAGGTTCTCGAGGAGCATTACTTCCCCCTTGTTAAGGCCGTCCACCTCTTCTTTTACATCATTCCCAATCACCTTCCCGATGAACTTGACGGGCTTGCCCAATAGTTCAGAAATACGAGAGGAGATCGGTTTTAAAGAGAGGTCGGCTATCACCCTCCCCTTCGGTCTTCCGAGATGAGAGCCCAATATAACCCTTGCCCCTTTATCCACGAGGTAATCAATCGTCGGAATGGCTCTTCTAATTCTGTAGTCCTCGCTTATTACCCCGTCTTTTATGGGGACGTTAAAATCTACCCTTACAAATACCCTCTTTCCGTCAAACTCTGAATTGGACAGGTCGGATACGACCAGTTTGGCCATTAACTCTTATCTCCCCAATAATTGAATTAAGTCAACTACCCTAGACGAATAACCGTATTCGTTGTCGTACCATGCTATAACTTTAACAAGCGTCCCGCCCACGACTGAAGTAAGAAGCGAATCAAATATTGCGGAATGCGAATCTCCTATGAAATCTGATGAAACCAGTTCTTCATCAACAAATCTCAAATAACTCTTCAGCTCGCCATCGGCAGCTTGTTTGAATTTTGCATTCACTTCGCCTACAGTAGTTCCCTTTTCTACTTCACAGCTAAAGTCGACAACAGATACGTCAGAAGTAGGAACCCTCATAGCCACTGAACTCAATCTCCCCTTTAGTTCTGGGAAAATCAACTCTATCGCCTTTGCTGCGCCAGTGCTCGTAGGAATTATGGAAAGAGCCGCAGAGCGCGCTCTTCTTAAATCCTTGTGTGGAGCGTCCAGTATCCTCTGGTCGTTGGTATAGGAATGAATCGTGGACATCTCGCCCCTTTTAATCTTAAAGTTTTCGTGCAGGACTTTTACTATTACAGCAAAACAGTTTGTAGTACAAGAAGCATTCGAAATTATATGGTGTTTCGATGGATTATACTGTTTATCATTAACCCCAAAAACGGTAGTGAGATCAACTTCGCCCTTGGCAGGAGCAGTGATTATCACCTTCTTTACGGTGTCATGGAGGTGAGCAGATGCAGCATCCTTGGAAATAAAAAGCCCGGTTGATTCAACAACCACGTCGGCTCCTACATCACCCCAGGGAATTTTTGCGGGATCCTTTTCGGAAAATACCCTTATGGTTTTGCCGTCTACAAAAATATGGCCGTTTTCCGATTTGACATCGCCTTTATATGGGCCAAAAACCGAGTCGTATTTAAAAAGATGAGCCAGCGTTTCAGCGTCGGTTATATCGTTTATTCCTTCAAAATTAATCCCCTTTCTGCCTAAACCGATCCGAAGAACGTGCCTTCCTATCCTACCAAATCCGTTTATACCTACCTTAACTGACATTGGATTCCTCCGGGATGTATTTCTAAAATATGTAATTTATAGTTTAAATTACCCCTTTTACTGTATTGCGTCAAGATTTACACCGGGTTTGAACCACCACTAAAGCTCTTTTTAGTATCTTGCACATTCTTCCTATGCTATTGGCGTACTTAAGGTATAATCAATGATTATTTGAATCCTAATTACGGTAATAGTTGCGGTGTAGACTATTATAATAATTCACTAAATTAAATAAAGGAAAAGAACAATGCAAAACTTTGAAGCAGTCTTAGCAGAACACCATTTATTCAAGGACCTTGACCAGCGCTACATCAAACTAATCGCCGGATGCGCATCCTTTGTGCGGTTCAGATCTGGCGAGGTCATCTTCCGCGAGGGTGAAGACGCCGACATCTTCTATATAATTCGCGAGGGCAAAGTGACACTTGAATTGACTTTTGTACTCGGAGAGAAACCCACCGTTATTCAGACCATAGGAGAAGGCGATGTGCTCGGCTGGTCATGGATATTTCCCCCGTACCGTTGGCGTTTAGACGCTCGTGCCGTCGAGCATACCGAAGCCATCGCCCTGGACGGGAAATTTCTCCGCGCCAAAAGCTCAGAAGACCAAAACCTCGGTTACGAACTCACTAAGCGGTTTTCTCACATCATGGAACAGCGGCTTCAGGCAATAAGAAAATTACAGCTTCTGGAAAGACATAATAAAGATTATGAGCTGTGACCGTTGAAATCGCCAAGCGTTCTGGGGTGCCCATAGTTCTTGGCACCTTCTAAGCGGCTTGAAAACTTGACCGTTAAACGGGAACTCCACTATAACTTGAATTAGCCTCGATTCCCAGATATTTTTCCAATCTCATGAAAAAGAAAAAGGTTGCGGTGCTCGGAGCAAGCGGATATACAGGGAGCGACCTACTCAGGTTCCTTTTTATTCACCCTAAAGTAGAGGTTACATACGCGACTGCGGAGAAACACGCAGGTAAAAAGGTCTCGGAGATTCTTCCTCACTTGAGGGGAATATCTAACCTCGAGCTTCAACCGCTCGACGCCAAATCTGTTCCCGACGAAGTTGAAGTCGTATTTGCCGCTCTTCCCCATGGAACATCAGCAAAAATAGTTCAAGAATTAGTCGAAAGAGGAAAGAAGGTCGTGGATTTGGGAGCGGATTTCAGACTGAGCTATAAAGTTTACAAGCAATGGTACGGCGAACACCACTGCCCTGAACTGATATCCGAGGCAGTTTACGGAATAACAGAACTTTATAAATCCAGAATCGCAAAAACAAGACTCGTGGCAAATCCGGGATGTTACCCAGAGTCCGCTATTCTTGGACTCACTCCTGTTCTAAAAAATAAATTGATATATGAAAACTCAATCATAATCGACTCGAAGTCCGGTGTTTCCGGTGCGGGAAGGTCTCCTGAACTCGGACTGCATTTCTGCGAGGTAAACGAGGGCGTAAAGGCATATAAGATAGGCGAGCATCGTCACGCTCCGGAGATCGAAGAGGTGCTCTCAAACTATTCGGGACTGGATGTAAGAGTTTCATTCACCCCGCATCTTATCCCAATGGATAGGGGAATACTCTCGACAATATACGTAAGACTGAAGGATGAAATAACAACCAGAGAGCTTCTCGACCTATATGTGGATTTCTATAAAGATAAAAGATTTATAAGGATCACTCCGGAGAAAATCTATCCTTCGACGAGTGATGTCAGAGGTTCAAACTTCTGCGATATCGGAATGAGGGCAAATCCAAAGAACAAAACCGCTGTCATAATCTCTGTTCTCGATAACCTGGTAAAAGGCGCGTCAGGCCAGGCTATTCAGAATATGAACGTGATGATGGGGTTCGAGGAGTCCCTTGGGATTGATATGCCGCCAGTGTTTCCATAAAGTTCCAAAGACAAAATGGAGATTTCAGTTCAATATCCGTAAGGAACGCATATATGCGTTCCCTACTTTTTCTTTGTTTGAGTCCATCAGGCTACAACTCGAACTCCGGAATTACATGGTCATGGAACCTAGATTGACGAGTGAAAGCGGGAGTGCCAAGACATGCGGTATTTGCCTTTGTATAAATCTTTGCCAGGCATTGTTTCTTAGGAGACGCCATGAATGGAGTCTCTACCAATTCCTCGTATTCGCCTTACAACTTTGGGAAGAACCTCAATCACCCGTTTTATATCCTCTTTCTCCGTAAATCTACCCAGACTAAACCTAAGGGATGAAACAACCTGTTCTTTAGTCAACCCCATCGCAAGAAGGACATGGGAAGGTTCAACATTCCCTTCGGAACAGGCAGAACCGGTCGACACCGCTATTCCTTCAAGGTCGAGGTTCATCACAAGCGAGTCTCCTTCTGCCCCTTCAAAACTGAGATTGAGGGTATTTGGAAGCCTCTTCTCAGGATGACCGTTTAACCTCACTGCGCTTATTCGTTCCTTAATTCCGGCGTAAAGCTCATCTCTCAACTCTTTTATTCTTACATCCCCCATCTTGTATTCTGCATCTTCCTTCACAATCTCACAAGCCTTTCCGAGCCCGACAATCCCTGCTACATTCTCCGTTCCGGAACGTCTCCCCTTTTCCTGGCCTCCTCCATGAATAAGAGGACTAAGATTCACTCTGCCTCGTATAAAAAGGGCGCCCACTCCTTTTGGCCCATAGAGCTTATGAGATGAAAATGAGAGTAGGTCAATTGGTAAGTTCTTCAAATTTACATCTATTTTTCCAACAGCCTGAACGGCATCGGTATGAAAAACAACTCCTCTTTCTTTCATAACCTCCGCAATCTCTTTTATGGGCATTATCACTCCGGTTTCGTTGTTGGCAAACATAACTGAGACGAGAATGGTATCAGCGGTCATAGATTCTCTTAGCTCGTCCAAATCGACCAGACCGTGTTCGTCCACGCCGAGATAACTGACTTTGAATCCCTGAGATTCGAGAAACCTAAAGGTTTCAAGAACCGAGGCATGTTCAACCTGAGTGGTAATTAAATGATTCCCTCTTTCTCTTAGCCCAAAAGCAACGCCCTTTATAGCAAAATTATTGCTCTCGCTTCCGCTGCCTGTGAAAACGACTTCCTTAGGACGCGCCCCTAAAAGCTCTGCAACTTTTTCTCTCGAATTATCAAGAGCAGATTTTCCACTACTCCCAAACGAGTGGATACTAGAAGGGTTTCCAAACTCCTCTTTAAGGTAAGGCAGCATCACCTCGAAAACCTGAGGATCAATGGGAGTAGTTGCATTGTAGTCTAAATATACTTTTTTCATGGTTTTTTTATATTTTTGAGCGTAGCCAGTTATGTAATATAGTCTCAATAAGAGATTTCGCTTCTGAAAATGTCATGGGATTCTTTGGAGGTTGCGTAGTATCTTTTCCATGTCGAGCGGAGTCTCCAGCTGCACCAGCACTGTTAGCCGTACTTTTGAATCGTCTAATGGCCGCCTCAGTTGCCCATCCTTCTTGTATGACTTTAGAACTGCCTTTAACATCATCTTCTATTACTTCATATATTCTATAAAGATTTACCCAGTCATACCCGAAGTTAGACAGAAGTCTAAGAACTTTAGCAACATTTACATTAACTTGTGCTACATTAATCCAATCAAGAATCGGGTCTGCCTGATGAATTTCCTGCTCCACACCATTAACTACAACACTGACTTGAGAATGAATCGGTATTTCTAATCCTAAATCAAAATAGGTTCTTTTTCTCTTACTATCATCTCCTATATAAACAACACTATGAATCTTAATTGGTTTTCTTGCTCTTAAAACTAATTTTGAAGCTCCATTAATTAGAGAGAGAAGCTCATCAGCTTTATTCCTCACTTCATCAGCATTACTCATCTGGTTAAAGCATCTAGATTTCAAATAGTACTCATTTTCTTCTTTAATAACAGACAATTCGGGTGACGCAAGTGACTTTGATAACTCTTTGAGAACGAAATGCTCTCCTTTTATACATACCATCCATTCCATTATTCTTTCCTCGCATATTATTATCTCTCTTGATTAACTGCAAGTTGTTTGATTGTCATTGCGAGCGTAGCGAAGCAATCTGATATTTTATTATCTCGGAAACTGCTCAGAATTGAGATTGCTTCGGCTGATTGCATCGGCCTCGCAATGACGGGCGGAATCACAATCGCTCTTTTGACGTAAAAAATAAATATCTATTTCGTCTTTACTACCTTGAGAACCTGGTTTTCTTCTTTGGTCTTCTCCAGCTCAGTTTCCAGAGAATTAATCCTTTTCTCAAGCTCTTTGACCTGCTCCATGACGGATTGGATGGCTCGCTCCTCAGGGTCTGGGAGTTTGTTGTGCTCCAGTCCGGGGTAGACCGGGAATTCTTCTTTTAGGACTATTTTCCCTGGAATTCCTACTACCGTTGAATTCGGCGGGACATCCACAATTACAACAGAATTTGCGCCGATTTTGCTATTGGAACCCACTGTAAGTGGTCCTAAAATCTTTGCTCCGGCTCCGATTGTAACGTTACTTTCGATTGTCGGATGACGCTTACCCCTCGTAAAGCTTGTTCCTCCAAGAGTGACACCGTGATAAACCGTGACGTTGTCTCCTATCTCGGATGTCTCACCGATTACAACACCCATTCCGTGGTCGATGAAAAAAGCTTTTCCGATTTTGGCCGCAGGATGAATCTCAATTCCAGTGAGAAAACGCGAAACATGTGAAAGCCACCTTGCCGGAAGCTTCAAACGATTATTCCACAACCAATTCGATATCCGGTGAAGGAATATCGCATGAAATCCTGGATAGGCAAATACGACTTCAAGAGAGCTTGTAGCCGCAGGATCTCTCTCGAATACAGCATTAAAATCCGAGTGAATTTCGTCTAATATGTCCATAATTCAGTATTCTAACCCCTAAAAAATAAAAAACAAAGATACTGTAGAGGAGCATCGTTATACGTCTCTGCTTATATCAAATCCGGTTTGTTCGTAACTATCCCGTCCACTCCCATTTCTTTTAGTTTTTTTGCCTTCTTGGGATCGTCAACAGTCCAGGTAAACAAATACATCCCGCTTTTATGCACCCTCTCCACCATGCCGCTGGTAATAAAATAATGCGAAGGAGCAACTGCATCGACATGACATTCTTTTCCTTTTGCCACCGTGTCAAAAGAAAAAAGCATTATGAGTCCTGTCCTTATTCGAGGTTCTAAACTTTTCGCTCTTTTTACCAAGTCGCAATGAAATGACACAAGGAATACATCATCGATCAAGCCGGATTCCTTAATAAGTTTTATAACCTTTTCTTCGGTTCCTTTATCCTTGAGCTCAACCACCAATTTTATTTTTCCTTTTGCCAGGTCGATCACTTCTTCAAAAGTAGGAATTTTTTCCCCTTTTCCGGCATCGAGTTTCCTTAAATCGCTAAGCGTCATTTCTCTCACGAAACCCTTCCCATTTGTAGTCCTATCCACCTTCTTATCGTGAATAACTACGAGGTGTCCGTCCGACGAAAGCCTCACGTCAAGCTCCATCATCTCGGCTCCCATATCTATAGCGCGCCTGAACGAGCGCAATGTATTTTCAGGCTCATATGCGCTAGCCCCGCGATGGGCAATTTTAAAGAACTGTCTTTTATCGGAATCGTTCATATCATTACATCCCCAAGATAATCCAAAAATTAAAGATATTGCGAGGTGGCGAATGATGAGGTTGTGTCTACTAGGCTCGAAATCTACTTGGTCGCGACGCCATGCTTTCAAAGCCAATTCTTTAATGCTCCGGGATAAAAACCGAAGGTGTATCGCAATGACTCTAGGCAAAGTCTCGCAATTCATAATAATCATACCTGAGAGTGAATGAGCATCATTGCAATATAACTTAGACTCTGTAGAATGATAACCCAAATGAAATTTCTCATTAAGGATTATATCTACTTGTTGAGACCGACTCATTGGGTGAAAAATCTTTTGATTTTTGCCCCTCCCCTTTTTGGTGGCGTGCTTTTCAATCATACCGACTTGTTCTTAAAAATGGTCCAGGCATTTTTTGCTTTTTCTTTCGCATCCTCGGCAGGGTATATAATAAACGACTTGTGTGATAGGGAGGCTGACAGCCTCCATCCACAAAAGAAAAATCGGCCTATAGCATCGGGGAGGGTAAACAACGTTCAAGCAGTTTTTATGATCTTGTTGACCCTCGCAATCTCAATCGCACTTTCGCTTAGGTTCAGCAACGAATTTTTGTTAATAGTATTTCTTTATTTACTGCTTGACGTGGTTTATTCCTTTTGTCTCCAACACATTCTCATTATTGATGCGTTTTGTATCGCCCTCGGTTTTGTCTTCAGAATTGAAGCCGGAGGATTGGCTTCGAGAATACAGGTCTCCACCTGGCTCCTCATTGTAACCTTTCTCTTATCACTGCTCTTAGCATTTGGCAAGAGACGTTTTGAACTAGCTTCGTTCGATAATTCAACGTCTTACAGAAAAGTTCTTGCAAAATATAAAATTAATTTTCTCGATAGTGCTCTTGGAATTTTTTCAACGACTGCTATCGTAACATACTCAATATATGTAGTGGAGAGAGGAGTCGAAGGGCTTTTAATAACCGTTCCTTTTGTGTGCTATGGAGTCCTTCGCTATATGTACCTCGTGCAGACCAACTCGAATGGCGACCCGACCGAAGCCCTTCTCAAAGACAAGGGGCTTTTCATTTGCGTTTTCCTTTGGGTAGCACTTACGGCTGTAATTATCCACTTTGAAGATATAATGCGATTCCTCAAATAAATTAGGTCTGGTGAGTATCAATACATCTGAAAACCCTTTCCTGTGAAACTTGTTCCCGCGTGCACTGAGAGCAGAATACGCCAATCTGTCATTCCCGCGAAGGCGGGAATCCATTGATTATGATGGCAGCTTTATTTACCTAAACAGGTCATCCTCAGGTTTTCTTATGAGTTCACTCGAACCCACAGCTCCCGACTCGTAAGGATAGCCCCTAACTATAACCACAGGAACAGAATCGTTTTTCCCCATAACCATTCCTGCCGCTCCGGCAATTTCATCGGCTATTGCAATCAGTGTTGCATGTAGTTCAAAACCCTTTTTATCTCTTTGTCCCCTATAGTCCCTGAGGGGTTTCATTCCCCAGCACCCTATTGCGATTTCGGTAAGTCCTTCACGCCAAGGCCTGCCGACAGTATCGGTAATTATGACTGCGACATCGACTCCTAATTTCTGTTTGAATGCCTCAACCAGTTTCTTTGCGGATTCGTCAGGTTCCATTGGAAGAAGGGTAACTGTATCTCCGCCTGAAACATTCGATGCATCAATTCCGGCGTTCGCACATATAATCCCGTGTCTAGTCTCCACTATCAGCATTCCTCTATCACCCCTTCGCTCCATCTTGACGATCCGCTTTGTTTCGCCGAGTATAACCTCAACGAAGCGTGGGTCTTTATCCAGCTCGTCGGCTATACGGATGGCAAAAGGTGAAGGAGTTGCCTCGCTCAGCTTAACTATCCTGCCCTCCGCCTTTGAAATTATCTTCTGGGCAAAGACAATTATATCTCTTTCAACGAGGGAAATATCCTGTTTGAATAAAGTGTCTGTCACTATCTTCACTAGGTCATCGTCCGGATTTATTTCCGGAATGCCAGTGATCGAAATTATGGAAATGCTGTTTGGATTGAGGCCCATAAAATTACTTTCTCGCTTGATTAATATAACGGAACTTTAATTTGACGGAAAGAAAAAGTTTCATATATCTCCATAGATCTGACTCGCCAGAACCTCAGCTATATGCCTGGTTCGCCTGTCAGTAAAGTGCTCGATCTGCTGGCGGCAGGAAACACCTGATACGGTTATCACTGTCTCAGGGGGTGCCTGTCGTACTGCCGGAAAGAGTCGGTCCTCTCCTATAGTTTTTGATATTTCGTAATGTTCCTTTTCGTATCCAAAACTCCCTGCCATTCCACAGCAACTCGCGCCACTGTCATTAACCAAGCAGCCTGAGAGACGAAGAAGCTCTAAGGAAGGCTCGCTCCCAACTAATGCTCTCTGATGACAGTGACCGTGAAAGAGCACAGACAAGCTGTTGGATTTCCAGGGAATATCGAGTTTCTCGGTATCTTGCAACTTTAAGAGAAATTCTTCCAACAAAAAAGAGTTTTCAGCTACAATTTTGGCATCCGTATTACCCGGCAGAAGGTCAAGATATTCGTCACGAAAAGTTAAGATACAACTTGGTTCAGTCCCAACGATTGGGATGCCTTGAGAAGCATGATGAGAAAGCAGCGAAACATTTGTGCAGGCACGAGAACGGGCTTGCTCTACCATACCTTTACTCAGAAGGGGGCGGCCACAACACAAGCGGTTCTCTACCAGAATTACTTCAAATCCGGCAGCTTCTAACAGTTTCACTGTCGCTTGTCCGACTTCCGGATAATAAAAAGTTGTCCACGTATCATGAAAATAAACTACTTTCTTATTTGCAGGTTTGGGGTTGGCCGGTTGGCGATTGTAGAACCAATCGGTAAAAGTCCTGCTGGCAAAGCGAGGCAATGAGCGGTTCGGATGAATATTCATCTTGGAGAGTAACCAGTTTGATAAAGGGTTTTCTAGAACATAATTCGTCAAAGGTGCGATAAGAGAGGAGATGCGGCTAATTTCATGAATATAGCCAAACATTCGGTCGCGGATAGTTATTCCGTGAACGGCGTGATAATGTGCTAAAAACTCTATTTTCATCTTAGCAACATCAACACCGGAAGGGCATTCTCTCTTACATCCTTTACACTCAAGACAAAGCTCATATACCTTATACATTTCATCACTGGTTAATGCTTCCGTTGGCAATCTTCCTGAAATAACTGTACTAAGCGCATTGGCGCGCGCCCTGGTTGTATCCATTTCGTCCCGAGTTGCTATATATGAAGGACACATTATGCCTTCTCCGAGTTTCCGGCAGAGACCCTGACCGTTACACATCTCCACAGCCTGGCTGAACCCTTTGTCTCTTGACCAATCTAAATAAGTATTAATTTCTACCGCCCTGTAGTTTGCGCTGTATCGCAGATTTTCCTCTGGGTTAGGCGCGTTCACAACCTTGCCCGGATTAAGACGTCCTTCCGGGTCGAAAGCGGCTTTCAAATCTCGCATAGCTCGATAAAGAGTAGACCCAAAAAGCGTTTCGTTCAGATAGCTTCGCTGCAAACCGTCTCCATGCTCTCCGCTCATAACTCCGCCATATCTCATTGTCAACCTTAAAGCTTCATCGGCAAGCTCCTGCATAAGCGTTAAGCCTTGGGCTGTTTTTAGGTTGACTAGCGGTCTTACATGAAGGCATCCGGCGCTGGCATGTCCATAGAAAGCGGCTTCTGTTCCAAGCCTGTTAACTACATCCAGAATATCTCGCACGTAGCTCGCCAAATTATCAACCGGAACGGAGACATCTTCGATACACGGAATCGGTTTATAATCATCCCGCCTGCTCATCAGCAAACCCAATCCTGCCCTCCTCACCCCCCATACCTTAGCCTGAGATTCTGAAGAAAGGGCATATGCGCTGGAACATTTGATGTTCCTGCCGTTAATATAAGAAACTAAGTCATGAGTTTTTTGTTCCACCTCTTTTTCTGTTTCACCGTAGAATTCTACGGCTAAGATAGCCTCGGGATTACCTCCCGCAAACGACAGCATCGGCGAAAAACCGGGGTGTTCTCTAGTAAGACTTATGAGCATTCTGTCAATCAATTCTATGGCTGAGGGTTTTTTTTCAAGGATAACCGGTAAGGCTTCCATTGCCGCGACCAGTTCGGCAAATTGAAGAAGCGTCAATCCTGTATGAAGGGGTCTAGATACTAAATTAAGAGTGAACTCTGTCGCTACGGCTAGCGTTCCTTCAGAGCTGGCCAGGAGTTGAGCTGGATTGAAAGGACTCTTAAGGAGATAAGGTAAGCTGTAGCCGGAAGCCCTTCGCCAGTGCTTGGGAAAATCTCTCTTTATGACTTCGGCATAGCGGCTGCGCAATTCAAGAAGATTCTTGTAAAGCTTTCCTTCGGCAGAGTTTGTGCTGGCTTTGTTGGAAAAGCCGGCTTCGTCTATAGTACTAAGATCAATCGAGCTGCTATCCGAAAGCACAACCCACGCGGATTCTAGATTATCTCCAGCCATTCCGTATAGGATTGAGTGGGTGCCGGTGGCATTGTTCCCCATGACGCCGCCTATGGTAGCAACTCTAGCCGTTGCCGGGTCGGGACCAAACATCAAATTGTGAGGTTTCAGATAACGATTCAGCTGCTCCAGGTATATCCCCGGCTGAACTCGAACTGTGCGTGTATCTAGGTTTAATTCCAGCACCTGATTTAAGTATTTAGAAAAGTCGATTACCAAAGCATGGCCTACGGCTTGACCAGCAAGGCTCGTACCCCCGCCTCGGGGAAGAATGGCAACATTGTATCGTGAGGCAATCTCTATTGCTCCAGCTACGTCATCAACTGTTCGCGGAATGACCACACCGACCGGATCGACCTGATAGTTACTGGCATCGGTGCTGTAGAGAACCTTACTGAAAAGATCAAACCGTACTTCACCCCTTAGTCGTGCTTTAAGAGTTGCTTCAAGGTCTCGGTGCAAGGAATCATGAGGCATTATTCAAAAAATCAGTATAACTGTGTCGGAGTAATCTAACTGTTTGAAGAAATGAGCCTAGCACAGCATTTTAGAAAGGATAAAGTATAAGCAAAAAACTTTTAACTTCAGGAAGATTTAAATTCTGAATAAAAACATTTCGATATTAGGGAAGATAGTAAGGAACGCATATATGCGTTCCCTACGGCTTAATTCTCTCCGTTCTTATCGAACATCTTCACTATGCCGTAGGTAGTAGTCCTCTCGGCAGGGATGCGTCCGATCTCTCTTGTGAGACGGCGGAAATCTTCCGGCGGAAAATACTGACCGTGGTTTGCCCCGGCAGCGCGGGAAATATGCTCTTCCATCAGTGTCCCACCAAAATCATTCGCTCCGGCTGTAAGAGAAAACTGAGCAAATTCCGGTCCCTGTTTGACCCACGATACCTGAATGTTATTGATCCATCCCCGAAGCATTAGTCTCGACACGCCGTACATTTTCAACTGGTCAAGGTCCGTCGGACCTTCCATTACCTTACCCTTGGATTTTTTGAATAGCCTCGTATTCCAGGGAATAAACCTGAGCGGAACGAATTCTGTAAAACCGCCCGTTTCCTTTTGAATATCCCTTAGAACTCCGATATGTCTCGCCCAGTGGTAGGGCTTATCAACGTGACCGTACATTATGGTTGATGTCGTCCGCATCCCAGCCCTGTGCGCTTTCTTTACCACTCTAATCCAGACTTCAGTAGGAATTTTCCTGGGCGCTATGATTTTCCTCACCTCTTCATCGAGAATCTCCGCTGCAGTTCCAGGGAAGGTATTATGGCCCACGTCTTTCAGCATCTCGATGAAGCTTTCTTCGCTTATGTTGAGAGTGCTGGCTCCGTAGTAAATCTCGAATGGGGAAAAGCAATGTGTGTGCATGTCCGGGACGGCTTTTTTTACAGTCTTTATAATCTCCAAATAAAATTTCCCGTCGATGTCAGGGTGCATCCCACCCTGCATGCAGACCTCGGTTGCTCCATTCTCTCTTGCTTCTATAGTCTTTTGAGCAATTTCCTCCATGGTCAGAAAATATGCCCTTTCGTCGCCCTCGGGAGCCATGAAATTGCAAAAGCCGCACCAGGTGTTACAGATATTGGTAAAGTTAATATTTCGGTTTATAACATAAGTAACAACATCTCCCACATCCTCTTTCCTAATTTCATCCGCAGCAATTGCAAGCAGAGATAACTCATCCTTATCCTCTATGTTGAAAAGATGCTCGCCTTCCTCGACTGAAACCTCATCTCCAAGAAGAGCCTTGTTAATAACCTTAGCGGTCATCCCATTCACCTTTGAAAGAAGCCTGTCAAGGCCGAGGTCTCTATTTTCCTCTATTCTACCTACAATTTCCTTCAATTCTTCCATGTGTGCCTCCTAATGATGCCCGCAACGAATTCGCCGCGGATACGTAGCCCAAGTTATCGACAAAACCCTTTACGCGCCCCAATACGTTCTTACTCAAGAATTCTTCACCGATGAATTCAGGATAAATCGGCAGCCTTTCTTTCAAAGTGTATCCAAGCTCCCCAAGGGACCTCTCAATCCGCTCTACCTGTGGCCAAGGGGCTTCGGGATTGACATAGTCAATCGTCATTGGAGAAACACCGCCCAAGTCATTTGCCCCGGCCAAGACGAAAAGATGGAAGGTCTTTGAGTTTAAATTTGGGGGAATCTGTATGTTCATATCTTCCCCAAAAATGAGCCTAGCAACGCTCACGGTTTTAATCATGTCTATAAAACCTGCAGGCATATGATTTTCCATGATGATCCCATGCTTTGGGCTGAAGTTCTGGATTATTATCTCCTGTATATGTCCGTATTCATCAGCCAGCCTCTTAATAGCAAAAAGAGAATCAATCCTCTCCTCCAACGTTTCGCCAATACCTACTAGAATTCCCGATGTCCAAGCAATCCTGAGCTGCCCGGCATACTCGGTTGTCCGTATTCTCAGTTTTGGCACCTTATCGGGAGAGCGGTAGTGAGCTTCTCCCTTCTTGAGAAGCCTTTCGCTCATAGTCTCGAGCATGAGCCCTTGGCTTGCGTTCCATTCTCTAAGAGCGGCTAGCTCCTCAAACTTTGCTACACCCATGTTCGTATGAGGAAATATATTCTCTTTGAGAGCAGCCTCGGACATCGCCGTTAGGTATTCTGCTGTGGACTTGTAGCCAAGCTTTGAGATACCGTCTCTGTAAACCGGATATTTGAGTTCAGGTTTGTCACCGGTCACAAAAAGCAACTCGGTACAACCAAGGCTGGCTCCATCTCTGGCGGTATTTATGACTTCATCCGGAGGGACAAAAAGCTCATCCTCCTCAGGCTCAATTTTGAACGTGCAATAGCCGCAATGATCACGACATAGACGCGTCAGGGGAACAAATACGTTTTTTGAGAAAGTGATTGTACTGTCCTTTCCCATTTCCCTTATTTTGGAAGCGGCAAAAAGCAAAAACGGAATTTCTTCGGTGTCAATTTCTCCAAGGAAAAGTGCATCCAGCCTATCTATCTTTTCACCGGAAATCGCTCTTCTGAGGATATCCTCCAGTTTGGGAGAAATCGGGTTTAAAGAGTTCGGTCTCACCCCAAAAAGCGTTAATTTGCTCCTTATCTTCTCCTGGCTAAAAAAGCCCTCTAAATCGCTAAGAAACATATCCACAGTTGGAAGCCCTTGATATTTTATTTTTTTGTTTTTTTAATCGTATAGAAATTAATAGATGCCTTTAATATTCTCATATCCGAGGGGTCTTTGTCAAGTGGTGGTTCTATAGCCCGCCTCAGTGATTTTCTTGACATCGTGTTTTTCTAACAATATGATATTTTTTTACGGAGGCTTTTGAAAATGAAAAAGATGGGAAAAAATTTGTTGACCTTGTTCTTAGGTTTTTTTGTTCTCTTTTCCAGCTCTTCAAACTTCGGAACAGCCCAAGCAAACGAGCTTACATCCCTTGCAGAACTCGTTAAAAGACTTAAACCATCAGTCGTAAACATAAGCACAACCAGCGTGGTCAAGGGCGGGTCTCCTTTCGGCTCACCATTTCAATCCCCTTTTGGAGGTGGTGAGAACGACCCGTTCGAGGAATTCTTCAAGAAATTCTTCGGAGACATTCCTCAAGGTGAATTCAGGCAAAGGGGCCTCGGATCGGGGTTTATTATAAGCGAGGACGGATTCATCATAACAAATAATCACGTTGTCGAGAAAGCCAACGACATCGACGTGATTCTTGAGGACGGAGAAAAATATAAAGCCAAGATCATAGGCAAGGACTCTAAGACGGACCTTGCACTTCTCAAGGTTCAACCAAAAAATAAACTGCCTGCCGTTCCATTCGGCAACTCCGATGTGCTTGAAATTGGAGATTGGGCAGTTGCGATAGGAAATCCTTTTGGATTGGGGCATACCGTTACAGCGGGGATAATAAGCGCAAAGGGCAGGTCTCTCGGACTTGGGGCTTATGATGATTTCATTCAAACAGATGCTGCAATAAACCCAGGAAACAGCGGAGGACCTCTTTTCAACCTCGACGGAGAGGTTATCGGCGTTAACACCGCAATTATAGCCGGAGGCCAGGGGATAGGCTTCGCAATACCCTCAAGCATGGCAAAGTACGTGATAGATCAGATTAAAACCGGCGGCAAAGTAGTTCGAGGATGGTTGGGGGTTCTGGTTCAACAAATCACCCCTGAGATCGCTGAAAGCATGAAATTCAAAGAGCCTACCGGGGCGTTAGTGGCAGACGTAACACCTGGCGGACCCGCAGATAAGGCGGGTATCACGAGAGGAGACGTTATAGTCGAATTCAACGGGAATCAAATCAAGGACATGGCCGAACTTCCGAAATTGGTCGCTATTACCCCGCCGGGAACTCAGTCAAAAGTAAGATTCATCAGTAATGGGAGCGAAAAGACAGTAGAAATTAAGCTCGGAGAGCTTCCTGAAGAGGTTGCCAAGGCTTCCGGCGGCTCCGGACAGGAAATCGAACGCAACATGGGGCTCGTAGTACAGGAGATAAATCCTCAGATACAGAGACGTCTTCAGCTTGAAGACTCCAAGGGCGTCATAATAACAAACGTGCAGCCCGGCAGCATCGGTTGGGATGCCGGACTTCGTCGGGGTGATATCATCCTCGAAGTAAACAGAAAACAAATATCGGGTCTTGACGAATACCGAAAAACGATAGATACGATCAAAAAGGGTGAGAGTGCTCTTCTGCTGGTAAAAAGAGATAAAAACACAGTCTATGTAGCTTTGAAAATCGAGGGAGAAAACGATAAAGGCTGAAGAAAAACTAAAAGAACTCGGAATTGAGATATCTAAGGTGGCCGTTCCGTTAGGTTCCTATCTACCCGCCGTGATTTCCGGAAACCTGATTTTCGTCTCCGGTCAGCTTCCTTTAAAAGATGGAAACCTTTTACACAAAGGAAAAGTTGGAGTTGATCTTTCGGTCGAACAGGGTATTGAAGCTGCAAGAGTAGCGGCGATAAACTCAGTTCTTGTAATGAAAAGCGAGCTTGGTGATTTAAACAGGATTACACGAATAGTAAAAGTTGCCGGATACGTCTCAAGCGGCACCGGTTTTGATATGCAGGCAAAGGTAGTAAACGGAGCCTCTGACCTTCTTTACGAGATATTCGGGGATATAGGCAGGCATGCTCGCGCTGCAGTAGGTGTTTATGAGCTTCCACTCGGCGCGCCGGTTGAAATAGAACTCATTGCCGAGATTTCTTCTTGAGTTCGTGTTTGGTAGAGACTCATCGCAATAGGTCTCTACCTTTAACATGACTAAAATTAAAGCAATCTTCATTCATTCAGACCATCCATCAAAATCACTATCAATCAGTGAAATAGTTGATTACCTCAGGGATTATGGTCTCTGCGTCCACGATCGAGGAAATCTGATTGAATCCTTGAACTTATGCGAAGAGGATAGTTTTGAGCTGGCGGCTAGTATAGCAGGGATTAAGGTTCAAGATATATCCACGCCTCTCGACGCTATTTTCGAGCCGGATTTTAGAGAAGCTAATACGGAACTGCAAAGGCTCAAGGGAAAAAACAGCGATCGAGGAGTACTATATGACGGTCAATGGCTTCAAAGAATGCTTTATAAAATTATCGCGGAGAAACTTATTGATGAGTTTAACGGAGGATTCATTCACATGGTCTTTACAAGCAGGCTTTTTGGGACTTTCGAGACAAAACGGTATCACGCAAGAGTAATACTAGCTGGACTCCCGTCATTAATCTCAACTTCGGGTGTGGTCGAAGCTCCGGCAAGACCGAAAGAGTACTACTGGCTAAAGGCAGGTTTTCTCAGGAGCGGAAAGGACATTAGTGAGCTCGATATGGCTTACAGAGGGAAATTCATCGAGTACGACGACGAGAGGATCACTCAAGTCCTAAAATCGTACGCGCTTCAAGCCGTTTTCTATGAGCTAGCCGGTAAAGCATTTTGTGATAATCCGGACTGCTGCCTTTTTAACTCACACTGGCAGGAGGATGTTCTTAGAGCACAACTTAACGCAAAGCTATGTTTGGAACATAGAAATATCTTCGATGCTAGAAAAGATTAAGACTTTGTACAACTGTTTTTATTTTGAAAAGACTGAAGGGAAAGCATATATGCGTTCCCTGAATTAATTCTAGGTTTAAGCTCTCGCTTGTTGTTGAAGCAGATTTATTGCAACCTCTGCCGCCTTTTTCCCCGAAAGAAGCATCCCGCCAAACGTTGGTCCCATTCTCGGTAGTCCGTAGGTGCTGTTTACAGCCATACCGCACGCTATTAAACCCGGATGAACTTCTCCGGTATATTCCACCAAAGCATCTTCCGATTTTTCTACCCACATAGAACCGTGTCCGGGGAGTTTTCTGTAAAGTCCTTGCTGCGCCAGTCTTGAGACAAGATATGCGTCATGACCGGTTGCATCTATTACGAGTTTCGCTTCAAGCGCAATCGGGTCTAAGCAGGTTATTTCTTTGGGCATATTTGAAATCGGAGTCCAGTTTACAACCACTCCGGCTACCCTGGCGTTCTCCCTGTAAACAAGATCATCGAACATAGTCATGTTAGCAACCTTCACGCCCGCTTCACATGCTGTTGCTATTAGCTTTGAACAAGCATAGGGACCATCTGCAACATAAAGCCCATCTGATACTTCTTTATAAGGAACCTCAATTTCATCTAGCACCTTTTGTCCCGGATCTCTCACTGTGACCTTGTTCATGAGGTATCCCCCTATCCAAAACCCGCCGCCGAGGTAATTCATTCTTTCGACAAGAAGGACTTTATATCTCTTTTTTGCGATGTCTTTTGCCGCAACTAGACCGCTTGGACCGCTTCCCACGACAATAACATCGCTTTCGACGTATTCGTGAAACTCCTTTGTATACTCTTGGAGAATCGCTCTAGTAACTTCTTTCTCCCCTACCGGTGCAAAAAGCCCGTTCTTCTCCGCCATAGCAAAACTTACCTCCCTTTAAAAAACAATATCAATGGATTTAATCTATCACAAATAAGCTTAGCGTCAATAGCCATCACTCTTCTCTGCTGTTCATTTTTCACTACATCTTTGTCTTTTAAAATGCAAGGAGAAACCCTAGTCAGCAAGATATTTATAGGTTAATTTAATAGTTATTAATTCGAGAGCTAAAGCAAAAATATTTCCAGGAGGCGAGTAGAATGAACTTTTTTGTAAAATTTGCTTTTATTCCTTTATTGATTATCGCCACGGCTGCAATAGGTCTTGCTGAGAAAGCATTTGCAGGATTCATAATAGAGCAAGTTAGTTACGATAAAAAGGATTCAACAAAGAAAAAAGGAAAGATTTTTATCAAAGAAAACAAAATCAAATTTGTCGAGGAACAAAATGGACAGGGAGTTGCCATATTCGATTTGAACACAGGAGAGATGACTCAAATTGACAATGAGGGAAAAAGATACGTTGTTGCAAATCCGGAGGACTACTTTAAATTTGTCCAAGATATAACCAATAAGATGAAGACAGAGTTGGAAAACCAATTATCAAAGCTTCCGCCTGAACAAAGAGCGCAGGCTGAAGAGATGATGAAATCTCAGGGAGTAACGCTCCCTGGACAAGACAACAAAGCCAGAAATCTGACTCTAAAGAAGACAGACTTGAGCGAAACCATTGGGGGATATAAGTCAAAGAAATACGAAATCTATGAAGACGGCAAACTCAGCGAAGAAATATGGATAAGTGACGACACTGGATTTGGCAGCGAGCTCGATATGAAGAAGATGGCAGATTATATGAGCCAAATAAAGAAAATAAGCGAGAAAACAGGCGCTGGTAAGACTAATTTAGATGAAGAGGAAAGGATTTTTAAAGAGGTATACCAGTCGGGTTTTCCAACAAGGTCTGTGGATTATTCTTCGGAGGGCAGGGTTTATATTGAAGAAATAGTCAAGGTAAACAAGGCTGATATATCGGATAGCGAATTTCAGCCTCCAGTCGGATATAAAAAAGTGACTCTTCAAGAAATGATACAGCAAGGCAAGCAATGATCTTGGGCTGAAAATTTTGAACCCACTAAAAAACAACGCTTCAAAATTACTCTTCCTTCACCACTTCTACGTTGATATTCACCACGACGTTAGAGTGAAGTCTTATCTTTATATCATGCGTTCCCAGGGTTTTAATAGGCGCGTCCAATTCTATATCCTTTCTCGAGATATCAAATCCCAGCATAGTTAACGCATCCGATATATTCTGAGAAGTCACCGAACCGTAGAGTTTTTCTTCCTCCCCCACCTTAGCCGGAATGATACAAGATACCCCCTGAAGCCTGGATGCCAAGCCTTGCGCCTCAGCTCTCAATTTCTCTTCTATTTTATTTAATGCTACTTTTTGCTGCTCCCAGACTTTCAGGTTTGCCGGTGTAGCTTCAATGGCCAGTTTTCTGGGAAAAAGATAATTCCTTGCAAGCCCGCTCTTCACATCCTTTATTTCACCTCTTTTGCCATACGGCTCCACATCTTCAACAAGTATTACTCTCATTAATGAATGCCTCCTCTAACTATTTGACCAGAACGGTTTCGAGTTCCAGGTTTGAAAACTCTAAACAGTTAACCCTATACACGATATTAGTGAAGCACCGTGAATGGAAGAAAAGCCATAATTCGCGCTCGCTTAATAGCTGAAGAGAGCTCTCTTTGATGGTACGCGCAAAGCCCGGTGCTTCTTCGAGGCACTATTTTCCTCCTTTCGGTAGTAAATTGTGAAAGAAGGTCAAAGTTTTTATAGTCTATATCTATCGGGTCTGAACAGAATTTGCAAACTTTCTTTCTCGTAAAGAATTTCTTATCCCTTGGATTTTCCATTTATTGAATACCTCCCTGGTCGGTTTTTGCTTCTGAAACGGACTTATGTTTCAAAGCCGACGCTTCCTCTATCTTTAGTGTCATAAACCTCAACACTTCCGTGTTCAAGAATCTCAAGTTCTTTTCTATCTCCGATACAACGCTCGGAAGGGCTTTGTAGACTAGGATATAGTAGACCCCCTTGCCGTAATTGTTGATTTTATAAGCGAGGTCCCTCTCTGCCCATTTATCCGATTTATAAATCTCTCCTTCTTGACCTAATATCGTCTCCATGAGCTTTCCCTGCACTTTGTTCAGTTCGTCATCAGTGAGGTCAGGCCTCGTAAGGTAGAGCGTCTCATAATAGTTAAGCTTTGACATTTAGCTTGCCTCCGGTTTTGGACTTCCGACCCTAAGTTTAATAACCCTTAGAGTAACGGACTGGAATTTAAGGGTTGAAATATACCATATAATCATGTTCAACTTGACAACGCCTGATTTCTGAATAAAAAATTGCAATGGGTTGTCTGGCTTATAAACTCAAGATAAGCCTCTCAATATTAATATTACTTATATCAACAGCGGGGCGATTACCAGCGAGACAATCGACATTAGCTTTATCAAAATATTCATTGCAGGCCCGGAAGTATCTTTAAAAGGGTCTCCAACCGTGTCTCCAACCACTGCCGCCTTGTGTGGGTCTGAACCCTTTCCGCCCAGATTTCCCTCTTCAATATATTTCTTTGCATTATCCCATGCCCCACCTGAATTTGCCATCATCAGGGCTAGCATGACGCCGGTTACAACCGCGCCCGCTAAGAATCCGCCCAGAGCTTCCCTCCCCAGAATAAAGCCGATAATAAGAGGGCTAATCACTGCGATTATCCCCGGGACTATCATCTCTTTAAGAGCCGCATCCGTGCTGATTCCAACACACGAAGCATAATCAGGTTTTCCGTCTCCATCTAAGAGTCCGGGGATCTCTTTAAACTGCCTTCTAACCTCGGCTACCATCTTTTGAGCTGTCCTTCCGACGGCTCCCATAGTTATAGCTCCGAGAAGGAAAGGAACTGTCCCGCCGAGAAGCATTCCCGCTACGACCTTGCTATTAGTAAGGTCTATCGAGCTGAGTCCCACTGCATGAGTATAAGCGGCGAAAAGCGCGAGTGCGGCAAGGGCTGCAGAGCCTATTGCAAAGCCCTTGCCGATAGCGGCTGTTGTGTTCCCAAGAGAGTCCAGTTTATCTGTGATTTTCCTCACGTCATGGCCGAGTCCTGCCATTTCAGAAATCCCACCTGCATTGTCAGCTACCGGTCCATACGCGTCAACCGACATCGTAATCCCGATTGTGGCAAGCATGCTCACCGAAGCAATTCCAATCCCGTAGATACCTGCAAAGGCATAGGAAAACCCAATTGCTATTGCAATCGTAATTACGGGCAGTGTGGTACTCACCATACCCACGGCGAGTCCCTCAATTATATTTGTTGCTACCCCCGTCTTAGACGCCTCGGCTATCCTCTTCACAGGTGAACCGGATGTGTAATATTCCGTGAATAGACCGATTGCGATCCCTGCTACGAGCCCGAGAACGCTGGCTCCATAAATTCCCATTGCCTGTCCGAAAGGTATTTTATCGACCAGTGCCGCTACTATGATTACGAGAAGAGAGACTACGAGATAAATTCCACCGGCATAAAAAGTCGCCCGCCTCAAGACCAGTTGAGGATCGAGGTCTTTAAGCCATTCGACGCTCTTCACGCCTACCACCGAGGCTATGGTGCCGATAACTATCAGCACTATGGGAATCGACATGAGAGCTATTTGATGGCTGCCCATTCCTGCCGCTATAACAATCGTTGCAATGACGCCTGCGACATATGATTCGAAAAGATCAGCCCCCATTCCTGCGACATCTCCAACGTTGTCCCCGACGTTATCGGCTATGGTTGCAGGGTTTCTGGGGTCATCTTCTGGAATTCCGGCTTCCACCTTTCCTACAAGATCCGCTCCCACGTCTGCGCCCTTGGTATATATTCCTCCGCCAACCCTGGCAAAAAGAGCAACAGAACTTGCGCCCATCCCAAACCCTCCGATAATGCCTGCGAAATTCTGAACAAAATCAGAGAGCGCCGCAGGCTCTGACGGGTTGCCTGGATACCCGATGCCTATCGCATATGCGACTGCAAGCCCGAGAAGACCGATGCCCGCAACTGAAAGACCCATCACACTCCCGCCTTTGAATGCAACTACCAACGCCTTTCCTTGCCCCTCTGTAGCAGCGGCTTGTGAGGTTCTCACATTTGCCTTCGTCGCCGCTTTCATCCCGCAAAAACCGGCAGCCATAGAACAAACGGCACCACCCAGATACGCAACCCCTGACCATAAACCTATGAAAATTGAGAGGAGAATAAAAAGACAGGCTACGAAAATACCTATTATTCTGTACTCCCTCTTCAGAAAAACCATAGCCCCCTCATAAATCGCCGCACAAATGTCCTTCATCTTATCGCTTCCCTCTGAAAGCGATCTTATTTCCCTGTAGGTCATGTACGCATAGCCTAATACTACTATCGCAACAATAGGACCAAAAAGGGCCGCAATTAGCTCATTCATATCTAGATGTCCTCCTATTTCGGTTTTTAATTAGAATTGTCCGTTAATTCATATTACTATCTGGCTTTCTGTTAAATTTGTTCATAGCGCTATCCACACCCATTGCTATTATTTCTAAAACGGCGTCGGCCGCTCTTTTTAAAGCGTCATCTACTATTTTTTTTTCTTCTTTCTTAAATCTCGACAGGACGTGGTTCACGTTTTCAGATTTTTGCGCATGTTTGCCAATACCAACTCTTACCCTTATAAAACCGTCATCTCCGAGGGAATTTATGATGGATTCAACCCCCTTATGACCTGCGCTTCCTCCGCCTGCCTTGATTTTCAGGCTTCCGAGAGGCAAATCCATTTCATCATAGACCGATATCACGTCTCCAGTGAGGATTTTAAAAAATCTTACAAACTCAGATATCGCTTTGCCGCTCCGGTTCATATATGTCTGTGGTTTAAGTAGTACTATCCTTTTCTGTCCTACCAGGGCCTCTCCATAAACGCTTGTAAAACCGACTCTATCAAGACCGACCCCAAGTCTCTCCGAGAGCTCATCCAATACCATAAAACCGATGTTGTGCTTGGATAAAGAGTATTCCCTTCCAGGGTTTCCTAAACCGACAACCAAAATCATAATACAATCTATTCCTTGTCTCCTTCCTCTTTGCCCTGTGCCTCAGCGCCGGCTGTCGCTGTTTCGGCTTCTGCGACGGCTGGGGCTTCCACAACCTTTTCAACAGTCGGCGAAATAATAGTCACGATAGTCTCATCAGGGTCATGAAGTATCGTAACCTTTTCTGAAACTGCCAGGTCGCTTATGTGTATTGAGTCTCCAATTCCGAGCCGTGTCACATCCACTTCATACGAGTTGGGAATATCCGCAGGAAGACACTCGATCTCAATTTCTCGAAGTATCTCTTCCATAATTCCGTGCTCGTCTTTGACTCCATATGCCTTTCCCACGATTCTAACGGGAACCTTCACCGTTAACTTCTCTTTCATGAGAACCTCTTGAAAATCAAAGTGGATGGGCTTGCTCGTGAGGTAGTCGAACTGAATGTCGCGCAGCAAGGCTAGCTTTGTTATCTCTTCAGAGTCTTGCTTTATATGAAGTTCAAGCAACGTATTCTCTCCCGCCTCTGTAGAAAGGGCTTTTTTAAACTCAAGAAGGTCTACGGCTAATGGAATGGGATCCGTTTCCTTTCCGTAAAGAACTGCGGGTATGGCTCCTCCTTTTCTGACCTTTCTTGCAGCGCTCTTCCCTACCCCTTCTCTCTTATCAACTACTAGAGTGCTCTGTGCCATTGGTAAACTCCTGATTTCTAAATTTTTTGATAAACTATGTAAATAAAGTGCTAATCGACTCACCTACGGCTATTCTCCTAATCGCTTCACCGAGGAGGTCGGCAATACTGAGAATCTTTATCTTGCCTGATGTTTTCGCTTCTTCTCTCTGGGGAATCGTATCCGTTATTATCACCTCTTCAAGCTGTGAATCGCTTATCCTTTCGATCGCGTTTCCCGAAAGCACCCCGTGGGTGCAGCATAGGGTTACACGCTTTGCACCCTCTTTTACGAGAGCCCGGGCTGCCTGAACTGCCGTTCCCGCAGTATCTACAAGGTCATCCACGATGATAACCGTTTTTCCTCTGACATCTCCAATCACATAGGTTACCTCTGCCACATTCGCAGCCGGGCGTCTTTTATCCGTCATCGCAAGCCCTGCGCCAAGCCGCTTTGCATATGCCCTAGCCCTTTCCATGCCGCCGGCATCAGGTGAAACTATCACCACTTCGTCATCTGCAAACTTCTTCCGCAAATAGTTAATAAAAACAGGTGTAGCGTAAAGATGATCGACCGGGACATCGAAAAACCCCTGAATTTGGCCTGCATGGAGGTCGACCGTGACGATTCGGCTTATCCCCGCTTTTACGATAATATCCGCGACCAGCTTTGCCGTAATCGGAGCTCTCGGCTGAACCTTCCTATCCTGTCTCGCGTAACCGTAATATGGTATTACAGCGGTAACAGCCCTAGCAGACGCCCTTTTTAGAGCATCGGTGATAATAAGCAGCTCCATTATATGCTCGTTTGTGGGAGGACAGGTCGACTGAATCACGAATACGTGTGACCCGCGCACGCTCTCAGAAATTTCCGCAAAAACCTCGCCGTCGCTGAACCTTCTAATCTCAGCTTTACCCGCCGGAACCCCGAGGAATCTACAAACCGACTCTGAAAGTGGGACATTTGATGTTCCGCTGAATATTTTTAGAGCTTCCATTTGACTTCACTGAAAATGAAACAGCGCTATTGTCTTCCATAAAATAGGCAAGGTATTATAAAGAAGATAGAGAATAATTCAAGTAAAAAGTCATGGACAAGCCGCCGTCTGTGAGTACCGAAATTTGAGGAAAAAGGGATGGATAGACTGAACCAATTTATTCTTTCACACAGAGTTGCGAGGTTAGCAACGGTTGACAAACTCGGAAGACCACTGGTTGTCCCGATATGTTACGTATATGATGGAAAAAACCTATACAGTCCGATCGACAAAAAGCCCAAACTCGCCCCTGCAAGAGATATCAAGAGAATAAGGAACATAATAGATAACCCGTTTATCTCTGTAGTAATCGACGATTACGATGAGGATTGGAATAAACTTTGCTATGTGATCATCCACGGGAGAGCAGAATTATTAGAGAGCGGGGAAGATTACCAGATGTCGCTTAAACTTTTATGCGAAAAATATCCTCAGTACCTGGAAATGAACCTCTCCAGCTCGAATCTTCCCGTAATTAAAGTGATCCCTGCTCGAATATTATCCTGGGGAGCGATATAAGTAATAGAACTCAACTATGGTAGCGGTTGAGTTGCACCCAACTACAAGCAGGTCGAGCTTTTTCACTTCTCTTTAATTTCCCGAAAGATTAAATGTGGTATAATCCGTGGAAAACCCAGCGTATATCTAATCAATTTTATAACCCTAACTAAGGATATAATAACAGTGACAAAGGCTGGAGTGGGATGTTCTCTCGATGAAAATGGCAAACAAGCTGCAAGAGAAGCGGCTTTGCAAGCTATTGGCGCGGGTGGCTTGACACAGGCGGATTGGGCGCTCGTGTTTTGCACTTTCCCACACAGATCAAGCTACAAAGACATAGCAAAGTCCGTTTGCGAGGTCGTTCAAACCAAGAATGTCACTGGATGCAGCGCCGTCGGCGTCCTCTCCAATCTGGGTGAGATAGAGGCTCAACCCGGAGTAGCAGTCCTAGCCGCATCATCCGACAACATCAGGGGTACTACTTTTCTCGTTCAAGACTATGGGGACGGCGGCCTAAAAGCGGGGGTCGAAATAGGAGAAGAGCTTATTTCGATCGAGTCCAAAAACACCCTTTTATCACTCCTTCCCGACCCGTATCTCATACACCCGGAGCTTCTCTTCAGAGGAGTCGAGTCTCAACTGGGTGAAATCCAGATTGTTGGAGCTGCAGCATCCGAGCATCCCGGCATGAATATGACCTATGAGTTCTGCGGAGATAGGGTTTTATCCGGGGCTGTCTCTGGACTTGCACTGCATGGGAACTTCACACACAGAATCGGGATAACCCAGGGGTGTCAGCCTGTCGGTGTCCCTTGCACTATAACTAAAGCGGAACGAAACATCATTTTTGAGCTGGACGGCGAGCCCGCTTTCAAGGTTTTGAAGAAACAAGTCCCGAGGAGAATAATCGATAACCCACAAGACATGATGAGTCTTTTGTTCGTAGGCTTTACCCCCGACCCTAAAGAGAAGGAAATAGTCGGGGGTGATTACCTTGTAAGAAACATCATAGGTGTTAATCCCGATACAGAAATAATAGGAGTTGCCGAAAACGTTAAGGAAGGACAGACTCTGATCTTTGCAGTTCGTCATCCGACGATGGCTCGCGAAGACCTAAAACAGATGCTCGATCGTTTGGTATCCTCGAAGGAAAACGACAAGCAGTTCCAGTTCGGGTTTTACTTTAACTGTTGCGCGAGGGGATCGTCCCTTTACGGTCACCAGGGAATCGATACCGCTTATATCTCTCAAGCCCTGGGAGATATTCCGATCATTGGATTTTTCGGCAATTCCGAGTTTGCGCCCCTTAGGAACATAAATTATCTCTTTACCTATACGGGCGTTCTAGTATTGATTTCAGAATAGAACTGAAAGGAGAATGATTATGAAAACTGCGATGCTATTGTTTCTTCTGGTTTTTCCGATTATGACCTCATGCGCCAATATTGGAAAGGTTTCCACAGTTATAGACCCCAAGAAGGTGAAAAAAGAGGATTTAAGAAACCTCCCCCAGGAAACCACCTCAGTTTACAAGCTGAAAGTTACGACGGTTAAATCACTGTCGGACAAAAGAGGGAAAATTGCAGATGAAGTGGACGAGCAGTTCACGGAATTCAGCCGATGTATGAGCATAAGGGACAACGGCGCCAAAGCCAGAACCCATTTAATATCGGTACTAAACGGAACTTTTGAATGTAAGTACCATGGAGGAAGATGCAACGGAGAATACGATTCGAGAAACGCTCTAATAATAGTGACTTACAAGGCTTTCAATAGGGAGGGCATCCTGCCTCTTCTCAAGCATGAATGGGCTCACGCCTATGGATTCCTCGAACCCGATGATTCAAACCTCGATAAGTTTAAAAGGTGCACGAAATATTGAGCGGCACAACTATTAATCAACAACCCTGATCCAAACTGGAGAGAAGAATTAAGTTAAAAAGGTCTATCGGGCGCGCTGTAATTCCCGTCTATGAACATTTTCTTTGCAGGGTCCTCAGGTTTGCCCTTTTGCTTTAGGTATAATTCTCTATCTACTCTGCTCTGATTGAGCGGCTCATAAATATATTGAACTTTTGTTATATTTTTGCTCTGATTCGTGCTGAATACCACCTTTAGGTCTGGGACATGCCATGTCAATGCCGTAAAATCGAGAACTTTTTCTACATCTGAAGGCTGGCCGTACAGGTCTCCTAGAAAGCTGGCAAGCTCGGCTTCGACTTCTTCTTTTTTCGACGTGTCATCAGATTTAATTATAAGAGAAGAAGACATGAGCTCGTCATCATAGAATTCGAGCCGTGTTTGCACGTCCGAATAAGCGAGTTCCAGAGGGAGTTTTACGATCGTTCCGTCGATCATGATCGTTCTTATCTCCTTGGAATCGACTGCTGTATCAATGACCTCTTTACCCGCGGATTTTATGACCTGCTCCGCCTGTTTTTTCGAGATCCCAAATTTAAATCCCAGAGGAGAATCGTTGCCATTAGCTTTGACCTGGTCTAAATATGCTGGTGTGGAGAAAAAAACTATCGCAGAAAACAATAGAAAGCTTTTAAGTTTGACCATCTCTTGCCTCTCCAAGATAATATGCTATCAAGTTAGCAAATTGTACAGGGAAATCAAGTGTGAAATTAAACAACCTGAAAATTCATTAAGACAACAACTGTATAGCAGGTACAAGTAAGGTAGAATATAAAATTCCCAGTGATATGCTAAACCTAAAAAGAGAAAGAGAAAACTTTGATTCTACTCTCAATAACTGAAGTCTGCTGTCACAGAGAAAATCGCAATCACTACAAACGGCCTTCCCAGGTGAGGAGTCTATAATGTCGAATCAACTCATATTTTGGATTGCCTTTAACATATTCGTAATTACTATGCTGGTCCTAGACCTCGGAGTGTTCCACCGCAAATCCCATACTATCAAGTTTAAAGAATCGCTCGTGTGGTGCTCCATCTGGATTAGCATGGCACTCTTATTCAACCTCGGGATCTATATATGGGCGGGGTATAAGACGGCGATAGAGTTCCTCACAGGTTATCTCATAGAACTCTCTCTCAGCGTGGACAACCTGTTTGTCTTTTTGTTGATTTTTTCCTATTTTCGCGTCCCCTCCGAATACCAGCACAGGGTGTTATTCTGGGGCATTCTTGGAGCAGTGATCATGCGGGCTATTTTCATCGCCGCCGGAATAACTCTGATCCAAAAGTTCCACTGGATAATCTATATCTTCGGCGGATTCCTTATTTTTAGCGGAATCAAACTGGCTTTAGAGAAAGATAAAGAGATTCACCCTGAAAAGAACCCTGTGCTCAAACTATTCCGCAGGTTTATGCCCGTTCTAAGGAAGTATAGGGGGGGAGATTTCTTTTTAAAAAGGAACAAGAGATACTACGCCACACCGCTCTTCATCGTGCTTTTAGTGGTCGAGACTACCGACGTCATGTTCGCCCTGGATTCGATTCCGGCCGTTATAGCCATCACCAAGGACCCATTCATTGTTTATACTTCAAACGTATTTGCCATACTGGGATTAAGAGCGATCTTTTTTGCGCTCTCGGGGATCATGCAGCTATTTCACTACCTCCATTACGGCCTCTCCTTTATTCTCGTCTTCGTGGGAGTTAAGATGCTGGCATCTAAATTTATTGAAATACCTGCAGAAATTGCTCTGGGCGTGATCGTCGCAGTGCTCTCAATCTCTGTTGTAGCGTCAATTATTAAACCGCAAAAAAAAGGGGTGCTCACAGCATTTTCAAACAATCCTCCCGTAGAAGAATAACAACAGGAAAGTATAGTATAAATAGCAGTAGGGACTGAGCGGCTCTACGCCTGCAAAATTTAAAACTGGTTTTTGCCAGCCAGGAAAGTTTGAGCATTAGGTATACTTTACGACTACTCGATTAAGTCAGAGGTATTGGACAGAAATGAAATATGCAGCCGAAGACAAATACTCCGCCTCGATAACCGCTCAAACCCAGAAAGAAGGAATACTAACCCTTAAAATACAAGGTCGCCTGGATTCCAATACAACAGGAAGGTTATGGCGGGAGGCCATTCTGGAAGTTGAGCGCACCTCGCCAGGGCGGGTCGTAGTAGATGCTTCAAGGGTGGACTATTGTGACGGCTCAGGAATCGCCCTCCTAGTACAACTCCGCCAACTTCAGGAGAAAGCCGGCAGAGGGTTCGAAATTGAGAGTTTAGCCGATAACTTCAGACAACTTCTCAATCTTTTTCCAACCCGAGAATATAAGGAGGAGAAAGCGGAAAAATCGAGAGAGCACAGTCTGCCAGAAGAAGTTGGAATTGCAACCTTGAGTCTTTGGAAAGAGACTCGTGCAAATATTGCTTTTATAGGGGAAGCAGGGGTTGCCCTCGTCAACGCCCTTCTCAACCCCGGCAGTGTGAGATGGAAGGATGTGTTGTTAACTTCAGAGAAGATCGGTGTAAACGCCCTTTCGATAATAGCGCTCGTTAACTTCCTTGTCGGACTTGTCATAGCTTTTCAATCCGCCATACCGCTCAAGAGATACGGCGGGGAGATATTTGTCGCAGACCTTCTCGTGCTGTCCATATTCAGAGAACTCGGACCGCTGATGACGGCTATAGTGGTCAACGGCAGGAGCGGTTCTGCGTTTGCCGCAGAACTGGGTACGATGAAAGTAAACGAGGAGATAGATGCCCTTAACACCATGGGGCTTGATCCTGTACGATTTCTGGTGGTACCCAAAATAATGGCTGCTATTCTCATGATACCGGTTCTCACAGCTTTCGGTGATCTTTCCGGGCTCGTTGGGGGTGGCGTAGTTATGCTCGCCCTGGGCTTTCCGCCCGTTGCTTATGTCAATGAAATGGTTTATGCGGCTAGCTACGTTGACCTCCTTCTAGGACTTTTCAAATCCCTTTTTTTTGCGGCTATAATAGCCGGGGTCGGATGCCTTGAGGGACTGCGAACCAAAACCGGTGCCGCAGCAGTAGGAGATTCCGCAACAAGCGCAGTGGTAAGCGGAATTGTGTTGATCATTTTTATCGACGGTATATTTGGAGTGCTGTTCTACTATTTGGGAATCTAAAAAGAGATGGAAATAGGCCGGGAGCAAATTATCAGAGTTATAAACTTTACTGCCGCTTACGATGATAGAGTGATAATCGACAACATTTCTTTCGAGGTTTACAGAGGAGAAATCTTCGTAATATTGGGCGGTTCAGGATGTGGAAAGAGCACCGTGCTAAAACACATGATTGGCCTCTACGAACCTGCCGGAGGTGAAATCCTCATCGATGGGGATGACATTGGTGCGGCTGTGGGAGAAGAACGAATCAAGATACTCAAGAAGATAGGAGTAACGTACCAGAGAGGGGCCCTTTTCGGCTCTATGACTCTTCTCGAGAACGTCAGGCTTCCTCTGGAAGAGTATACCGACCTGCCTTCAGATGCTATGGACCTGATTTCTAGCATGAAACTAAGCCTTGTCGGACTTGAGGGATTTGAAAACTACTTGCCCTCTGAAATAAGCGGGGGGATGCAGAAACGCGCGGCAATCGCCAGGGCAATGGCACTCGACCCGCAGATTCTTTTTCTTGATGAGCCATCGGCAGGGCTAGACCCTATTACTTCAGCGGAGCTAGATCATTTGATACTGCGACTCAAGAAGAGTCTCAACATAACGTTTGTTGTGGTAACACATGAACTGCCGAGCATTTATTACATCGCAGACCGTGTGATCATGCTCGACAAGAGAACAAAAGGAATTGTTGCAACAGGTAAACCCCACGAGTTGCGGGACCGGTCTCCAAACCCATGGGTTCGTCAGTTCTTCAACAGAGAGGTGGAATTGGATGCAGTTGGCTAGAGACACATCAAATCGGGGGTACTGTTCGATATGAGCGCAGAAACCGGCTACTACAAGATCGGTCTCTTCGTCATAATTGGGTTCATCATTACTGTAGCAGGCGTGATAATTTTCGGCGCCGGCAAGTTTTTCCGCGAGAAGGTCACCATAGAGACCTATTTTAACCAGTCGGTTCAGGGATTGGATGTCGGCGCCCCGCTAAAATTTCAGGGGGTTCAAATAGGGAATGTGAGTCAGATTGCGTTTGTGTTTAATTATTACAAGACTGAGCTCAACTACGTGCTGATCAGGGCCGAAATTTATCCCGATATGGTTGGACCTAGATTGAGCAGAGGCGGAATACTGGACGAAGATAAGCGAAAGGACCTTTTGACCGGAATGATTGAGAAAGGCCTTCGGCTGGAGCTTTCATCACAGGGGGTTACCGGAGTAGCTTTCCTGAATATGCTTTATTTGAGTCCTGAGCGATACCCCACCCTCAAGTTTGACTGGGAACCAGAATATTTGTACGTCCCGTCCGCTCCGGGCACGATTACTCTCATCACCCAGGCAGTAGAAAATCTTACACAGACAATCCAGACCATAGATATTAAAGGCATTACAGATAAGGTTGACCAGCTTCTCACCACGACTAACAAGATGGTGGAAAATGCCCAGATCGCCGCTATCTCACAAGACATAAGAAGACTGGTGGCATCTCTAGAGAGTAACTCTAGAAAACTAGACTCAATCATGGAGGGCAAAGAGGTTCAACAAAGCCTGAAGAACCTGTCTCAGACACTAGAAAATGTTAACTCGGCGTCACGGGAATTACCGAAGACCTTGGCAGAGTTTAATCGAGGCTTACGTGCACTTAATAAATTTTCTGCAACTCAGCGACAGGAAATAGACTTAATTCTTGATGATATAAGAAACACTTCAGAAAATATAAGCGAGCTTACTGAGGCGGCCAAAAAATACCCATCCTGGGTTTTCTTCGGCAATCCCCCGCCGCGCGTGGATGAGGTGAACAAATGATAGAGCGAAATACTTTCTTAATATTTATAGGAATTTTATTATTTCCAGGTCTTATCGGATGCGCCAAACTGGAGAAGAACTATCCACAGAGAAATTATTATATACTCAGCGCTCTTAATGAGCGCCAAAATTCTCCACCCATTTCAGGATCCGTTCTGGAGATTCCCAGGCTTAAGATATCGCCCAGCTTTTCTGGAAGAGAGTTTGTCTATCGAAAGAGCGATTTGATTTACGAATCGGACTTTTATAACCAGTTTTTCAAGTCTCCCTCATCGCTAATAACAGACGAAGTGTTCAATTGGTTCTCTGAATCAGGCAACTTCAAGCACGTCGTGGACTCATCCTATGATGTGGATGTCAACCATACTCTTCAGGGTAACGTCGCCGAGTTATACGGCGATTTTAGGGTATCAGCCTCTCCAAAGGCAGTGTTAGGGATGCAGTTTCTCTTGACCGACTCTTCTTTGACTCCGAGAATAATATTCCAAAACAATTATCGAAAAGAAATCTCTCTGGAGACAAATTCTCCTAAATCTCTCGTGAAAGGTTGGAATGAAGCTCTCAAACAAATCCTCACAGAACTGGAATACGACATGAGAAAGGCTACTTTGAGAGCTGAAAGATAACCAGGAAAACGGAGACTTTTAGCATGAAGGCATCAGATGTTGAGACCATTCATCATGTAGTCTATAATATTAGCTCGTAAAGTTTTTGATTTCACATTTTTGTTCCTCCTGTCGGTATTTTTCTCCGAGGAAGTCTGTTTTCCTCAAAGCAACTCAATACAAGGAGAACACATTATGGGTGATTTTCATCAGTCAGAAGTCATTTCCACTCTTCACAGATTGAGCAAAGACAACACGGAAAAAATCGAAGAGGATCTGAGAGAGGATTCAGAGCATCGTCCTATCGCACTCGTTCTTCCCTGTCTGTACTCCGAGCTGAAAGGAGACGCTTTAAAAAACATCCTGGAAATACTGAAGAGCGTGGACTACCTAAACGAAATAGTGATAACAATTGGAAGGGCAAATGAGGATGAATTCAAGATGGCTAAAGAGTTCTTCTCCCCGCTCCGCCAGAAATCCAAGTTGATATGGGACGACGGGGAAGGAATAACTTCTCTTTTTAGTCTGCTAGAGGAGAACGGTCTTGAGATTGGCGGACCCGGAAAAGGCAGAGCGGCGTGGATAGCATATGGATATGTCCTAGCCGAGGAATCGAGCGAGGTTATCGCTCTTCACGACTGTGATGTCCTAACTTACAGCAGAGAGATGCTGGCAAGGTTGTGCTATCCGGTAGCAAACCCGAATCTGGATTTTGAGTTTTGTAAAGGCTTCTATTCAAGGGTCACAGACCGGATGTACGGCCGAGTAACGAGACTTTTTATTACCCCACTGCTTAGGGCGCTGAAAAAAATACTAGGCTACCTTCCCTTCCTCGTGTATATGGACGGTTTCAGATATCCGCTTGCCGGTGAATTCTCTATGAAGACTGATTTGGCGAGGGTCAACAGAATCCCGTCAGACTGGGGGTTGGAAGTGGGAGTACTCGCTGAGGTTTTTAGGAATGTTTCTCCGAAGCGTATATGCCAAGTCGATCTTTGTGACAGTTACGAGCATAAACACCAGAACCTGTCCACTGAGGATCCCCAAGGTGGCCTGCTGAAGATGTGTATAGACATATCAAAATCACTCTTTAGGACACTAGCCGCGGAAGGAGTGGTCTTTTCCGAGGGATTTTTTAACACCCTGGTAGTAACCTATCTGAGAACTGCTCAGGACACGATAAAGGTCTACAGTGACGATGCAGCGATAAACAGCCTCTACTTTGACAGGCACGAAGAGGCAGTCGCTGTAGAGACCTTCGTCAAAGGAATAAGAATGGCCAGCAAAGGTTTTTTTGAAGACCCGCTTGGCACTCCGCTTATTCCAAACTGGAACAGGGTAACTTCGGCGATACCAGATTTTCTCGATCAATTAAAACAGGTAGTAGATGAGGATAATGCCCAGTGATTTTCTGATCTTCACGGATTTGGATGGAACACTCCTTGATTATGAATCGTATTCTTTCGAAGCGGCCCTACCGGCGCTTCAATTTATCGGCTCAAAAAGCATCCCTCTGGTAATATGCACCAGTAAAACCAGGGCAGAGATAGAGTATTATAGAGAGCTGCTCTGCAACAATGAGCCTTTCATCTCGGAGAACGGCGGCGGAATTTTTATTCCCGATTCATACTTTTCTTATGATTTCAACTATGATAAAGAGGTAGATGGATATAAGTTGATTGAACTTGGAACTGCTCATAAAATATTAATAAAATTGTTAGACTCAATAAAAAAAGACACAAGAATAAATCTTAAAGGCCTATCTGAGATGACAATTGAAGAACTTTCGGAAGTCTCTGGGGTAAGCAGGGATCAAGCCGAGCTGGCTAGAAAGCGCGAATACGACGAGCCTTTTATCTTATACGGAGATGAATGGGATAAGGAACGTGTGAAGGAAGAGATAATCGAAAGAGGATTTCAACATACGGAAGGTGGAATATTTCAACACATCATGGGTGAGAACCACAAGGGGAAAGCAGTTAAGATTCTCATCGACATTTTCAGGGAAAAGCCCTCAGAGCCAAAGACTATTGGAATAGGGGACAGCCCTAATGACCTTCCTATGCTAAGGGCTGTAGATATTCCCATATTGGTTCGAAAGCCCGATGGTGAATACGATTCAAGAATAAAACTTGAGAACCTAGTGCTTGCCGAGGGGATAGGACCGGAGGGATGGAATAATGCTGTTTTAAATTTGTTAGAGAATACTCAGTGATTGTACGGTCCGTAGTCTTGGGAATGGTAATAGGAATGATAATAAGAAGTCAGGTGGTTAAAATTAACTTGGTTTAATATATGCGCGAGTGGTTTTTTTAAAAGATGTATCCCCGGCCTACCCGGGGGACGGAGATAACAGTTCTTGAATTAATCTTGATATGAAAATCAGACCCATATCAACCCGACTATATAACTTAATAGGATAATTGCAAAGAAGTAGAGAGCCAAAAAAGCGTATCTCGGTTTCCAGTTTATTCCGCTAGATTCTTTTACGCTGATTGATTCCTTCACAATTAAGTCAGTCGGCTCCGGTTGCGGCGCCAATAGACTCCAAAGGTAAGCAACGGCCAATGCCGTGATGCAACCCGTGGCGTTCCACCAGAGCCAAGACACCTTGGGAAATCCAACCCAAAGTACCAGGTTTATCAAGACTCCGGAAACGACGCCTACTTTTACACCTGTGGAAGTGGCTCTTTTAACCATAATGGCCAGTATAAATGCGGCCAGAACGGGGCCATAAAATACAGAGCCGACCTTGTTGATAGACTCGATTACCGTCTCGGAAATTGCCCCTACAATGAATGCGAAAAGGGTGCAGACCACTCCCCAGAAAACGGTGAAAACCTTTGACCATAAAAGATAATGTTTATCATCGGCCCCAGGCTTTATGTATTGTTGATAGATGTCTCTCATGGTGGCGGCACTGAGAGAATTAATGGCCGAATCCAGGCTTGACATGAAGGCGGCCAGAATCGCCACAACTACTAAGCCAATGAGGCCGTGAGGAAGGTAATTGAGTATGAAGACCGGAACCATGTAGTCTACCTTGTCCATCGGGATTAGATCCATGAATTCGGCGTTTTGATGGGCAAAGGCTCCGATGAAAAGCCCCATGGCGCAGTAGGCGACGACCAGCGGAAATCTCACCAACCCGTTAAACATCAGTGATTTTTTTGTATCGTCCACGCTTCTGGCGGAGAGCTCTCGCTGAATCTGGCTCTGGTCACAGCCGTAATAGGAGGCATATAGGAAGAACCCGCCGATGACGAGAGCCCAGAAACTAAAGTCGTTTCCGTCTCCAAATCCATGACTTTTGATGTTTACTATCTTCAGTCTTTCGGGGGATATATTTGCAACCACACTTTCCCATCCCCCGACCAGTAGATATGCCGTCCACCCGCATATTGCTATTCCCAAGGTGAGTATGATCATCTGGATTACGTCGCTATAGATCACCGCTTTGATTCCACCCAGGGTGTCGTAAATTATGGTCACAAGCCCGATTAGGATAATCGTAGTCGTAAGAGACAGATTTACTACTAGAGAAAGAACGATTCCCACGGCGTAAATACTCACACCCGTGGCCAGTGCTCGGCTTACCTGGAATATAAAGCTAATAAGTGAACGGGTGTTTTGATCAAAACGCCTTCCCAGATATTCGTATATGCTGACCACCTTGGCTCTATGGACAACCGGAATTATAAAAATCATGATAAAGACCATGGCGGCAGGAACAGCAAACTCGTAGCCGAGCCAGATCAGTCCGCCGTTCGGTTTTAGAGCTACAAAGGCGGGCGCGGAAATGAAACTTATCGCCCCTAGTTGCGTGGCCATCGTAGAAAGCCCAATAGTCCACCAAGAAAGCTTCCTCCCGGCGAGATAATAATCCTCAGTACTTGCCTGGTGCTTGCCGAGGTAATTACTCAGTAGAATAAGACTCGTGATATAAACTATGACAACAAGCCAGTCCAGGAAGTTCATTTAATTAGAGTTCTTATTATGTGGCGCATCACATCACAGCTTTAGTGACGTGCTGGTCACGGATCTAGTTGAGCGGAAGAGCAATTTCTTTTCCTGTCTCCGAGGATTTATAAGCTGCGACTATTATCTCCAGCGCAGCCCGTGCATCCCTTCCGGTTATTGCCGGCTCTCTTCCCTCGATTATGGACGTGATGAATTCATCTATCAATCTGTCGATATCCACTCTCCACCAATTTAGGGACTCAGTTTTTTCCAGGTCGAAAACCTTGAAATCATGATAAGGTTTATCCACGATCATGGCCTTTTTTGATCCCAGGATTTCAAACTTAGCATCTAAATGAGTGGGAAAGCCAAGAGGATTTACCCAGCCTGCTGAAATTGTCCCAAGGATTCCGTCCTCAAACTCAATAAATACCGTGCCAAAATCGTCCACAGGAATTTCCGTGTGAACCTTTCTTTCTATCTCTGCATAAACCTTCTTTGGCGCTCTTCCGATCAACCACATTAACCCGAAGACGGCATGTATTCCTATGTCGGCAAAACCGCCGAACCCGGCCTTTTTCTTGTCCAGAAACCAGGAGGTATTGAGCCCTTTTATCACCGTAGGAATTTTCCCATACTTGGTAGCGTTCAAGTGATATATATCTCCAAACTCGCCGCTTTCTATCATCTCCTTCATTCGGATAACGCCCAGTTGATAGGGAGGGTTAAACGGGACCATCAGCTTAACATTATTATCTTTGGCGATGGATATTATTTCATCTGCTTCTTCAAGATTTATGGCAATGGGTTTATCACAGAGAATATTGATCCCCTCCGGCGCCACTTTTTCGACAACCTCTAGATGCTTTGACGGTTCCGTCCCGATATAAACGGCATTTAAATCCTCCTCAGAAAGCATCTCGTCTAAATCTTCATAATATTTCGCCTTAAACTTTCCCGCATCTTTTCTCGCTAAACCCTTATTCATTCCAATTGCCGCTATAGAGTTTAGTGCTACTCCTTTGTGACCGGCGATAGTGGGAGCGTATCTAAGGATGTGTGGATGATCGTATCCTATTATTCCAAACTTGAGCATCTCTAATACACCTCCATTTAGCCTCAGGCCTTGTGTGCTTCTCTCGAAAGAAGCTCTGCTGGCCGATAGCCGAATCTAGTTAATCATTACTGGTTTCCCCTCTTCGGCAGATTTGAGGGCTGATACTATTACCTTGAGTGCGGTATTTGCGTCTTCATCTGTTATTCTCGGTTTTTCGCCGTTTTCTACGCAGTCCAGAAAATGCTCAATTTCTTTCGTGAAAACGTGGGGCATCGAAGATAGCATCGTGGAGAATCGAGGTATAGATATGCTATCTCCCACAATTAGCGCAGGACTTGAGTCCTTGTCGCTATATTGAATTTTCCCTTTTGTCCCGATTACCTCGGTGACACAATAAAAGGGAGCATACTCTTTGGGGTGTGCCCAGCTTACTTCCAGTACCGCTTGCTTACCGCCCCGAAACTTTATTAGCATGACCCCAAAGTCATAACAACCATATACCTTAGCCTCTTCTCTTAGACTTTTAAACTTCGAGAAAACCTCGACGGGCTCCTCCCCCAAAAACCACCGCGAAAGGTCGGCGGCATGTATTCCCAAGTCAACTATCACCCCGCCATTTTCCCTTTTCCAATGCCAATCACCGTCGGGAAAGCCTGCCCATGAGCGTTCACTTCGTCTCACGCTAATCGGCTCTCCTATTCTTCCGGCAGAAATTACATCTTTGATTTGGACCCACCGGTCATCAAATCGTCTGGTGTGGCCTATGAAGAGCCGTTTTCCGTTTGCCCTGGAAGCTTCGAGCATTCTCTTCGAATCGGCGAGTGTCGTTGCAATCGGCTTTTCGCAGATTACGTGTTTTCCACTCTCCAGGGATTTTATGGCCATCTCTGCGTGCAGGTGGCTGGGTGTGCATATATCCACTAGGTCGATATCGCCGTTCTTGAGGAGCTGACGAAAGTCCCGGTAATACTCTATGGCTCCTGTTCCTAATTCCTCGGATGCTTTTTTGGCCCTTTCTTCGACCATATCGCAAGTGGCCATTACATTTGCCCGGCTGATATTCTTCCAGGCGTGTTTATGGGCCAGGTTATAAATATTTCCAATTCCGATGATGCCGACATGAAATTCTTTTTCCATTGCTAATTGGTCCTCCTTTTGGGGATTGATGATAAAAACTATCGAATAGCCTCGAATGAGGATAAGGACTTTTTAATCGTTCTAAATCCCTTAGGCTTTATAGGTCTTCGTTTTTATTTGCGAGAAAATCTACCTTGTTTACCCTGGTGATTTCTTCGAGGAGCGCCAACGTTGCCGGAGTAGCGTAATCTTCCTTCAGGTAGCGATAATTACTTCCGTAGTCGAGGACATCAACTCGGTTAAATTTTTTCCCAGCGAAATGTTTTTCCGCAATTGACCGGATCATCTCGTGAACGCCGGTGCCGTCCTGAGCGCGGGATTTCGGCCGATAGGCTATTTCTCGGGGAATGCCTTTCCGTAGCGCCAGTTCTCGATGAACAAGCTTTCTGTATTTGTCGTCCGCGTCTTTTATCTTTAGGTTAGGAGCTATTCTCATGGCCGTCCTGATTACTTCTCTGTCTAAGAAAGGTGCTCTTAACTCGATTGAATGTGCCATAGCCATCCGGTCTTCCCTTTCCAGCGTGTCCAGATATAACTTTTCGATATCGTCCCAGAGTCTATCGTGCAAAGCAAGATAGCCCTTCTCTCTCACCACGTCCTTATACCAGGAATACCCGGCAAATAGCTCATCAGCAGCCTGGCCGGTAAACATGACTTTATGGTTATCTTCTCTACACATCTCCGCAGCAATGTACATCGGTATCGCCGCTTCAACCTGAATGAGGCCGTTTAACTCGATTGTTTCTATTATCTCAGGGAGCAGGCTCTGGATGAGGTCCTCGGTGAGATATTCAACTTTTATATTCAATCCCAGCTCTTTTGCCGACCTCTGTGCCATCTCTATATCTCCGCCTCCTCTGGCCCCGACGGAATAACATGTAATCTCGCATCCAGTTAATTGAATTGATCTAGCTACCAATACGCTGTCTATGCCGCCAGAGAATAACACTCCTACCCGATCAAGCCCAGCCACCCTTTTTTCGATGGCCCGGTCAAATGCCGACTCATAAGCTTCCAAGGCCCCTTCCATATCATTAATCTCGATGGGAGGTCTCTCTATCTCATAACCGGCTTCAATTCTTATTCTCTCTGAGACCTCCAATATTTTTCCGGGAGGCAATCTTTTAATAATCCCGGCTCCGGATGTTATAGCTTTTCTTTCCGATGCAAAGTAGAAAGGAAAACTGTCGGTAAAATAAATGGGTTTTTTACCGACAGGGTCCCTTGCCAACACCAAAGATTTTCCATCGGTTACGGCGAAAGCATACATGCCGTCGAGGAGCGGCATGGTTTTCTTGACCGCTTCGACGAGATTATCTTCGTAGAAATATTCTATGAGATGAAGAAGGACTTCGCTATCGCTTTTACTGCCGATTTCCCTATGACTAAGCAGTTTTCTTAACTCCCGGTGATTGTATATTTCGCCGTTATGAACTATGGTAAGTCTTTCTCCTTTTATCGGCTGGGCGCCTTTCTCTCCTCCAACTATCTCCAGCCTCGATTGTCCGAGAGATATTGGTCCTTCATCCCCAATTCGTCTAAGCTCGTCGATAGTCTTAGCTTGCCATACGTTTTTATTGAGATAGACTCCGACTTGATCAGGACCTCTGTGCCGAATCTTTGACAGCATGTCTAATGTATCACTTATCGGGCCATCTTTATGGTCCATAAAACCGCATATACCACACATTTTTGCCATCTCCTCTTTTTAATCTTTTTATCTTGTTTATCACGACGAAAGTATTATCTGAAGAAGGTTTCTTCCTCATGGTTGAATCCAATCTCGAATGTTTGGGCTTTATGAGATTTAGCTAATCTAAAATTTAAGATGTAATAGAATCCATTTTACCAAATAAGACGAGAGAAATCAAGTTTTTACGATCCATATCATCGATAAAACATATATAATATATTTTTTATATAACTAGTTAGAAGGAAGAACCCAAAGATTCAGGGCTAAAACACAGGCAAGGATTACTTTTATCTTAGACTAAACTGCATCGCCTTCTTTTTTTCTCTCCCAAAGACATATAGGAAAGTCGATCTCTTGTGCCGCTTTATGATTAACCAGGATCAAAATAATTTGTTACCGCTCAACACGTTGGTTATAATTTAATATTATGGAATTAGCGAAATTGCGTAGAGATGCTATCGCTATATTCCACTCTGGGCTCAAGGCTGTAGACCCGGTCGTTGCGGTTAAGCGGCATCTTAAATACCTAGATAGTAGACTTGAAATCCAGGGTCAAACCTACGATTTATCCGAATTCGAGAATATCTACGTAATCGGAATGGGTAAAGCCTCTGCATCGATGGCGAGGGCAATCGAAGAGCTGATCGGTGAGCGATGCACAGATGGAATTATCAATGTAAAGCGCGGTCACTCGGTCCCGCTAAAGATAGCCAAAATCAACGAAGCCGGCCATCCTGTCCCGGATGAAGCAGGTCTAGCCGGAACAAAAGAGATTATTGAGTTACTAGAACAAACCTGTGAGAAAGACTTGGTCCTATGTTTGATCTCTGGAGGAGGCTCGGCGCTTCTCCCCGCTCCCTCCGAAGGTTTGACCCTTCAGGATAAGCAACAAACGACCAAAGTTCTATTGGACAGTGGAGCCAATATCCATGAGATTAACGCGATAAGAAAGCATATTTCTCAGGTCAAGGGCGGTCGGTTAGCCAGAATGGCTTATCCCTCGACCTTAATTTCATTAATCTTATCCGATGTGATTGGAGATAACCTGGACAGCATTGCTTCAGGACCGACCGTCCCGGACAGCAGCACCTTTGAGGATTGTCTTCACATATTAGATAAATACGAGATAAGACAGAGAATTCTCCGCTCTGTAGTTGAGTTTCTGGAAAAGGGGGTGCGGGGAGAGGTCGAAGAAACTCCCAAAACCGAAGACCCGGCTTTTACTAAAACCGGTAATTTCATAATTGGAAGTAATATACTGGCAGTTAGGGCGGCTAAGGAAAAGGCGGATGAGCTCGGGTACAACAGTCTCATTCTATCCAGCTTCATCGAAGGTGAGACAAAAGAGGTGGCTAGGGTACATTCGGCCATCGTTAAAGGGATAATCAGCACAAGCAACCCGGTTGCTAGACCGGCCTGTGTAATTTCCGGCGGTGAGACCACAGTTACCATTCGAGGAAAGGGATTGGGGGGACGTAATCAAGAATTTTCGTTGGCAGCGGCAATTGATATTGACGGCTTGGAGAATACAGTCATATTGAGCGGAGGCACCGACGGGACAGACGGCCCAACTGATGCTGCCGGTGCAATTGCTGATGGAACTTCATTGCGAAGGGCTAGAGAGTTAAATCTTAAAGCAGATTATTATCTCCGGGAAAACGACTCCTATAACTTTTTTCAAAAACTGGGAGATTTGCTCATTACCGGACCGACCCGTACCAACGTGATGGACCTCCGTCTGGTCTTAGTCTCTTAGATTTCGGATAATCATTCAATGTAAGGGTTGATAATGCCAAGGACCAAAATCGTATGTACCATAGGCCCGGCTTCCAGTTCGCCGCGGATTCTAGAGCAGTTGATAAAAGCCGGAATGAGCGTAGCTCGATTAAATTTCTCTCATGGAACGAGGTCTGAACATAGGAGAGTAATTCTGCATATTAGAAGGATCGCCCGGCGGCTGGGCCGCCCTGTGGCTATACTTCAAGACCTGGCCGGTCCTAAAATAAGAATCGGGGAAATTGAAAATGGCGTTGTGACACTGGAATCTGGAGAGTTATTTACTCTCACTAACCGTCGGGTGACTGGAGATGAAAAAGCGGTCTCGATCAACTACCCGAGTCTTCCCAAAGAGATAAAACCCGGGGATACATTACTCCTTAGCGACGGCGCTTTAGAGCTAAAGGTACTGGAAACAAACGTCCACGATATCAAGTCTAGGGTAATCATAGGCGGCCCTCTTAGCTCGAACAAGGGCATCAACTTGCCTACCGGCTCTGTCGAAACCCCAATTCTGACCGATAAAGATAAAGACGACTTAGCGTTCGGAATAGAACTTGATGTCGATTTTGTAGCGTTATCGTTCGTAAGAAATGCAAACGACGTACAAGATGTTAAACGATTCATGAAGAGAAGGGGAGCAAGCGGAGTTCCCATAATAGCCAAGATCGAAAAACATGAGGCATTGATGAATATCGATGAAATTATTAATGTTGTGGATGGAATCATGATAGCACGTGGAGACTTGGGTGTGGAGATACCGCTGGAAAAAGTGCCCCGGGTACAAAAGATGCTCATAGAAAAAACGAATATATTTGCCAAACCGGTTATCACAGCCACTCAGATGCTGCGTTCAATGGTAGATAGTCATCGACCTACAAGAGCTGAGGTCACCGATGTGGCAAACGCCATCTTAGACGGTACTGACGCCCTGATGCTCTCCGAGGAAACCGCAATAGGGAATTTTCCTGTCGAGTCCGTAAAGATGATGGCAAGAATCGCCGAAGACACCGAATCGGGTTTTCCCTTCGATGCTTGGTCACAAAAATATTCGGCGGAGAATCTAAAATCTGTGCCCGAGGCTGTCAGTCGGCGTGCCTGCGATTTGGCCGAAGATATAGATGCCAGATTAATAATAACCTTTACCAAGTCAGGAGCCACAGCAAGAATGGTATCAAAGTATCGACCGAGACGAGCTATCTTGGCAGCGACGCCGGTAAATGAGACATACCGCCGTCTGGCGCTTGTCTGGGGTGTAGTGCCCATATTGAGCAAGACTACGAAAAGCACCGACCAGATGATAACTGGCGTAATCAAAGACGCATTAAGCTCGGGTTTAGTCAGCCATGGCGAAAAGGCGGTGATTACTGCGGGCATACCCGTTGGCATTTCCGGAAATACTAATTTAATAAAGACAGAGATTTTAGACAATAAAGCTACGCATTCGTAATTTGACGTTCTTCGGTTTTGGATGAACGTTATCACAGGCTGCGGGCGGATAAATGAGCAAACCAAAGCATAGAGAAGGAGGTAACAGATTATGGCGACTTTAAGAAAATATTCTTCGGCCTTGAGGGAAAATGTGCACATGTGGATAAACAAGATAAAAAGCGTGGACATTCTCATAAGTATCCCCAGTTACAACTGTGAAGACAGCATAGGCTATGTGGTAGAGCAAGTAGGGCAGGGATTAGCACGACATTTTCCAGGCCATAAGAGTGCGGTTTTCATCAGCGACGGGGGCTCTCTAGACGATACACGAGAAAAGGCTTACGAAGCTTCGATTCCAAGTAGCATCGAAAGACGCGTCACTATATACCGTGGATTACCTGGAAAAGGCACATCGCTTCGCGGAGTATTTGAAGCGGCTATTCTACTGAATGCCAAGGCTATTGCCATGTTCGACGCAGACCTTAGAAGCATCACGCCGGAATGGGTAAAGCTGATGATAGACCCAATAGTAAACCAGTCCGCCGGATTCGTGGCGCCTTTCTACCGTCGGCACAAGTTTGACGGCACTATCACAAATCATATCGTCTATCCTATGACCCGGGCACTTCATGGAGTGGATTTGCGTCAGCCTATAGGAGGCGATTTTGGTTTTTCGCCCGAGCTGGCCGAGTTTTATATGAAAGAGGATGTGTGGGATACTGATGTAGCCAAATTTGGAATCGATATTTGGATGTCTACCTCGGCCATAAACGAGGGCTATAATGTGGTTCAATCCTATCTGGGAACGAAGATCCATGGCGCCAAGGACCCGGGCAGCGACCTAGGTCCTATGTTTCACCAGGTAATCAGCACTCTTTTTTATCTTATGGGAAAGTACGAAAACAAATGGCGCCAGGAGACTTCGCTAAAACCCGTTCCCATCATCAACTATAAAGAGGAAGTTGCTCAACTGGAGCCTGTAAATGTAAATTTGAAAAAGCTTAAGACTGAGTTTATAGATGGATTTAACCATTTTAAGCCGATGTACAAACATATACTGAGCGCGGAGAACACGGCCAGGCTCGAAAGTATCCACCGAAGCTGGGAGTCTGGGAAAGATGAGGAATTGGATGCCGAGCTATGGAGCAAGATCCTTTACGACTTTGCCGTTATATACCAACTCTGGCAGAGAAACAGACGCCGGCTGGTGGACATTATCACTCCGCTTTACTTCGGTCGCACGAAAAGTTACTGCGAGCAGGTGATTAACATGAGCAGTGATGAAGCAGAGGCCGTCGTACAAAAACAGGCCGAAGTATTCGAAAAGAACAAACCATACCTCATAGAGAGGTTTTCCATGTGGGAATAATAGCTGATTCGTCAGGTTGAGACTGCTAAAAATATTGTCTATAATAAATCTACTTTTATACATTATTATCTTATGTAGCTCCTTTATCATAACTAAAAAGTTATTCGTGACCTCTACCAGCAAATGATATAAGCCAGTGCTTTCAAAATACTGCCATTGAAAAGGGAAATATTATATGGAAATTAATCCGGTACTTCTGGTTGTCGATATGCAAAACGGCTTTTGTGGCATTGGGGGCTCCTTCGACCAGTTTGGCTTCAACATACAACCTTACAGAGCGATAATACCCAAAGTTAGGAGAGCGATTGATTATATGCGGGAAAAAGGAGCCCCCATTTATTATTCAAAGGCAATTAGAGAGGCATCGGGAATAGACCTAATAGACCGGGTACATAAAATCATACCGGATAGCCGCCGGGAGAGACTCAAAAAAATGCACCTTTGCATCAGAGATACCTGGGACAGCGACATAATAGATGAGTTAACGCCGGAGCCTGAAGACTATATAGTGGAGAAAAGGCGGGACTCTGTTTTTCAAGACACCGAATTTGAGCTATGGCTTAAGGCTCTTCGAGCAGACACCATAGTTTTCACCGGGATTGACACCTATGTGTGCGTCGAGAGTACAATACGAGATGCGTTTAACAAGGGCTATGACGTAATTCTCCTCAAAGATAGCATCGCTTCAAGAAATACTAAGCATCATGAAAGCACTATCGAGCAAATCGCGGAGGCTTACGGCATTGTTTTAAACTCCGATGACTTTATAGAGATGATAGAGAATAAGCAAATAATTCTGACTAAGGAATAATCCCGATTAAAACTGGAGGAGGAATGATGACGCCTAAAAAGGGAAAAAACCGCTTAACATTCCGGACATCGATGACGAAGCTAAGAGTAAAGTGAAGAAGAGATCGAGCACGCAGATTTGAGAAGAAAATCTGGTTCCCGCATCTAAAAATTTCGATAGAGATAGAATTGAGCCAATGGTATTATAATAAGGTATCGTGAACCTGATTCGCAAAAACCCCTTGGATAACTTTAAGAGTCATAAAAGGAGAAGAAGGACCATAATTCCCTTCATCCTTTTATCAATACTATTCCACCTGATTCTAGCTATGCTCTACCTGTTGTTTTATCCATTGCAACAACAGGTGCAAAAACCAAAAGACCAACCCAAGTTCATAGAAATAACCGAACTGCCAGCGCCCAAAGACAAAGAAACCGAGCCCCCGGAAGAGGTAAAACGGTTTGCTGAGAGGTCCCGTCAGACTCCTGAAGAAAAGACTAGAGACGACCTCACCAAAAGGGGCAGCGTAAGCATTCCTGCTCAACCTAAGCAACAACGGACACCCACAAAACCGGAAGAGACAAAGACGGCCAAGGAAAAACCCAAAGAAAAGGTCGCCGAGAAATCTCGTGAGCTGGCGGCTATTCCAAAAGAGTTGGAAAAAGATTCCGAGATACCCAGAAAACAGGAAAAACAGAAAAAACTGGATCAGATCACCAAAGAGCAGCTTTTTAGCTCCGCCCCGCAGCAATTTTCGCAACAAAGCCAGTCTTCGCAGGAATTTCTCGGCTCGAGAAACGCAGAGAAAAATGAGGATACAGTTGATTTAAACACCACAGAATACAGATACCTCTCATATTTCTTGAAACTCAAAAGACAGATAGAAGGAGTTTGGAATTACCCGGAGATATCAAGAATAAAAGGAGAACAGGGAGAGCTTTTCTTGATATTCACCATAAGAAAAGACGGGTTCCTAGAAGACGTCAAATTACTGGACTCCTCTGGGTATGTTCGCCTGGATGACGAAGCGGTCCGGGCGATCAGAGTTGCCTCTCCATTCAGCCCTTTTCCCGAAAGCTGGAGTCTGGAGAGGCTGAACATAAGAGCAACTTTCAGATATCAGATCAGTTACGGATGGACTATAAGATAGTTACGATTCAATCTCGTCTAGTTCTTAATTAACAACCTTTTGCTTTTCACTTTATCAAAATCCTTCCCGCTCCCCTTTTCCTTTTCCTCACCTCTCCGATAATCCTTGCCTTCTCTCCCAATTTTTTTAGCTTTTTCAAAACAGCATCTGCATCTCTCTCAGCTACGACCACAACCATCCCTATTCCGCAGTTGAAAGTCCTGAACATTTCATCTCTGCTCAGTCGACTCCCGATTTTAATTAACTTCATGAGAGGAGGGATTTCCCAGAGTGAGGAATCCAGAAAAACCATACAGTTCTTCGGAATAACTCTAGGTATGTTCTCTAAAAGTCCTCCGCCTGTGATGTGGGCTAAAGCGTGAAGATGAAATTCTTGCTTGAGGGAAAAAATAGTCTTGACATAGACCCGGGTGGGTTCTAACAGTTCTTCTCCGAGGGTCCGGTCAAGAGGGCTTGGGATGTCTGAGATACTCAACTTTAATTTTTCAAAGAGAACCTTTCTAGCGAGGGAATACCCGTTCGAGTGAAGCCCGCTCGAAGGAATTCCCACGACCATGTCGCCCGGTCTCACTTCAGACCCGTCGATTATTTCATCCCTGCTCACAATGCCGACCACAAAACCCGCAAGATCAAATTCTCCATCCGAATAGAAACCGGGCATCTCGGCAGTCTCTCCTCCTAGGAGCGCACAGCCCGCGCTTTTGCATCCCCGGACGATTCCTTTTATTATTTCTGCTCCTTCTTGCGGCTTTAACTTAGACGTAGCTATATAGTCGAGAAAAAACATGGGCTCGGCACCGCATGTGATTATGTCATTGACGTTCATCGCCACAAGGTCGATTCCTACGGTGTCCAGTTTTCCTGTCATGAATGCGACCTTGAGCTTTGTTCCCACCCCGTCTGTCGAGGCAACTAGGAGCGGGTTCTCATATTTATCGAGAGGAAGCGAATAAAGTCCGGCAAACCCTCCGATTTTTCCGACCACGTTTTTATTGTAGGTAGATTTGGCAAGTGGTTTGATGAGGTTGACAAAAAGGTTGCCGGCGTCTACGTCGACACCGGCGCTTTTGTATGTAATCCTTTTTCTCACGGGAGTCTAGAATACCTGAGAGCGGTTTGTTGTCTAGTAAATATCTTTTCTAGTATTAACTCATACAACATATTCTTTTTATTGAGGAAGAGATTATTTTATTAGACTTGATATTTAGGGGAAATTTTTATATTATCGTTATTATGAGAGGCACATCATGGCCGAACCCCCCTATGGTGTTATTTGGAACGGCTTAAAAGCAGGTAAGGTCATCCCGTTTCTAGGAGCGGGCGCTTCCTTCGTTGGGCGTCCGCCCGATGCGAGGTGGAGTGCTGACAAGCCTACCTTTCTTCCCAGTGGTATTGAACTATCTCATTTCCTAGCGGATGAAGCAACGTTCCCTTCGACTGATCCGCGCGACCGTGATGACCTAGCAAAAGTCTCTTCATATTATTCAGACGTTTCTGGTCGCCGCATTCTCCGCGAGCGCTTGCGTGGCGTGCTGAATCACGACTACCAGATCGGTTCACTGCACGAGTTCCTGGCTTCCGTACCTGCCCATCAAGTCATCGTCGTTACTAACTACGATACCCTCGTCGAGCAGGCTTTCCGCGCAGTGGGTAAGCCCTATGACCTTGTGATTTATCCCGCTGACCGCAAAGATATAGCCAACTCGATCCTGTGGTGGCCGCATGGTGTATTGAAGCCAGAGGTCAAAGCACCGAATGAACTGGATATAGACCTTGCCAAGACCAATGTGATTTATAAGATGCACGGTACGATTATACGCGAGACTGATGAATGGGATAGCTTCGTCATTACGGAAGAAGACTATATCGAGTTCCTCTCCCGCATGACTACAAATGCCGCTGTCCCTTCTTTGTTCTACCCATACTTCCGCGAGCGCAGTTTCCTCTTTCTCGGCTACAGCCTTCGTGATTGGAATTTGCGTGTTGTGTTGAAGAACCTCAGCAAGCATCTTTCGTCCAGACACACTGCCAACCACGACGAAGAAGTGTTGCCCTCCTGGGCAATACAACTAAACCCTTCCGAACTGGAACGAAAACTGTGGGGGAAGCGGAGGGTAGAAATCTATGACCTCAGACTGGATGAGTTCGTGAGTAAAATGCGGGTACGCCAAGGTAGCTAAACATGCCTTCACAGAATTCTTTTTGCCCCTATGTCGGATTGCAACCCTACACCGAAGCCGACCGCGACTATTTTTTTGGGCGCGAACGCGACCAGCGGATTATCTCATCCAACCTTTACGCCGCCCCTCTGACCATACTCTACGGCGCAAGTGGTGTAGGAAAAAGCTCCGTTCTGCTGGCGGGAGTTGTACCACGTCTACAAGCCGCCCCGCACACTGCAGTGGTTGTTTTTCGTGAGTGGCAAGACTCGTCGTTCCTCAGCATGCTAAAATCCAAATGTGTGAACGCAGTTGAATTGGCTCAGGGAAAGCCATTTGCCGTTAACACTGCGCTTCCGCTAGATGACCTCCTATTCAAGACCACAGAAGCATTTGGAGGCTCTATACTTGTCGTCCTCGATCAATTCGAAGAGTATTTCCTTTATCATCCCGAATCGCAACCTGATAATCCATTTGATGTCGAGTTTGCACGTGTGGTCAATCGTGAAGAGGTGGACGCCAGTTTTTTGATAGCGCTACGCGAGGATGGACTTTCCAAGTTGGACACTCGTTTCCGTGCACGCATTCCCGGCCTGCTGGGAAACACGTTGCGCCTGAAGCATCTAGACACTGACGCCGCAGAAGATGCGATTCGCAAACCGCTGGAGGTCTACAATAATCGCTTCTCAGAATCGGCCGCACCGATAACCATCGAGGATGAACTTGTATACACGATCCTCACTCAGGTGCGAACCGGGCAATTTCTGTTGAGTAAATCTATCGGTGTCGGTCAGACAGAGATCCATGACGAAAGCGCTCAGATTGAAACTCCTTTCTTGCAGCTTGTCATGACGCGGCTCTGGAAAGAGGAGATGAAAACCAACTCGCGTGCCCTGCGTCTCGGCACATTAGAGCAATTGGGAGGGGCTCAGGAAATCGTTCGGACTCACCTGGATGGTGTGATGGAAAAGCTGGATGTGACCGAGCAGGAGGTTTGCTCACGTTTTTTTGACCGGCTCGTTACACCATCGGGTACTAAAATCGCATGCTCAGTGGATGACCTTACCAAGTGGGCTGAGAATCTCGCCGAATATGTACCGTCCGTGATAAAAAAACTGTCGGATACTCGTATCTTGCGTAGTGTCGCTGCGGCGCCCGACCATCCTGCCGCGACTCGCTATGAGATTTTCCATGACGTGCTGGCCCCTGCGGTTTTGGATTGGAGAGCGCGGTATGTGCAGAAACAAGAGAGAATTGAGGCTGAGAAGCAACTGGCGCGTGAACGGCGGCGCGTGACGCGATTGAGATTGGGACTAGTAGGGTTATCTCTGCTCATGATCGCCATGGTCGTTCTGGCAGCTTTCGCCTTTCATCTACGTAATGTTGCAATCAAGGCAGAAGAAAAATCCAAGGCACGTCAGGAAGAAGCCGAGAAGGCTAAGGCAGAAGCTGAAAAAGAACGCAAACGTGCTGAACAGAAAGCCGAGGAGGCCGAGAAAGCAAGGATAGAAGCTGAAGCACGCCGCCAAGAAGCTGAGGAGGCTAAGGCAGAAGCGGTCGATGCACGGATGAGAGCAGAAAAAGAACGCAAACGTGCTGATGCTCGCGCTAAAGAAGCCGAAATTGCCAGACAGCAGGCATTCGCCTCTCAGAAACTAGCAGAGGCAGAACGCAACAGAGCAGAAGAGCAAACCCTCGAAGTCTTGAAGTCAAGGTCGCGAGGATTGGCTGCGGCTGCGATCAACAATTTAAACACAGACCCGGAACGAAGCGTTCTGTTGGCATTGAACGCAGCGTTAACTACCTATACACCCGAGGCACAAGATGCACTAAGTCAGGCAGTGCAGGCTTCGCATGTAAGGCTCACCTTATCCGGCCATACTGATGCGGTCAATGGAGTTGCCCTAAGCCCGGATGGAAAGCGCCTTACCACAGCAAGCAAGGACAAAACTGTGAAAATGTGGGATGCAACATCCGGCAAAGAGTTGCTTACCATTTCCGGCCACACAGATGAGGTTATGAGCGTCGCCTTTAGCCCGGATGGGAAACGCCTTGCCACAGCAAGCAAGGACAAAACTGTGAAAGTGTGGGATGCAACATCCGGCAAAGAGTTGCTTACCATTTCCGGCCACACAGATAAAGTTATGAGCGTCGCCTTTAGCCCGGATGGGAAACGCCTTGCCACTGCCAGTTTGGATAAGAAGGCTAAAGTGTGGAATACGGTGTCCGGCAAGGAGTTGCTCAGCTTAGCTCACAAAAGGGAGGTTTATAGCGTTGCTTTCAGCCTGGATGGAAAGCTCATAGCTACTGGCAGCAGAGATAAGACGGCCAAAGTGTGGGACGTCAAATCGGGTCGGAGGTTGCACACCCTTTCTGGTCACACCGCCAGGGTCTATGGTGTCGCTTTCAGCCCGGATGGAAAGCGCCTGGCTACTGCAAACTGGGATGGGACAGCTAAAGTGTGGGATATAGCATCCAGCAAGGAATTGGTCACTCTATCCGGTCATACAGATAGGGTCTATGGCGTTGCTTTCAGCCCGGATGGAAAGCGCCTGGCTACTGGCAGTAGGGATGGGAAGGTGAAAGTGTGGGATATTATTTCCGGACGGGAGTTGTTCACCCTAGCCGGCCATACCTCCAGGGTCAATGGCGTTGTCTTCGGCCCGGATGGAATTCACATAGCTACCGCCAGCTATGATAAGACAGCGAAAGTATGGGATGCTTCAACAGGCCAGGAGTTGCTCATCCTGTCCGGCCACACAAATGTGGTCAACAAAGTTGCTTTTAGCCCTGATGGTAAGCGTATAGCAAGTGCTAGTTGGGATGGAAGGGCGAAAGTATGGGATGTCTCTACTGGTAAGGAATTGCTGACTCTATCTGGTCATGACTCTAAGGTCTATGGTGTCGCCTTCAGCCCGGATGGAAAGCGCCTGGCTACTGCAAGCAGGGATAGGAGGACTAAGATATGGGATGCTATTTCCGGTCGGGTGTCACGTACCTTATCTGGTCACTCTGATGAGATCACCGCGGTTGCCTTTAGTCCAGATGGGACGCGCTTGGCTACCGCCAGCCAGGATAAAACGGCAAAAATATGGAATGCTACATCTGGAAAGGAGTTGCTCATACTCTCCAGCCACACCGGTGAAGTTTGGGATGTCGCCTTCAGTCCGAATGGAAAGCGTGTTGGCACTGCTAGCTGGGATGGAACGGCGAAATTGTGGGATGCCTCATCCGGCAAAGAGTTGCTCACACTCTCCGGCCACACCGATGAAGTTTGGGATTTGGCCTTCAGTCCGGATGGGAAGCTCTTGACCACCGCCAGCATAGATGGGACGGCGAAAGTGTGGGATACCTCATCTGGCATGGAGCTGTTAACACTGTTTGGCCATACGGCCTCTATAACTGGAGTAGCCTTCAGTGCGGATGGGAAGCGTCTTGCCACAGTCAGTAAGGATAGAACGGCAAAAATATGGGACACTACATCCGGTAGGGAGTTGTTTACCTTGTCTGGCCATACCGAAGAATTATGGGGTGTTGCCTTCAGTCCGGATGGGAAACTCCTGGCCACCGCCAGCGCTGATAAGACTGTGCGCTTATATAATCTTCTTAATATATATGCTCCCATTAATAATATTGAAGAACTGAGGTCGCTTGCACAGATGCGCATTACCCGCTCATTAAAATCCGAGGAGTGCAGAAGGTATTTGTACGTGGAACAGTGTCCGTCCACGCCCTATGTTGATCCCTCAACCGATGATCTCCAACATTGACTTTCTCGAAGAGGTGTACCTCATTCAGGCGTAGTGAATGGTAGAGAGGATGGATATTTTAGAAATTTTATCGCCGGCTATTTCTCTTCCGATTTCACCACATGCACAGACTTAATCACAACCGGCTCTAAAGGGACGTCTTGAAATGAGCCGAGTCTGCCAGTTTTTACCCCCGCAATCTTATTCACCACGTCCATCCCTTCCACAACTTTGCCGAACACCGCGTAACCGAAGTCCCTGGAGCCGTGGTTGAGAAAGTCGTTGTCCCTGTGGTTTATGAAAAACTGAGAGGTGGCGCTGTCCACATCCCCTGTGCGCGCCATCGCAATAGTCCCTGCGTCATTCTTTAAACCGTTATCAGCCTCATTCTTGATCGGTGCATTAGTCGGCTTTTGCTGCATGTCTTGAGAGAAACCGCCCCCTTGAATCATGAAGTTGGGAATAACGCGATGAAAGATTGTTCCATCGAAAAATCCCTCATTGGCATACGAAAGAAAATTCTCGACTGTTATCGGAGCCTTATCCTGATAAAGCTCAATTTTAATATCACCCACCGAAGTTGACATTATAACCATAGGATTTCCTCCTTTAGTTTCAGTTTGTATTTGTCCGGCTTGTTGTTCTTCACTCTGGTTAGGCTGATTTTGTGTGCAGCTCCACATAATCGTCAAGAGCGGAACTAAGAACAAGATAATATAAACTCCGGATTTAACTGATACCTTCTTGCCTCCACATATATTATTGAGGCTTGATTTTAGTCCCGCTCGTGAACCCGGTGACATAGTTTGGATCATTCTTGAAACCCCCTTTGCACTCTAATCCGTCCTCAAAGCCACAATAACCTTGACTTTCGACATAAAACAGCCGTAGAAAAATAACCTCCAACAACACCTTTTGCAAGAAAAAATTTCTTTGCTGCTTATTACGTCGTCCGACTATTGTGCTATTCTTTTTCGCTAATATTGGGATTCAGAACGTCATATGACTGACAAGACATTCTACGCCGCAATCATCTTTGTACTCACATACCTTCTCATAACCGTGCAAAAGATACCCGGAATAAAGTTGGACCGTCCTGCCGCCGTTTCAATCGGGGCTGTCCTTATGATTCTCTCCGGAGTAATCACGCTCGACGCGGCCTACGGATTTGTCGACCTCAACACCGTAGCGTTCCTTCTGGGCATGATGATTCTCATTGCTTATCTCAGCGTCTCTGGTTTCTTCGAGCTTGTGGCTCACTGGATCGTACGAGTATCAGGCAACACATCGAGAATGCTCCTGCTAGTGGTGTTTTCAAGTGGAATCCTTTCGGCTCTTTTCGTCAACGATACGGTCTGCCTTCTTTTCACTCCTATAATACTGTCGGCTTGCAAATCAATCGGGGTAAACCCGATCCCCTTCCTCATCGCAGTTGCCACTGCATCAAATATCGGGAGCGCAGCCACAGTCACGGGAAACCCGCAGAATATGTTCATAGGTGTCCGGTCGGAAATTCCCTTTCTCACCTTCTTGGCAAAGATGTTCCCCATAAGCCTCATAGGACTATTTCTCAATTACGGATTGATAAGGCTATTTTATAGAAAAGAGATTAACCGCAAATCCACTTTCACTTCTGAACCCCACAGACACAGAGTAGATAAGGTTCTTCTGATAAAATCTCTTTCTGTCCTCTTTGTAGTTTTTGTGCTTTTTATATGCGGTATATCCTATCCGTTTGCAGCACTCCTCGGAGGAGCGCTGATCCTACTGATCGGCTTGGTTGAGCCGAAGCTTGCGTTCCGCGAGGTGAACTGGACTCTTCTGCTCTTCTTCGCGGGCCTTTTTGTGGTTATGGGAGGAGTGGAAAAATCCGGGCTAAGCGAAATCCTGTTCGACAAGACCGCTCCTTACCTCAAACTCGATTCTTGGAAAGGACTGTTAAGTCTCAGCGCGGTAACTCTGGTTTTATCAAACCTCGTCAGCAACGTCCCAGCTGTAACACTCTTTGCCCCTCACGTGAGTTCGTTCGCCGATCCCGAAAACACTTGGTTGGCTCTCGCCATGGCAAGCACTATTGCAGGAAACTTCACTTTAGTCGGCTCCGTAGCAAATCTAATAGTAGCCGAAATCGCCAAAGACGGCGGCGTGAGTATTGGTTTCTGGGAATACTTTAAAGTCGGAGCGCCGATTACGATTATAACGATTCTAATCGGTGCGTTTTGGCTGTTTTATTTGTAGTGAGATTATTATTTTTGCTTATGCTTCAGTTGCAATTGCAGTGGGCACGGCGTGCCGTGCCACTACATTAACCGCTTGTTCTATGGCACGTTTGTTACTGTCTCACAGGCTGTAGCAGTATCACCGCTGACGTGGGCACTTCCGTCACAAGTATCTTTGGCAGCAACACCGTCTAGTCTATCGTCCCCATCGATCTTTAAATCTAATTGATGCGGTTCTTTAATGCAGTCCAACTGAGTAAATATAAAGCAGATGCAAGTTAAAATGAACAGTTTCATTTATTCGCTCTCCTAATAGCTAAAACGCTAACGGACTCGTGCAGCTTCTAGATTATAAAGCCACACAAGTCCACAGGATTTCAATCAGAAATCTAATCGTCTAAATCCAATAAAATCTTCAGAGCTCGACTCCAGCGCTTGCGTGGTAGAATAGGTAGAAGCAAAGAAATCATAATACACGGGGAAATCTATATTCGATTCATTACCATCCACTTCAACCAAAGCCGGACTATCTACCAGAGGGAAAATGCCGCAGGCTTCACCGTTATCACAGATAAATCCGTCATTGTCCCTGTCTGTTCCCGCTACAACGAGGTAACTCCCCGCCGGAACCTCAGCTGTTTGGTAGGTATAATCCCGAGAAACATCTGTCATCGCCTGTTCGACAGTATCTAGCGTATCTGGTTCCGCAATCAGAACAAATGTGGTGCCTATGTCGCCCTCAACAGGACTAGATTGAACTTGCATGATAACAGGCACTGTTCTATCTCCACCATTTGATGTTATAGATATGCTTCCAAGATAGGTTCCATAGGCTAAGCCGGACCCTGTCAACGGTGACCGTTACAGGGTGCGGGTTTCTGCTGTCAACAAGAATGGGAAAACTCGTAGCGTCAACACTTAGCCACGGAGCGTCATCAGTTATATTGGTAACATTTAACTGCCCGGCAGTTGCAATAACTATAACGCCGGCGTTTCGAGCATCTGTTATAGCATCCTGCTCTGTTTGGTTAAAACCAGATCCACCCAAACTCATATTTATAACATTGGCTTTTACTGAGGGGACGGTTCCAGAACTATTTACAATGCCAGCGGCAAAACGTATCTCCTCAGCAATGTCAAAACCGGTTCCACCACAAATATCCCCAGGAAACGATGGTCTGCCTAAAACTCTAATTGGCATAATTTTTGTATTCCAGGTAACACCTGCAACACCTAAATTATTGTTCGTATTTGCTCCGACAGTTCAGGCTACGTGTGTGCCGTGGAAACTACTGCTTGTTCCACTACAAAAATCACCAACATCGGTTGGGTCAGAGTCTATACCATCGCCGTCTCCTGACCTCGTGGTGTTGGAGATAAAAATGAAGACCCCAGGTTCTACAGGAAAGGTTGACGCCACCACAGGTTATCGGACCCGCAGTCTGCAGGTCGTTCCGCTCAAAAACCAGCAAGGATCGGTCATAGGAACTTTTCAGGTCATGGACGAAAAAATTGGCGCATTTGATAAAGATGACGAGAAGGCTTTGCAGACTTTGGCCGAGCAGGCCGCTAGTGCCATCCAGACGGCGCAGTTGGTTGAAGAACTAAAGCGACGCAGCAAAAAACCACAGCAAGAAAACAACCAACTAAGAAAAGAGGTTGAAGAGAGGTTTTCTACACAGAACATAATAGAGACAAGCCCCGAGATTCAAAACGTGGTGAGATTGATCGAACAGATAAGCGACAGCACAGCTAATATACTTATCTCCGGCGAGAGCGGCACGGGAAAGGAGCTTTTAGCAAAGGCGATCCACTATAACGGCTCACGCTCGAGGAATCCATTTGTCCCAATTAACTCCGCGGCAATACCCGATAGCCTTATTGAAGCAGAACTTTTCGGCATTGAAAAAGGCACCGCTACTGGCGTCGACGCAAGGATCGGCAAGTTTGAGGAGGCACAGGGATGGAGTTTGTTTCTCGATGAAATTGGATACCTAAGTTTCGCGGCGCAGGCGAAGATTCTCCGCGTGATACAGGAGAGGTTTTTACAGAAAGTCGGAGGGAGAAAGGCAATCCCAATTGAGGTGAGAATACTTGCCGCGACAAACAAAGACCTTGAAGCCGAGACAAAAAAGGGGAATTTCCGAAAGGACCTCTACTACCGCCTGAAAGAAATTCAGATCCATATGCCTGCGCTCAGGGAGATACCGGAGGACATCCCGGTGCTGGCGAACCATTTTCTGGATAAATATTGCCGGGAGATGAATAAAAACTAAAAGAGAATCTCAGGAAGGACCCTCGACCGTCTCAAAAACTACAGTTGGCCCGGCAACGTAAGGGAATTGGAGAACGTCATAAAGAGAATCGTTACTCTCGTTCCGAGAAAACTGATATAGGAAGAAGACCTTCCCGAAGCGCTTCAACAGGAGGGAGGAGACTAAGATCAATCCGTGCTTTGAAGGAGAGAATTGAGGAACTAAAGAGTGAAGCTATAAAAGACGCGCTTGAAACATGCGGTCAAAATCAGTTGCGAGCCGCAAAATTGCTCGGCCTCAGCCGTCAGGGTTTCATAAATAAGATGAATGAGGTATGGAATGACCAAGTAGTCGAGAGTCGAGGGTAAAAAGTTGAGAGTCGGGGGTGAAGAAGAAAAGTCCAGAGTCAAGAGTCAACGGGCTGTTGCTCAAACGCAGAAATAGCCTGTCATTTCGGGCATAATGGCAAAAAATGTGTGCTGTTTTCAATTATTTTTCTTTTAAAAATGAGTACCATTTGAAGTAATTTATCCGCTTGCGTGCAGCCAACCCTCTGTGATTACGGTAA
>Ga0187893_10000882_pt1 | contig 75709 bp, 63 predicted proteins | sample MA1701074metaG_FD_139574 | JGI IMG/M metagenome (GOLD analysis project Ga0187893, IMG submission 139574) | White microbial mat communities from a basaltic lava cave in the Kipuka Kanohina Cave System on the Island of Hawaii, USA - MA170107-4 metaG ...
CCTGAACCGCGCGCCCGCGCCTTCCTCCACCGATGGCACCCTCCTCGACTCCCTCCCCGAATGAACCCAAATCATCCAGTTTGATTTGGGTGAGGATGGCGAGGGCGACGGGGCTCGAACCCGCAACCTCCAGATCGACAATCTGGAGCTCTAACCAATTGAGCTACGCCCCCGCGATGTCGAAGAACGGGGATCGGACCACGCGCGGCGTGTGCCGGAGCTGTCGAGGGGACCGCGTTCGGCCCGATCCGGTAAGCGACTAGTCTATCCCGCCCCGCGCCGCAGTCAAGGAGAAACGGCCCTCGACACGCCCCGCGCTTTCCGATACACTCTCGGCCGCTTGAACCAGCCCGCCGCCGTCACCTTCGAGCAGCTCGGCCTGATCCCGGCGCTCCTCAAGGCCGTCCAGGAGCTCGGCTACGAGCATCCCACGCCCATCCAGTCGAAGGCCGTCCCTCCCATCCTCGAGGGAAAGGACGTGATCGGCTGCGCCCAGACGGGGACGGGGAAGACCGCCGCCTTCCTCCTCCCGCTCCTCCAGCGCCTGATGGGCCAGCCGCGCGCGGGCACGAAGGTCCTCGTCCTCGAGCCCACGCGCGAGCTGGCGGCCCAGGTCGAGGAGGACTTCCGGGACCTCGGCCGCCACTCGCACCTCCGCGCCGGGACGGTCTACGGGGGCGTCGCGTTCGGCCCCCAGACCCAGGCCCTCCGCTCGGGCTTCGAGTTCATCATCGCCACTCCCGGCCGCCTCCTCGACCACATGGAACGGGGGAACGCGAAGTTCGACGGCCTCCAGGCCTTCATCCTGGACGAGGCCGACCGCATGATGGACATGGGCTTCATGCCCGACCTCCGCCGCATCATCCAGCGGATCCCCAAGCGCCGCCAGACGCTGCTCTTCAGCGCCACGATCCCGCCCGAGATCGAGCGCCTCTCGCGGGAGATCCTCCACGAGCCGATCCAGATCGACGTGGGCCGCCGGCCCACTCCGGCCGCCGGGATCACCCATGCCGTCTACCCCGTCGCCCAGAACCAGAAGACCTCGCTCCTCACCCTCCTCCTCCGGAGCCCCGGCATGGACACGGTCCTCGTCTTCACCCGAACCAAGCACCGGGCCGACCGCCTGGCCGACCAGCTCAAGGTCCGCGGATTCTCCGTCTCCGCCATCCACGGGAACCGGACCCAGGGGCAGCGCGAGGACGCCCTCGAGGCCTTCAAGCAGGGCAAGGTCCAGGTCCTGGTGGCGACGGACATCGCCGCCCGCGGCCTGGACATCGAGGACGTGACCCACGTCATCAACTACGACGTCCCGAACACGCCCGAGGACTACGTCCACCGGATCGGTCGGACCGCGCGGGCCGAGGCCAAGGGCGACGCCTTCACCCTCGTCTCGTTCGAGGAGGAGGCCCACATGCAGGAGATCGAGAAGTCGCTCGGCCAGACGCTCCCGCGCGTGACGCGGCCCGACTTCAGCTACGGCCCCATGACCCCGCGCGTCCCGCCCCCGAGCGCGCTCGCGCCCAAGCCCGCCGCGCCGCCCGTCCAGGGCATGCACAGCACGCGGAGGCCGCTTCGCCGGAGGCTCTAGCGCGGCTTCGGGACGATCGCCTCGGACGGCGCCTTCTCGAGGTAGCGGAGCGGGCTCAGGACGAGCTGGTCGAAGGCCGTGCCCCCGATTCCGATCGTGATCTTCACGACGACTTCGCCGCTCGACTTGAAGAAGACGGGGGGCGGGACCGTCGCCGGCTCGCCGAGGTCGCGGTCCGTCCAGACCCACCGGTCGTCCGTCGTGCCCCGGAGGGAAAGGGCCTCGCGGGTCCCGATGGGGTAGACGGCGCGGCCGTCCCTGTCGACCGCGGCGCCGAACTGGACCCAGAGGTGTCCCGGGACGGTCTTCATCTCGTACGAGCCCCGCCGGAGGTGGACCCAGACCCGGTAGGGCGTCCCCGCCCGCACGGGCACGCGGAAGGTGACCTGGCAGGACTCGTCGGGAGGCGAGGCCGGCGGATGGGCGTCGTCCGGGATCCCGAGCATCCTGCCGCCCGGCGCGCCTTTCAGGTCGAAGAAGCGCCAGTCGTCGGTCAGGTGCTCCTCGCGGAGGTCCGACGCGTAGACGACCACGTCCTTGAGCATCGCGTCGAGGCGCTTCTGGGCCGCCTCGGCCGCCCGGGTCTCCGGGAAGCGCTCGACGAGGTCGGCCAGCTTCTCGGCGGCCGCGTCGTCCTTGAGCTTCAGGGCCTCCTTGAGGAGGGCGTCCGCGTCGCGCTCCGCGGTCATCCGCGCGTGGACGGCGGCCAGGCGGGGCGGGAGGGGGAGGGGCGACTGCTTGAGGACGGCGTCGGCCGCGGGGAGGTTTCCGTCGTAGAGCGCCAGGGTGACCAGCCCCTCGGGCCGCGCGGCGGCGGGCTGGGCGGCCTTGCAGAAGGCGCTCAGACTGGTCGCGGCCATGTCGTGGATCGGGTACGCTTTCCCGTTCACGAGGACGCTGACGCCGTCGGAGCCCTCGACGCGTCCCGAGACCTTCTGCCCGGTCCGGGTCTCGAACGAGACGGCCTGACCCTGCTTGGAGGCGCCCGCGCGCGCGCCCGCGATGAAATCCGCCGCGGCCCGGAAGTACTCGAGGTGGGCCTTGAGGTCGTCCCGGCCCTGGAGCTTCGGGTCGGGGAGGCCGATCTTCTCGTACTGGCGCTGGGCGGCCAGCTTCTCCGCCTGGTCGAGGAAGGCTTCGACGCGCTGGGACTCGGCGGGGTCGGCCTCGGGCTTGGGCGGCGGGGGAGGGGGAGGCGGGTTCGCCAGCGCTTCGGCGGCCTTGGCGCGGGCGGCGGCCTGCTCCTGGCGGGCCTTCTCGACCTCCTTCTCGGCGGCCTCGCGCTGCATCGCGATCCAGCCCCTCCACTCGGCGCTCTTGAAGTCGCGCTCGTGGCGTGCGAGGACCTCGAGGGCGGTTCCGGACCGTGCCTCCTCCTGGACGGCCTTCTTCCGCCGGTCGATGGCGAGCGCCAGGAGCGCGCGCGTCTCCTCGGCCCGCAGCCCGATCCGATCCGCGTAGGCGGTCTTCGCCGCCTTCGGGAGGAGGGCGGCGTACATCGCGGCGATCTCCTCGGCGTCCTCCGGATTGTCCCGCTCGTAGGCGCGGGCGGCCTTGAAGCCGGCGAGCGCCGCGCGGTCGGCCTCCCCGAGGGGCTTCTCCTCCTCGAGCTGGCGGTCGAGCGAGGCGGAGGGGCGGGACGGCGGCGCGGGCTTCGAGACGGCCGCCGGCGGCGCAGGGGGCTGAGGCTTCGACCCCGAGAGGGCGACGACCAGGACCACGAGGAGGGCCGCCGCGCCCGCCCCGACCCCGAGGAACAGGGGGACCTTGGATTTCGGTTTCGCCCGGATGGTCCGCACCCGCCTCGTGTGGGAGGAGGAGGCCGCGGGGGACGGCGTGGCCGCGACGACGAGACGGCCGGCCTCGACCGCCTCGAGGTCCTTGAGGAGCTCGGCGGGAGTCGGATAGCGGCGCGCCCGGTCCTTCTCCGTGAGTCGCCGGCCCACCGCGAGAAGCCCGGCGGGCGCGTCCTTGGCCTCGAAGACGAGCGGCTCGTGGATCTGCTTGTTCAGGACCACCAGGGCGGTCTCCCCGGTGAAGGGCGGCTTCCCGGTCAGCATCTCGTAGAGGCTGATCCCCAGCGCGTAGAGGTCGGTCCGGATGTCGAGCTCCTCGCCGCGGGCCTGCTCGGGGGACATGTAGAGGGGCGTCCCCATGACCTGGCCCGAGTGGGTGAGGTCCATGTTTCCATGGGCGGCGAAGCGGACCATGCCGAGGTCCATGAGCTTGGCCGTGCCGCCCTTCGCCAGGAGCACGTTCCCCGGCTTCACGTCCCGATGGATGAGCCCGTTCCGGTGGGCGTGGTCGAGCGCGGCGGCGACCTGCCGGACGATCCCGAGCGCCTCCCTCCAGGGAAGGGTCTTGCGCCTCGTGAGGACCTGGGAGAGGGTCTCCCCGTCCACGTACTCCATGACGTAGTAGTAAATCCCGTTCGAGTAGCCCGCGTCGATGCCGCTCACGATGTTGGGGTGGTTGAGCCGGGCGATCGCCTTGGCTTCCCGGAGGAAGCGCTCGACCCCGTCCTTGTCCTTGGCGAACTTCGGGAGGAGGATCTTGACGGCGACGACCCGGTCCATCGAGGTCTGGCGGGCCTTGTAGACGGCGCCCATCCCGCCCTGGCCGAGCTTGGCCAGGAGCTCGTAGCCCTCGATCGCGGTCTTGATCCCCTTGCCCATGGCCGCGTGGACGGCCATGGCCTGGGCCTTGGTGAGGTGGCCCTTCTTGAGGAGGATCTCCTCGACCGTCACGTCCAGGCCCTCCGCGGCGACCTTCTGGCGGACGCGGCGGCACTCCTCGACCTGCTCGGGCTTGACCAGGCCCTGCCGGAGGGCGAGGTCTTCGAAGGACGGGGCGGGCTCGCTCATGCTGCATTCCAAGTATAGTCCGTCGGTCCCCGTTTGGAATAGCGGAATTCCGGCCGATACTGTCCTTGATGGTGAGAATCGACGGGATACGGGCCCTGGAGGCGTTCGACTCCCGGGGCATGCCCACGCTCAAGGTTTCGATCGACCTGGAGGGCGTGACGGGCGGCTTCCTCGTCCCGGCGGGGGCCTCGACGGGGAAGGCGGAGGCGCGGGAACTCCGGGACGGCGGGCCGCGCTACGGGGGGAAGGGAGTCCGGAAGGCGGTGGCGCAGGTGCTCGGGCTCGCCTCCCGGCTCCGGAAGACCGACTTTTACGGCCAGGAGGACTTCGACCGGTTCCTCGTCAAGGAGCGACTGCCGGGGAACGTCTCGCTCGGGCTCTCGGGGGCCTTCGCGCGGGCCTCCGCAGAGGCGGCGGGGATCCCCCTCTACGCCCATCTCGGGAAGGGCCGGAAGCTCCCGCGTCCGATGGTGAACCTGCTCTCGGGAGGGCTCCACGGGGGCGGGAACATGCCGATCCAGGACATCCTCGTGGTGCCCCTCCGCGCGCGCTCGTTCGCGGAATCGATGGAGCAGGTCTGGCGGGCCTACCAGGCCGCGCGGGACCTGGTCGGGAAGCGCTTCGACTACAACCCCCACTGGGTGGCCGACGAGGGCGGCTTCGCCCCCCGCTTCGGGAGCGTGGAGCAGGCGCTCGACTTCGCGGAGATGTCGATCGAGGCGGCGGGCCTCAAGCCCGGCCGGGACATGTCGCTCGCGCTCGACGTGGCGGCCAGCCACGCCTCGGGCATGACCGTCGAAACCCTGGAGAGCTGGGCCGCCTCCTGGCCGGTCGTCTCGATCGAGGACGGCCTCCCCGAGGAGGACTGGACGGGCTGGAAGGAGCTGACGAAGCGCCTGGGTCGGCTCCAGCTGGTCGGGGACGACCTCTTCGCGACCAATCCCGAGCGCCTGAAGAAAGGGATCCAGTCCAAGGTCGCCAACGCCGTCCTCGTCAAGATGAACCAGATCGGGACGATCACCCAGACGCTCGAGGTGATGGCGCTCGCCCGGAAGCACGGCTACAAGACCGTCGTCTCCGCCCGCTCGGGCGAGACGGAGGACTCCACGATGGCCGACCTCTGCGTGGGCGCCGAGGGCGGCCAGATCAAGATCGGCTCGATCGCCCGCTCCGAGCGCCTCGCCAAGTACAACCGCCTCCTCGAGATCGAATCCGAGCTCCGGAACTAGGGCGCCGGGCGCGCCCGGAGGGAACGCCACCACGGAGGCGCAGAGACGCGGAGAAACGGAGGCAGGGGGGATGGGGAGAGGGCCGAAGCCCTTCTCCCTCCATCGCCGCTACGGACGCCGGCCAAAGAGGGTGGAAACGAGCGCGTCGGGCATGACCGCGTGGCTCGAGGGACGGACCGAGCAGCGGGCCGTGCCGCTCGTGGCCTGCGACAGCTCCGCCTCGAACGCCTTTCGTTCCAGGATCGGGATCATCGCGCGGATCACGTAGAGGCCCGCTTCGAAGCCGGTCCCGACGACACTCGAGCGGCGCGCCGCGAGCCGCCCCAGCGCGAACCCGACCGAGGGCACGGGGCAGCCGAGCTCCAGGAGCCCCATCGGCTCGAGGATCGCCGGCTGCGCCTCCGCCATCGCGGCCTGGACCGCCACGAGTCCCGCCGTCTCGAAGTCGACCGCATGCGAGTCCCTCTTGTGGGCCTGGCCGTCCAGGAGCTCGACCTCGACGTCGACCACAGGGAAGCCGCCGATCGGCCCCCGGGCGAGCGCCTTCCGGGCCCCCTTCTCGACGGCCGGGACGAAGGCATTGGGGATGCGGCCCTCGACGACGGAGTCGACGAAGCGGAATCCCGAGTCGCGGGCGAGCGGGCGGACCTCGAGCTCGACCACGGCGAAGTGGCCGGGACCGCCTGTCTGTTTCTTGAGCCGGTGGCGGGCCTTCGAAGATCGCCGGAGGGTCTCCAGGAACAGGATGTCTCTGTCGAATCGGTTCATGGGGAGCAATCCTTGATATCAGGAAGCGAAAACGGACGGGGACGGCTCGGGCGGGTTACTCCCGGGGGAGGCCAGGCGGGTCGTTGCGGTGGACTGCGTGCATGGTGACGGTTTTTCTAACCGCCCCGGGAATGGGAGGTTCGGAGAATTCGGTCCGAGTAGCCCTATGCCCGCGGTTCCTCGGCCGGAGCGCCCGGGGCCCAGAGCTGGTCCGCAAGGCCGATCAGTCTTCGCTCCCGGCCACGCCCCAGCCACCGTTGAACCCTATAGAGTGCCAGACCGAAGAGGGCCATCGCGGAGGGCGCCAGGAGCGCGTCGGTGGGAATGTCGGAACTCAGCGCCCAGGCCCCCGCGGCGACGACTTGGAAGAAGAGCATCGCACAGAGCCAGAAGAGCAGGAAGGTCGGGGCGAAGGGCTGGATCCCGGTCCGGACCTCGATCCGGCTGCCTCCGGGGACCGATTCCACGCGCCCGAAGAGGACCGGCTGGAACGAGCCGCCGGGGCCGTCGCAGGCCGTGACCTCGAACCGGTCCCTCCCGACGTGCCCGCAATGGGGTTTCCGGCCCGGATGCGAGAACCAGAGCCCGTGGTCGACATCCACCCCAAGCGCAAGTCGACGGGTGATCTCGTCGGGGCTCAATCCGACCTGGTAGGTCCTCTCGAAGGTCATCGTCCCTATGACTTCCATCCTCCGGACTCCGTGTCAATGGCCGCCGCGAAGGAGGACGTGCCTTGCGCGTGACGATTCGGCCGGGCACCGATGCTGACTCCGCCGCCGTGGCGGAGCTGGCGTCGCTTGGCGAGCGGACGCTCCGGAAGACGTATGTTCCCCGCAAGGAGGCGGCGCGCCGGGCGAGCGAGGCGGGGGCGGGCATGGCGCGGCTCGTCGCGGTCGCGGGCGACCGGATCGTCGGCGCCCTCGAGCACCGAAGGGAGGAGGGCCGGATCCACTTCCGGCGGCTCGCGGTCCACCCGGATTGGCGGAGGAAGGGCGTCGCCCGCCGGCTGGTCGAGCATCTGGCGGCGATCGGCGAGCGCCAGGGCGCGCGGGCGCTCTCCCTGTACACGGTGAAGGAGACGGGGAACGTCCCGGTCTTCCAGCGCCTGGGATTCGAGGCCGTGCGCGAATCCGAAGCCGGGTACCTGAGGAGCGATCGCTTCGCCCGGCTGACGGACGTGTACATGGAGCGCCCGATCCGGCGGGCGTGAACCCGAACCCGGCGGCCCTTCCGTTTTCTGCGTCAGCTTTCCAGGGACCGTCCGTCAAATCACCGCCGGGCGGGTCGAGACCGGGAAGTGTTGCGATGGCCAAGACGACTGGGCGGAGACTCTTCCTGATCGGCGCGCTGGTCGCGGGGGGCCTGTCCGTTGCGGGCGGGGTCTGGGCGAGCCGGGGCCCGAGGTACGTCGACCCGAGCGAGCTGCCCTACACGGCGGCGGCTCCCTCGCCCGGCTCCCTCCATGCCGCGCCCTTCTTCGGCACGAAGCTCCGGTTCGAGGACTCGCCGGCGGCCGCCTTCATGCGGGCGGAGCGGGAGGACAAGCTCGTGCTGCTCCTCCACCTCTCGGGTCGCTTCGGGTCCTCCGAGACGACCTGAAACGCCGCGGAGTCGATGAGGGCCGGGACGCTCTCGGATCCGACGGTGGCCGCGCTCGTGGAGGAAGGCTTCGCCTGCGCCTGGGAGAAGAAGGGGGCCGTGGAGTCCTACCGCGTAAGGGGATCCCGCGGATGGTCCTTCAAGGGCGGGGGCAACATCCTGACCTATGTCTGTGCGCCGCGGGGCGAGGTGATCCACGCGATCCCCGGCGCCTCGGAGCCGGAGGCCTACCGGGAGGAGCTGGACTGGGCCCGGACCCTCCATTTCGAGCTGGCCGGGCTTTCCCCGGAGGACGCGACGTCCCATCTCCGGGCGGCGCATCGGGATCGAGCCGTGGGCCGCGGGGAGGAGGGCCTGAGCCTGGGAGCGCACGGGTTGCTCTCGTCCCGGGGATTCCTGCCGGTCGCGGAGGTCGAACGGCAATTCTTCGAAATCCTACTTTCCCAGACCTACGCGCCCGACCGGGACATCGTGATCCGGGAGCTGGACCCGGACGACTTCAAGGCGCTGATGGCTTCCCGGCCGATGCGCTGAGGACGTTGAGGCCCTTCCGCGCCCGTGGGGCGCGGACCGGAGCCGCGCGTTGCCTTCGAGAATCCCGTGAACCGGGAGGCGCCGGGGACGTCTACAGGAGTGCCGCCCGCGCGGGGGACGCGGCGTCTCGGGGGCCGACCGGCATGGATGTGACCCTGATCCTGACCGAGGAGTGCAACCTTCGCTGCGCCTACTGCTACCAGAAGAACTACCCCCGCTCCGTCATGCCGGTCCCGGTCGCGGTCTCGGCGCTGGAGTCGGCGGTCCGCCGCGGGGCCCGGCACCTGGCGCTCACGTTCTTCGGGGGGGAGCCCTTCCTCCAGGCGCCTTCGCTCTTCGAGATCCTCCGCTTCGCCCGCGGGCTGGAGCGGCGGGCGGGCGTTCCCGTGACGGCCAAGGTCTCGACCAACGGGCTCGCCCTCGACGACGACGCGGTCCGGGAGGCCGGAGCGCTCGGGCTTTTCATCTCCCTCAGCCACGACGGCGTCCGCGAGGCGATGGACGCGGGGCGCTTGACCCCCGAGGGGCGGTCGTCGTTCGACCCGGTGGATGCGGCGCTCCGGCGCCTCGTCGCGGCGGGGATCCCCTTCGGCGTCTACTCGGTGATCACGCCCGCCAACGTCGCGCATCTGGCCCGGTCCCGGCGGTACCTCTGGGAGGCCGGGGCCAGGATCCTCGTCAGCGCGGTCGATTACACGGCCTCCTGGGACGAGGCGTCGGTCCGCATGCTCGCGCGGCAGGTCGAGGAGCTGGGCGCGCTCTACCGGAGCCTCCTCCGGGAGCGGGGGAACGTCCACCTCGAGCCCTTCGACTCCCGGATCGCCCAGCGGACCCGCTCGGACGAGTGGCAGCGCTGCGCGCCGGGCGTCCGCCAGGTCACGGTCGCCCCGGACGGCGCGCTCTACGGCTGCGTGGAGTACTTCTACCGGCGGCGCGATCCGATCGGGACGGCGGAGGCGTGGCTCGACCCCGAGCGCGTGCGGGCGATCTCCCGCGAGCGGGTCGAGCGAGCGCCGGACTGCGGCGACTGCGCGCTGGTGGAGCGCTGCAACCATGCCTGCACCTGCATCAACCTGCGGACGACCGGCCGGGCGGGCGCCCCTCCGGTCTCGCTCTGCCTCACCGAGCAGGAGACGATCCGGTCCGCCGACCGGCTCGCCGCCCGCCTCTACCGGGAGCGCGTCCCGGAATTCCTGACGCGGCACTACGGCCGGAGCGCCGGGTTCCTGGCCGGGATCGAGAGGCTTCTGGAAACGATGGGGGTGACGCATGAGCGCGCTGAGACCGGTCCGCGGCCCCTATGAGCCCGGCTATCCGCGGGAGCTGACCGAGGAGGAGATCGAGCGGCTCCTCCGGCCGGGCCTCCTCGCGCGGTTCTCCCGGGAGACCCTCGTGGCGGGCGCGCTGGTCGCGGGCCTCGCGCTCGGCGCCGCGTCTCCGCCGGCGGGGGACGGGGACCGTCCGTCCCGCCAGGAACTGGGGAAGGCGGAGCTCGAAGCCGCGCAACGGAAGGCCCTCGCCTTCGCGCGGGAAGTCCTCGGGAGCTACAAGGACAAGGTTTGGAACGATGAGACGAACTTGCGCCTTACTCCGGTCCTGGAGCCGAACCCGCCCGTGAAGTACCCGCGCATCCCCATCATGTTCGGGAATTCCCGCGTCGGGATCTTTGATACGAAAAAGGCCGTCGAGGCCACGCGGAAGCTCTTCGAGATCTACGGGGTCCAGCTCCAGGCCGACCAGGGCGTCCAGGGGGAGGGCTTCGAATTCCAGGCGGACGGCTGGGATCCCAAGCGGAAGATCGGGTTCAGGCTCATCCAGCCCGCCGAGCAGGCGGAGGGGGCCGCGCCGAAGGACCCGGCCAAAGCGCTCGAGAGCCGGGAGATGGCCCCGCTCGGGGCGGCCGTCAAGGCCGGCCGGCTCCGGATCTTCGTGGCCCAGGCGACGGGTTTCCCGAACATGGACGGAGATCTCTACACTCCCATGGAGTACTACCTGGGGTCGGTCGTCGACTACCTGAACTGGGCGCTCGGGGGCATGGAGATCGACCGGCAGAAAGTGCTCGACCGGATACCCAAGAAGTAGGGCCGGGAGCGCCCGCCCGCTCCGGAAGCCGGGCACGCGACTTGCTCCAGTTCCTGGAGAGTCCGGTACGGACGGGGATCCGTATCGGGTTGGATACTCCGAATGTATCGCATCCGATACACCGAGGCGCGTCCAAGGAAACAGGGAACGGAGGTGGAGCATGAAAGCCGCTCTCGCGATCACGGCCGCGCTCGTCCTGGCGTCCTGCGGGAGCCCGGCGCCCGCCGCTCCCACGACCTGGGAAGGGGACGGGGAACGGATCACGGGCCCGTACGTCCATGAGAACGTCGCCGTCTACCTGATCCACCGTGCGGGGGCGGACCCCCAGGAGTACCTTGCCCTCGACGAGGCCCTGAAGAGCGGGGCGGTGCAGGTGACCGAGAAGGAGCAGGAGCAGGTCGCCCAGCTGCTGGTCGAAAACCGCTCGGAGCTCCCGCTCTTCATCCAGGAGGGCGACCGGCTCCAGGGCGGGAAGCAGGACCGAATCGTGGGGATCAGCCTGGTCGTGCCTCCGAAGAGCGGGAAGGTACCGGTCCCGGCGTTCTGCGTCGAGCAGGGCCGCTGGGCGCGCGGCGGGCACGGCGTGAGCTTCGTCAACACGTCGAACTCGGCCCTGGCCGGGAACGCCGTCCGCTACGCCGCCAAGGTCCAGGGGAGCCAGTACCACGTCTGGGAGCGGGTGGCGGGGCAGAAGGCCGATCTCCAGCGGGCCAACGCCGCCCCCAACACGAACTCGAGCCTGAACGAGGCGATCGACAGCAAGGCCGTGATGGACGCTGCCGCCGCCTGCGAGAAGGCGCTCGGCGGCCTCGCCGCGCGCCACCCGGACGCCATGGGCGCCGCGTTCGCGGTGAACGGGCGGATCGAGGAGGCCGTCTCCTACCCGGGCCCGGCGCTCCTCCGGAAGGTCTACGGGCGCCTTCTCGGCTCCTACGCGATCCAGGCCGCCGCCGACCGGAAGCCGGGCGCGGCGCCCGCCCCCGAGGCGGTCGCGGCCTTCATGAGGGAGGGCGCGCAAAAACAGAAGGACGAATCCCGAGAGGTGGACCGCGACAACTGGTGCCGCCTGGCCGAGTACGAGAAGAAGGCCTACTGCGAGTCGCGCTACCGGGGGAAGGTCGTCTGCGCGCAGTGGCTGGCGACGCCGGAGGGCGTCACGGCCGCCCCGGCCCCCGGGAACGCCGTCCGGGGCCAGACCTTCCAGCAGGTGGAGGAGCCCCGCCGGCCCTGACCGAGGAACAGGCGAAACGTGGCGCCCGCAGGCCGATCCGGGGGCGGATTCCACGATCCCCCGGGTACAGTCTTCTGGGCCCGCAGGACGCCCGGGGAGGCCGGCCATGAGGCGACTCGTTCTTGCCGGGCTGGTCGGGCTCGCCGCCTGCGGCCCTTCTTGGCGGGACAACGAGCGGATGGCCGCCGCGGCGCTCAAGGCGATCACCGCGGCGGAGGCCGACTTCCGGAGCAACGACCGCGACGGGAACGGGATCCACGACTTCTGGACGGCCGACGTGGCGGGGCTCCACGACCTGACGCCCCCGGGGAGCCCGACCCCCCTCCGGCTGATCGATCCCGCCATCGCCGCCGCCGATCCCGGCCGCCCCGGGGCGAAGCCCTACCACGGCTACTGGTTCGTGGCGATCGAGACGGACGAAAACGGGGCGCCCTACCGGCAGGACACGGCGGAAAGGGGCGGCGCGCCCCGGCACAACCACTCCAAGTTCGGATTCTGCGCGTACCCGGCCGAGCCCGGCGCGACCGGCAGGGCCGTCTTCGTCGTCAACGAGGGGAACACGATCCAAAGGAGGACCCGGAAGCTGGGGCCGGTCCTTCGGTTCCCCTCCGGCGAGGAGGAGGAGGACGCCCCCCCGTCGCCGCCCCTCCCGCTGCTCAAGGTCGCCGACGCGGACGCGGAGCTCCGGAGGACCTCGGTCGTCCCCGTCCTCGAGACGCCGCATGCGGACGGCCGGAACCTGGTGTGGTGCGTCACCTTCCAGCTCGCCTGGGACGAGATGGCGGAGGACCTCAAGGCTCCCGCGCCCACGCTCCTCGGGGGGCCGCCTTTCGTCGCCCACCTGAACGCGGGGAGGGGGGCGAAGAGGCTCCTGAAGGACGAGTGGCACGTGGCCTGCGCTGGGTCGCTTGCGGGAGGGATCGCGCGGGAGGTCCGCGAGCGGATGGCCGCGCGCTTCCCGGGGGTCGAGGTGCCCGTCGTGATCCCGGAGACGGGCTCCTCTCTCGACTGCGTCGCCTTCGCCTATCTCCGCAGGATCCTCGACTTCGCCATCCCGTTCGAGCGCTATCCGGAGAAGTTCACGTTCGGAGGCCGGGCGGTGATCGCCTTCGGCGCGCGCCCCGGGGGTCTTCGTCGCGCGGCCTCGTCCCAGGTCCGGATCCATTCCTACGCGTCCCCCCTGGACTTCACGGTCGAGGTCGCGACGACTTCCGAGGACGACCGGATGATCCTCGCGCGCCTGCCCCGGAAGGGCACGCTCCGAGAGACCGTCGCGGCCGCTCTGGGCCGGGTCGACGCGGGGGCCCCGAAGGCGATGGAAGCCACGGACGAGTTCCGGGTCCCGTGCCTGAACTTCGACATCCACAAGCGGTTCAGCGAGCTGGAGAGCAAGCGGTTCGGCCCCGGAAGCGGATCGGGCGAGACCCTTCGAAGCGCGATCCAGGTGAACCAGTTCCGGCTCGACGAGACCGGGGTGAAGCTGGTTTCCTCCGCCAAGATCGAGTACGCGAAGCTGAACGGCGATCCGCCCCCGCCCCCGAAGCGGCTGGTCTTCGACGGGCCGTTCCTGTTCCTGCTCCAGAAGAAGGGCGCGCCGCTGCCCTACTTCGCGCTTTGGATCGAGGACCCGGAGATCCTCTGCCCGCGCTGACACCGATGACCGAGGCGCGAGGATCGACGAATGGAGAGGCGGCCGGGTCGCCTCTCCTCAGAACAGGAAGGCCATGCTGATTCCGAGGGCGACCGAGGGCCCGATGGCGTACCGGTTGCCGGAAAGGACCTCGCGATCATACTCGAACTCGATGTGGCGGTACTCCGCCCAAAGCGAGACCGACAGCTCGTCCGAAAGCCAGGCGGAAAGATCCCCTCGCGTCAGGAACCCCCATGCCGGATCGAAGTCCCCGAAGCCGGACTGGTCCACTTCGAGACGACCCCCGAGCACGCCGGCCGAGATCCCGGCCTCCAAGGGCACGGCGAGGTAGTCGTCCACGGGGAGGAAGACGCTCGCTCCCAGGCGCGCGCCTCCGAGCCAGGCCGTGACGTCATCGGCGGCGGCGGTATCGAAGGAGAGGGCCGCGGACCACGGGCCGGATCGCCAGCCCAGTTCGAGGCCCGCCATCGCCAAGTGGCCGCGCTTGATCTCGCGGGATCCCAGGGCCGTCCTCGCCTCGAACTCCGGATGGAGCCATGCGCCCGCGCGGGCGGAGAGCAGGAGCCAGCCGGAATCGAGGTCAGGATCCGCCCCCGGGTCTCCCGGGACTTCCGGAGCCTGGGGTCTTGGATCCTCGTGCCCCGGCAGGGACTTCTCCTGAATCGCAGGTGCGGGCCGTTTCGATCCGTCGTCCTGGATCGACCATCCTGCCGCCGGGGCCACGAGCAGCGCCAACGTGATGGCCATTCAAGGTCTGGGGAGCCGGAAGGACCGCCGGCTTCGCCACCCGGAAACCAGGAGGACCGGGATCAGGATCTCAAGGCCGGAGACGCCGCAGCTCCCGCCCGCGGACAAGGCGACCGGCACGGGGAGAGGAGGAGCGGTGGCCGACACCGTAAAGATCGCGACGAAGTCCCCGCCTCCGGCACCGTTCCCGGAGGGAAAGGCCCCGGAGAACTCGCCGTCCAGGACTGCTCCGGAAGCGGAGCGGATCCCGCCGGAGAGAGTTGCCAAACCGGCAATCTCGGGGCCCGAAAGGACGCGTCCGTAAACCTGGACCTCGTCCAGCAACCCGATCAGCGAGTGGGTCCGCACGGTGGTCGCGCTCCCGAGCTTGTCCACGGACAGGTTGAACGCGCGGGGAGCCGTCGCCTGGAGGGCGCCGTTCACGAAGAGACGCGCGTTCGAGGCGTCGCTGGTGTACGCGAGGTGGATCCAGGTGGTCAATGGGGCGACGTAGCCGAAGGCATGATCGACGATCGTATACTCCGTGATCCCCACCTGGTCGCCCGAGAAAACCTGTTCCAGCCGGAGCGAGGTGCCCGTGGACGAGGCCAGGCAGTCCATCAGGGTGGCCGCCGTGCCGGCGACATCCCCGCTCCGGTGGACCCGGAGGGTCGCCGTCCAATTCGGCGTGAGGACGCCGGCATCGATATCGACCCGCGTGGTTCCACCCGAGAACCGGAGGGCGTTGCCGAACAGCCCCGAATCCCAAGCCGCGCCGTTCCGGGTCCCGTTCCTGCCGTTTCCGGAGGCGTCGCCGACGGCCGTCCCGGTTCCCTCGCTCATGGGCCAATGGGCGAAGAGGCCCGAGAGCGCCGAAGGGACGCTCGGGCTCCCCGACAGAGTGACTCGATAAGCGCCGTCGGCCAAGGTCTGGCTCGAAAGGTCCAGGGTTATCGTTCCCCCGAATGCCTGGATTGAGGCGGGTGTCACGGCCACGTCGTCCCCGGTTCCGAACAGGGAATCGGGTCCCGCGCCACGAAGGACGACCGTGGCGGCCGAGACGGTCGCGGGATCGACGGCCTGGTCCAGCGCGATCGTAAGGGAAGCGGGGGAAGGTGAGGTGCTTCCCGGGGGAGGGCTCATCCCCGTCACCGCGGGTGCTCCCTGGGCGGACAATCCGGCGAGGGCGATGAGCAGGAGGGGCATGGCACGCACCCGATGCCGGTTCTCGAATCTCTACACCTACGGAATGCCGTTATCTTGCCGGGGCCCATCGATTGGAACAAGAATCAAGGACGTCGGAGCGGGAGTCCGCGAGTTTGGGCTTCCCGAGCGTCTAGCCGGCCTTCGACAAGACCCAGCTCCGGACCACGGCGCGGAGGGTGGTGAGGGGGACGGCGCCGTTGCGGAGCACGACGTCGTGGAACTCGCGGACGTCGAAGCGGGCGCCGAGCGCCTTCCGGGCCTCCTCGCGGAGGGCGAGGATCTCGCGCTTCCCGATCATGTAGGCCAGGGCCTGGCCGGGCCAGATGATGTAGCGGTCGACCTCGTTGAGGACCTCGGTCTCGGAAAGGGCGACGTTCTCGGTCATGAAGTCGATGGCCTGCTGCCGTGACCAGCCGAGCGCGTGGATCCCGGTGTCTACCACGAGGCGGCAGGCGCGCCAGGCCTGGTAGGTGAGCATGCCGAAGCGGTCGAGATCGGTCGCGTAGAGCCCCATCTCGTCGCCCAGCCGCTCGCTGTAGAGACCCCACCCTTCGACGAAGGCGGTGAAGCCCGCCTGGCGGCGGAAGCGGGGGAGGCCCTCGATCTCCATGGCGAGGGCGATCTGGAGGTGGTGGCCGGGCACGGCCTCGTGGACGGTGAGGGCCGCCATGTTGAAGCGCGGCCGCGACTCGGGCCGGTAGGTGTTCGCGTAGTAGATCCCCTTCCGGGCCAGCTTCTCGTCGGGCGCGTAGTAGAACGCGGCCACCGAGTCCTTCTCGCGGTAGTCCTCGATCGCCTTCACCTCGCAGTCGGTCCGGGGGAGGCGGGAGAACCACTTCGGGAGCGCGGCCTTGCAGCGGTCGAGCTCGCGGCGGGCGGTCTCGAGCAGCTCCTCGCGCGTGGCGAAGAAGTTCTTGGGGTCCGCCTTCAGGCGCTCCATGAAACCCTTGAGGTCGCCCTTCGCGATCGCGGCCATCTCCTTCTGGATTCCGCGGAGCTCGTCCAAGCCGATCCGGTGGATCTCCTCGGCCGAAAGATCGGTCGTCGTGTGGAGCCGGATCCGGAACCGATAGGCCTCCTTGCCTCCCGGGAGGGCCCCGAGGCCCACGTCGCGCGTCCGGGCCTTGGGGAGGTAGTCCTTCTCGAGGTAGTCGAGCATCTTCCGGTAGGCGGGGTAGACGGCGTCGCGGACGGCGGGGACGAGGGAGGGCCGGGCGGCGAAGGGGGACTTCTCGACGGGAGTCTCGAGCAGGCCCCGGAGCTGGCCCATCACGCGGACGACGGCCTCCTTCATGGCGGTCCGCCCCTCGCGGACGCCGGCCCGGAGGTTGTCCAGGTACTGGTCGATGTAGGCGGGGAAGGCGCGGAAGCGCGCCTGGAGGCCCGCCTCGTCCGAGAGCGGGTGAAAGTTCATGAGCTGGGGGAAGTCGGCCTGGGGGCCGCCCATCTGGTCGACTTCCCACTGCCAGAACTTGTGGCGCTCCTCCTCGAGGGACTGCTCCAGCTGGAGGCGGAGGATGTCGGCCGTCATCCGGTCGGCCTCGGGGAGCGCGGCGGCGTCGATCTTCGAGAGCCGCACGAGGAAGACCTCCCCGTCCTTCCGTCGCGCGGCGCGGCCGGCCTCGGAGAGGTCGGAGAGGCGGTCGTTGTAGCGGAAGTCGCCGAGGTAGGTGGCGTAGGTCGGGGCGTGGCGGAGGACGTTCTCCCAATAGTCGTCCCCGAGGCGGGCGAGCTCCTGCGATGCGGTCATCGGTTCCTTTCCGGGCGCGGCGCAGCCGGCCCCGAGGGCGAGGAGCAGGGCGGCGGGCCTCATTCCCCGGGCGGCCGGATGTTCCGGCCTTCCAGGAGATACTGCCAGAGGGCCTCCATCTGCCGGGAGGCGTCGCCGTCCAGGACCTCGGTGAGCTGGGTCCGTCCCTGCTGGAAGAACTGGGGCATCTTGGTGCCGGGCTCGACGCGGAGGGGCTCGCGGACCCAGCGGAGGAAGTAGTCCTTGCGGAGGCGCTCGCGCGAGAGCCTGAAGTTGGGGCCGGGGCCCTCGAACACCTTGGTCGCGGCGCGCGCGCCGATCCCGTGGCAGGAGAGGCAGTCGAAGCCGCCGTTGGGCCCGGAGAGGAGGCGGCCGGCCTCGGAGAGTTCGGGATCGGGGGCGGGCTCGGGGGGGCTCTTCGGGGGGCAGCCGTGCTCGAGGGCGAGGCCGAGGGCCAGGCCCTCCGCCCGGGCGGGGAAGGCGGGCATGCGGGCGCCGCCCAGGTAGGGGCGGGGCCGCTCGGCGACCTTTCCGGCCAGGAAGTCGGCCGTCCACTCGGGCTTCAACTTCTCCCCCGTCCACGTGAGGGGGGGCGTGGTGGGGATCGCGGCCTCGAAGACGGCCTCGTCCTCGGCGACGGGCTTCGGGGGCGGGAGGAGGTGCTTGGCCTCGTCGGCGAGCTCCGACCACGCGTCGTGGCGGTCGTCGCGCTTGTGGCAGGCGACGCAGCGGAGCGCGCGGATCTGCCGCTCGGCGAACTCGGGGGCCGCGTCGCGCGAGAGCCCCGCGAGATCGGTCGCCGCGAAAGCGAGGACGGCCGCCTTCTGCGGCTCGGAGAGGCCGTGGTCGAGGGGGCAGTCCTTCTTCCAGGGAAGGGAGCGGAAGGGCGCGGCCGGGACGGGCCTGAGGTCCGGCGCGATCGCGTGGCAGTTCGCGCAGCCGAGCTGCGCGGCGCGCTCGCGGCCGCGCGCGGGGTCGCCCGCGGCGGAGGGCGGCGGGACCTCGGCGCCCTTCCGGGAGAGGAGGAAGGCGGCGAGCTTCGCCGCCTCGTCCTCCGAGAGGGCGAAGTTCGGCATCTCGATCCAGGCGTAGTGCTTCTCCGGCGCGCGCAGGAAGGCGGCGAGGGCCGCCGGCTGCCACTTGGCCGCGAGGTTCCGGAAGGGGATCCGGTCGGGCGCGGGGTCCTTCTCGGGGAGCGTGTGACAGCCGACGCAGCGGAGCTGGGCGAAGAGGTGGCCGCCCTGGACCGCGGCCTCGGGCGGGGCGGCGGGCGCCGCCGCGGGGGCGCCGAGCGTGGCGAGGTAGGCGGCCAAGTTCGCCGCGTCCCCGGCGCTCAGGCCGGGGAGCTTCGGCATCGTGGCCTCCGGGCGGATCGAGCGCGGATCCTCGATCCACTTCGCCATCCACTCCGGCTTGAGGCGGGCGCCGGCCTCGGCGAGGGAGGGGGCGTCCATCTCGAGCTCGGGCATGCCCCTGGCCGGGTCGGCGTGGCACTTGAGGCAGCGGCGCTGGGCGACGAGTTCGCGTCCCTCGCGGCGGCGCCGCTCGGCCCGCAGTCCCGGGGCGTTCGCGTCGTGGACGAGCGAGGAGGGCGGGACGGGCTCGAGGGCCCAGTCCTCGGACTTCCAAAAGAGCCGGACGCGGGCGTCTCCCGAGGGGGGAGGCTCGTAGCGGGCGACGAAGCGGTTCCGGCCCTTCCGGAGCATGAATGGGGCGCCCTCGGCCTTCGAGAAGTCGGCGCCCTTCGCCTCGAACGCGGGCTTGTCGCCGATCGAGAGGGAGAAGGCCCCGGCCCCTTCGGCGCTGAAGACGACCTCGGTTCCCAGGTCGGCCAGGACGAAGCCCTCCCAGGTCGCCTTGAACGGCCCGGGCGGGACGAAGGCGGAGGGCGCGGTGCCGGCCGGGACGGTGAGGGCGCAGAGCCGGACGTCGCGCGCGTCGCGGGCCCCGCCGCCCTCGAGCGTGAGGGAGAGGCCGGAGACGAAGGCTTCCTTCGCCTCGGCGAGGGGGGGCTCGGCGGGCCGGGGATCCTGGACCGCGGCCAGGGCGAGCAGGACTGCGGTGACGACGCCGATGCCTTTCATGAGCGGAGTGGGCCCAGGATACTCGGCGGTCCGGCCGAGGTCAACCTCCCCTCCTCCCGGGAAACAAAGCGGCCCCGGGCCTTCCGGCCCGGGGCCGCGGGTCGCCTGTGAGGGGCTCGGCTCTAGAAGAGCGTCGCCACCGGCTTGGCGTTGGTCGCGTACTTGATCTTCCGGCCTTCCGTGTCGTACTTCTTCTCGTAGTCGATGCCGCAGGCCTTGTAGATCGTGGCGAAGAGGTCCCGGATGTTGACCGGCTTGTTGCAGCCGGCGCCGTTGGGGCCCGTGTCGCCGTGGATGCGGCCGCCCTGGATGGCGCCGCCCGCCAGGACGACGCTGAACCCGTTGGCCCAGTGGTCGCGGCCCTGGCCGCCGTTGATGTCCGGGGTGCGGCCGAACTCGCCCATCCACATGACCAGCGTGTCCTTGAGCATGTTCTTCTCGGCGAGGTCCTTGATCAGGGTGCCGAGGGCCTTGTCGACTTCCGGCACGCGGTTCTTGCAGCCGCCGGCGACGTCGTTGTGCATGTCCCAGCCGCCGTAGCCGATCTCCACGAAGGAGCAGCCGGCCTGGACGAGACGGCGCGCCAGGAGGGCGTTCGTGCCCAGGCGCCCGCCGTACTCCTTGCGGAGATCGCCCGGCTCCTCGTTGTAGTTGAAGGCCTTGAGGAGGGGCGTGTTCATCACGTCCTCGGACTTGACGTACGCCGCCTCGACCTTCTTGATCTCGGTCTGGAGCCGCTTGCTGTCCCACTCCTTGCACTGCTCGAGGAGGAGGGCGGCGCGGTCCTTGTCCCGGTCCACGGGCACGTTCCGGCGGATGTTCGGGATGGGGTTGTCCGCGTTGTTGAGGCGGAACGGGAGGTAATCCTCGCCGAAGACCGCGCTCTGCGGGATGAGGGGCGGGTCGATCGCGATGAAGTGGGGCAGGGGGAACTTCGCGTCGCCCTTCTCGTAGCTGATGACCGTGCCCGTCGAGGGGATGTCGAGGCCCTGGATCGGCGTCATGCCGATGTGCATCAGGGAGGTGCCGCGCTCGTGGGCGCCTTCATAGGTCGCCATGGAGCGGATCACGGCCATGTTCTTGGCCTGGGAAGCGCAGATCGGCATCAGGCCGCCGAACTTCACGCCCGGGATGGTCGTGTCCACCGCGCCGAGCGTCCCGCCGTTCTTGGTGCCGGGCTTCGGGTCGAACGTCTCGTACTGCGTGGGTCCGCCGCCCATCCAGAACATGATGACGGACTTGGCGCCCCTGCCGCCGGCCTGACGGGCCGCGGTCTGCTGGGCCAGGACCGAGTGGGGCAGCGAGGCCGCCGCCAGCCCGGCTCCGGCTCCCAGGCTGAACCGCAGGAAATGCCGGCGGCTGAACCCGGGCACGCACGTGTCGCACTTCGGCATCATAACCGTGTCCCCTCCAACTATTCTCATCTCTAAACTCTATACAAGTCCCGCTCTAGTGGCGCGTGATGAATTCCGTGGAGTTCAGGAGCGTCCAGTACGCGTCCTCGTACCCGCTGCCCTGGTGCGAGGCGATGAACTTCTTGTAGCGGGCGAGCTCCCCGTCGCTCGGGAGCCGCGAGAGGGCGGCGAGGAACATGTCCTTGATCTTGTCCTCGTCCGACCCGCCCCCGCCCTTGATCTTCGAGAGCACGCCGCCTCCGGAGATCCAGCCCGCCACCTCGGTGTTGTTCCGGAGGAGCAGCGCCTGCCGCGCGTTGCCGGGCAGCGGCGTCACCTCGCACCAGATCGACCCCGCCGGGAAGAGCGAGCCCACCATCTGGCGGGCCTGGCTGATGTTCCGCTCGGGCTTGCCCTTGGTCGCGACCTGGATCGAGTTGATCAGCTGCTCGGCCGAGAGCTGCTTCACGTTCGCCCGGTCGAAGGTCACCTTCGTGACCGCATGGTCGCTCTCGCAGTCGCGCTGGTAGGTGTCCGAGTTCGCGATGGCCTTCACGATGTACTTGATCGAGTGGCCGTGGCTCGCGAACTCGCGGGTCAGGGTGTCCATGAGCGCGGGGGAGAGGGCCTTGTTCCGGAGGTTGAAGTCGTCCACCGGATGCACCACGCCCCGCCCGAACATCCAGCCCCAGACGCGGTTCACCAGGGCCCGCGGGAGCTGCGTGTTGGCCTTGGAGGTGATCAGGTTGGCCAGGACCTTGGCGCGGTCGTCGTTCTTGCCGGCCGCCCCGCCGAAGAGGAAGACCGGGTCCGCCCGGCCGCCCTGGGCGAGCTTCACTTTGGCGTCCTTGTCGTTGGCGTCGGGGCTCTTCTCGATCTCCATCTCGCCTTCGTCGGCGTACTTCACCTCGACGTTGCCCACCGAGTCCTTCTCGCCGCCGTTCCCGTAGCCCCGCGCGCGCTGGCGGACGTTGAACGCCGCCAGGCCGTAGTAGTTCTGCACCGTCCACCGGTCGAACGGGTGGTCGTGGCAGCGGGCGCAGATCAGGCGGATCCCGAGCAGGTGCCGGGCCACGCCGTTGGCGAACTCGATCGCCTGGCCCTCTTCCTTATAGAAGGAGAGCTTGTAGGCCAGCGCCGGATCGCCCGTGTCGGAGCCGCGGGCGTCGATCATCGCGGCCACCATCTCGGTGTAGGGCTTGTCCTTGGCCAGCTGAAGCTTCACCCACTCGTTGAAGTCCTTCACGATGCGCGCCGAGGCGGCGCCGCTGAGCCGGGGCATCACGTCCATCGTGACCTGGTGGTAGTCGCCGAAGAAGACCTCGGCGAACTGGCGGGCCCAGAGGTCCGCCCAGTCGTCCGAGTTGACCAGATCCTCGATCTTCTGCACGCGCTTGTTGGGGTTCTGGTCCGCGATGAACGCCTTCACCTGCTCGAGGTTCGGCGGATACCCCACCAGGTCCAGCATGACCCGGCGGAGGAACTCGCCGTCGCCCGCGATCCCGGCCAGCCCGGACTTGTAGCCCGAGATGCTCTTGGCCGCCGAATCGATGGCGCTCGTGCTGCCCGGCTTCTTGGCTCCCGTCCCCGACGCCGGACCCGCCTGGGTCGAACCCTGCTGGCTGTCGGCCCCCGAGACGAGGAGGAGCAGCGCCAGAAGGGCTCCCGCCCCGACTTTCACGTGCCTCATCGCGCTTCTCTCCCTAAAGGACCCGTTGCCTTCCGAATTCCTCATATGCTACAAGCGGCAATTACAAAAAGTGTCACCCGCCGTAAAAAATCCTTGGCGGTTCTCCCCATTCTAAATGCCCCGTTTCGCTCCCGCCCCCGCGGTCCCTCCACTCCCTATCGTCCGTTCCGGGCGCATCCTTCCATGGCTCCGCCCAGGCGCGGGGCCGGTCCTGGCCGGGGGCGGCCGATCCCTCGCGAGTTCCGCTTGACTCCCTCCCGCGGCCGGACTATTTTGACCGGGGGCGGGCCGACCTTCCAACCCAGGAGGTCCGCATGGCCCGCTTCTCCCGCCGTTCCCGCAGTCGCTCGGCCGCCCGGCCCGCGCAGGGTTCGGGGGCCCGCGCCGCCAAGCGGCCCCCTCCGGAAGCGATCGAGGGCAATCTCGGCATCCCGCAATGGACCGAGCTCATCCAGGAGTTCCCCGACTACACCCAGGCCTATCTCGAGCGCGGCATCCTCCTCCACCGCACCGGTCGCTACGAGAACGCCCTCTACGACTTCAACATGGCGCTCAAGCTCGACCCCGCGCTCCACAAGGCGCACTTCTGGAGGGGGGTCGTCTTCCTCGCCTTCCGCCGTTTCAAGGAGGCCATCGCCGACTTCAGGCGCTGCATTCCCCACGAGGCCGCCAACGCGGAGGCCTGCTTCTACTGCGCCTTCGCCCTGTCGGAGATGGGCGACCCCGAATCCGCGCTCGAGTACCTGGACAAGGCCCTCCAGCGGAAGGCGGACCACCCCAAGGCCCTGACCCTCCGCGGCGAGCTCCGCGTCCGAGCCAAGGACTTCGAAAACGCCTTGGCCGATCTCGACCAGGCGATCGGGATCGACTCCTCGAACGCCTCCGCCCTGGCGCTCCGCGGCCGGGTGCACCTCGCCCGCGGCAACTTCGGCCGCGCCGTGGACGATCTGTCCGCCTCGCTCCGGAACGACCCCAACCAGTCCGGCCCCTACCACGACCGGGGCCTCATCGCCCTCCGCAAGAAGGACGCCGACGCCGCCATCGCCGACCTCGAGCGGGCCCTTTCGATCGACAGCGCACAGCCCGTCGACCCGCGCTTCGCCGAGGCGTACCTGGTCCGCGCCCGCCGCCAGGCCCAGGCCGGCCAGCTCGACGGGGCGATCCGGGACTACGGCACCGTGCGGAACCTGAACCTTCAGGCCTTCCCCGCCGGCGAGCTGGCCGAGTGCCACCGCCGCCGCGGCAAGGCGCTCATGGACCAGGGACAAGCCGACGCCGCCGTGGCCGACTTCGAGGCCGCCCAGGGACTGGCCCCCTCGAGCGCGATGGACCCCGCCCAGGTGGAGTCCGTCCACCGCCGCGCCGTGGCCCGGGCCGGCGAGGGGCAGCACGAGGCCGCGCTCGAGGACCTCGCCCGCGTCCTCTCCGTCCAGCCCGACCTCCCGATCGACGCCGTCTTCGGCCCTTCCTTCGCCGCCCGCGGGCGATCGCGCCTGGAGGGCGGACAGTTCGCCGAGGCGGTCGAGGACCTGACGCGCGCCATCTCGATGATGCCCCAGGAGGCCACCCACCGCGAGGCCCGCGCCGCCGCGTACTTCCAGCTCGGGGAGGCCGAGCGGGCGGCGGGCGACGTGGAGATCGCCCTCAAGCTCAAGCCCGACCTCGAGGTGGACCCGATGCTCCTCATGACCTTCGGCGACCGGGCCCGCGCCCGGGCGGCCCGCGGGGACGTGCTCGGAGCCGTGGCCGACTTCGAGGTCGCCCTCCGCGTCAACCCCGAGATCCGGCAGGACCCCGAGTACGCGAACGCCCTGCTGGGCCGCTGCGGGGCCTACCTCGACCAGAAGAAGTTCGAGCTCGCGCTCGCCGACCTCGAGAAGGCGCTCGCCGTCCAGCCCGACCTGGTCGTCCAGCCCCACCTCGCCGAGGCCTACTGCGCGCGCGCCCAGGCCCGCGCCGGAAAGAAGAAGCTCGAGCTCGCCCTGGCGGACCTGGCCCGGGCCCTCGAGATCGACCCGAACTGCGCGGAGGCCCACCAGATCCGGGGCGCGATCCACCGCGACCGGATGGACTACGCGGACGCCCTGGCGGACTTCCAGAAGGCCGTGCAGCTCGAGCCCGCGCGCCGCTCCCAGCTCGCGCCGGAGATCGCCAAGGTCAAGTCGATGATCGGCTAGGGGCGCGCAGAGGGCGCAGAGAGAGCGGAGGGCGCAGGGAGGGGGGCGGAGGGCGCGGAGAGGCGAACTCCCCGCGCCCCCCTTCCGATTACTCCACCGGGAGCAGGCCGGGCGCGGGCTTGGCGAACCCGTCCCGCTCCAGCACCTCCCGGAGCACGTCGCGGAGGAGGTCCAGCTCCGCCCGGTCCGCCAGGCGGATCCCCCGGCGGGTGAACCCCTCGAACGTGTTGCTGGAGACGTACTCGCGGATGTCCAGGACGGGCCCCTCGCCCGGGCGGCGGGGGTTCCGGAGCAGGCGGATGCGGTACTTCCCGAGGGGCGGGAACTCCCGCACGAGCTCCTCTCGCGACGGCTTCTGGGCGATCTTCTCCACGTCACACCTCCGAACGGAAACGAAAATCCCCGGCGCGGTCGCCGCGGTCGTTCGACGGGTGCCCCCGTGGGGGACGCCAGCTCAGAAGCGACCTCAGCCAAGCCCCGCCGCACGACGGAGTCAAGCCGCGCCGGTGTCGACGCGGCGGGTGTGGAGCTTGAACCCGCCTTCGCCGGCCGGCGCGAAGCGTCCGGCGCGGCGAAGGTGCCCCGCCGGAGCGCCGCTTCAAACGGGCGCGAAGGCGGGCGGCCGGCCGGCCGGCATCGGCGTGGCAAGCCTCGGGGCCGCGTTCCGCGACCCGCCGCACGCTGGAGGGAAGAGCAAGGCCCGTGCCAGGAGGGCGCGCGCGCAAGCGGCTGGGCGGGAGGTCCTTGGGTATGTGACCCCAGATGTCGTATACGGCCGCGTTACGGAACGGAACGCGGGAGGCGAGGCGGGGCTACTTTCCGGGCTCGGCGTCGATCCTTTCCTGGAGCTCGGCGATCTTCTTCCTTAGCCCCTCGGAGGTCTCCGCCCAGGCGGGGTCCTGCTCCCAGACGGCCAGGGCTTTCCGGTAGTAGAGGACGGCCTCCGCAAGCCGGCCGGAGGATTCGAGGATGCGGCCCATCTGCCGGCAGGTCGGGGCGTGACCGGCCTTCACCTTGTCGGAGAACCGCTCGCCGAGCGCGGCCCGGCTCGTGTAGAGCTCGAAGCGGTCGCCGAGCCAGGCCATCAGCGAGTCCGTGACCAGGAGGTTGCCCGTCTCCTCCCCCTCCGCCCACGGCACGGTGCCCACCGGCTTCCAGCCCCGCGTCTCGAAAAGATGGAGCGCCGTACGTCCCGGAAGATAGAGGAGGCCCCCGGCCAGGGCCCCCCGGCCGTGCCGGGCGGGCTCGATCTCGAGGAGGCAGAGGACCTTGCCGTCGGACGGACGCACGGCGTAGCACTTGGGTCCGGCGAGCACGATCCAGTCGCCCGACTTCCCGAGCAGGTGGTCCACGCCGCTCCACGAGACCTCGCCCAGGTCCGGAAGCGCCGCCTCCCGGCCCGTCCAGCGGTCGTACGCGAGGAGCCCGTTCGTGTCCTGAGGGAGCATCAGGACCACGCTCCCCAGGATGACCGGGGGGTTCACGGCCCGGCGGGCGAATCCGGTCGACTGCCCGTACTTCGCCAGCCACTCGATCCGTCCCGTCCGGGCGTCGAGCGAGGCCGCCACCCCGAAGTTGGTGAGGACCGCGAGCGTCCCTTCCTCCTCGGCGATCGCGGCCACGGACATCATCTCCCGCTTCGCGGGCGCCTTGGCGATCGGAGTGCACCAGAGGGGCAGCCCGGTTGCCGCGTCCAGGCAGGCGGCCCAGCAGTAGCGCCCCACCATGGGGCTGGTCATGATCGCCGCGTAGAGCCGGTCGCCCCGCACGAGCGGGGGCCCGGCGAAGCAGTAGTTGAAGAGCCCGCCCAGGGCCCGGTCGAACGCGGCCGCCCGCTCCCCGCCGCGCTCGACCTCGAGCCGCTCCGTGTCCCAGAGCGGCTCGCCCGTCGCGGCCCTGAAGGCCCGGAGGGCCCCCGGCCCCTCGAAGCGCGTGCCGTAGCGCCGCCGCTCCGGGAGCGGCTGCTTGTCCACCTGAGAGTCCTTGGTGAACATCGTCGCGTAGACCACGTCCCCGGAGACGACCGCCCCTGCCAGCGGGACGGGGTACGCCGATGAGACGGCGTGGGTGGGCATCGAGTAGCGGGTGGTGCCGTCCTTCGGGAAGCGCCACTCCACGGCCTCCTCGAGCGGCCCCCCCTCGGCCCGCACGGGATCGACGGCGACCAGCTTCATCCCGTTCGTGAAGAAGAGGAGCTCCCGGCCTTCGACCCGGCCCCAGGCGGGGATCGATCCGGCCTGGCCGCGCCCGTACACGCCCCCCTCGGTCCGGAATTCGAAGCGGCCGAGCGTGACCTCGTTCGAGGGCACGGCCGACGGCTTGAAGAGGGGGGGCGCGGCGGGAAGCGGAGCGGCCCGGAGCGAGTCGAGGTACTCCAGGAGGTCGACCGCCCGCCCGCCGAGCTCGAGATCGCCCTGCCAGGCCGCGCTCCGGGCCTGGGCGCGGAGCGCGGCGAGGGCGGGCGCGTCCCCGAGGAGGGCGTGGGCGTGGCCGAGCCGCGCGGCGATCTCCGGGGAGAAGCGGACCTCGAGGGCGAGCGACCAGCCCCGGACCGCGTCCCTCATCCGGCCCGCGTCGAAGTCCCGGTTGGCGAGGGCCACCCGCGCCTGGAGGGCGGCGCCGGTGAACGCGTAGCGTTCGATCGCCGCCTCGCGCGCGCCCCGGTCCTCCGCGGCCTCGAAGGCCTGGCGGGCCACGATCTCGAAGGGTTCCCGGACGTTCGGCGGCGCCTCGTCCAGGCGGCGGGCCAGGACCTCCGGGACGCGGAGCCACCGGGCGGCGTCGGGATCGGGCTGGAGGAGCTTCTCCCGGTAGTCCCGCTGGGCGACCGTGAAGAGCTCCAGCCGCTTGCGCCAGTCCCCCTCCTCCTCCGCCGCGGCCCACTTGCGGGGGATCTCCCCCTCGAGCTGCTGGAGGACGAGGGTCCGCTCGTCCCCCTCCTCCTGGGGCCCGGCACCGACGGCCGGCAGGAGGAGGACCGCCAGGGCGCGCATGCCCATTTCACTAATATAACCGCGGGGAGTCGTCCGTTGACGCACGTCTGAGAAAACGGGTAGGGTGAAACCGTGAGACGCCGGATCCTGGGCCTGGTCCTCGCCCTGGCCGCGTGCGCCGAGCCCTCGGCGCTCGAGAAGATGTCGCGCCTCGAGCGCCGGATCCGCCTGGCCGCGAACCGCGCCTGCCCGGGCGTGGACGTCTCGCTCTGGCTCGCCCAGGCGGAGGGCCGGGAGCTCCTGGCGCTCGACGCCGACCGCCCCATCCCGGGCGCGAGCACCCTCAAGGTCCTGATCCTCGTCGAGGGCTTCGCCCGGGAGCTCGAGGGCGGCTTCCGGTGGAGCGACTCCGCCACGCTGACGGAAGAGGACCTCGTGGGCGGGAGCGGGTCGTTCCAGCGCGAGAAGGTCGGGTCCACCTGGACCTACCACCAGTACGCCCGGCGGATGATCGCGGAAAGCGACAACGTGGCCTCGAACATCCTCCTCCGCCGGCTCGGGATGGAAGCCGTGAACGCGCGGGGAGCGAAGCTCGGGATGAGGGTCACGCGCTTCGAGCGCGCCTTCATGGACTTCGAGGCGCGCGACCGCGGCCGGAAGGAGAACTGGACGACCGCCCGCGAGATGGGCGAGCTCCTGCGGTCGATCTACCGGCGCGAGATCCTCACGCCCGAGGCCTGCGACGACATGATCGCGATCCTCGAACGCACCTCGCGCGGCCGGATCGCGGCCGGGGTCCCGAAGTCGATCCCCGTGGGACACAAGAGCGGCTCGCTCGCGGGGCTCCGCCACGACGTGGGCTGGGTCCGGATCCCGGGCCAGCCTTACGTCCTCTCGGTCTTCCTCGACAAGGTCCGCGAGATGCCCGCCGGCCGGGACGAGGACCTGGGCATCGAGGCCATCGAGGCGATCGCCCGCGTGGTCTTCGAGGCGATGGGGCCGACCGATGAGTGAGGACGCCCGCTCGGCCGCGTTCGCATGGGGGCTCGGGGCCGCGGTCCTCGTCCTCGTGCTCCTGGCCGCCGGGCTCTTCGTCCCCGTCGTCCGCTGCGCCGACGCGCCTCACATCTTCACGATCACCACGAACCTCACGGTGCCGGGCGGGCCGATCACGGACCCGTTTCCCGTGACGGGCTGCTTCCGGTGCGCGAACCGGGGGCGGGCGAGCCTCTACGACTTCTGGCGGACGAGGGGGTGGCGGTCCACGCTCGTCTACTGACGGACTTGCTCCTCAAGAAGCGCCCCGGGCGAACGCCACCGCAGAGTCGCGGAGACGCCGAGAAGGCAGGCCGGGAAAGGTCCCAAGCGCGGCGGCGGAGCCGCCGCGCTTGGGACCGCCTCTGCGCCTCGGCGGTGGAGCTCCGGTTTCATGGCCGGTGGCGGGGCCCGAAGGCCCGATGGGAGACTCAATAGCTCCGCCCCTGGTCGGTGAAGAAGCGCTCCACGCGGTCGAGGTCCATCGCGGACTTCTCGGAGATCCGGCCGAAGACGATCCCCACGAACCAGGTCTTCGGGAGCGTCATCGTGTCCCGCTCGCACCAGCGGACGCGGCCCTCGACCTCGACGGAGGCGGGCGGTTGCTGGAAGCCCAGCCGGACGTTGACCCGGCTCCCCGGCTCCAGCGGCCGGCGGCTCGAGATCTGGATCCCGCCCTGGCTCAGGTCCTTGACGCCCCGGGCGAGGTTCGAGGAGACGCCCAGCCAGGTCATGAACCCGACCGGGAGGCAGTCCACGCGGACGTCCTTGGGCGCGAAGCGGCGGTGCCGGCGGCGCGGGTCCTTCTTCCGGACCCCCGTCTGCTCCCGTTCCATCTCCTGGAAGGCCTTCCCCTTGGCCTCCTGCACCTTGCGGAAGCGGAGCCCCGCCACGTGGGCCACGTGCTCGGGCCCGGCCTCCGAGCCGAGCGAGGTGGACCAGCGGACCTCCGCGTGGACGCGGAGCTTGGCCGACTCGCCGGGGATCGAGACCTCGAGGCGGACGGGCAGCCCTTCCCGGAGACGCGCGGTGGTCACGATGCAGGCGCCCTTCGGGCAGAGGTCGAGGACGCGGATCGCCAGGTTATGGAGGTCGGCCGTGGAGGCGAGCTCCTCGCTCCGGCAGTCCGCCACCGCGCCGCTGGCGGCCCGCACCCGGGGATACTTCCGCCGCTCCTTCTTCTTCATCGGTTCCATCACTCTACCATCCGGGGGCGGCGCGCGCGCTACCCCAGGAAGTACCGGTCGATCGCGCGCAGCTCGAACGCGTCGGCCGGGGAGAGGGCACGGAAGGCGAGGCCGGCCTCCCAGCGGGGGGCCAGGGAAAGGGTGTCGCGCCGGCACCAGAGGACCTCCGCCCGCGTCCGGAGGCTCAAGGCGGGACGGACGAGCTGAATCTCGAGGTCGACCCTGGACCGCGGCTCGAGTCGCGTCGACGAGACCAGGTGGGCCCCGCCCAGGCTCAGGTCCATGAGCCGCAGGGCCGCGTTCGGGCGGAACCCCATGGCGCTCCAGAAGCCGCAGGGGACGGCGACGACCTCCGCCCGCCCCGGCCAGAAGCGGGGGTGGCGACGCTGGGGGTCGCCGGAGCGCCGTTCGACGTAGGACCGGAGCGCGGGAACGAGATCCTGGCGAGACTCGGACATGATCCCCCCTCTCTCTCTATCCTTTATATCCTTCGTCCGCCGGAAGGCAATCGCTTGACCCGATTCCGGCCGGCGCGTAGGGTGGCCGCCGTGAACCCCGAGCCCATCTTCGAGACGCTCCTCGCGTACCGGAAGGCGGGGGTCCTCCGCGCGGCGATCGAGCTGGGCTGCTTCGGGGCGCTGGCGCGGGGTAAGTCGACGCCCCGCCGGATCGCCGCGGCCTGCGGGGGGACGGAGCGATCGGTCCGCCTCCTCCTCGACGCCCTGGCGTCGGGCGTCCCGGCCGTTCTCCGGAAGCGCGCCGGACGCTACGCCCTGACCCCCCTCTCGCGGCGCTTCCTCGTCCCGGGGAAGCCGGGCTACGTGGGCCCCCTCCTCCCGCTCTACGGCCATCGGCGGATGTGGGACGCCTTCTACGACCTTCCCGCGGCCGTCCGCGCCGGGACGAGCGTGGCTCCCTCGGATGCCCACACCCCGGGCCAGCCCTTCTGGGAGGACTTCGCGCGCGCGACCGCGAAGGACGCCGCGGCCCGGGCCCGGGCCATGCTGCGCGCTCTCGGGAAGCTCCCGGAGGGCGCCGAGGTCCTGGATCTCGCCTGCGGCTCGGGGGCCTACGGCGCCACGTTCGCCCGTTCGATTCCCGGCGCCCGGGCGACCCTCCTCGACCAGAAGCACGTCCTCCGGGTCGCGCGGAAGCTCGCCCGGGGCCGCGTCCGCTTCCTCGAGGGGGATCTCTGGAAGACCTCCTTCGGCGGCCCCTACGACGTCGTGATCGCGAGCCACGTGTTCCACCACTTCGACCCGCGCGAGTGCGCGCGGCTCGCGCGGAAGATCGCGGCGGCCCTCAAGCCGGGAGGGAGCCTCGTCGTCCAGGAGTTCGTGCCCGACGAGGCGCGGGCGCGGAAGGCCCAGCCGCTCATGTTCGGAGTGACGATGCTCGTCTGGACCCGGGCGGGCGACGCCTACCGGGCGAGCGACTACCGGAGCTGGTTCGCCGCCGCCGGGCTCCGCCGCTTCCGCCACCTTCCGCTCGAGATGCCCGGCGACCTCCTCCTCGCCTCCAAGTGAACCGAAATCAAACTGGATGATTTCGGTTCACTTGGAGAGCTTCAGCTCGAGGACGTGGCGGGGGGGATGGACCACGGCATGCCGGAGCACGAGGTCGGAGACCCCGTCGCCGTTGAGGTCCCAGACGAAAGGCTCGGTCGTGCTCGTCTCCGCCGGGGGGGCCATCGCGATCGCGCCCGAGGGCCGTTCTGAAAACCCGCGGCCCTTCTCCCCCGGGTAGATCCGGAGCGTCTTGTCGCCCGTGGCCACCAGCATGTCCCGGAGGCCGTCCCGGTCGAAGTCCCCCCTCAGGTTCGGCCGGAAGACGAGGTCGAGCGACGCGGAATCCCGGGTGACGCTGAACGAGTAGGGGATCGAGAAGCGCAGCTCGCGCGCGGGATCCTTCGTGAATCGCCCGGACGCTTCCATGGGGTAGACGTGGAGCTCCAGGTCGAGCCTCCCGGAGAGGAACACCTGGATCCCCTCGGTGATCCCGATCTTCCGGATCACCCCCATGATCAGGTCGAGCTTCCCGTCGCCGTCCAGGTCCTCGAAGTAGACGCCCGACGACCATCCGTCCGACACGCTCATCAGCTGGTCCGGCTGGGAGAAGTCCTTCCGGCCCGCGTGGCCGTAGTAGACCTGCACGCGGCCCCTCGAGGGGTAGACGAGCGCCAGGTCGAGCTGCCCGTCGGCGTTGAAGTCCTCCATCCGGGGCGGGACGTCGAACTTGAAGAAGCGCTGGCGGGGCTTCCGGCGCTCGGCGGCCAGGCCGTGGATCGTCTCCGGCAGGAAGCCGCCCTCGGGCCGACGGCGGAAGACCCCGATCGACTCGTCGAGGTAGTAGACCACGTCGGCCAGGCCGTCCCCGTCCATGTCTCCCGCGGAGAGGAGGGGGACGACGGTCCTCGAAGCGACGTTGAGATGGGGCTGCCAGGGGACGGTGACGGCGGCCTCCACCGGGACGGCCAGGCGCTGGAGCGCCCGGAACTCCCCGCCCGGGTGTTGCCGGAGGACGAGGACCCCGTCGGGATGGAAGAGGAGGAGGTCGGAGCGGCCGTCGCCGTCCAGGTCGGGGGCGAAGTCGAGCGGGGCGGGCGCCCGGCCGTCGGCGCAGGTCCCCTCGAAGATCGACGGGTGGACCACGAGGTCGGACGGGGGGCCGAAGCCTTTCCCGTCGAAGCGGTGGGCCTGAATCGCGCGGGAGCCGGCGGCGAAGAGGGCGGGGCGCTTCTCCCCGTCGAGCGATCCCAGCGTCCAGAGGAAGGCGGAGGGATCGAGGCGGACGACGTGGGAGGGCCGGGTGAGGTATCGGCCGTTCTCGGAGGGGAAGACCTGGATCTCGCGGCCGTTCTGGACGACGAGGTCGAGACAGCCGTCGCCGGTCAGGTCGCGGGCCTGGACGGCGTCGGCGCGGGTCCCGCCCTCGAGGACGGAGGTCTCGAAGGCGGGGTCCTGCGTCGCGAGGATCAGGGCGGCCAGGAGCGTCATGGGCCTCACTCTACCGTCGCGCGGGGCCGGCCGCCAGCGGCAATCGGCCCGCCTCCGATGGAGCGCGGCGGTTGCGAAAAGGTTCGGGCCGACTTATAGTCTTCGCGTGAAAATCGCCGTGGAACCTTCGGGGCCCGTGGCGTTCGAGGTCCCGGTCCCGGGCTCCAAGAGCCTGACGAACCGGTCCCTGATCGCGGCGGCGCTGGCGGTGGGGACCTCGAGGATCACGAACGCCTCCTTCTCGGACGACTCCCGGATCCTCGCGCACGCGCTCAACCAACTGGGCATCCCGGTCGTGACGCTCGAAAAGGAGAGCGCGATCGTGGTGCACGCCCCGGCCGGCGGGAAGCGCGAGCCGGCCGGGACCTTCCAGATGGGGAACGCGGGGACGGCCGTGCGCTTCTTCACCTCGCTCCTCTGCACGGGGAGGGGGACCTACCTCGTCGACGGCGACGAGCGGATGCGGGAGCGGCCGATCGGCGGGCTTGTCGAGGCGCTCCAAGGGCTGGGGGCGGACATCCGCTATCCCGCCAAGGCCGGCTGCCCGCCCCTGGAGATCCGGGCGGAGGGGCTCCGGGGCGGCCGGACCACGGTGGGCGGCGAGACCTCGAGCCAGTTCGTCTCCTCGCTCCTCCTCTCGGCGCCGGCCGCGCAGGGGTCGGTGGACCTCGAGGTGCGGGGGGAGCCCGCCTCGAAGCCGTACATCGAGATCACGCTGGACGTGATGCGCGACTTCGGAGTCGAGCCTGAGCGGGAGGGGTACCGCCGGTTCCGGATCCGCGAAGGCTCGCGCTACGTCCCGCGGGAGCACGCGGTGGAGTCGGACGGGGCGAGCGCGAACTACTTCCTCGCGATGGCGGCGGCGGCGGGCGGCCGGGCGCGGGTCCGGGGGATCGGGGAGCGGTCCCACCAGGGGGAACTGGGGTTCGTGAAGATCCTCGAGCGGATGGGCTGCGGGACGGCGATGGGGCCCGACTGGATCGAGGTCCAGGGCGGCCCGCTACGGGGCGTGGACGTGGACATGAACGACTGCCCGGACTCCGTCCAGACGCTGGCCTGCGTGGCGCTCTTCGCCAAGGGCGGCACGCGGGTCCGGAACGTGGCGAACCTCCGAGTCAAGGAGACGGACCGGATCGCGGCCCTCGCGGCGGAGCTGGTGAAGCTGGGCGCGAAGGTGAAGCAGGAGCCGGACGGGCTCACGGTCGTGCCGCCCGCCCGCTTGAAGCCCGCCGAGATCGAGACCTACCGGGACCACCGGATGGCGATGAGCTTCGCCGTCGCGGCCCTGGCGGCACCCGGCATCGTGATCCGCGGCCCCGAGTGCGTCTCCAAGAGCTTCCCCGGCTTCTTCGAGACCCTCGAGGCGCTGGGGGTGAAGCTCCGGCGGCTCTAGCGGCTCAGAGCCACTGGATCCATACCGTCATCCCGGCGATCCCGATGAAGACGAGGACCGCCAGGAGCCACCAGGTTCCCGTGTCCACGCGGAGCGCCTGCCGGAGGTAGGCCCGGGGGCCGTAGTAGAGGATCTCGTAGAGACTTCGGGTCAGCGCCCCCAGGACGACCAGGCCCGCCCAGGCGGCCAGGGCGATCCAGAGCCAGTGGCCCGGCGTCCCTTCCCGGAACAGGTCCACCCCGGGCGGGGGAGCAAGCCGCGGGCCACGCGGAGGGGAGCGCAAACGGGCAGTCGTGACGAAAAGCGTCGACCTTCCGCGGCCGGGGACGCGGACGGTCACTCCTCCTCGGGATGGCGGCGGCGGGCAGGTTCCCCGTAGCGGGCCATGAGGGAGTTCTCGACGCCGAGCTGGTCGAGGACGCGGGAGACGACGAAGTCGACCATCTGCTCGACGCGCGTCTCCCCGGAGTAGAAGCCCGGGGAGGCGGGGAGGACGACTGCGCCGGCCCGGGTGACCCGGAGCATGTTCTCGATCATGATCTCCGAGAGGGGCGTCTCGCGGGGGACGAGGACGAGCTTCCGCCGCTCCTTGAGGCAGACCTCGGCGGCGCGCTCGATCAGGTTGGACGAGGCGCCGCAGGCGATGCGGCCGAGGGTCCCGCCCGAGCAGGGGCAGACGGCCATCCCGTCGTGGCGGTACGACCCGCTCGCGATCGAGGTCTCGAGGTCCTTGTAATGATGGGGCTCGACGTTCGGCGCCTCGGCCCCCAGGAGGGTGCGGACGAGGGAGGCCCCGTCCTCGAGGTCGAGGGGGACGCCCGTCTCGTGGCGGAAGACCTTGGCGCCCGCGTCGCTCACGACGAGGTGGATCCGGGCTCCGGCTCCGGCGAGGCACTCGAGGAGCCGCCTCCCGTAGGCGACTCCGGAGGCCCCGGTGAGGGCGAGGACGAATCGGCGTTCGGCCACAGGATCCTCCGGATCGCGTTCCACGCGGTGTAGCGGGTGAACTCCTCGACCTGCGGGAAGACCAGCTCCTTTATATCGCCTGCGTCCAGCAGCTTCAAGGTCATCCCGGTGAGCGAGGCGGGGGCCTTCTCGCGGCAGTCGTTCACCAGGAGCTGGAAGCCCCAGGGCCCGCCCATCCGGACGCCGTTCTCCATGTAGAGGTAGGCGATCTCGTCCATGGGGATCCGGAGCCAGGTGGAGAGGTCGCCCGTCACCAGGTCGAGGTAGACCTTCACCTTGCTTCCGTACTTCCCCTCGGTCTCCTCGAAGATGGAGTCGGGCTTGCGGCGGCGCAGTTCCCCGGGCGGCGGGCTCGACATCTTGAGGATGAGGTTCTCCCGCACCACCTCCCGCTCGCCCCCGGCCAGCTTGTGGATCGGGGGCATCATTCCGAAGGGCACGTGCTTGAAGAGCTCGCGGTACTCCGGCTGGGCCACGACCCCGCAGGAGGCGGCGACGATCGCGTCCCAGGGGAGATGCTCCGTCCCCTCGCCCCCCGCGGATCGGACGGCGAGGGCGTCCTCCCCGTGCTCGAGGGAGGTCGCCTTGCGCGGGGCGGGAAGGGCGGGGACCTCGGCCGCGGGCACGAGGCGGGCGCGGATCCCGTCCTTCTCGAGCTCGGCCGCGATCCGCCGGGCGTGGTCCTCCGCGATCCGCTCGAGGAAGATCCCGCGCCCCTTCCGGACGGCGAGCTTCGCCTCGAGCGCCGTGAGCCCCAGAGCCGGCGCGACGATCGCCCCGTACTTCCGCGGGTCGACCGGCACGTCCTCCTCGAGGAGGATCGCGAAGAGCGACGGCGTCACGGGGGGATTATAAGCTCTCCGCCGCCGGCCCCGGCCGGCCGCTGGTCGCTAGATCCCGAGCTCCTTCCACTTCCGGTCCACCAGCGCCTTCACCTCCGGCGACATCTTGATCTCGCCGGGCCAGCGCCGCGTGAAGCCCTCGCCGGGGATCTTCGTCGTCGCGTCGATCCCCATGTGGGACCCGTAGCCGGGGAGGCGGGAGGAGTGGTCGAGGATGTCGACGGGTCCCATGACAAACTCGATGTCGCGCTCGGGGTCGATGTGGTTCAGGGCCTTCCAGCAGACTTCCCGGTAGTCGTGGACGTTCACGTCGTGGTCCACGACGAGGATCGCCTTCGTGAACATGGCCTGGCCCAGGCCCCAGATCGTGTGCATGACCTTCCGGGCGTGGCCGGGGTACTGCTTGCGGATGGAGAGGATCATCAGGTTGTGGAAGATGCCCTCCATCGGCATGTGGTAGTCGACGAGCTCGGGGACCTGGAGCTTCATGAGGGGGAGCATGAGGCGCTCGATGGCGTAGCCGATGTAGCCGTCCTCCTGGGGCGGGACGCCCACGATCGTGGTGTGGTAGACGGGTTTCGCGCGGTGGGTGACGCACTGGACGCGGAAGACGGGGAAGTCGTCCTCGAGCGAGTAGTAGCCCGTGTGGTCGCCGAAGGGGCCCTCGCGGCGGCGCTCGACGGGGTCGACCGTCCCCTCGAGGACGATCTCGGCGTTCGCGGGGACCTGGAGGTCGAGCGTCTCGCACTTCACGAGGCGGGTCCCCTCCTGGCGGACGAGGCCGGCGAAGAGGACTTCGTCCACGTCGGGCGGGAGGGGGAGGGTGGCGGCGAAGCACATGGCCGGGTCGCTCCCGATGACGGCCGCCGCCTGGAGGGGGGCCTTGGACTTGCGGAGGTGCCGGGCCCCGTCCTTGTGCCAGTGGAAGTGCATGCCGGTGGTCTTCCCGTCGTAGACCTGCATCCGGTAGGTCCCGACGTTGCGCTTGCCGGTCTCGGGGTCGTAGGTGAAGACGAGGGGGAAGGTGATGAAGCGGCCGCCGTCCTCGGGCCAGCACTTGAGGACCGGGAGCCGGAGGAGGTCCACCTTCTCGCCCTTCAGGACCACGTCCTTGCACATCCCGCCGTCGACGGTCTTGGGGAGGAAGCTCGCGGCCTCCATGAGCTTGGGGAGGGCCTTGATCTTCTCGAGGAAGCCGCCCGTGGGCGGATGCATGGCGAGGGCGAGGATCTGGCCCAGGCGGTCGGGGAGCTTCTCGAGCGTCTCGACGTCGAGCGCGAACGCCATCCGCTCCTTCGAGCCGAAAAGGTTGATCGCGACGGGCATCGAGTGGCCCGTCACGTTCTCGAAAAGGAGGGCGGGGCCGCCCTGCTTCGTCGCGCGGTCGGCGATCTCGGCGATCTCGAGGTCCTGCGAGACCTCCGCCTTCACCCGCCGGAGCATCCTTTTCCCGTCGAGGGCCTGGATGAAGTCCTGGAGGTCGCGGAAGGGCATGGGGCCGAGTCTAGAGGAGCAAGGAGCAAGGAGCAAGAAGTAAGGGCTCCCGCTTCCCTCCCCGAGATGCGAAATGCGAGATTCGAGATGCTCCCCTTACGCCAGCATCGTCATGCAGCCGCGGAAGAGCAGGGCGACCGTGAAGAGCGCGGCGAGGAGGGCCATGGGCCAGAGGACCCAGGCGTACCAGGGGACGTCGACGTCCTTGGGGGGCTCGAAGCCGGGGGCGTGGGTCGGCGGCTGCTCCTCGAAGTCCGCGCGCATCGTCCCATCGTACCACAGGCGGGGGGAAAGCGCATGGCCCGAATCACGGCCGCGTGCCGACGTGGATCGCGGCCACGCCGCCGAAGAGGAGTTCGTAGCGGACGTCGCCCAGGCCGGCGTCTTCCATCGTCGACTTGAGCTCGTCGGGGGAGGGCCAGCGGGCGACGGAGTCGGGCAGGTAGCGGTAGGCGTCGATCTCGGACCGGGCGACGAGGCGGCCGATCCGGGGGAGGACGTGCCCGAAGTAGAGCAGGTAGCCCCGCCGGAGGACGGAGCAGGGGGGGAGGCTGAACTCGAGGATCACCACCGTCCCTCCGGGCCGGACCACGCGGGCCATCTCGGCGATCCCGCGGGGGGCGTCGACCACGTTCCGGATCCCGAACGCGACGGTCGCTGCGTCGAAGCTCCCGTCCCGGAAGGGGAGCCGGAGCGTGTCGGCCTGCTGGAAGCGGACGCGGGAGGCGAGCCCCCGGCGGCGGGCCTTGAGGCGTCCGACCTCGAGCATGCGGAGCGAGAAGTCGCTCCCCACGACCTCGGCCCCCCAGCGGCGCTGGAGCTCGAAGGCCAGGTCCCCGGTGCCCGAGCAGACGTCGAGGACGCGCCGGGCCTGCGCGCAGTGGGCGGCCGCGCGCTCGCGCCAGAGGACGTCCGAGTTGAGGCTGAGGAGGTGGTTCAGGAAGTCGTAGCGCGGCGAGATCTGGTCGAACATCGCCCGGATGCGCTCGGGGGCCTTATCGACCATGCCAGGCGGGGGAGGCGCTCGCCCCGTCTTCCGTGATCCGCGAGAACCGCCGGGTCGCCAGCTCGAAAGTCCAGAGGTCCGCCTTCCCGTCCGCGCCCCAGCGGTCCAGGACGAGGCGCGTCCCGTCGGGGGAGAAGTCGGCCGCGCGCGGCCGCGGATCGTCCTTCGGGAAGGCCGCGAGCGGGACGGCGGACCCGCTCCGGAGGAGGACCATCTCGTCCCCGCGGAGCGTCACGGCCGACGACCCGTCGGGAGAGAGGGCGAGGAGGTCGGGCACCGCCGCGCCCCACTCGGGCGAGGCGCGGGGGATGCCGGTGGCGAGCTCGAGGTCGAGGATGCGGCCGTCCGAGGTCTTGATCCACGCGCGCCCGCCGCGCACGACGGGCCCGGCGAGGACGGTGGCCCGGGAAGGGGCGTAGAGGGTCTCGTCCCTCTGGCCGTCCAGCCGGATCCGGCGGAGGGTGACGGAGGGGGCGAGGCCCGTGGGGTCGAGCCGGCCGTGCCGGTACTGGTAGCAGAGGGAGCCGCGGTCGGGGCTCCAGGCCGGGGCGGCGGCCGCGTCGTCCCCGCCGGGGCGGAGGATGAGGTCGCCGAGGTCGACGGTCCTTCCCTCGGAGGCGGACGCGAACGTGAAGGCCGTGACGGCGCGGTCGGCGACGTTGCCCGAGACCTTGACCCAGCCGCCCCCGACGGGGAGGAAGGCGCGGAAGCGGCCGTCCGCGTCGGTCGAGGCCTCGCGGCGGAGGCCGTAGACGGAGACGCGAAGGCCCGGGGCGGCCCGCTTGACGCCGGCCTCGGCCAGGACGGCGCGGCCGGTCACGGAGGCCTTGGGCGCGTCCTCGAGCGACGCGCCCGCTCGGGGGACGGGGGTGACCTGGCGGAGCTCGGAGCCGTCGGCGCGGACGACGAAGAGGTTGCGGGAGAGGAGGTCGCCCGGGGTATCCGCCGCGAACGCGATCCAGAGCCGGTCGGGGGACCACGCGGGGTCGGAGGCCCGGACGTCCCCGAGGCGGGCGACGGGCCGGGGGTCGGAGCCGTCGGGGGCGACGGACCAGATCTCCCCCCGGCGGGAGAAGGCGATGCGGTCCGGCGCGGCGGGAGCGGCGGCCGGGGCCGGGGGGCTCGCGGGCCGGGGTGCGGCGGGGTCGGGCGCGGGGCGGTCGCAGGCGGCCAGGAAGGCCAGGGCCGCCGCGAGGGTGCGCCGCATGCGTGCGCATTGTAGGGGAGGCCGGGGGGGAAGGAAAGGCCGCGGGGGCCGATTCTCCTTGAACGTCCCGGCGCTTTCCTGCTAAGGTCCGGGCCCATGGCGGGACCGGCGGACCGCGCGCGCGAGCTGGCCGCTTCGTGGGCCCGGCGCCCCTCCCGCGGGGTCTCGGCCTCGCTCCGCATCTTCTACGGCCAGAAGGCCCGGTCGCTCCCCCTTCCGCTCCGCGCGGAGCTCTGCGTGGCGCTCGGCGAGGCGGCGGAGCTCGAGGGGCGCTTCGAGGTCGCGCGCTACCTCTACGCCTCGGCGGTGAGCGCGGCGGATCCGCAGGCGGACGAGCGCCTCTACGCCCGGGCGGCGGCGCGCTCGCTCCTGAACGCCTCGCGGATCGGGGAACGGGCGGTGCTGCTCCAGGTGGCGCGGGTGGTGGAGGGGATGCCCGCGCGCCGGACGACGCCGCGGCTGGCCTGCCTGGGGGCGCTCGCCCGCGGGCTCGAGAAGCTGCTCGAGGGCAAGCTCGCGCCGGCGCGCCGCGCGTTCGAGGCGGCGATGGGCGCGTCGTGGGAGTCGCGGGACGCCGACGCCGAGGCGATCGCCCAGCACCTCCTCGCGCACGCGTGGAACCGCCTCGGGCGGGTGGCCCTGGCGCGGGAGCACGCGGAGGCGGCGGCCGCGGCGGCGTCCCGGTCGGGCTCCTGGCTCCTCGAGCGCCGACTCGCGCTGGAGGCGCTGATGTACCGGCTCATGGCCCGGCCGACGCAAGAGGCGCTCGCGGGGTCCCGGAGGATCCTGGAGGAGGTGCGCCGCCTGGGCTTCCCGCGCCTCGAGTCGTTCGCCTGGGCCCGCCTGGCGCGCGGGCTACTCCCCGACGGCGTCGCCACGGCCGCCTTCCTCGACCGCTCCGAGGAGCTCCTGCCGGAGGGGCATCCCGACCGGGCCTTCGTGCAGTCGCTCCGTGAGGCGGCCGCGCGGCGGCAGGGGAAGGGCCGGAACCGGGAGGACGGGGTGGACCGGGAACTGGCGCTCCTGGTGAAGCTCGCCCGCTCCTAGGCGGTCTCCTTCTTCGAGTCCGCGCTCTCCTTCTTGGCGTGCTTGAGCGGGCGGGGCGCGAGGGGCTCCTCGCCCCGGACCTGCCGGTCGGTGACGACGTACTCCCGCGCGTCCTTGCGCGACGGGAGGTCGAACATCACGTCGAGCATCAGGCTCTCGACCAGCTGGCGGAGGGCCCGGGCGCCGGTCTTCTTCTCGATCGCCCGGCGGGCGATCTCGCGGAGGGCCTCGGGCGTGAAGTCGAGGCGCGCGTTCTCGATCTCGAAGAGCCGCTTGTACTGGCGGACGAGGGCGTTCTTGGGCTCGGTCAGCACCTTGACGAGCTGGTCCTCCCCGAGGGGCCGGACCACGCACTGGACCGGGAGGCGGCCGACGAACTCGGGGATCATCCCGAACTCGACCAGGTCCTCCGGCTCGACCTTCTCGAGCGTGTCGCCCAGCTCGCGCTCGTCCATGTTTCCGCCGGCGGGGACGTCGGTCTTGAAGCCGATCTGCTTCTTCCCGCAGCGGCGCGCGATGGTGTTCTCCAGGCCGTCGAAGGCCCCGCCGCAGATGAAGAGGATGTGGGTCGTGTCGACCTGGATGTACTCCTGCTCGGGGTGCTTGCGGCCTCCCTGGGGGGGGACGTTGGAGAGGGTCCCTTCCAGCATCTTGAGGAGGGCCTGCTGGACGCCCTCTCCGGAGACGTCGCGGGTGATCGAGGGGTTGTTCTGGGTCTTGGCGATCTTGTCGATCTCGTCGATGAAGATGATGCCCCGCTCGGCGCGCTCGACGTCGAAGTCGGTCTCGTGGAGGAGCTTGAGGAGGAGGTTCTCCACGTCCTCGCCGACGTAGCCCGCCTCGGTGAGGGTGGTCGCGTCGCCGATGGCGAAGGGGACGTCGAGGACCTTGGCGAGGGTGCGGGCCAGGAGGGTCTTCCCGGAGCCGGTCGGCCCGATCAGGAGGATGTTCGACTTCTCGATCTCGACGTCGTTCTCGACCGGGTGCATGATCCGCTTGTAGTGGTTGTTCACGGCCACGGCGAGCGACTTCTTGGTCCGGTCCTGGCCGACCACGTAGCGGTCGAGCTCCAGCTTGATCTCGGAGGGAGTGGGGAGCCGCTTGAGGGGGTAGGGGCGGTGCGAGGCCTTGACGGTCTTGTGGGGCTTCTTCTCGACCTTGAGGATCTGGTTGCAGATCTCGACGCACTCGTCGCAGATGCAGATCTCGCCCGGGCCGGCGATGAGGTTGCGGACCTCGCTGCGGCTCTTGGAGCAGAAGGTGCAGAACCGCTCGTCCGTCCCGCGCTTCTTGGTGGTCATCCGGGCTGTCCCCTAACTCTCGGGATTATATCGTCAGGGGAGGGGGTCGGGGTTTCCGAAATCCTCGGGGCCCACGCCTAGCGGTCCTCCCGGGCGGCCATGTCGCCCCCGCCCTTGGGGCCGCCTTCCTTCAGGGACTCGACGACCTCGTCGACCAGCCCGTAGGCCTTGGCCTCCTCGGCGGACATGTAGTGGTCGCGGTCGCTGTCCTTCTCGATCCGCTCGACGCTCTGCCCGCTGTGCTTGGCGAGGAGCCGGTTCATCAGCTTCTTGAGCTTGAGGATCTCCTCGGCGGTGATCTTGATGTCCGCGGCGGTGCCCTGGGCGCCCCCGGCGGGCTGGTGCATCATGATGCGGGAGTTGGGCAGGGCGTAGCGCTTCCCCTTGGTGCCCCCCGCGAGGAGGAGGGCCGCCATGCTCGAGGCCTGGCCGATGCAGTAGGTGGCCACGTCGCAGTGGACGAACTGCATCGTGTCGTAGATGGCGAGGCCGGAGCTCACGTAGCCCCCGGCGCTGTTGATGTACACGTTGATGTCCTGGCTCTTGTTCTCCATCTGGAGGAAGAGCATCTGGGCGATGACGAGGTTGGCGACGTAGTCGTCGATCCCCATGCCGATGAAGATGATCCGGTCCTTGAGGAGGCGCGACCAGATGTCGTAGGACCGCTCCCCGCGGCCGGTCTTCTCGATGACGACGGGAGTCAGGTAGCCCATGTCGAGTATCCAGTTTCCAGTTGCCAGCGGTCAGTTCCCGGCCGGGACGAAGGCTACTTCTTCTCCTCCTCGATAACGGCCTTCGAGAGAAGGAATTCCCGGACGAGCTCCTCGCGCATGGAGCGGCGGAGCTGGGCGAGGAGGCCCTGCTCCTCGAGGTACGCCTTCATCTCGTGCGGCCACTTCCCGTACTGGGCGGCGATCTGGCCCACCCGCTCCTCGACCTGGTCCTCGGTCACGAAGATCTTCTCCTTCTGGGCCAGGTGCTCGAGGATGAAGTGGGCCTTGAGCGCCTTCGCCATGTTCTCCTTGGACTGCCCCTTCTCCTTTTCCAGGACCTTCTGGATCTCCTCCTCCGGGGCGCCCTTCATGGCGAGGTCCACGTGGAGCCGCCGCATCGCCTCCTCCGCGCCCGACTCGATCAGGCCTTCGGGCATCGGGAAGTCGTTCGAGGCGACCAGCGCCTCGACCAGCTGCTCCCCCATCACGGCCCGGGCGCGGGCCTCCTTCTCCTTCTGGACCCGCTTGCGGACGTGCTCCCGGAGCTCGTCCACGCTGTCCATGTCGAAGTGCTTCCGGGCGAAGTCGGCGTCCACGGGCGGGAGCTGCTTCCGCTTCACGCTCTTGATCGCGGTCCGGATGACCGCGTCCTTGCCGGCGTGGGGCTTGAGCGCGAAGTCGGCCGGGAGCTTCACCGGGTAGTCGAGCGTCTCGCCGGCCTTCTTCCCGGCCACCGCCGTGTGGAAGTCCTTGAGCTCGACGCCGTAGAAGCTGATGTCCTCCGTCAGGAAGAGGGCGCTGTTCTCGGCCTTGTCGGCCTCCTGGCCCTCGACCAGGAGCTGGAAGTCCGCGATCAGCTGGTCGCCCCCGCGCGCCACGCCGTCCTCGGCGGGGACGAGCTCGGCCTTGGACTCCTGGAAGCCCCGGAGCACGGTCTCCAGGTCTTTGTCGTCCACCGCCACGGGGGGCCGGGCGACCTTGAGCCCCTCGTAGTTCTTCACCTCGATCGTGGGGCGCACCTCGATCGTGACCTCGTAGGCGAAGGGCTTCCCGTCCTCGACGGCCAGCTTCTCCACGTCCGCCACGTCGGGCTCGCCGACGGGCTCCAGCTTCTTCTCCTCCTTGACCTCGTCGAAGGAGCGGCTGAGGATCTCGACCTTGACGTCGTCGAGGAGCGCCTTCCCGAACTTCCGCTCGAGGACGTTCCGGGGGGCCTTCCCCTTCCGGAAGCCGGGGAGGGCGACGGAGTCGTTGAGTTCCCGGTACTTCTCCTCGACGACCTCCTTCACGCGGTCGGCCGCGATCTCGACCTTGATCTTCACCTTGCAGGGGCCCACGTCCTGGAACTCGAACTTGGGCTCGAGCTTCTTTTCCTCCTCGTGCTCGTGGTCGTGGTCGTGGGCGTGCGTGTGCTCGTGGGTCGCCTCGGCCATAGGGGGGGTATTCTAAGGAGGCCCGCAGGGCAAGTCAAAGCAATCGGAGGCGACCGGGATGAAGGGCAAGCTCTGGATGGCCGTGCCGCTCCTGGGAAACGGCCTGATCATGGCGCTCTGGGCGCAGCTCTTCTTTCTCCCCATCGGGACGTCGATCCGCCCGATGGGTCGGGCCGCCTTCACCTTCGTGATCGCGTTCGCGACCGGCGTGACCGGCCTGGGCTTCTCCCTGGTCCTGTTCGGCCGGAGGCGCCGGGCGCAGGCCCTTCTCTGCCTCCTCGCCAGCCTCGCGCCGCTCCCCCTGGCCGTCCTTTTGGTGCGGCTTGCGATGGCGTCGCGGGGCATCGTCCTGGCGGACTGAAGGCTCCCACGCCTCCGGAAATGCGGAGTGCGGGATCCTCCCGGCCCCGGCAGGACCCGCGTTGCCGGACCGAAGGCCTCCGCCCCGCTCCGAGATGCGAAATGCGAGATGCGAGCTGCTCCCCTATAATAGAGGGGCCGTGTCCCCCGACCGCCTCCGCAAGCTCCTGGACTCGCTGCCCGTCACGCCGGGGGTCTACCTGATGAAGGACGGGAAGGGCAGGGTCCTCTACATCGGCAAGGCCCGCCGCCTCCGCGACCGGGTCTCGACGTACTTCCACGAGTCCTACGGCGACCCGCGGATCCGCGCCATGGTCGCGAAGGTCGAGGCCGTGGAGGTCCTCGAGGCGCCGTCGGAGGTCGACGCCCTCCTCATGGAGGCGCGGCTCATCAAGGACGTCCAGCCGCGCTACAACGACCGGCTGAAGGACGACAAGTCGTTCACCATGCTCGCGATCACGGGATTCGACGACTTCCCCAAGGTCTGGGTCGGGCGCGAGACCGACGACCTCGACGCCGAGATGTACGGCCCCTTCACGAACGCCGGGGAGCTCCGCGACGCCGTGCGGGTCCTCCAGAAGATCTTCAAGTTCGCCACCTGCGCGATCGAGATGCGGGCGGACGACCCCAAGCGCCGCCACTTCCGCCCCTGCCTCCTCCACGCCATCCGCCGCTGCACCGCCCCGTGCGCCGACCGCGTCTCGAAGGAGCGCTACGCGGCCGACGTGGAGTCGCTCCGGAAGTTCCTCCGGGGCGGGCGCGACGAGGTGATCGCCGACCTCCGCCGCCGGATGAAGGAGGCCTCGCGGCGCCTGGAGTACGAGCGGGCGGCCGAGATCCGCGACCAGCTCCAGGCCCTCCAGTCGCTCGCCCGCCGCATGGAGGCGGAGTACATCGAGGGGGACATCACGCCGATCGACCCGAAGGAGGGCGTGGAGGCGCTCGGGCGCCTCCTGGGGCTCCCCCGGCCGCCGCGCACGATCGAGGGCGTGGACGTCGCCCACGTCCAGGGCGCGGAGAGCGTGGGCTCGATCGTCAGCTTCGTCGACGGGATTCCGTTCAAGAGCGGATACCGCCGGTATAGAATCAGGACCGTGCAGGGCATCGACGACTTCGCCATGATCCGGGAGGTCGTCCACCGCCGCTTCCGGCGGCTGGACGAGGAGGGGCGCGTGTTCCCGGACGTCCTCCTCGTGGACGGAGGCCCCGGGCAGCTCAATTCCGCGAAGGCGGCGCTCGACGAGCTCCGCGTCGTCCCCCCCGTCCTTCTCTCGCTCGCCAAGGAGGAGGAGACGCTCTACCGCGACGGGCGCCGGGTCGCGGCCGCCCGGTCCTCCCCCGCCCTCCGCCTCCTCATGTACGTCCGCGACGAGGCACACCGCTTCGCCCAGCACTACCACCACCTCCTGCGCAGGAAGGCGCTGACGAAATGAGCGAGCTTCCGCCCCCGGCTCCTCCGCCCCCGGCCCCGCCCCCCGATCCGGCCCGGGAGCGCCGCAATCGCCGCTGGTTCGTGATCCTCGCCTGGATCACCCTGGTCGGGTTCGGGATCTTCACCGCCGCGATCACCGTGCTCGCCTTCCTCCTCCGGGACATCGCCCGGGCGGGAGGCCGGTGAAGGCGGACGGCCCGCGGCTCACCGGCGGGACGGCCCGGAGCGCGAGGCTCTTCTCCGTCCCCGGCCTCGACGTCCGCCCCGCCCTCGCCCGCATGCGGGTCTCCCTCTTCGAGATCCTCCGCGACCGGATCGAGGACGCCCGCGTCCTCGACCTCTTCGCCGGCACCGGCTGCCTCGGGATCGAGTCCCTCTCCCGCGGGGCCCGCCGCGCCGTCTTCCTCGACACCGACCGCCGCGCGCTCGACGCCGTCCGCCGCAACCTCGATAAGCTCCGCTTCCAGGACCGCGCGGAGGTCCTCGCCGAGGACGCCTTCCGCGCCGCGGAGCGTCTGGGGCCCGCCCGCGTCGCGTTCGTCGACCCGCCGTACCGGTACTTCGCCGAGCGCGAGGCGGAGCTCCGGGGCCTCGTCGAGACCCTCCTCGCGAAGGTCCTCGCGGGGCCCGAGGGGCGGGTCGTCGTGGAGCACCGGCCCGGCGAGGGCCTGGGCGACGTGGCCGGCGGGACCGTCGTCGACGAGCGGACCTACGGCGGGACCGTCGTCACGCTGTACGCGCCGGGCCGATAGGCGGCCTTCCTCACCCATTCCGCTTTACCTCCGCGCCCCGGGCGCCATCGAATCGGCCGGAGGACCGAAAGGAGGACGGCGATGAGGACGATGGCGGCGCTGCTCGCGGCCGGCGCGGCGGTCGGCCTGCTCGGCGAAGCCCGGGCGGCGCAGGACCCGGCGCGGGCGGAGGCGGTGGCCAAGCTCGAGGCGCTCCGGATCTCGGTCGACTTCCAGGACGTGAAGCTCCAGGAGGCCGTGGACTACCTCCGGGACGTGACGGGGATCAACCTCGTCCTCCTCCCCACGGTCCTCGAGCAGGGAGGGGACGCGCCCGTCCGGCTCAAGGTCAAGGACCTCACCGTGAAGTCCGTCCTCAAGCTCCTCCTCGGGAGCCGGGGCCTGGCCGCGACGTGGAAGGACGGCGCCGTGGCCATCCTCCCCCAGGCGGAGCTCCAGGAGGCCGTCAGCCTCCGGATGTACGACGTGCGGGCCCAGCTCATGGAGCTCAAGGACTTCCCCGGCCCGCGGATGGAGCTCGTGGCCCCCGGCGGGCCGGATTCCGGCCTGATGTCCGGGATCACGGTCGCGTTCATCGACGAGCCGAAGCCCCCGCTCATCCCCGAGGAGGTCCTCGTCCAGCTGATCCGGGAGAACACCGGCGCTAGGACCTGGGATTCGAACGCGCAGGCCGCGATCTCGGTGGCCAACGGGATGCTCGTCGTCTCGCAGAGCCCCTCCGTCCACCGGGAAATCGGCCGCTTCCTGGGGCTCCTCGGACAGTACCGATAGGCCGCCGGGCCCCGCCGATTCCCCTTTACCGGGGGGGCGGCGGGGCGTCGAAAGCAGTGGAGATGGGAAGACCCGGGGCGTATAGTTAGGGAAGAAGGGAACCGATGAAGACGATCGTGACCGTGGCGATCCTGGGGCTGGCGGCCGCGCCCGCCCTCGCGCAGGAGTCCAACGAGATCGACCCCCGGCGGGCCGAGGTCCTCTCGAAGCTCAACACCATGCGCGTGACCGTGGATTTCAAGGACAACACCCTCGAGGAGGCGCTCAGCTTCCTCCGCGACTTCAGCGGCCTCAACCTCGTCGTGGACGCCGAGGTCGCCCAGAAGGTCCCCGAGGACCAGCTCAAGGTGACCCTCCGGGTCAAGGAGCTGCTCCTCAAGTCCTGCCTCAAGCTGATGCTCAGCTCCCGCAACCTCACCGCCACCTACAAGGACGGAGTCATCCTCATCGTCCCCAAGGAGAAGGTCGACCGGGCCGTGTCGCTCCAGATCTACGACGTCCGCGACCTCCTGGTGAAGATCCAGGACTTCACGGGTCCGCGCGTCGAGCTCGTCTCCCCTCAGGCCGGCGGGGGCGGCCCGCTGACCGGGGCCACCTTCACGCTCGACGAGCCCAAGTCCACGATCACCGAGGACTTCATCACCGAGATGATCAAGTCGAACACGGGCGACCGCACCTGGGACGAGAATCCGAACGCCTCGATCACCCTCGCCAACGGGATGCTCATCATCTCCCAGTCCAAGCGCGTCCACGAGGAGGTGAAGCGCCTCATCAACCTCCTCCGCCAGTTCAAATAGGGCCGACGAGCCCGCAGGAATCTCGGGGCGCCCCTCCGGGCGCCCCTTTTTTTTCGGTCAACGGCCCGCCTTCCGCCGCGTCCAAAATAGTAGTAGACTGCTTCTGGCGTGCCGCTTTCGGGGGGCTTTCCCCGGACCTGTCGAGGTCGCGTGCCATGAACGTGCTCCGGACGGTCCTCTTCCTGGGCGCCGCCCTCGGGCTCCGCGCCTCCGAGCCCCCGCCCCTCCAGCAGGCCCAGGAGCCCGCGACCTACGTCGAGGAGATCAAGAAGGACTTCCTGGAGAAGGTCGACAAGTACGAGGCGGCACGGGACTGGAAGAACCTCTTCGCCACCGTCCGCTACGGGTTGGGCGGGCACGCCGACGCCGCCGGCAAGCCCGTCCCCGGGCGCTACGTCGAGACGGTCGTCAAGGTCGAGGAGAACCGCTGGACGAGCCTGGGCGAGTACCTCCTCTCGCGCCTCTCGAAGCTCCCCGCGGAGGCCTACGAGCACTACCGCCTGGACTACGACGGGATCGCCGAGACCGAGTTCGCCAAGGCCCGAGAGCGCGGGAGCCGCCGCGACCTGGAGCGCCTGGCCGAAACCTACTTCTTCGCCCGCGGCGCCGACCGGGTCCTGGATTCCCTCGCCGTGGCCTCCTTCGACGAGGGGCGCGCGGAGGAGGCGGTCTTCTTCTGGAACCGCCTGCTCCGCTACTACCCCGACAGCGAAATCCCCCGGGCCGTCACCGCCGCCCGGATCGCCCACGCCTGCCGCGTGGCCGGGAACGAGGAGGCGCTCGACGACCTCCGCGCCCACGTCCGGCAGTCGAAGCTCGAGGGGAAACTCAGCGCGGCCGGCGAGACGCGGGACCTGGCGGCCTACCTCGACTCCGTGCGGGTCCCCCCGCGCCTCGTCGCCCCCCGCCCCCTCAAGGTCCCCTACGCGCAGGGGCCGCTCGACCGGCAGGGGCGCCGTCCGATCGCCGTCCGGAACGACATCAAGCGCTGGACCTACGACTTCTCGCAGGACCGGGACGAGTCCACCGGCCAGGCCGTCCCGGAACGGGTGAATCCCCTCCTGGCCCGGCGCCTCGCCATGATGCGCGGCGAGATGGCGCAGCAGGGGACGCCCCAGGAGTTCCCGATGTTCCCCGCCCACGCGCGGGTCCGGGGCCGGGACTACGTGATCTTCACCGACGGGACCCGCGTCGTCGCGGCGGACCCCGCGCGCGTCCGCAAGGTCCAGGTCCAGGAGGGCGGGAAGACCGTCGAGAAGGACCTCGGGATCTACTGGAAGTATCCCGACAAGCCCGTCAGCCGCGGCGCCCAGGGCTCCAATCCGAACCAGTTCGTGGGGATCAACCGGCCCTACGTGGGCGTGACGGTCGACGGGGAATACGCCTTCGCCACGATGTACTCCGACCCGCGCGTGCGGCCGCGGGAAGTCAATCCGCAGACGGGGGACCTCTTCGAGGGGGCCACCGCCCTGAAGTGCCTCCACATCCCGAGCGGGAAGCTGGTCTGGGACACGGACGCCTTCCCCCTCCACGACGAGCTCAAGGAGGCGGGGCGGAAGTTCTTCGACCGCAACTTCGCGTTCGCCTCCCATCCCCTCGTCCGGGGCGAGCGCCTCTTCGTCGGGATCTGCACCTCGCCGATGGGCGAGCAGGAGGCCCGGGTCCTCTGCCTGGACAAGCGGACGGGCCGGCCCCTCTGGACCACGTTCCTGGCCTCCACCTCGAACCGGAGCCCGGAACGGGCCTGGAACTGGGGCGCGGGCCGGCTGGTCAGCTTCCAGACCCTGCTCGCGGAGCAGGGAGGGACCCTCTACGCGCAGACGAACCTGGGCGCGGTCGCGGCGCTCAACCCGGTCACGGGCGGGATCCTCTGGCTCAGCCGCTACGAGCGGAGCTCCCGCCGCGGCGCCGCGGCGACGGCCCCGGACGGCGGGCTGGGCCGGCCCGCCAACTGGCCGGTCGTCTGCCGCGGCTACCTCTTCGTCCTTCCCCAGGACTCGGCGGACCTCCTCGTGTTCGAGCGCCTCTCGGGGAAGCCCGTGCCGTTCCCGCCCGTCCTCTCCGGCGAGCAGCCGCTCGCGTGGAACACGATGAGCCACCTCCTCGGCATCGTGAGCCAGCCCAACTCGCGGGGCGAGGTCGAGGACTGGCTGGTCGTGAGCGGCCAGGTGAGCCACGTGATCAAGGTCCCCGGCCCGCTTCCCGCGGACGGGAAGCCGCCCGAGCTCCTCGCGTTCACGCTCGCCGCCTCGAACGCGTGGAAGGCGGGGCGCGGGGTGATCGACGGGGACGTCGTCTACCTCTCCTGCACGGTGAACGACTCCTCGAGCGCGCCGCCGGCGCCGGGCGGGGCGCCCGTCCCCTCCGTGGGGGCGCTCGGCCTCTACGACGTCCGCACCTGGAAGAACCTGGAGAAACTCGCCTGGAAGGGCGAGAACGAGTACGGCAACCTCCTCGTCGCGGGGAACTTCCTGGTCGCCGCCGCGGCCCAGATCGTGGTCTACACGGACGTGGAGACCCTCCGGGCGGACTTCGTCCACCGCCTCGGGCAGAGCCCCCCGCACGCCGAGACGCTCCTCGAGTTCGGGAACGTGATGTTCGAGAACGACCGCCTCGCCGAGGCGGGCGAGGCCTACCTCGCGTTCATCCGGGCCGCGGAAGGGGACGCGCGCCACGCCGGGACCGCCCGGGAGGTGAAGCGGAAGCTCCACGAGACCTATCTCCGGCGGGGCGACGAGGCCGCCGACCGGAAGGACTTCGCCCGCGCCATCGAGTTCTACGGGTTCGCGAAGTCCTTCGCGTTCGACGACGCCACGCGCTCGGAAGCCACCCGGAAGCTGGCCTTCACCTACGAGCGCCAGCAGCGCTGGAAGGAGGCCGTGAGCCAGTACCAGGAGCTGGTCGAGGGGAGCCGCGACCTCTACCACCGCGAGAGCGAGCGGGTGGTCAAGCTCTGGGACCACGCGCGCGAGCGGATCGCGGACATCCTCGGGAAGGCCCCGGACGCCTACGAGGAGGTCGAGAAGAGGGCCGCCGAGGCCCTCCGGAAGGCGGCCGACGGCGGCGCCGCCGCCCTTCGCGCGGTGATGGACCGCTTCCCGAACTCGCGGACGGCCCGGGACGCGTGGACCCGCCTGAAGGAGCTCTTCCTCCGGGAGGGCAAGCTGGACAAGCTCCGATCGCTCTTCGGGGAGCTCAAGGACCGCTTCAAGCTCGACCTTGATTTCGACCAGACCCGCGAGCTCCTCCAGGTCCTGGAGAAGCTCGAGGACGCGGAGCGGCTCCGCTTCGAGCTGGCCCGCTTCGGGGAGCGCTTCGGAGAGCGGACGATCGGGACCGAGGGCATGGAGGAGAGCGTCAAGGACTACGTCGCGCGCCGCCTGGCCCAGCTCCCCCGCGGGGGGAGGGGCGCCCTCCCGCTCGCCTGGCCGCTCCGTCCGCTCGGCGAGATGGAGGCCGTGAAGACGGACCCGCAGGGCGCGGGCTCCGGGAGGATCCCGCTCCGGCCCCGCGGCGTCGAGCCGCCGGGCTTCGCGCCGCACCTCGAGCTCTTCCGGCGCGGGTCGAGCGTGGAGCTCTGGGACCTCCGGGAGCGCCGCCGGCTCTGGGCCCGGGCGCGTCCCGGAGCCTGGCTCGGGGCGCTCTACGGACAGGGCGCCGAGCTGGCGACCGACGGCCTCCCGCTCTCGGGCGTCCGGCCGGATTCCCCCGCCCAGCGCGCCGGTCTCCGGAACGGGGACGTCCTCCTCTCGGTCGCGGAGCGCCCGGTGACGGCGCTCAGCCTGCCGGACGTCCTGGGGGAGATGGAGCCCGGCCGGCCGGTGGAGCTCGTCTTCCGCCGCGCGGAGGTCCTCGAGCGCGCCCGGGTCGAGCTCGCCGAGCAGCCGCACGACCAGAGGCCCTCGATCGTGGGGGCCTCGTGGACCCGCGACTACGCCTTGGCCGTCGCCTGGGAGGACGGCGCCGCGTCGCTCGATCCGGCCACGGGCGAGCCGCTCTGGTCCTTCCGCGGGATCCGCCCGCGCTTCCACGTGCGGGCGTTCGGGTCCACGGACGGGAGGATCTACCTCTACGAGTCCTTCCGTCACGACCGAGACCGCGACCCCTCGTGGGTGGCGACCGGGAGCGCGCGCTCCCGCTCGCTCACGCCCTCCACGGACCTGAGCCACCGGGTCCACTGCCTGAACGACTCGACCGGGGAGCCCGTGTGGGTGCATCCGTTCGATCTCGCCGCCGGGGATCCCTCGGTGGACGTCCAGGCGGAGTTCCTGGGGAAGTACCTCTCGGACCACGCGGCGCTCTTCCAGACGGTGACCCGCGCGGGGAACCGGGACTGGTCGCTCTGGGTCTTTCCCGCCGAGGCGGGGGCGGCGCCCGAGCGCCGGCCACTCGTGGGCGGCCCGCTCCTCGCCCACGCGGCGGACGAGGACGCCGGGATGTTCTACTACGTGACCGAGATCACGGGCGAGCGGCGCGAGCGCCATCTCTGCGCGCGGTCCTTCGAGGGGGGGAAGAAGGAGCCCAAGCCCCTGGAGTTCGGCCTGGGGCAGGGGAAATACATGCCGCCGACTCCCCAGAACCACCCGAACGTGGCGCTCGCGGCGGAGGGGGGGCTCGTGGCGCTCTTCGTGGCCCCCACCCAGGCGGGCCGGGAATCCCGGATCTGGATCTTCAAGGACGGGAAGCCGCACCGCCCCGTGACGCTGCCCGAAAAGCGGACGCTTCCGCTGGGGAAGCCGGGCGGGATGCTCCTCCAGGACGGAGTGCTCCACGTCTACAACGTGCCCGCCGACAAGCCCGGCCCGGGCGGCCGGGCCTTCCTCACGGCCTACCGCGCGGACGAGGGCCCGGAGGGGCCTCTCTGGGAGGCGGTGGCCCCCGGGGTGAGCCCCGCGGCCTCCTCCGCCTGGACGCTGCTTCCCGGGACGGGCGGCCTCGTGGTCCTCTCCTCCCTCCGCGCCTCGCTTCCCGGCCAGCCGGGCGAGAGCGCGATGACGGTGGTCTACGACAAGGCAGCCGAGGGCTACCTGCGCCAGGAGCACCTCCAGCTCGTCCCCTTCCCCGACGGCCCGGGCTCGACGTCGACCGCGACCGCCTGGCGCGGCCGCCTCTACGTGAGCGCGCCGCAGGGGGTGCAGGTGTTCGGGAGATAGCATCTCGGAGCTCGTATCTCGCATCTCGGAAGGGGAGGGAACCCTCCGGTTCATGAGGCGAGTCGGATTCCTGGCGGTCCTCCTGGGCGCGTGCGTTCGGCATCCGACCGGAGGACGAGTTCGCCTACGCCTCGCTTCGGCGCCAGGTCCGGGTGCTCTTCGAGACCGAGGCGGGCCCTTCCGTCTTCCGCCCGGAGTTCGCGCTCGATCTCGACGCGGGCTCGGAGCAGATCCAGCTGGTGGTGGCGCGGATTGCGAAGGGCGCCACGCTCGGGGCGATGGTCGACGAGGTCGACCGCCGGACCCGGCCCCGCCGGTTCGGTCCCAACGACATCCTCCAGGTGCCCGACGTAGGTCTCTCCCTCGAGCATCGCTTCCGGGAGCTCGAGGGCCCCTCCCGAAGAATCCTCAATCCCGGCTGTGAAGGGCTCTACATCGACGTCGCGAAGCAGTCGATCCGGTTCGACCTCGACAAGGGCGGGGCGGAGCTCCGGGCCGAGGCGGCGATCGTGCTTCGCCCCATCCCCGCCCGCTTCGACTGCGACGGGCCCTTTCTCGTCTTCATGCGTCGCCGGGCAGCGAAGCGCCCCTTCTTCGCCCTGTGGGTGGATGGGCCGGAGGTCCTGAAGCCGTTGGGGCGACTTCAATCCCCCTGAGCGCTCCGAAGAACGGCGCCCTCCAGGCCGCGGAGCATGCGCGCGACCTCGAGCGTCTGCTCGATCAGGATGGCCGGCTCCCGGAGGTAGCCGAGATCCTTGGACACGAGGAGCTCGCGTTCCAGCTCGTGCGCGGAGGCGAGCGCCATCGTGTAGAAGCGGCCCTTGTCGGGAGCGGAGCGCCGGCCGTAGCCCTCCGCCAGGTTGGTCTGGATCGAGAGGGCCGCGCGCCTCAACTGGGGCGCGAGGACGTAGCGCTCATCCGGTGGGAAGCCCTTCGTGGCCCGGTAAACATCAAGGGTCAGCGCGTGCGCCTTCCGCCACACCCTCAGTTGCGTGAAGTGGTTCGTCGCCATGAGGTCATCCTCTGTACTGCCCTTCGATAACCCGTCCTCGTGACCTTTCTCGTCACAGGTGGCCGGGTCCCGTCCCGAGGGCTTTCTCCCGTCCCGAGATGCGAGCTCCGAGATGCTAGATGCTCTTCTCGTAGAGGCGGTACGTCTTGTAGGGCTTGGCCCCCATCATCCGGATGGCCCGGTTCATGAGGTCGTTGGTCTCGAGGACCCAGCTCAGCTCGGCGGCCTTGTAGCCGCGCTCGAAGGAGACGTCGATGAACTTCTGGTAGAGGAGCGTGCCCAGGCCCAGGTGCTGCTGCTCCCGCCGGATCCCGAGCGCGATCAGACGGTAGGTGGGGATCTTCCGGAGGTTGAAGCGGAGGAAGTGCCACCAGCCGAAAGGGAAAAGAGAGCCTCGGCACTTCTTGAGCGCGTGGTTCACGTCCGGGACGGCGAAGGCGAAGCCCACGGGGCGGCCGTCGAGCTCCGCGATGTAGGCGAGCTCGGGGAGGAGGACGGGCTTGAGGTCCTCCGCCATGAAGCGGACCTCCTCCGGCGTCATCGGGACGAAGCCCCAGTTCCTCTCCCAGGCGTCGTTGTAGATCTCCTGGATGACCGCGAGCTCGGAGTCGAAGCGCGAGAGGTCCACGGGGCGGATTCTGACGTCGGCCCGCTTCCGGACCGAGGCGGACACGCGGTCGATCTTCTCCCGCTCGACCGAGCTCTCGACCAGGATGTAGGCCAGGAGGTCCATCGCCTTCGCGAAGCCCGCGCCCTCGACGAGGGGCGGGTAGAAGCCGGGGTTGTAGGGCATGAGGACGAAGGGGGACCAGCCCAGGCCGTCGACGAGGAGGCCGCAGGGGTCGTTGAGCGACGGGTTGGCGGGCCCGAGCATCCGCTCCATCCCCCGCTCCTTGAGCCAGGCGGCCGCCTGCCCGAGGAGGAGCCCGGCCGGCTCGGGGTCGTTCTCCGTCTCGAAGTAGCCCCAGAAGCCCGTCTTCTCGCCGTGGGTCTCGTTGTGGAGGCGGTTGACGACGGCCGAGATCCGGCCGACGGGGACGCCGTCCCTCTCGGCCAGGAAGTGGGCCCCCTCCGCGTGCTTCCAGAAGGGGTTGCGCGCGGGGTCGAGCGTCTTCCGCTCCGCGGAGAGAAGGGGGGGGACCCAGTTCCGGTCCGCCTCGTAGAGCCGGAAGGGGAGGCGGATGAAGGCCTCCAACCCGCGCGCGTCCCGGACGGGGACCACCTTCATGCGCGCGCGATCCCGAGCCGGTCGCAGATCAAGTCCATCTCCTCCCATCCCTCGTTGGGGAGCCGGAGCGGGATCTTCCGGCGCTCCGAGGTCTCGATGAAGTAGCCCGTCAGCTTGTGGTGGACGACCCGGGAGATGCCGGAGGACGGGAGGAAGCAGGAGAGGTCGCCCAGGCGGCCGTCCGGCGCGGGCGGCTTCGCGGCGGCCTGGGCGGGGTCCAAGCCGTCCCGGTCGCTCAGGAGGATGAGGCCGCCCTCGACGGCCACGACGACCCCGCCCGTCCAGAAGAGGGCTCCCGTGGGCGCGGGCACGTTGAACCGGGCCTCCTTGATCACGTAGGGGAAGCGGACCTCGACCTCCTCGGACTCCGGAGGAGGCCGGACCGTGGTGGCGCGGCCGACGACCCCCCGGTTCTCGCGGGTGATGAAGCAGACGGGGCAGCGCTCCTCCTCCGCCCGGTAGACCTGCCCGCACTTGGGGCACGTCCAGTGCAGTTCGGACATGGAGCTCGATCCGTTCCAGGGCCCCGTCCCGCCCTCCCTATTCTAGCGGGGCCGACCGGCCCCGGGGCTCAGATGACGCCCAGTTTCTTCCCGATCTTCCCCATGATCTCGACGACCCGGTCGAGCTCCTCGTCCGTGTGGGTCGCCATGTAGCTCGTCCGGAGGAGGCAGAGGTCGGCCGGGACCGCGGGCGAGATGATGGGGTTCACGAAGACGCCGGCCTCGAAGAGCTCCTTCCAGAAGACGAGGGTCTTCTCGAAGTCGCCGATGATGATCGGGACGACGGGCGACTCCGTCCGGCCGATGTTGAAGCCGAGGTCCCGGTAGGCCGCCTGCATCCGGCGGGTGTTCCGCCAGAGCCGCTCCCGGTGCTCGGGCTCGGACTCCATGATCTCGAGCGCGGCCAGGACCGTGGCCACGGCCGCGGGGGGCATCGAGGCCGAGAAGATGAGGGCGCGGGCGTTGTGCTTGATGTAGTCGATCGCCTCCGTCGGGCCCGCGATGAACCCGCCGAGCGAGGCGAAGGACTTGGAGAAGGTCCCCATGATGAGGTCCGTCTCCTTCTCCACCGCGAAGTGCTCGGCGACGCCGCGGCCGTTGAGGCCCATGTAGCCGATCCCGTGGGCGTCGTCGAGGAGGATCCGGAACCCGTAGCGCTTCCGGAGCCGGACGATCTGGGGGAGGGCGCCGAGGTCGCCCTCCATCGAGAAGACGCCCTCGGTGATGACGAGGACCGATCCCGCGATCTCCTCGACGTCCGGCGACGTGAGGACGCGCTCGAGGTCCTCCATGTCGTTGTGCTTGAACTTGATCGTCCTCCCGAAGGCCAGGCGCGTCCCGTCGATGATCGAGGCGTGGTTCATCCGGTCGCAGAGGATGAGGTCGTCCTTGCCCACGAGCGTCGAGATCGTGCCCAGGTTCACCTGGAAGCCCGTGGAGAAGAGGAGGGCCCGCTCCTTGCGGATGAACTTCGCGAGGCGCCGTTCCAGGTCCTCGTGGATGTCGAGGGTCCCGTTCAGGAAGCGCGAGCCCGTGCAGCCGGAGCCGTACTTGTCGATCGAGCGCTTGGCGGCCTCCTTGACCTTCGGGTGGGTGGTGAGGCCCAGGTAGTTGTTCGAGCCGATCATGATCATGCGCTTGCCCTTGATCATGACCTCGGCGTCGGCGCCGGACTCGATGGCCTTGAAGTAGGGGTAGAGCCCGTTGGCCTCCGCTTCCTTGTGCCGCGTGTAGTTCCGGCACTTCTGGAAGAGGTCGGCCCTCGCTTGGCCCATGAGGTTCGAGATTGTACCCCTCGGGGAGGGGATTGCAAGCCCTTCGACTCGCGCCGCTGGCGCTCGCTCAGGACAGGCCCTTCGACTCCGGGTGGCCGGGGGGCGGCCTTCGTCCGGAGCGCGGCCGTGTGCTATAGTAGGCCCCGTGGAGGGCGACGAGGAGGGCATCAGCCGGAAGTTCGAGCGCCACGTGGGGCGGCTCCAGGAGTTCCTCTCGAAGGACCTGTGGCAGTCGCTCCCCGCCCCCCGCAGCCGCCGCTGGCTCTACCAGGTCCTCCGCATGGGCGTCCTCACCTGGGACGGCCTGGTCAAGACCGACGTCTTCACCCTCTCGGCCGCCCTCACGTTCAAGGTCATCTTCTCCCTCGTCCCCTTCCTCGTCGTCCTCCTCGCGTTCTTCAAGGGCTTCGGGGGCTTCTCGGGGATCGCCGCGAGGGTCGAGGAGCTGATCATCAAGAAGGGCATCGGGACCCTGGGCGACGGCATCGCGGAGAAGCTCAAGGAGTTCGTGGACAACGTGAACGCCGCCGCGATCGGCGTGGTGGGCTTCATCGTCCTCCTCTACACGTCGCTCTCGCTGCTCGACACGGTGGAGAAGACCTTCAACAAGATCTGGGGGATCAAGACGCCCCGCTCGCTCCTCCGGCGCTTCACGGTCTACTGGACCATCCTGACCGTCAGCCCCGTCGCCCTCGGCGCGATGGTGGCGATGAAGACCTTCGTCGAGTCCAACTGGCTCTACGGGTGGCTGAACGAGCACGTCCCCTACTTCGGGAAGACCGTCCTGACCCTCACCCCCTTCGTCTTCGCGTGGGGCTTCTTCACGGTCGTGTACGTGATCATCCCGAACACGCGCGTCCGCTTCGTCCCGGCCTTCACCGGCGCCCTCGTGGCGGGGACCCTGTGGAACGCGATGACGAACCTCTACGTCTGGTACAACGCGAAGGTCCTGACCAACTACACGTTCTACGGCTCGCTCGGATCGATCCCGGTCTTCCTCCTCTGGGTCTACCTCTCCTGGATCGTCGTCCTCTTCGGGGCCGAGATCGCCTTCGCGGCGCAGCACGTCGAGACCTACCGGCACGAGCTCGAGACGGTGAAGCTGAGCCCCGCCGACCGCGACCGCCTGGCGCTCGTCGTCTGCGTCGAGGCCGCCCGCCCCTTCGAGCGCGGCGCCGAGCCGCCCACCGCGGAGTCGATCGCGCTCCGCCTCCGCGCCCCCTCGCGCGTCGTCCACGAGGTGGCCTACCAGCTGATGTCGAAGGGCATCCTCCGGGAGGTGACCGCGCTCGACGCGAAAGACCCCGGCCTCATCCCCGCCCAGGATCCCTCCGAGACCACCGTCCGCGACATCCTTCGCGCCATCCGCTCCTTCGGGGACCCCTTCGCGCTGCCGGACGGCCCCGACTCCGCCCGGGTCTACCGCCTGATTGACGAGGCCGAGGAGGCCGCCACGGGGCCCCTCGCCCAGGTCACGCTCAAGGAGCTGGCCTCCCGCCCGCCGGCCGAAGGGGCCCCGGCCTGATGCTGGGCCGCCCGCTGATCGCGTGAATTTTCCGGCGCCCGGCTCCTTATCCAGGGGAAGGAACGAACGATCGGGGGACCGCCATGACCACGCTCCCCGCGCTGCTGGCGCTCTTCGTCCAGGCCCGGGAGGGCCCGCCCCTCGGCGAGGCGGCGGCCTCCCCCGGCCTCGCCGTCCACGTGGGGACGGTGGACGGGCGGATGGAGCTCGACCTCGCCGCCCGCGGCTTCCGGCTCGTCCACGGGCTGGCCCTCTCGGCGGAGGCCGCCGAGCGCGCCCGGAAGGAGATCGCCGCGCGGGGTCCGTACGGCGCCGCGTCCGTCGAGGCGGTCCGCGACGCCCGCGCCCTCCCCCACGCCGACCACCTCGTGAACCTCCTCGTCGCGGACCTCGAGGCGCTGGGAGAAAAGGGCCCCTCCCGGGCGGAGATCGAGCGCGTCCTCGTCCCCGGCGGCTCCGCCCTCCTCCGCGAGAAGGGCGCCTGGACCCGCCTCGTCAAGCCCCGCCCCGCGGAGATGGACGAGTGGACCCATCCCCACTACGGCCCCGACGAGCGCCGCAGCTCCGCCGACCGCGCGGCCGGCGTCCCCGCCGGGCTCCAGTGGGCGGCCGGCCCCATCTTCCCCCTCGCCGAGCGGAAGTCGAGCGCCGAGAGCCTGGTCTCCGCCGGCGGCCGCCTCTTCGCCATCACCCAGAACGATCCCGCGAACCTCGAGGCCGACCCCAAGGAGCGGCCCAACCGGCTCGTGGCCCGCGACGCCTTCAACGGCCTCCTCCTCTGGGAGCGGCCGTCGCGCGGCAAGCACCTCGGGAAGAGCGGCGCCGTCAACCCGCGGCTCGTGGCCGACGCCCGCCGCCTCTACGTCGTCGAGGACGGTCGTCTCGCGGCCCTCGACGCGGCCACGGGAGCCCCTCTCCTGGCCTACCCGACGCCCGCGTTCCCGGAGAAGTTCCTCCTCCTCGAGGGGCTCCTCGTCGTCGAGACGAAGGGCGGCCTGGCCGCCTTCGCCGCGGAGACCGCCGAGCGCCGCTGGGAGCACCCGACGCCCCGTCCGCCCGAGGAGACCGCCGCCGGCGGGTCCGTGGTCTGCTTCTTCGACTCCGAGCCCGGCGAGGGCCGCGTCCTGGCCGCCCTCGACCTCGCCGGCGGCAAGCCGCTCTGGCGCCGCCGTCTCCAGGAGCCGGGCGCCACCCCGTTCTCCAAGGGGCACCTCGAGATCGCCTTCCTGGACGGGGAAAAGCTCGGCCTGGTCGGCCGGGAGCGCCTGCTCGTGCTGTCGCCGTCGGACGGCCGCGAGCTCTGGAGCCGCAAGCTTTCGGACAACCGCTACCGCCAGGCGTATCTCGCCGGCGGCCTGGTCTGGGCGGCCGACAAGAACGACGTCGTCGGCCTGGATCCGGCGAGCGGGAAGGAGGCGCGGAAGATCCCGGTCCCGGGGAAGCTCGACACCTGCCAGCCGCACTTCGCGACCCACGAGTTCGTGATCGATCCGCGCCACCCCGCCGCGGTGGACCTCGCCACCGGGAAGAAGATGGAGTTCGGCTTCGCGCGCGGCGGCTGCGGGGTCGGCTTCGTGGCCGCCAACGGCCTCCTCTACACCACGCCCAACGCGTGCGCCTGCTACAAGGACGCCCTCCGCGGGCTCCTGGCGCTCACGCCCGCCCGGCGGGCCCCCGCGCCGGAGGAGGAACCGCGCCTGGAGTCCGGGCCGGCCGAGGCGCGTCCGGCCGCGGAGCCCGCGGAGGACGAGTGGCCGACCTACCGCCGCGACCCGGCCCGGAGCGCGCGCTCGCCCCGGGACGTCCCCGCGGGCCTCCGGGAACTCTGGAGGACCCGGGCGGGCGCCGGGGCGGGCCCCGAGTGGGAGCTCCGCGCGGGCGCGCCGCTCACGGCTCCCGTCGTGGCCGGCGGTCGCGTCTTCGTCGCCGTGCCCGACGCCCACCGCCTGGCCGCGTTCGACGCGGACACGGGACGGCCCGCCTGGGACTTCACGGCCGGCGGGCGGATCGACGCTCCGCCCACGGTGGCCGGGGGGCTCTGCCTCTTCGGCTCGCGCGACGGATGGGTCTACGCCCTGCGCGCCTCGGACGGCCGGCAGGCCTGGCGCTTCCGGGCGGCCCCGGCCGACCGGCGGATCGTGGCCTTCGGCCGCCTCGAGTCCGTCTGGCCCGCCCTGGGAAGCGTCCTCGTCCGCGACGGCGTGGCGTACGCGGCGGCGGGCCGGGCGCCTGGCGCCGACGGCGGGATCCGGGTCCACGCCCTCGAGCCGCAGACGGGGCGGCCCCTCTGGTCGAGGTCGGTTTCCACAGAGGAGAAGGGCGGCCTCTGCGACCTCCTGGTGGCGGGGGAGGAGGGGCTCTGCGTCTCGGGCCGGCTGCTCGACTGGAAGAGCGGCGAGGAGCGCCCCCTCCCCAAGAACGCGAAGGTCCTCCGGGGAGGCCCCGGGGGCCTGCTCGAGGCCTCCTGGACGCGGATCCCCTTGGGGCTCCGGAAGGACGTCCAGACCTGGACTTACGGCGGGGCCCGGGGCCAGCTGCTCGCCTGGTCCCCGGCGCGGGTCTTCGGGTACGACACCCACTCCTCGGGGCGCAGCCCCCGGAAGAGCGACGACGACGCCCTCTTCGCCGACGGCCCGAAGGGCTGGAAGGCCGAACTGCCCGCGCCGATGCAGGTCGAGGCGATGATCCTGGCGGGGGACGTCCTCTGGTCGGCGGGCGCCCTGGACCGGGAGCGCCGCCGGGCGGGCGGCGGCTTCCTGCGGGGTCTCTCCGAAGGGCGTTCGCTCCAGGAGATACGCCTCGAGGCGCCGCCCGCCTACGACGGCCTGGCCGCCGCTTACGGCCGGCTCTTCCTGGCGACGGAGGACGGTTTCCTGGTCTGCCTGGGCTCCGAGGATCGGTGATCGGCGCGCAGTCGTCCCGACCCGCGGCGGGTCCCGTCGGCCCCGTCGTTCCATGTGAAATGGGCGGCCTCATCCTCCTTATCCATTCCCGGGAGGAGGAGCCGCGATGACCCTGGCGCTGGCCCTGGCGTTCCTGGCCGCCGCGCCCCAGGCCGAGAAGCGGGTCCAGGAGCTCCTTCCGCGCCTCCAGTCCGAGAAGGCCCAGGACCGTGAGCGGGCGATGCGGGAGATCCGGGACATCGCGCGCAAGGACCGCGACGCGTGCCGGAAGGCGCTTCCCGAGATCGTCCGTCTCCTGAAGGACCCGGAGACGAGGGTGCGCCGAGCCGCCGTGGAGGCCGCGGGCTACGCGGGGGCCAGGGACGCCCTGCCCGAGATCCGCCTCCTGCTCAAGCACGAGGAGGAGGACCTCCGCGAGGAGGCGGCCGAGGCGCTGGGACGGCTGCGGGACCGGGACTCGCTCGAGGACCTCGCGGCGCTCCTCAAGGACCGGGAGAGCGACGTCCGGTCGAAGGCCGTCGAGGCGCTGGGGGAGATCGGGGCGAAGGACGCGACGCCCAGAATCCTCGAGCTCCTCAAGGACCCCGAGTCCGACGTCCGGAAAAACGCCGCCGAGGCGCTCGGCCGGCTGGGGGCCCGGGAGGCCATTCCGGCCCTCGTCGAGCTGCTCCGGGACAAGGTGACCGACGTCCGCAACGACGCGCTCGAGGCGCTCGAGGAACTCGCCTCCCGCGAGGACGCTCCCCACTTCCTCCCGCTCCTCAAGGATCCCGACCCCGGCGTGCGCCGGCGGGGGGTGAAGCTCCTCGAGCGGGCGGACGCGAAGTCCGCCTACCCGGAGATCCTCGGGCTCTTCGCGGACGAGGACCGCGACGTACGCCGGGCGGCGTTCGAGGCGATCGTCGCGGCCCGGATCCCGGAGTCGGTCCCGAAGGTGGTCGAGCTGCTCAGGCACGACAAGCGCGAGGCGCGCTGGGTGGCCGCGGAGGCGCTGGGATACCTGCGGGCGGCGGAGGCGATCGGGCCCCTGGAGGACTTCCTCAAGGAGGAGAAGGACGCGAGGCTCCGCGAGGCGGCGAAGAAGGCCCTCGACCGGATCCGCAAAGCCCCCGATTAGCGGCGCGCGAGCCCGATATACTGGGGAGGATGGCCGACGCGTTCGAGAGCCGGTTCGGGGCGGAGGCCGAGATCCTCCAGCGCACGCCCTGGACGCTGATCTCCGCGGCCCAGAAGGGCCAGGCGGGCGCCTTCGAGAAGGCGGTCGAGCGGATCTACGCGCTCTTCGCGGGCGCGGTGCGCTCGTTCCTGCGCGCGCGGGGATTCCGTACGGAGGAGGCGAACGACCTGGCCCAGGAATTCTTCTCCACGCTCCTCGAGCGAAGGTTCCTCGAGCGGCTCGATCCCGCCAAGGGCCGGCTCCGGCCCTTCCTCTACGCCTCCCTCCGGCGCTTCCTCTGCGACTCGCTCGACAAGCGCGACGCCCGGAAGCGCCGCCCCGAGGGGGGCCTCGTCTCGCTCGACCGCCTCCGCGACGAGTTCCGCGCGGCGGCCGAGGACGGGAGCCCCTCCGCGCCCGACCGCCAGTTCTCGCGCGCCTGGGCGGGGGAGATCCTCGGCCGCGCCCTCGAGCGGATGAAGCGCCGGGTCGAGGGCACGCCGCAGGAGGCCTGGTACCGCGCGGTGGTGCTCTGGCACGAGGTGGCCGGCGCTCCCGGGGCGCCGAGCTACGCCGACCTGGGGCGCGCCCTCGGCGTGACCCCCCAGGGCGCCGCGAACTACCTCTTCCGGGGACGCGGCCTCCTCCGGACGCTCCTCCTCGAGGAGCTCAAGGTCTACTGCGCCGGCGAGGACGAGCTCTCGGCCGAGGTCGGGGAGCTCTTCGACGCGCTGGGAGGCTGACCGGATGGAAGCCTGCCCGCGCTGCGGAACGCTCTCGGGGGACGCGGCGGCGGGCCCGGGCGGCGAGAAGGTCTGCCTCCGCTGCCTCTTCGGGCTCGCCCGGCAGTCGGCCGCCGACCTCGAGAACGCGAGGGTGGCGGAGATGGAGACCGTCGCCGGCGGCCCGCCCGCCCCCGAGGAGTCCGCGCCGCCCGCCTTCCCCAACTACGAGGTCCTGGGCGTCCTCGGTCGCGGCGGGATGGGCGTCGTCTACAAGGCCCGCCAGAGGGGCCTCGAACGCGTGGTGGCGCTCAAGGTCCTCCGGACGGGCATCGAGGAGGGCGAGGAGGCGACCCGCCGTTTCCTGAACGAGGCCCGCGCGGCCGCCCGCCTCCAGCACGCCCACATCGTCTCGATCCACGAGGTCTCGACCGCCGGAGGGCTCCCCTACTTCTCCATGGACTACGTGGAGGGGCCGACGCTCGGCGACTGGCTCCGCGCCCCGGGCCGGACGCCCGCCCAGGCCGCGGCCGCCCTCCGCAAGGTCGCCCTCGCCGTCCACCACGCGCACGAGGCGGGGATCGTCCACCGCGACCTCAAGCCCGGCAACATCCTCGTCGACCGCGCGGGCGAGCCCAAGGTGACCGACTTCGGGATCGCCAAGGACATCGCCCAGGACGCCCCGATCACGAAGGCGGGGATGACGATCGGCACCCCCTGCTACATGTCGCCCGAGCAGGCGGCCGGGGAGAACGACCGCGTGGGGCCGCGGAGCGACGTGTACGCGCTCGGCGCCCTCCTCTACGAGGCGCTCGCCCGGCGGCCGCCCTTCGCGGGGAGCGCGGTCTCGGAGACGCTCCGCCAGGTGCTCGGCCGGGCCCCCGCGCCCCCGAGCCGCTACGACCCCGCCGTCCCCCGGGCGCTCGAGGCCGTCTGTCTCCGGGCGCTGGAGAAGGATCCGACGCGGCGCCACTCCTCGGCGCTCGCGTTCGCCGAGGACCTCGGCCGCTTCCTGGAGGGGAGGCCCGTCGCCGCGAGGCCGCGGCTCCGGACCGCCGCCCTGGTCGTCGGGGGCCTCGCGGCCGCGGCGCTGGCGTTCGCGCTCCTGCGGCCCCGCCCGCCCGCCCCCGAAACCCCGGCGCGGCGGTCGCCCGTGGACGAGCTCGCGCGCGAGATCCGGGAGGCCCGGGGCGAGGAACGGAAGGCGGCCGCGGCCAGCCTCCTCGAGCTGGGACCGAAGGGCGTCCCCGCCTGGCGCCTCCTCCTCGCCGACCCCAACCCCGACCTTCGGAGGCGGGCGGCCCAGGCGCTCGGATACCTGGGCGCCCGGGAGGCGGTGCCCGACCTCGTCCGCGCCCTGAGGGACGCGGACCTCGACGTCGGGAACGCGGCGATGGACGCGCTCGCCTTCCTCGAGGCGGCCGAGGCGGCGACCGCCGTCGTGGACCTGCTCCGGGACCCCGGCGTGGCCGTCCGCCGCCGCGCGGGCCGGCTCCTGGGGAGGCTCAAGGCGGAAGGCGCGGTCCCGTCCCTCGTGGCGCTCCTCTCCCACGACGAGGCCCGCGTCCGGGAGAGTGCGGCCGACACGCTGGGGCTCGTGGGGGCCCGCGGGGCCGTGGCGGAGCTCCGGAAGCTGCTGGCCGACGAGTACACCGGCGTCCGGCAGGCGGCGCTCCGCGCGCTCGCGGCGCTCGAGGCGACGGCCGAGGTGCCGGCGATCCTGGCCCTGCTCCGGGACGAGGACGGCGGCACCCGCGAGGCGGCGGCCTCGGCCCTGGGGAGGCTCGGGGCGAAGGAGGCGGCGCCGGAGCTCGCCCGGCTCGCGAAGGAGGACCCGTCGGGCGACGTCCGTTCCGCGGCCGAGCAGGCCCTCAAGAGGCTCGAGGAACCGCGCTGACCCGGCCGGCCCGGGGAGGCGCTCGGACCCCTAGTTCCGCTCGGCCTCCGCGATCAGGGGATCCAGGGTCTCCTTGAGGTCCGGCCGCTTCTTGAGCGCGAGGACGAGGTCCGCCAGCGCCTCGGCCCTGCGGCCGAGCTTGAGGAGGGCCTGGCCGCGGGTGAGGAGGGCGTCGGCCAGCTCGGGGTCGCCCGCGACGGCCTGAGTCGATTCCTCCACGGCCTTCTGGGGCTCGCCCTTGGCGAGGTAGATCTCGGCGCGGAGGGCGAGGATGCGGGGGGCGTTCGGGCCGCGGCCGAAGGTCTTCTGGGTCGTGGCCAGGGCGTCGTCGTAGTCCTTGGCCATGAACTGGAGGCCGGCCTTCTCGAGGAAGAGGCCCAGGTCGTTCGGGTCCTTCTCGAGGAGGGCGTCGTAGTCCTGGAGCGACTCCTTGTAGCGCCCGCCCTTGGCCCGGACCCGGGCGCGCTTGCGCTTCGTCTCGGCCGCGCGGGCCGGGTCCGTCGCCTTCTCGAGGATGGCGTCGTACTCCTTCTCGGCCTGGGCCCAGCGGCGCCGGGACTCGTGGAGCATGGCGCGGAGCGATAGGGCGTCGAGCGCGTCGGGAGCGAGCGAGAGCGCCTGGTTCAGGTCCGCCTCGGCCTCGGGCAGGCCCAGGCCCAGGCGCGCGCGGGCCCGGAGGAGGTAGGCCTGGGGGTCGCGAGGGTTGGACTCGAGGTAGCTCGTGAGGGCCGCCGCGGCCGTCTCGAGGTCCTTCCCGGGCGGCCGCCCCGTCCGCTCCCAGTGTTCGAGGGAGGCGACCCCGAGTTTGAGCTGCACCTCCGCCAGGCTCGGCCGCAGCAGGGCGCAGCTCGCGAAGTCGGACCGGGCGTCCGCGTAGCGGCCGTCCTCGAAGAGGATCGTGCCGCGGAGGTAGTAGGCCTCGAGGAAGTGTTCGCTCGCCTGGAGGGCCCGGGAGAGGGCGGCGACGGCCTCCGCCCGGCGTCCCAGCTTGTGGAGGACCGCGCCCTTCCACGCGTGGGGATCCGCCACGGCGGGCATGAGCCGGATCGCGCGATCCAGGGAGCGGAGGGCGGGTTCGTAGGCCTTGAGCTCGTAGTGGCCCAGCCCCTCGAGGTACGGCACCAGCCACTCCGTCTCGTCGAAGGGGGCGGCGGCGCTCGCGTTGACGGGCACGCTGGGGTAATGGCCGTCCGCGTACGAGATGCACAGCGTGCAGAGCGTGCGGTACTTCATGTCGAAGGTGAACGACATCTCGGGCGAGGGGGCCTGGAAGCGCCGGAGGGGCTCGGTGGCCCGGGTCCGGAGCACCTCCTCGGGGAGCAGCGAGGTCTTCATCCCCGCCAGGCGCGCCCGGGCGAGCATCCGGGTGCCCAGGAGCCCCAGGTGGTAGCGCGCGGGCGTCTCGGAGTAGAGGGGGATGCACTCCTCGTAGGAGGTGCGGGCCTCCTCGAAGTTGTAGAGGAGCTCGAGGGCCCGGCCCCGCGCCCGGATGGCCTCCTCGAGCCGGTCGTAGGTCGAGAGCGCCTCCGTCGCGGCCTCCACCGCCTCCTCGGCCATGCCGCGGAGGTCGTCGAAGCGGACCTCGTCCGGGTCCGGGAGCCGGGAGTACTTCTCGACCCGCTCCACGAGCTCGCGGGCCCGCTCGACCGAGGGGAGCGCCCGCTGCCGCCCCCGCTTCTCGGCCGCCAGGCGGGAGCGGTCCGACTTGACGAGGAAGAACTGGACCGTGCTCCAGACGGCCATGAGGAAGAGGATCGGGACCAGGGAGACGAGGACCTTCGACCACGGGACTCCGCCGGCGCGCGGCGGGGACGGGGCGGCCGTCCTGGGGAGGGCGGGCGGCTTCGGATGCGCGTCCGGCGCGCGCTCGGGAGAAGGGCCCATCGAGTCGAGATTATACCTCAAGCCGCCCTCCTGGGAAGCCGCGGGGCGAAGCCCCGCCTTCGAGGAAACGCCGCGCACGACCCCCTGAGCGTGCGCGGCGATTCCTCGATGGATGAGCTTTCTCGGTTGATGAACGGGCCGCGTTGAAAAAAGTTCGAGGGGCGGCTAAGATGGCCGGTTCGGCCTATGCCCAGGGAAGCGGTCATCGCCGTCCGCGGCGCGCGGGAGCACAACCTGAAGGAGGTGGACGTCGACCTCCCCCGGGACCGGCTCGTCGTCGTCACGGGGCTCTCGGGCTCCGGGAAGTCCTCGCTCGCGTTCGACACGATCTACGCCGAGGGGCAGCGGCGCTACGTGGAGTCCCTTTCCGCCTACGCCCGCCAGTTCCTCGAGCAGATGCAGAAGCCCGACGTCGAGTCGATCGAGGGCCTCCCCCCCACGATCTCGATCGAACAGCGCCACGGTCACGCGACCCCGCGATCGACGGTGGCCACCGTGACCGAGATCTACGACTACCTCCGCCTCCTCTTCGCCCGCGTGGGCCGTCCGCAGTGCTACCGCTGCGACCGCCCGATCACCCAGCTCACGCCCGAGCAGGTGATCCAGGACCTCTTCGACCGCCCCGACGGCTCGAAGTTCTCGATCCTGGCCCCCCTGGTCCGCGGCAAGAAGGGGCATCACAAGGACGTCTTCGAGCGGATCCGCCGCGAAGGCTACGTCCGGGTCCGGGTGGACGGGGAGTCCATGGAGCTCCAGGACGTGCTTACCCTCGACAAGAACCGGAAGCACGAGATCGAGGTGGTCGTCGACCGGGTCGTCCTCGACCGGACGGGAGGACGCCGGCGGCTGGCGGACTCGGTGGAGACGGCGCTCAAGCTCGGGGAGGGGCTCCTGATCGCGGCGGACGAGAAGGGAGACCGGCTCTACAGCACCCTCTACGCCTGCGCCTCCTGCGGGGTCTCCTTCGGCGAGCTCCAGCCCCGGCTCTTCTCCTTCAACTCCCCCTACGGGGCCTGTCCGTCGTGCGACGGGCTGGGAACGCGCCTCGAGCTCGACGAGGACCTGATCGTCCCGGACCCCTCGCTCTCGCTCAAGGAGGGCGCGATCGAGCCATGGAGGCGGCTGGGGAAGCGGATGACGATCCGCTACAATCGCCGGCTCCGGGAGTTCGGGGAGATGTTCGGGGTCAAGCCCGGGACGGCTTTCGCGAAGATCGACCCGGAGCGCCGGAGGATCCTCCTCCGGGGGACGGGGACCGCGGAGGAGAAGAAGCTCGGACGCTGGTTCGAGGGGGTGATCCCGAGCCTGATGCACCGCTTCGAGGTGACGGAGAGCGAGTTCATCAAGCACCGCATCATGGGCTACATGACGGAGCTCCCCTGCCCGGCCTGCGGGGGGCGCCGCCTCAAGCCCGAGGCCCTGAGCGTCCGCGTGGGAGGGAAGAACATCCACGAGGCCTCCTCGATGACCATCGAGGAGGCCCGGCGCTTCTTCCTGGACCTGCCGCTCCGGAAGGAGGAGCAGCTGATCGCCCGGCTGGTCCTCAAGGAGGTCCGGAGCCGGCTCCAGTTCCTCTCGGACGTGGGGCTCGCCTACCTGACGCTCGACCGGAAGAGCTCGACCCTCTCCGGGGGCGAGGCCCAGCGGATCCGCCTCGCCTCCCAGGTCGGCAGCGGCCTGGTCGGGGTCTGCTACGTCCTCGACGAGCCCACGATCGGCCTCCACGAGCGGGACAACCGGCGGCTCCTGGACACCCTGGTCCGCCTCCGCGACCTCGGGAACACCGTGATCGTGGTCGAGCACGACGAGGAGATGATCCGCGCCGCCGACCACGTGGTCGACGTGGGCCCCGGGGCGGGCCTCCACGGGGGCGAGATCGTGGCGCAGGGGACGCTGGCCCGGATCTCCGCGGAGCCGCGCTCCATGACGGGCCGCTACCTCTCCGGCGCGGAGGAGATCCCCGTCCCCTCCTCCCGCCGCAAGGCGGAGGGGCCCTGGGTGGAGGTCCGCGGCGCCCGGGAGAACAACCTGAAGAGCGTCGACGTCCGGTTCCCGCTCGGCTGCTTCGTCGCGGTGACGGGCGTCTCGGGGTCCGGGAAGAGCACCCTCGTCGACGACATCCTCCGCCGCGCCCTCGCGCGGGCGCTCCTGGGGTCCAAGGAGAAGCCGGGGGCGCACGACAAGGTCCTCGGCGTCTCCCACCTGGACAAGGTCATCGAGATCGACCAGTCCCCGATCGGGCGGACCCCGCGCTCGAACCCCGCCACCTACACGGGGGCCTTCGACGAGATCCGCCGGCTCTTCGCGATGGCCAAGGAGTCGAAGGCCCGGGGCTACGCCCCCGGCCGCTTCAGCTTCAACGTGAAGGGGGGGCGCTGCGAGGCCTGCGAGGGGCAGGGGACGAAGATCATCGAGATGCACTTCCTCCCGGACGTGTACGTGACCTGCGAGGAGTGCAAGGGGCGGCGGTACAACTCCGAGACGCTCGAGGTGAAGTTCAAGGGGAAGGACATCTCCGAAGTGCTCGCCCTGCCGATCGAGGAAGCCCTCCGGTTCTTCGCGAACTTCCCGAAGCTCCGGCGGATCCTCCAGACGCTCGACGACGTGGGGCTGGGCTACATGCACGCCGGGCAGGCCTCGACGACGCTCTCGGGCGGCGAGGCCCAGCGCGTCAAGCTCTCTTCCGAGCTCGGCAAGGCCTCGACCGGCCGGACGCTCTACGTCCTGGACGAGCCCACGACGGGCCTCCACTTCGCCGACATCAAGAAGCTGCTCGCGGTCCTCTTCCGCCTGGTGGACCTGGGGAACACGGTGGTCGTGATCGAGCACAACATGCACGTGATCAAGACGGCGGACTGGGTCATCGACCTGGGCCCGGAGGGCGGCGGGGCGGGCGGAGAGGTCGTCGTGGCGGGCCCTCCCGAGCGGGTGGCGGACTGCGCGGGGTCCCACACGGGCCGGCACCTCAAGCGCTACCTGGGGCAGCCCGTGGCCGGCGCGCCCCGATGAGCCGCCGGGCGGGCCGGGTGGAGATCGCCGACCGGCAGGGGAGGGTCCCCGTCCCGGCGGTCCGGGTCCGCCGCCTGGCCCGCGGGATCGCCGGGGGCCGGAACCTCTCGATCGCGTTCGTGACGAACGCGGAGATCCGCCGGCTCAACCGCCGCCACCTGGGGCACGACTACGCCACCGACGTCCTCGCCTTCCCGATCGGAGGCGATCCCTGGGGCGAGGTGGTCGTCTCGGCCGAGTACGCCCGGGCGGAGGCCCGGCGGCGGGGGATCCCGGCGGAGGAGGAGCTCCTCCGCTGCGTGGCCCACGGGATCCTCCACCTCCTGGGCTACGACGACCGCCGGCCCGCGGACCGGGCGCGGATGTGGGAGCGGCAGGAGCGCGAGCTCCGGAAAGTGGCCTCGAAGCGGCCCCCGTGCTAGAATCCCCGCTCGGAGGGACCTCCATGCTGCTCGAATGCTCCTGCGGGAAGATGTACCGGGTCCGCGACGATGCGGCCCATCCGCCCACGAAGTGCCCCTCCTGCGGCGGCGTCCTCCGGCAGCATTCCGGCGCGGCGCCGGCCGCCCCGGCCGGGCCCGATCCGAAAGTGAAGGACCTGGAGGCCCGTCTTCAGGCGGCGGAGCGGGGGCTTTCCTCGGCCAAGGCGTCGGCGGAGCTCAAGGACAAGGAGCTCCGAGAGGCCCAGGCGGCGATCGGCCGCCTCGGGGGCGACCTCGAGAAGGCCCAGGCGTCCTACCGGGAGGCGCTCCGGAAGAAGGAGGCGGAGGTCGAGGAGCGGCAGCGGAAGCTCGACGAGCTCGAGAAGGAGGGGACCAAGGTCCGCCAGCAGTCGCAGACCCAGACCACGGCGCTGCTTCGGCAGAAGGACGCCGCGCTCCAGGAGGCCCGGGACGAGATCGCCCGGCTCGAGGAGCGGCTCGCCCAGCCCGCGCCGGCGGGGAGCGTGCCCGCCGAGGTGGAGGCCCGTCTCAAGGAGCTCGAGGCCGAGGTCGAGACGGGCCGGGACAGCCGCGCGAAGCTCGTCGAGGAACTCGGCCGCGAGAAGGACGCATTCCGAGACGCCCTGAAGGCGAAGGTCTCCGAGCTGGAGGCGGCCGAGGCGCGCGCGGCCGACCTGGAGAAGAAGCTGACGGAGCCGGAGGGCGATCCGAAGACGCCCTCCGAGGAGCGCGCGCGGATGCGCATCCGGCAGCTCGAGAAGATCGTTCAGGACGGCGAGCGCCGCTACCGCGACCTCCTGGCGCGGACCGAGCAGGAGGGCGGAGCGGCGGCGCCGGCAGCTCCGGACTCGGGAGCCCTCTCCCGGAAGGAGGCCGAGCTCGCCCAGGCCCGGTCCGCGCTCGAGGCCGAGAAGGCCCGGAGGGAGGGCCTCGAGCGGCAGGTAGCGGACCTTCAGGCGGCGAAGAAGGCTCCTCCCCCCCCGACGCCGGCCAAGGGAGGGGAGGTCCTGCGTGCCCGGATCGGCGAGGCGCGCTACCTCTCGGGCGACCTGGAGAAGAGCCTGGGGAGCGTCTCCACCTCCCTCCAGGCGCTCATCGAGCGCGTCAAGCGTCTCCAGGGCAGCCTCGAGGCTCCCGAGGAGGAGCCCGCGCCCGAGCCCGCGGCCGAGGCGGCCCCGGCCCGCGAAGGTCCCTACGCCCCGGCCGGATCGGGCGCCGAGGTCGAGCTTGAGCCTCCCGCGGAGCTGGTCCACGAGGCCGCCGCGGTCGACGAGGAGCCCCGCGAGGAGGTGGCGCAGCTCGAGGCGCTGCCCGAACCCGAGCCGGCCGCCGAGGGGGTCCTCCCGGCGGACGAGACGCTGCTTGACATGGGCGGCGTGAAGCGGGGCGGCGCGGATGCGGACGAGGCGCCCGTCGAGGCCGCCTCCGATGAGACGCCCCTCAGCGCGGAGCCCTCTCCGGAGCCGCCGCTCGACGAGGCGATCCCCGAGCCCGCGCCGGAGGCGCCGAAGAAGAAGGGGTTCTTCGGGAAGCTGTTTGGAAAGAAGTAGCCGCCTTCCCGTCATCACCATCGACGGCCCGGCCGGGGCGGGAAAGTCGACCGTCGCGCGCCTTCTCGCGCGCCGGCTGGGCCTGCGCTTCCTGGACACGGGGGCGATGTACCGCGCGGTCGCGCTCAAGGCGGGCCGCCTCGGGCTTTCCGATCCGGCCCGGATCGCGGCCATGATCCGCGACACGAGGATCGCCGTGGAGGAGGAGCGCGTGACCTGCGACGGGGAGGACGTGACCCGCGAGATCCGGCGACCCGAGGTCACCGCGGCCGTCCGCCCGATCGCCGACTCCCCGGAGTGCAGGGCCGAGCTCGTCCGGATGCAGCGCGAGATCGGGCGGGGGGGCGGCCTCGTCACCGAGGGGCGCGACCAGGGCTCCGTGGTCTTTCCCGACGCCGAGCACAAGTTCTACCTCGACGCCTCGGTCGAGGAGCGCGCGCGCCGTCGGGCCGGCGAACTGGGCGGGGAGGCGGGGGCGCTGCGGGAGGCGATCGAGCGGAGGGACGCCCAGGACCGGGCCCGCCCGGTGGGACCCCTCGTCCGCCCCGAGGGGGCGCTCCGCATCGACAGCTCCGGCTTGACCGTGGAGGAGGTCGTGGCTAGAATGGCCGCCTCGGTCGGGTCCCGCTGATGCGCTGGTGGTGGCTCCTCTGCCTCCTCCTGATCCGGGTGGGCGGAGCGGCCCTCTGGAAGCTGAGGGCGTTCGGGACGGCGAACCTCCCCCGGGAGGGGGGGGTCCTCCTGGCCTCGAACCACCAGAGCCTGCTGGACCCGCCGCTCGTCGCCTCGTGCCTCTTCCCGAGGGAGATGCACTTCATGGCGAGGAGATCGCTCTTTAGGAACCCGGTCTTTCGGGCCCTAATCGTCCGCTGCAACGCGTTCGCGATCCAGCGGGACACGGCGGACGTGAAGGGGGTGAAAGAAGCCATTGCGCGGCTCGAGGCCGGGAACATCCTTCTGGTGTTCCCGGAAGGAACCCGGACCCGGAACGGCTCGATCGGCCCGATGAAGGCCGGTGTCGGCACCCTGGCGGAGCGCGCCGCCGTTCCCATCGTCCCGGTCCTGATCGAGGGTGCCTACGAGGCGTGGCCGAAGGGGGCGCTCCTGCCCCGTCTGGGGCGGATCCGCATCGTTTTCGGAAAGCCGCTCCCTTCGGGTTCGGGGCTTGGAACGGACGCCGGCGAGCGCATCCGCGACGCGGTCGCCGGATTGAGAAAAGGAGAAAAGCAGGGATGTCGAACCGGAAGCTGGTGAAGGAACTCGGGATCTCGGACGCCGACGCCGAGAAGGCCGCCGTCGAGCTGATGGCCGAGGCCGGAAAGAGCAGGGAGCAGGTCGACCAGGAGATCGAGAAGTACTACGCGGACTCCGTGAAGAACTTCGCCGCCGACACGATCATCTCGGGGAAGATCCTGGACGTCGTGGGCGACGACGTCCTCGTCGACATCGGCTACAAGTCGGAGGGCGTGGTCCCGAAGAACGACTTCGTCCGATCCGACGACATCCAGGTGAACAAGCAGATCGAGGTCTTCCTCGAGTCCGTCGAGGACGAGGCCGGCGTGATCGCGCTCTCCAAGCAGAAGGCCGACAAGATCCGCGGCTGGGAGCGGATCATCACCTCGAACAAGGAAGGGGACGTCATCCGCGGCCGCGTGGTACGGAAGATCAAGGGCGGGCTCCTCGTCGACGTGGGCGTCCCGGTCTTCCTCCCGGCCTCGCAGGTCGACGTCCGCCGCGTCGAGGACATCGGCGAGTTCCTCGGCAAGGAAGTCGAGTGCAAGATCCTCAAGATCGACGAGAAGCGGATGAACATCATCGTCTCCCGGCGCCGGCTGCTCGAGGAGCAGCGGGCCGAGCAGAAGACCCGCCTCCTCCAGGAGATCAACGAGGGGGAGACCCGGCGGGGCACGGTCAAGAACCTCGCGGACTTCGGCGCCTTCGTGGACCTGGGCGGGATCGACGGCCTCCTCCACATCACCGACATGAGCTGGGGCCGGATCAACCACCCCACCGAGGTCGTCAAGCTGGAGCAGGAGGTCACGGTCAAGGTCCTCAAGGTGGACCGCGTCACGGAGCGGATCGCCCTCGGCCTCAAGCAGCTCCAGCCCAACCCCTGGGAGCGCGTGGTCTCGAAGTACACCGTGAACCAGCGCGTGAAGGGGAAGGTCGTGAACCTCATGCCCTACGGGGCCTTCGTGGAGCTGGAGCCGGGGATCGAGGGCCTGGTCCACATCAGCGAGATGTCCTGGACGAAGCGCATCAACCACCCCTCCGAGGTCCTCCAGCTCGGCCAGGAGATCGAGGTGGCGGTGCTCGCGATCGACACGGACAAGCAGGAGCTCTCGCTCGGCCTCAAGCAGACCGAGGCCAACCCCTGGGACAAGGTGGACGAGAAGTACAAGGCGGACATGCGCGTGAAGGGCAAGGTCCGGAACACCACGAGCTACGGGGCCTTCATCGAGCTGGAGGACGGGATCGACGGCCTCCTCCACATCAACGACATGTCCTGGACCCGGAAGGTCGTCCACCCGAACGAGGTCGTCAAGAAGGGCGACGTGGTCGACGTCCAGATCCTCTCCGTCGACAAGGAGAAGAAGCGGATCGCGCTCGGGATCAAGCAGCTCGCCGACAACCCGTGGAGCACGACGATCCCGATGCGCTACGCGGTGGGGAACGTGGTCTCGGGGAAGGTGACGAAGCTCGTCAGCTTCGGGGCCTTCGTCGAGCTGGAGAGGGACCTGGAGGGGCTCCTGCACATCTCGAAGATCGACCCCCAGTCGGAGACGTCGACGCTCGCGCCCGGGGACATCGTCGAGGTGAAGGTGGTGAAGCTGGAACCCGGCGATGGGAAGATCGGCCTCCAGCTCAACAAGATCCTGGAGAAGGCCAAGCCCAAGGAGGGCGCCGCGGCCCCGGGGCCCGGGGCGCCCCCCACGGCCTAAGTGCTCGCGGTCTCAAGTGCGTATCGGAATTGCTCGCACAGTTTCCAGTTACCAGTTCCCGGAAGTCGAACGCGCGCGCTCTGCTGGAAACTGGAAACTGGGAACCGGGAACTGTGCCGCAATGCAGAAAAGCTATACGAACTTCTGAAATCCGGCACTAAGTGGCATAGCTCCTAAGATAATTCGCGACCGCCACGAACATGCGTGATCGACTTCCACTGGCGCCGGGCCTTGCAGAACCGGCGATGACGCCGCTGGCCGTTCCTCGTC
>Ga0187893_10000883_pt1 | contig 75509 bp, 75 predicted proteins | sample MA1701074metaG_FD_139574 | JGI IMG/M metagenome (GOLD analysis project Ga0187893, IMG submission 139574) | White microbial mat communities from a basaltic lava cave in the Kipuka Kanohina Cave System on the Island of Hawaii, USA - MA170107-4 metaG ...
CCGCCAGATCCGCTGCGGTCGTCGCCGCCTCCACCGCCGACCCGACCTCCTGCAAGGATTCCTGCACAAGGCCGGACTCTCCTTTTGACTCTGATATAACTATATTATACGAGTCTCTCTAGTTGTGGTACGGGTCAGATTCGAATATTAGTCGAAAAGTGCTAAGCCGACGCCACGTACCGCCACGACCTAAGTGAAACTGCTTATCGATACCGGCTGCCGATTCAGTCGGATCCATCCGCGTAGTCGGACAGCAGAAGGTAGGCCTTCCCGACCGCGTTTAGATCGAGTCGAAGTCTGTAGTACTCGACCTCACCGAAGGCCTCCATGTACGGATAGACCGAGTCCTCAGGCTCCTCAACGACGATTTCGCCGTCGTCGTCTCTCCACTCACGAGGCGGCCGGTCGAGATCAGCGTGCAAGTCGTAGAACTCATCATCTACTCGCGCCTCGGCCCAGGGGAAAAGTGTTTCGGCGAGCTCCTTTGCCCCGAAACCGGTATAGATCTGGAACCACTCCCGAGACAAAGTTTCCTCGCCGTCGGCGTCACAGATGAAAACCTCAACCGGGGTTCGACCGAGGGACTTGTTGATCCAATGCTCGAGCGCGACTGACACCTTGCCTCCACTTTGAATGTGCTTCATGAGGGGCATATCGATGCTGAGCTTCCGGAGGCGAACTTCTCGTGGTGTCCCATCGAGAATCGCTCTCAGTTCTTCGCGGGAGTTCTCGGAGAGAGTCTGGTTCTTGGAAATCGACACTTTCCAGGCTTTCTTTGTCCGCTCGACCGTGCCCTCATTCACTGCAGTCCAGAGTGTTTCGGACGAACTCGGAAGATGGACGACGAGAATCACAGGCAGCGCATGGCCGAGCCAGTACTCGAGATGCGTGACGTCACCGTAGTAGGTGTATGAGTCCCCGGCGTCGCGAAGATGACTGTCGCCGGACTTGATCTGGAGTGCCAGGAGTTTTCCGGTTGGGGTTCCGTTCTCGACGCTTTCCACATGTGCATCGATGCCCATGTCAACGATGGGCTGCTCGCGGAAGATCCACTTGAGCTTGCTCAAGAAGATCTCCTCGACTGCGTTTACGCCGATGCGCGGGGCGGGGTCAAATCTGGCCCTGCCGATCTTCCTTTCCATCTCGACGAGACTCCCGCTCAGTAGCTAACGTCTTTGCGATGAGCCTTCGGCCGACGCATAGCGCCGCATTTCGATGCCGGCCGCCGAACCGCTGACTTGAACCGGCGGCCGGCGACTAGCGCTCCCCGCATTCCGGCGAATGCGGCTGGCCGGCACCATTGCTTCGTTAGCCCAAACAGCTTACCAGCCTTGCGAATGGGGGGCCGCTCGGAGACGACTGCACGGCGCTCCGCTCGCGCTTCGGCGCGAGTGGGAGCGCGCCGCCTCCCCTGTATGGTGCACAGTCGCTCTCGTTCAGCGGTCGCGGATGCAAATCACTTCTGCATGGGCTCGGTTATGGGAATTCGTGACGTCCGCGAGCCACTCCGCACACTGCTGCTCGAAGTCTTTCCTTGCGCGGACGGCGTCAAGGCGGAGATCTCGATTGTATCTCGAGCGTTTCGCGAGGATCTGCTGCCGCCATCTCTGGCCGGCGGCCTGTCGCTCCTGAATCTCGCGCCCTTCGGCCTCCACTTGGCGCTCTAGCTCGTGAAACTTTTCGTCGCTGAGACGCTTGCACTCCGGATCATTCAGCTCCGCTACCACATCTCGCTCGGCGAGATGGACGCAGCGCATCCACTCCGGCCCGCGGGCCTCGTCTTCCCTTCTGGCTTGCTCCATCCGTCGAGCAAGTTCTTTCGTGCGCTCGTGCTCCTCGAGATTTGCCGGCTCAGATGTCGGAGCTAGTTGCTTTCGTGACGCGTGCCTTGACACGATTCGCGAGGTTTTCTCGTCTCGTGGTTGTGTTCCTGCGATCAAGGAGGAAGCGCCGATTCCGGCAGCCGAGACGGCGAATATCACTCCCGCGCACAGGATCAGCGCGTTCTTCTGCGCCCATTTCATCCTCGCTTCCTCCCTTGACCTCGATGCTCCCGTTCCTCATCCGAAGCCGGTCACCCGCTAGTTGAGGGGACGGAGCGAATCTTTCCTCTTCCGGCGGACAGCTCATCTTGCGAGGGTCCGCGGCGCCTCGGGGCGCCCCGCCAGAAGTCACGATTCTATCGGCGTGCAGAATATATTCTGTAGACCCACGCTATCGGCTTAGCGACGGTCCTCGGCGAAGTGTCCGGCTCGGGGATTCAACGCAAGTTTGGGCGCGTGCTTCGCTCGCGGCGCGAAGCGATTGGTATCTCCCAGGAGGAGCTGGCGGAGCAGGCCAACGTCCATCGCACCTACGTAAGCATGCTGGAGCGGGGTCTCGGGAATCCGTCGCTGACTGTGATTGCCTCTCTCGCCGGCGCCCTTCGAGCTCCGATCTCATCGCTCTTCCAGGAATTGGAAGCAACTCGCTCGTGACATCGCGGCCTACGGGCCGGCCGACTTCGGATTTGCGCGAACAGGGCGGGCCTGATGGAGGCGTTCGTATGGGATGCCACGAACGGGATGCGAGCGCTCGAGCAGGTGCTCTCTGATGTGGGCTTCGACCTCACCGGCTGGAGTCTCGAGGAAGCGCACGCGATCTCCGACGACGGGCTCACGATCACCGGCTGGGGAAGGAACCCGAGTGCCTACACCGAGGCCTGGATCGCGACGATCCCCGAACCCGGCACCGCGTTGCTCCTGACCCTTGGGCTCGTGGGGCTTGCGATCAGGCGTCAACCGGCGGCGGGTGGGTGCCGCGGCGGCGGCCGGCTTCGCCTCTGACGTCCGACCTGCTCGCTCGGCCCGAGCCACCAAGGCCGAGGTGGACGTGGTGCGCACGAGCTGCTTCCGGCCCAGCGTGGCTCGACAACTGGAGAAGGTCAGGCGATCGCGCCGACCCCGTGGCCGGGCTCTGTCTCCCGGTGGGGAGGGGACAGGCCGCCCGGGCGGCCTCGAGCACGGCGCCCTCGTCTGGCGCCGCAGGCAGGCCTGGGTTGTGGCCGCGTCCCGGAGCGTGCAAGGGAGTGGCCGGCGCCGCCCACTCCGCGCGCCCGGCGGTGCTCGAGCCAGCGGTAGACGGGCCTGTAGGGGCCACCTCGGCGTCGCGCCAGGCTCCGCAATGTGACCGGATCCGACGCGCAAGGGCGGTAGGGTCGCCCGCACAGACTTCAGCGCGCGGCCGAGCTGGGCGCCGAGCCGGGGAGATCCAGGGGGCCTCGCGCTAAGTTTGAGGCGACTGAGGAGCGCCGCAGTGTCCCGAACGGTCACCGTGAAAGTGCAGCCCGACCACCTCGAGAAGCTGGCGCGATGCAGCGCCCCGGTCGCCGTGTCGGAGCTGATCTGGAACGCGCTCGACGCCGACGCCACGCGGGTGGAGGTGTGCCTCCACCGCGGCGCCCTCGGCGCCATCGAGGAGATCAGGGTCGAGGACGACGGCCACGGCATCCCCCACGAGAGCGCGGGGGACCTGTTCGCCTCGCTCGGGGGCTCGTGGAAGAGGAGGGGCAGGACCCAGGGGATCGGGCGCGCCCTCCACGGTAAGGACGGCAAGGGGCGATTCCGCGCTTTCGCTCTGGGCGAAACCGTGGAATGGCAGACTCGATGGCGCGACGACGGCGGCGCGGTGCTCGGGTACGCGGTGCAGGGCTCGCGCGGCCGCCTCAGCCGATTCACCGTGGACGATCCTGAGCCCTCGGACGACGGCTCTGGCACCAGCGTGGTCGTGACGGGGGTCCGAGAGCACCTGGGCTCGATCGAGGGAGCGGACGCGATCCAGCGAGTCGCGCAGGAGTTCGCCCCCTACTTGCTTCAGTACCCCAACGTCGAGCTGGTCTACGACGCCACGCGAATCCAGCTCAACGACCTGGACGCCCGCCAGACGACCCTAGACCTGGAGCCCGTCAAAGTCGGGGAGGGTCACTTCGCCGAGGCCAGCCTCCTCGTCGTCGAGTGGAGCAGCGCCACGGAGCGAGGCCTCTACCTCTGCGACGCGGACGGCATAGCCCTCGCGAGCATGGCGCCGGGGATCCGGGCCCCCCGATTCCACTTCACGGCGTATCTCCGAAGCTCGTACATTCGGGAGGTGGCGGCCGAGAAGGGGGACGAACTCCTCGAGATGGACGCGGGCGTCCAAAGCCTCGTCGACGCAGCGAAGGAGGCGCTGCGCCGCCACTTCCGCGAGCGGTTGGCGGAGTTCGCGCTCGAGGCGGTCGAGAGGTGGCGGGAGGAGCGCATCTACCCCTACGAGGGTGAGCCGGCAGACCCGGTCGAAGCCGTCGAGCGGCAGGTATTCGACGTCGTGGCGCTCAACGTCCAGGCCTACCTGCCGGCGTTCGAGGAGAGCGACGCGGGCAGCAAGCGGCTCTCGTTCCGGCTGATCCGCGAGGCCCTCCGCGAGAGCCCCCAGGCGCTGACGAGGATCCTGACGGAGGCAATAGGCCTCCCGCGCGAGCGGCAGCTAGAGCTCGCACGGCTGCTCGAGCGCACCACACTGTCGGCCATCATCAGCGCCACGCGCCTCGTGGCGGACCGACTTGACTTCCTGAGGGGCCTCGAGGCCCTCGTGTTCGACCCGCAGTCCAAGAAGGAGACGCTCGAGCGGCAACAGTTGCACCGGGTCATCGCCGAGGAGACGTGGATCTTCGGCGAGCACTTCGCCCTGTCCAACAGCGACGAGAGCCTCACGGAGGTGCTCCGCAAGCACAGGCGCTTCCTTGGCGACGACGTGGTGATCGACGAACCGGTGACTCGCGAGGACGGGTCGGAGGGGTTCCCGGACCTCGTGTGCTCCCGCGAGATCCCGCGATCGCGGGCCGAGGAGCACGAGTTCCTCGTGGTGGAGCTGAAGCGGCCGTCGGTGAAGGTCGACTCGGAGGGGCTGACTCAGATCAAGCGGTACGCGAACGCCATCATGGGCGACGAGCGTTTCGACCAGGAGCGGTCTCGCTGGGAGTTCTGGATCGTATCGAACGAGGTCGACGTGATCGCCCAGCGAGAGCGATCCCAGCCGAGCAGGGACTTCGGGATCGTCCAGGTTGGCGAGAAGCCGCCGCACGTCATCCGCGCCCGTACCTGGTCCGAGATCCTGAACGAGGCCCGCTCGCGGCTCTCCCTGTTCCAGAAGAGGCTCGAGCTCGAGGCCACCCACGACTCTGGCCTCTGCTACCTGCGCGAGACCCACGCCAAGTATCTCCCCGACTCGCTGCGGGAAGGGCAGGAGGCCGAACCCGGCGGCGAGGATCCCGCCCAGGCGGCGGGGTAGGCCCCCGAGCCTCGGTCGCGACGCGGTACGCGGGGTCACCGACGCCCAGCCAGTTCTCCCCGCTTCTGTTCACGCCAGAGCCCGGGACGGCCGCGCTGCTCGGGCTCGGGCTCGTGGTGCTCGGGCTGCGCCGCCGATAGCGTCGGCACGTCACCTTCTGAGCGCGGGAGCTACTCACCTCCGAAATAGCCTCCTCAGAGGCCGGGCAACGCGCAGCACGCGCGAACCGGCGGGTAGTCGCCCGAAGGGTCCGATCCCCTTCGAGCGAGAGCGGCGACCCGAGAGAACCTCGGGGTCACGGCGCCTGGCTCTCGAGCCGGGCCGGAGAAGCGTGCGGAACCCCCAATCGGGGGCTCCGCGCGCACCATCGCGGAGCTCCCTGGAGCCCGTGAGTGCGCGCCATCCCGCTTGCCTTCGACGGCCGCCCGTGCCGTAATCGGTGGGCCATGGCAGAGCGCTTCGGCAAGGTCCGCTGCCGCCTCCGCAGTAACGGCAAGCCGCAGTGGCGCGTCGACTTCGGCCGATATGGGAAGGTCCACGGCCTCGGCGGCGAGGGCTTCGAGTCCGAAGCCCAGGCGCACAACGTTCTGCGCGCCGTCCAAGGCGAGGTGGCGCGCGGGACGCCGAAGCAGCAGGCGGTCGAGCGGTGGCTCCCGCGGAGCTCCGCCACCCACCGAGTGGAGCGGTGGCTCGGACTCTGGCTCGATGACCTCCGCGCGCAGGTCGAAACCGGCGAGCGGTCCCCGTCTTACCTCCGCGAGCTCGAGCGCTGGTCGAGGCCGGGCCCCCACGGCTACCTGGCGGCGCTCCGCTCGCACTCCGTCCACGACCTCGACTTCGCCGCGCTCCGCGCGTGGCAGGCGGCGCTTCCCTTGCGCGGGAAGTCCGCCTGGAACGTGGTCGCCGGCCTTTCCGCGTTCCTCGGATGGCTTGCGAAGCGGGAGGTGATCCCGAAAAAGCCGACGATCCCGTGGCCGCGCTACGACGAGCATGTCCCGTCAATCGTCCGGCCCGAGGTGCAGGACCGCATCCTCGGTGCGATCCCCGAGCCGGCGCGCGGCGTCTTCCTCGCGATGGCCCTCCTCGGGCTCCGCCACTCCGAGGCGTGGGTTCTCGACGGACTCGACTACCGCGACGGCCGTCTTTGGATCCGCAAGGCCCGGAAGGGTCGCACGCTCTCCTCACCGCTCCGCGCGCCGAAGAACCGCCGGCCGCGCGTCCTGCCGGTCCCAGCAGAGCTCGCGGAGTGGATCGCGCGTCAAGTCCCCGCCGAGCGCCTCCTCGAGGGCGGCGTGCTCTTCCCGAATCCCCACACCGGCGGCGCCTGGACGCCGACCTCGTTCCGCCGCGCGTGGGAGGCGGCCTGCACCGCGGCGAAGCTCCCGGCGCTCAAGGCGTACGAGACACTCCGCCACTCGACGGCAACCGAGTGGATGCGGGGCGGGGCCACCGAGCGCGAGGTGCGCGATCTCCTCGGCCACCGGACGGGGCACGCCACGCCGCGCTATGCGCGGCTCGCCGACGAGCGTCTGGCGGAGGTGGTCAAGCGCCGGTCGTAGATGGAGGTTCTCCGTGAAACCTTGGATTCTGATCGTTGGACTCGTCTGGGCTGGTCCCGCCCTTGGCGAAAATATCTCCATCACGGGAGAGACCAACGTCGGCGGCCACGTAGAAGGCTCCGCCGAATACGAGCTCTCCGTGGACGCCGAGAGCCTTCTGTACTGCCTTCAGATGGCCGTGGAGCCGTCGAGGTTTATCCCGATCCCCGGCCGGCCCCCGATCATCGAGGGCCGGAAGCCGCTTCGCCGAACGATGGCCGAGGACTGTCTCAAGACATGGATCTCGATCGATGAGGTGCAAGTCGAGTCGGTTGACAGCTGCGAGGACTAGGAGGGGAGCACCTCTATCGGATCGATGCGCGCACGACCTCGAGCTCGAGGCCGGCCCGCGGATCCTGTTTCGAGTAGTGGCGTATTACGACGTCGCCACCCTCGGCCGCCAGCAACTCCACCGCTTCCTCGACCGCGGCGGGGATCGCGTTGGGAAGATCCTCGCGAGCCTCCCACGTGAGCAGTAGACGCGGCCGGCTGCGATGCGGGGCGAGAAAGAGCAAGTCCTGATTCCGGTTTCGCGCCTCGAACGGGCCGAGGCGGCAGCCGACATCGAGCTTGGCGACGATTTCCTCGTCCGTCATAGTGGATGTATATCCCGGATGTGGTGCCTGTGTGGTGCCCAACGAAAAATACACCGAAAAACGCTAGCGATTTCGAAGAGTTCTGGTGGAGGCGGCGGGAATCGAACCCGCGTCCGCATGGCGTCCAGACCCCGCGTCTACGTGCGTAGGCCCCGATGGTTTCTCGATGCGGACTGGCTCGGCGCCCGGCCCATCCGCATCCAGCCCCAGTGGTTCTCGCCGCGAGCGACTAGGAGCCGCGGGCTCGCGACCAGCCTTCTGATGACGCCCGCTACCCGCCAGAAGGCGTCGCGGACGGGCGTCGCTACGCTAGTTTCAGCTAGGCAGCGAGAGCGTAGTCAGCGTCGGCAGTTGTCACTACCAACTTGCCGCCTGTTTTGCGACGGTGCGACGACGTCGGCACGCAGCGACGACCTTCGACCATCCGTCGAAACCGATCGCCCCCGATCTTCGAAAGCCTAGGTGCGGCGGCCGCTCGCGCAAGGCCTCGGCCGCGCCGGCGACCTCGCCTCCGCTCAGCCCTGGAAGCGCTTGCGCAGGTACCCCGCAAAGGCTTCGGCCGGCAGCGGCCGGCTCAGCAGGTAGCCCTGCACCTCGCTGCAGCCGCGGCCGCGCAGGAACTCGAGCTGTTCCTGCGTCTCGACGCCCTCGGCGACGACGCGCAGGCCGAGGCTCCTCGCGAGGGCGAGGATCGCCGACGTCAGCCGCACGTCGGCCTCGTTCGCGGGGATCTCCGAGACGAAGCTGCGGTCGATCTTGACGCGCGAGAGCGGGATGCGGCGCAGGTAGGAGAGCGACGAGTAGCCGGTCCCGAAATCGTCGAGCGTGAGCCCGAGGCCGAGCGCGGCGAGGTCGCGCACGGCGGCGCGCGTCGGAGGGTCGTCGCGCATGATCGTGCTCTCGGTGATCTCGAGCTCGAGGCCGTCCGCAGGCAGGCCCGACGCGCGCAGCGCCTGCTCCACCGTCGCGACGAAGCCCTCGCTCGCGATCTGCTGGACCGAGACGTTGACCGCGACGCGCAGCGGCGCGCCGAACTCCTCGCGCCACTCCGCCGCGCGCCGGCAGGCGTTGCGCAGCACCCACTCGCCGATCGAGGCGATCAGGCCGATCTCCTCGGCGACCGCGATGAAGCGGTCGGGCGGCACCAGCGCGCCGTCCCTGCCGCGCATCCGGACGAGCGCCTCGGCCGAGAGCACCTCCCCGGTCGCGGCCTCGCAGATCGGCTGGAAGTGCAGCTCGAAGCGCTCGCTCTCGAGCGCTTCGCGCAGGAGCGCGCCCATCTCGATCCGGCGCGCGCTCTCCTGGTTCATCGCGTCGTCGAAGAAGCGATAGCCGCCGCCCTCGTGCTTCGCCGCATACATCGCGACGTCCGCGCGGCTCACGAGCGCCACGGCGTCCTCGCCGTCGAGCGGATACAGCGCGATCCCGATGCTGGCCGAGCCGAACACGCGCGATCCGCCGATCTCGATCGGCTCCTGGAAGACGGCGAGCGCCCGCTGCGCGACGAGGGCCGCGGCCGGGGCGGCGTCGATCTCGGGCAGCAGGATCGTGAACTCGTCGCCGCCGAGACGCGAGAGCTGCCCGCCGTCGTCCTGCCCGGGTGCCAGGCTGCGGGCGACCACGTCGCTCGTGCGCACGGCCCGCCGCAGCCGGCGCGCGACCTCGCAGAGCAGCTGATCGCCCGCGTCGTGGCCGAGGCTGTCGTTGACGTGCTTGAAGTTGTCGAGGTCGAGGAAGAGCAGCGCGAGGGTCACGCCGTGGCGCCGGGCGCGGCGCAGCGAGAGCTCGAGGCTCTCCTGGAAGAGCCGCCGGTTGGGCAGCTGGGTCAGGCCGTCGTAGTAGGCGAGGTTCCGGATCCGCGCGGCCGCGCGCTCGCGCTCGAACACGCGGCCGAGCTGGCCGCCGACGTGGCTCAGGAGATCGAGCGTCTCCTCGTCCCGCGAGAGCTCGGCGGGATGGAAGAACTCGAGCACCGCGACGACCTCGCCGTCGGCGAGCACGGGAAAGCCGATGCCCGTGCGCACACCGAGCTCGCCGCGCGCGTTGCGCGGAAAGTTCGGATCTGCCATCACGTTCTCGATCCACGCGGGCTGGCCGCTCGCGAGCACCCGGCCGGGAAGCCCTTCGCCGGCCGCGAAGCTCGTGCGGCGCGTGGCCTCCACGAGCGCGGCAAAGCGGAGCTCGCTGCCCTCGAGCCAGAGATCCGAGGGCACGAGCCGGCCATCCGGCGCGAGCAGGTAGGCATGTCCCGCCGGCCAGCCCGTGAACTGGCAGACCTGCTGGATGCAGATCCGCAGCGCGGCCTCTCCCGAGGTCGCCGCGTTCGCGGCCGCCGCCACACTGCGCAGCAGCTCGAGCGAACGCGACTCGCGCTGCATCGCCGCGTTCGCGCTCTGCAGCCGCTCCTCGACCCGGCGCTGGCCGTGGAGCAGCACCCCGGCCAGCACGCCGGTCAGCACGGGCAACAGGCTCAGCCAGGCGACCACCGTCGCGGGCAGCTCGCCGACCCAGGCGACGCCGGGGACCAGCCCGAAGAACACGATCGTGGAGCACAGCGCACCGGCGAGATCGACCTGGTGCGTGCGCCGCAACCACGCGAAGTTGAGCGCGTGGAGCGCCGCGCTGCCGAGCGACAGGACTGCGAGAAACGGAGCTCCGAGGCTCCAGAGCCAGCAGGCCGCGGCGAGGCCGATCGGGATCAGACCGATCGAGATCCTCTGGATCAGCTGGGAGCGGCGTCGCCGCGCGATCTCGAGCGCGGGCGGGAGCGGTGCCCCGACCGCGAAGGACTCGATGGATGCGGCGGCAGTCTGTTCTTGCGGCATACCCGCCCCGAATTGCGCTATCGCTGCATTCGGTGCATCCCAGCGCGGACTTGAAGGGGAACCCCTGACCCAGGGCCCGGGGATCCCCTGGAACGCCAGAGAAAGAGACCGGAGCGAGCGGCGCGCAGACCCGCGGCCTCGCGGAGCTCTCGCGCAGCAGCGACCGCGCGCCGGCCGGACGGCTCCGCGTCAGGTCTGCTCGGCGGGCCCGGGGCCCGCGAGTCGCCCCGACGGCAGCGCTTCGAGCGGTCCGCCGCGCCGCCACATGTAGCAGGTGCCGGCCGCGCGGTTCTCGCGCGGCGCTTCGCCCTCCTGCTCCGCGCTCACGACGACGAAGGCCTGGGTGACGACCGCGTTCAGCGCGAGTGCGAGGTCGAGTACCTCGGTGGCGTTCGCAGCCGCGCCGAGGCGCTGCTGCGCGACCGCGCTGAAGCCGGCGAGCAGCGCGGCGCCCTCGAGCGCCGCCGCCAGATCCGGGGCCGGCGCGAGGTCGGGCGCGCGCTCGGCGCTCACGCGCGCGAGGCGCATCTCGCTGCGCTGCACCTCGAAGGCCAGCCGCGCGCGGCGCTCCCGCACGGCGTCCTCCCGCTCGTAGAGCAGGCCATGGAAGCGCACCGCGCCGGGAGCGAGCTCTGTCACGGCGATCTCGAGATTGCGCGTCAGCCCGGCCTCGGCCGCGACCCCGCCCGCTGCGGCGGCGCGCGCGACCGGGAGCATCGACAGCACCAGGTTCGTCAGGTGGTAGCAGCCGCGCTCGCGGCCGATCGCGGCGCGCACGCTCGCGACGAGCGTCCCGTCGACGGCGACTCCCTGCAGTCCGGCGAGGTTCGGCAGCGTGTCGCGGCAGCTCTCGAAAGCGGTCGCGGCGCTGCCGCGAAAGGCCGGCAGCGCCATCGCTCCGCTCGCAGCGGAAAAACGGCCCGACGCGACGTCGAGCTCGAGGCGCGCCGACATGTCGTGGACCGGCCCGGGGCCGACCACGCGGCCGCCCGTGAAGGTGAAGCCCTGCTGGCGGCGGTCGCGGATCCGGCCCGAGAGCTCGCGGCGCCCGCGGATCTCCGGACCGAGCCGGATCTCGAGGCCGCGCAGATGGACCGGGTCGCCGATCACGTCGACGCGCGCCGGTACTCGGCCGCATCGCCGCCGGTCTTCCGCATCAGCTCCTCGTCGCTGTGCCTGCGCCAGGCGTCGAGCAGTCCCTGCCCGAGCGGATCGCAGCCGTTCCGGAGGGGAGCCCCGTCGTCGAGGATCGCCTGCCTCACCGCGCGCGCGGCCGCGGTCGCCGCGGTGTAGTGCGAGCGCACGCCCTCGCGCGCCGCGGCCATCGCCTCGGCCATCGCGCGGTATTCCGGATGCCGGGCGGCCTCGGGCACGCGCTCGGAATTCGCGAGCATGTCCGTCTCGATCGGCCCGGGCAGCACCTCCACGACGCGAATGCCGAAGGGCGCGAGCTCGGCGCGCAGGCCGTCCGAGAGGATGCCGACTGCCGCCTTGCTCGCGCGATAGGCGCAGTAGAAGGGAATCGCCGCGAGGTACGAGCTCGAGGTGATGTTGCAGACGACGCCACCCCCACTCGCGCGGAGCACGGGGATCGCGCGGCGCGTCACCTCGAGCAGCCCGAAGAGGTTCGTCTCGAAGACCGCGCGCCACTGCTCGATCGGCTGGTGCTCGACGGGCAGGTACTCACATTCGAGTCCCGCATTGTTCACGAGCACGCGCAGGCCGCTCGGGATCTGGATCGAGCCCGGCTCACAGACATCGAGGCGCGCGACACGCAGCGCGCCGCCCTGGTCCGCGGCGAGGCCGGGCAGGTCCCAGCCCGCGTCGGGATCCCGCATGCTCGCGACCACCTCGAAGCCCGCCTCCGCGAGATCGAGCGCGATCGCGCGCCCGAGACCGCGGCTCGCGCCGGTGACGAGCGCCACGCCCCTGGCTTCCATCGACGAACCTCCCGCAGGATCCCGGCTGCGCATGGTACACGGCGCGATCTGCGCGGTTGCGCCGCGTTCCCGAGCGAGCAGGCGCTTCCCTGCGCGAGGCGCGCGCCGTACCCTGCGACGCCGATGCGCCGGCCCGTCTCCGCACCGCCTGCCCTGCTGCGCCGCCGCGACGTCCTGCGCGGCGGACGCAATCTGACGCTGCTCGCGCTGCTCCCGCGCGGGGCGCTCGCGCAGGCGACCGCTCCGCTGCGCAGCCAGCCGGGCGAGCCCGGGGTCTTCCTCGACGCGCGCGAGCTCGGCTGCCTGCGCGCGCTCTGCGCGCACTTCATCCCGGGTCCGCCGCGCGATCCGGATCCCGGAGCGGCGGAGGCCGGAGCGGCCGAATACATCGATCTCCTGCTAGGCGTCTTCGCAGAGAGCCCGCCGCATCTCTTCGCGAGCGGTCCCTTCAGCCACCGCGACGGCAGCGGGCCCAACCATTTCGCGGAGTTCATCCCGCTCGACGCGCTCGAGGAACGCGTCTGGCGCACGCGCATCGAGGGCAGCCGGGGGCAGCCCGAGCGCGAGTGGAACGGTCCGGTCGTCGGCTGGCAGGAGCGCTATCGCAGCGGGCTCGCGGCGCTCGATCGCGCCGCGCGGCGCCTCGGCGCGGAGGAGTTCGCTGCGCTCTCCGACTGGAAGGCGCGCTGGCTCCTGCGCCTCGCCTTCGGCGAGCTCGGCGCCTTCCTCGACCTCGCCTTCCAGCACACGCTCGAGGGGACCTACGGCCCCCCCGAGTATGGCGGCAACCGCAATCTCGTGGGCTGGTCCTACACCCAGTGGCCGGGGGACCACCAGCCGCACCACTACTCGGACGCCGAGATCTCCGAGCCCGATGCGAGCCAGCTGGAGCTCGCCGAGCAGGCGCGCCGCGCGGGACTCGCCGCGCGCGCGGGCGGTGCCTCCGCGCCGCGCGTGCCCGACCCGGGACCGCCGCGCGCGGCCGAGGGCCGCGCGTGAGCCGCCACGCAGTCGTGATCGGATCGGGGGCCGGCGCCTCCGTGGCCGCGTGGGTGCTCGCGACGTCCGGCTTCGAGGTGACGCTGCTCGAGAAGGGTCGCAACTACTTCCGCGGGCTCGGCCGGCCCGGAGCTCCGGCGCTGCCGGTCTTCGGCGGCGACGAGATCCGCGCGGCGCGCAACCTGCCGGGCGTGGATCCGCTGGCCGAGCCGCGCACGGCGCGCAGCCAGGACGAGGCAGCCGACGGCGTCGTGCACTCGCAGGTGGGCGACGTCAACCACCTCGCGAACACGGTCGGCGGCGGCACCACGCACTGGGATGCCAAGGTCCCGCGCTTCTTCGACTTCGACTTCGAGATGCGCTCGCGCTACGGGCCGATCGAGAACGCGGACCTCGCCGACTGGCCCTTCTCGTATGCGGAGCTCGCCCCCTACTACGACGCGGTCGAGGTCCTGATGGGCGTGCAGGGCGATCTCGCGGCCACACCGGACTTCGTGCTGCGCCACGCCCCGCGAGGTCCCTACCCGATGCCGCCGAGCCCGCCGATGTACGCGAGCCTCGTCTGGGCCGAGTCGGCCGCGGCGCTCGGCTACCAGCCGATGCCCTTCCCGATGGCGGCCAACTCGCGCTTCTACGACGGCCGCCCGGCCTGCACCAGCTGCGGCTACTGCTCGGGGCACGGCTGCCCGATCAATGCGCGCGCCGGCGCGGCGGTCGTCTTCGTGCACCGCGCGCTGCAGGCCGGAGCCAGGCTCGTGACGCGAGCCTGTGTTACCAAGATCGCGACCGACGCGCGCGGTCGCGCGACCCACGTGGAGTACCTCGCGGGCCCGGAGCTGCGCGCGGAGCGCCTCCCGGCCGACCTCGTGATCCTCGCGGCATCTGCAGTCGAGAGCGCGCGACTCGCGCTGCTCTCGCCGGGTCCCGCGCATCCGCGAGGCCTCGGCAACACCGGCGACCGCGTGGGCCGCACGCTCACCTTCCACAGCTCGGTCTTCGCGGGCGGCACGCTGCCGCAGCGGCTGCACGCGCACCGCGGCCGCAGCACGAGCCACTGCCTGCTCGAGCCCGCGATTCCGGACACCCGCTCGAAGCTCGCGCGCTGGGCCGGGCTGCCCTTCGTGCGCGGCGGCGTCTGCGAGCTCGGCGGCGCGCCCTACCTGATCGACGAGGCGCTCACCTACGACGCGCTTCCGCAGCCGCGCACGAGCCACAAGGACCTGATGCGGAGCTCGGCCGTGCGCGATCGCAACCTCGCGCTGCAGATGCTCGGCGAGGATCTGCCGCAGTGGGCGAACCGCGTGGATCTGGATCCCGAGGTCGTGGACGTCTACGGCCAGCCGGTCGCGCGCGTGAGCTACAGCCTGCACCGGCACGAGAAGCTCGCCTCCTGGATCTGGGGCCGGCGGCTGCAGAAGATCGCGCAGGCCGCGGGCGCCGAGCGCAGCTATTTCACGCCGGCGGGCCTGTTCGGCTCGGGCGGACTCTCTGCGAGCCGCCACATGGCGGGAACGCTGCGCATGGGCAGCGATCCCGCGAGCTCGGTCTGCGACGGCTTCGGCCGCATCCACGGCGCGGAGAACGTCGTGGTCTGCGACGGCTCCACGTTTCCGACCTTTTCGGGCGTCAACCCGACGCTCACGATCATGGCGGTGTCGCTCCGCGCGGCGACGGCGATCGCGCACGGCGAGGCGCAGGCGCGCCGCGGGCCGCACGAGCGCAACGCGGGGCTAGGGACTCGAGTTTGAGTCCGGCTCCGGCGCGAGCTCGACGACGCGCATCGAGAGGTCGGCGGCGCGCAGCACGGCGCGCTCGCGCGGAACGAAGCCCTCGTACTGATAGGGCCGGAACGCCATCGGGTGTCGCGCGCGCAGCGTCTCGCGGCCTGCGGGCGCGCGGCCCTCTCCGCGAATCGGATACAGGTGCTGTGCGTTGAGCACCACGTGCCGCGCCGCGGGATCCCAGGCTTCGGCGCGGTCGGGGAGCGACCCGCCGAAGGCCGGGCGGCGCAGGTTGGGACCGACCAGCGTGACGCCGCGGCGCAGCGCGCCGTAGCGCGCTCTGGCCTCGCGCACGAAGTCGGCCGGGAAGACCTGCGCGAGCGGCTCGGCGAAGTTCCAGGCCGCCTGCGCGAGGAGCGCGGCGCAGAGCGGCGCCGTGGTCCGGCGCCGGAGCGCTGGCGGCACGAGCCCGCTCCACGCCGCCGCGGCCGCGAGACAGAGGAAGGGAACGCACTGCCGGACCTGGCGCCCGAACACGCCGATGCGCTCGAAGCCCACCGAGAAGAGCGCGAGCGCGGCGTAGAGCGCGACCGCGAGCGCGAGCCAGGCTCCGGCGCGCGCCGCCCCGGGCGCGCGGCGCGCGACCAGCGCGAGGGCGCCGATCGCGCCCGCCGCGTAGACGAGTGCGATGCCGCGCTCGGCGGACCAGAGAAAGGCGAAGGGCAGGCTCGCGCCCTCGGAGAAGTCGGCCTGGGTGCGCGCGAGCTCGCTGAAGCGCGCCGTCTGGAAGAAGAGCGGCTCCCCCGTGAAGGGCCAGGTGAGGAGCGAGCTCAGCAGCACCCAGCTCGCGAGACCGGCCGCGCAGAGCGCCGCGCTGCGGGCCGCGTCGCCGATCCCGCGCGCGCGCAGCACGTGGACGATCGCGGCCGCCGCGCTGCCGAGCCAGGCGCCGTTGTAGGTCCAGAAGCCGGCGCCCGCGGCGAGTCCGACCGCGAGCGAGCAGGCCGCGCCGCGCGCTCTCGCGAGCGAGAGCCAGAGCGCGAGCAGGTTGAAGGCGAGCGAGAGGTCGTAGGGATGCAGATGGCGCGCGTAGTAGAAGAGCGTGTTCGACGCCGCCGCGAGACCCGCGGCGGCGAGCGCCTCGCCGGGCGGCGCTCCACTGCGGCGCGCGAGCCCGAAGACCAGCGCGACGCAGGCCAGCGATGCCGAGGCCAGCACGAGCGCTGCGACCCAGCTCGCATCGCCGATCGCAGCGGGGCGCGCGCGCAGACCGACGAGCGCCATCCAGCTGGCCTGGAACGCGGCCGGGACGACGCCCAGCACCGTGAAGCCCGTGTGATCGGGCGAGAGCGCGACCGACTCGATCGCGCCGCGCAGGTCGCCGCTCGAGAGCGAGAGCAGGAGTCCCCACGCCTTCAGATAGCGGTTCTCGTCGGGCCAGTAGCCCTGGCCTCCGCCGAGCACGAGCAGCGCGCGCAGCAGCGCGGAAGCCGCGAGCAGGAGTGCGAGGCCGCGCTCGGCCCGGCGCCAGCTCCCGGCATCGCTCGCGAGCGGCGCAACCGCGCGCAGGCGCGCAGCGACCTCGGGCCCGCGCTCGGGCTGCGCGCTCAAGGTGCCAGCGCCGGCGCGCGGCGCAGATCCTGTGCGAGCCGCTCGGCGACGAGGCGGTGGGCCAGCGCGTTCGGATGGCGGTCGCGGCGGCTCACCACGAGCTCCGCGCTCGGATGCGCCGTGAGCAGCGGGGTGAGTTCGAGCGCGCGCCAGCCCTGCGCGCGCGCGAGCTCCGCGATCGCGATCTCCGAGGCATCGCGCTGCATGCGGGTCAGGTCCGGCCAGAGCAGCAGCCAGAGCGGCGCCTCGCCCCCGCGGCTCGCCGCCGCCGCCAGCTCGCGCAGCTGCGCGGCGTGGCGTGCGAAGATCTCGGGATCGGCAAAGGCGTCGGCGACGCGCCCTCTCAGGTAGGCGTCGTACGCCGCGGGCGAAATCCGCACGCGGTGATAGAAATGGCGCAGGAGCTCGATGCGTTCGAACCACGGGCGCCAGGCGGAGCGGCCCGCCGGCGGGGCAGCGTAGTCGCGCGGTGCTGCGTCGAGAATGTCGTTGCTCGTGTAGCTCAGCACGGCGGCGGCCACCTTGCCCGAGCCCGCGGTGAAGCGCCGCACGAGTGCGGTCTGCTGCAGGGGGCCGCCCCCGATGCTGGAGAGGACGACCACGTGAGCGCTGGGCAGGAGTGCGCGCAGCCGGTTGCCGAAGCGATCGCCGACCTCCGCGAGACCGGCTCCGAAGGCCAGCGAGTCTCCGACGACGAGCACGTTCGGCCGGTCGCTCGCGAGCGGCAAGCCCGAATCGCGCAGCCCGAAGCCGTCCGCGTGGTAGTGGCGCCGGGCGAAGTTCCGGCTCAGCCAGCCGAAGGAGTCGCTCTCGGACCAGAGGTACTGGAAGTAGACCTCCGCCGCGAGCCAGGGGAGCAGCGGGAGCCAGATCGCGAGCGCGACGTTGCGCGGCGTCTTCCGAATCCGGAGCCACCGGAGGAGCGCGATCGCGGGAAGCGCACCGGTGATCAGCAGCGCGGCGCCGATCGCGAGCCAGGACACCGGGCCAAGACTCTCGAATCGACCCGGCCTTGTAAAGCTGGGCGGGACCGGCGCTGAGCTCCGCGCTCGCAGCCGCGCTCGCGGGAGCCTCGCTCGCCGCCTGGGGCAGCCTCGCGTGGCGGCTCGCGCGCGCGGCGCTGCCCGCATCCACGGCGCTCGAACGCGCCGCCCTCGGCTTCGCGCTCGGCAGCGGTGGACTCGCGTGCTGCTGCGCGGCGGTCGCGCGCCTCTGGCGGCCGGGTCTCGAGCCCGCCCTCTTCGCCGCCGCGGCGCTCGCGCTGCTCGCACACGCGCATCCGGCGCTGCGCCGCAGCCACGCGTCGCGGGGCGCGCGGCCCGCTGCGGCGGAGCTCGCGCTGCTGCTGGCAGGCAGCGCACCCGTCGCGCTGGTCGCAGCCAGCTACCACACGGGTGACTGGGCCGCGCACTACTGGAACAGCACCGCGATCGGCCTCGGCGTCCTGCCGCTCGCCTACCCGAGCGATCCCGCGCTCGCGGCCCCCTACCACTACGCGGTCGACTTCGCCGTTGCCGTCTGGGGTCGGCTCCTGCCGCTCGATCCGGAGTGGCGCTTCGACCTGATGAGCTGGCTCGGCTGGCTCGCTGCGAGCGCTCTCGCGACTTCGCTCGTGCAGCGGCTCTGCGGGCTTCCGCGCGTGCCCGCGCTCGCGCTCGCCCAGGCCTTCGCGCTGCTCGGCGGAGGCGCGGCCTGGCTCGTGGCCCCGTGGACGCACAACGAGGGAGAGCCGGCGCTCGCGGCCGCGGGTCTCGCGCCCTTCTGGTTCCGCGCGGGACTCTTCGGCGCCTTCACCGATCTCGGCAGCGAAGTCGTGAACTTCCCGCCCCTGCACTACTTCTTCAACCCGCCGATGGCGCTCGGGATCCCGCTCGGGCTCGGCGTCGCGCTGCTCTACACCGAGCTATGTCGAACACGCCGCTCGGCCCCGCTCTGCGCGGCGGCACTCGGCCTCGGCTCGCTCGGCCTCGCGCACGTCGCCTGGCTCGCGCTGCTCGCGAGCGCGATCGCGCTCCACGCCGCTCTCGATCTGCTGCGGGTCGCGCGCCCGGCGGGCCGGAGCCTCCGGGACCGGCTCGCAGAGACGAGCGCTCCCGCGAGCGCCGCGCTGCTCGCCGCGGCGGGAATCGCGGCCGTCGCCGCGGGCGGCGCGGCAGAGCTCGCCGCGCGGTCCGCGGACCCTGCGGAATTCGCGTGGCTCCGGGGACTCCGGCTCGGGTTCGCAGAGCTCCCCGCCTACTACCTCGCGACGCTGGGCGTGCCGGGCCTGCTCGGCCTGCCCGTCGCGCTGCGCGCGCTCGGCCGCGGCGGCGGCGAGGGCTTCCTCGCGACGGCGGCGCTCGTCGCACTCGCGCTGCCGCACCTGGTCTGGTACCGGCACTCGAACATCGACAACCTGAAGTTCTTCTGCATCGCGAGCCTGCTGCTCGGCCTGTTCGCGGCCCGCGGCCTGCTGCAGCTCGCGGAGCGCCTCGGGAAGCCGGCGCGGCGCTGGCTCGCAGCCGTGGCGATCGCGGGCAGCGTCGCGACGCCTCTCCTCCACGCCGGCCTGCGCCTCCGCGTCGCGCCGGACTACGTGCTCAGCGTGGTGCGCGGCAGCGTGCCGCGCGGGCCCCGGATCCAGCCGCTCTTCGGAGAGCTCTGGCCCGCGCCGATGCGAGCCGCCGTCTGGCTGCGCGATCGGATGGGACCGCGCGACCTCTTGCTCGTCGCGGGCGCGCGCCCCGATCCGCTCTACCTCCAGTCGCGCACCGGGCGCTTCGTCGCCGACGCGCGCTATGGCGGCTATCCGGCTCTCGCGCTGCCCGCGGCATGGCTCGCGGCGCGCGAGGAATGGCTCGGGCGCGCGCGCCGTTTCGAGCCGCGCGCCCTCTGCGAGCCGCCCGCGCAGGGACTCTGGATCTATGCGGACGAGCGCGCCCAGAGCACCGCGGCGCGGCGCGCGCTCGCGGCCGCGGAGGCCGCGGGTCTGCTCGCGCTCGCGCATGCGGGCGACGACCCGAGCGCGCGGGTTCGCGTCTACCGGGCCTGCCCTGCCGGGCGCGCCGCGTCCTCGCAGCTCACGCGCGATCGCACTGCGGGCGCGCGATGACGCGGGGATCGCCTAGCCGCGCCGTCCGCGGCGCAGCGTGCGCGCGACCTCGCGCTCCTCTTCCCGTGTGCGGATCGTCTCGCGCTTGTCGTGGCGCTTCTTGCCGCGCGCGAGCGCGAGCGAGACCTTGGCCCGCCCGCGGCGGAAGTAGAGCTCGAGGGGGATGATCGTAAAGCCCCGCTCCGAGGCGCCTCCCTCGAGCTCGGCGATCTCGCGGCGGTGCAGCAGCAGCTTGCGCTCGCGCCGCGGGTCGGGGTTCTCGCGGCTGGCTTGCTCGTAGGGCGGGATGTGGCAGCCGACGAGGTAGGCCTCGCCGCGCCGCACCACCGCGAAGGCCTCGGCCAGGCTCGCCTTGCCCCCGCGCAGCGACTTCACCTCGGGCCCGAGCAGCGACAGGCCCGCCTCGAAGGTATCGAGGATCTCGTAGTCGAAACGCGCGCGCCGGTTGCTCGCGACGAGCGTCCGGTCCTTCGTCTCCGCCTGGCGCGCCACGCGGCGAAGGTACCGCGCCCGCGCGCGGCGCCGGGATCAGCCGCGCGCCTGCACCAGCTCCGGTGCGGGCGTCGGCCCGGCGATCTCGCGCGCCCGGTTCCGCGCGTCGACGAAGACCCGGATCGCCTCCCAGCCCCGGCACTCGGAGTCGGGCAGCTGCACGTAGCTGCAGATGATCACGAGATCGTGCGGCTTGATCCGATGGGCCGCCGCGCCGTTCACGCAGATCGCGCCGGAACCCGCCTCGCCCTCGATCGCGTAGGTGTGCAGGCGGCTTCCGTTCGTGCAGTCGTAGAGGTCCACCTGCTCGAAGGGCAGGATGTCCGCCGCGCGCAGCAGGTCGCGGTCGATCGTGACCGAGCCCTCGTACTCGACGTTGGCCTCGGTGACCGTGGCGCGGTGGATCTTCGACTTGAGCATCGTGCGGATCACGGGGCTTCCTCCTCGCAGGCACGGGCGCGGCCGCCGGCGGCAGGCTCGAGCACCCGATTGTCGATCAATCGCACCTCCTGGCCCGACTCGCGGGCGGGCAGGAAGGCCGCGAGCGCGAGCAGCGCCGGGCCCGAGATCTGCTCGGGCGCGGGCGCGAGCGTCTCGGGATTCCGCAGCTCCGCGTAGTCAACGCGCAGGAGCGGCGACTTCTCGAGCTCGGCCCTGGCCGCGCGCAGCAGCGCCTCGGAGCGGCGCTCGCCCGCGGACAGCTCCCGGCCCGCGGCCTCGAGCGCGCGCCAGAGCGCCAGCGCCTGCCGCCGCGACTCCGGCGCGAGACGCTGGTTGCGGCTCGAGAGCGCGAGGCCGTCGGGCTCGCGCACCGTCGCGACGCCGACGACCTCGAGATCGAAGAGCAGGTCGCGCGCCATGCGCCGCACCACGGCGAGCTGCTGGAAATCCTTCTGGCCGAAGACCGCCACGTGCGGCTTGGCGGCCAGGAAGAGCTTGGTCACGACCGTGGTGACTCCGCGGAAATGGCCGGGCCGCGTCGCGCCACAGAGCGGCCGCGCGAGTCCCTCGAGCTCGACCCGCGTCTCCTCGCCGCTCGGGTACATCTCGGCCTCGTTCGGCGCGAATACGGCGTCGACGCCGCGCTCGCGGCACGCCGCGAGATCCTCCTCGAGGTTGCGCGGATAGGCGGCGAGGTCGGCGCTGCGGTCGAACTGGGTCGGATTCACGAAGATCGACACGATCACGCGGTCGGCGCGCGCGCGCGCCTCGTCGATCAGCGCGAGGTGCCCCGCGTGCAGCGCGCCCATGGTCGGGACCAGCGCGATGCGCCGCCCCGACGCGCGCTCGGCGTCGGCCCAGGCCTGGAGCGATCCGACCTGCGTGAAGCAATCCACGCCGTGTCTCCTGCCGAAGCTCTGGCCCTAGCGGTACGAGTGCGCGCCGTCGGGGAACTTGCCCGCGACCACCTCGTCCGCAAAACGCCGCGCTGCCTTCGAGGCCTGCGCGCCCAGCTGGGCGTATTGTTTGACGAAGCTCGGCGCCCAGTCGGAGAGGCCGAGCATGTCGTGCATGACCAGCACCTGGCCGTCGCAGCTGGAGCCAGCGCCGATGCCGATGGTCGGGATCGAGAGCGCGGCGCTGATCTCGGCCGCGAGCTCGGCAGGCATGCCCTCGAGCACGACCGCGAAGGCACCGGCCGCCTGGACCGCGCGCGCGTCTTCGAGCAGCCGCGCGCGCCCCTCGGCGCCGCGGCCCTGGACGCGGTGGCCACCCATGCGGTGGATCGCCTGGGGTGTGAGTCCGACGTGGCCCATGACGGGGATCTCGGCCGAGACGATGCGCTCGATCGTGGCCGCCACGCGGGTCCCGCCCTCGAGCTTGACCGCCTGCGCTCCGCCCTCCTTCACGAGCTGGATCGCGCTGCGCAGGCCGTCCTCGGGCCCGACCTGGTAGCTGCCGAAGGGCATGTCGGCGACCACGAGCGCGCGGCGCGTGCCGCGGGAGACGCAGCGCGTGTGGTAGAGCACCTCGTCGAGCGTGACCGGCAGCGTCGTGTCCCGGCCCTGGAACACGTTGCCGAGAGAGTCTCCGACCAGAAGCACGTCGATTCCGGCGGCGTCGAAGATGCGCGCGAAGGCGAAGTCGTAGGCGGTGAGCATCGAGATGCGCGGCCCGCGCTGCTTCCGGCGCAGCAGGGCCGGAACGGTGACGCGATGCTCCTGGATCGATTCGACGCTGACCGACGACATGGACGTCCTCCACGTCCCAGTCTCTCAGGCGGCTCCGGACCCGGATCGGGGCCTGACAAAAGAAAACGCCATCCGGAAGGAATCCGGAGGCGTATGGCGATCCGGAGCTCGGACCCGAGCGGAGTCCGGCTCCGCGAGTCGCCTTCCCGCCCCCGTCTCGGTCCCTCGCGGGATCCGAGCGTCGTGCCTGGGCGTCGGTCGGCGTCTTCTGCGTTCGGCGCGCCTGCGCCTGGGGGGTTGCGCGATGGGGATCGCTCCCTGCGATTCCCCTCTCGGATCGACACCCTACCCAGCGCGAAACCCGGGGTCAAGCGGAGTTCAGGAGCTCCCGCAGCGCGGGGGACAGGAAGCGCTCTTCGAGCGCGGCGCCGCGCAGCTCCCGGAGCGCGCGCGCGAGGCATCGGATGCGCTCCGCGAGCGGGTCCGCTCCCGAGAGGACGACCCAGGTCTCGCCCCGGATCACGCAGACCCCGCTCGCCGCCTGCGGCTCGAAGTCGCTCCGGGCCGTGCCCCGGATCTCGCGCACCCGCAGGTCGACCCCGTCCGCGAGCTGCTGCAGCTCGAGCAGCTGCTGCTCGGGACTCACGCGGCGACCTCGCGCAGCGCGCGGGCGAGCTCCAGCAGCACTTCGGGCGGCAGCTCCTCGGCGCGCGCACGCGCTCCGATGCCCGCGCGGCGCAGCCCCTCCGCGATCGCCGCGGGAGGCAGCTCGTCGGCGAGCCCATGGCCGAGGGCATTCGCGAGGGTCTTGCGCCGCGTGCCGAAGGCCGCCCGCAGCACCCGCTCGACCTGGGCCAGCTCGCCCGCGGCGAGCGGCGAGTCGCGGCGCGGAACCAGGCGCAGGAAGCTCGAGTGCACCTCGGGCACGGGATGGAAGCAGCGGGGCGGGAGCTCGAGGCAGCGCTCGATCCGGACGACCAGCGCGTGCAGCACGCTGAGCGAGCCGTAGCTCCGACTGCCGGGCGCGGCCAGCAGGCGCCGCGCGACCTCGCGCTGGAGCATCACCGACGAGTCGCTGAGCCAGGGTGCGAGATCCAGCAGGCGGCGCAAGAGCGGCGCCGAGACCGAATAGGGCAGATTCGCGACCAGGCGCCGCGGGGCGGGCTCGCTGCGCAGCCGCGCAGCCAGCTCGAGCTCGAGCGCGTCGGCGTGCAGCAGCTCCACGTTGTCCGGCAGCAGCGACTCGGCGCGCAGCGCGCGCACGAGTCCGGCGTCGATCTCGATCGAGAGCACGCGGCGCGCGCGGCCCGCGAGCGCGCGTGTCAGCGCACCGAGCCCCGTGCCGATCTCGACGACGAAATCCGAGGCCATCACGCCTGCGGCGTCGACGAGCTTCTGCGGCAGCTCGCTGCCGAGCAGGAAGTTCTGGCCGCGCTCGCGCGAGAGCGCGAGGCCGTGGCGCGCGAGCAGCTCGCGGAGCGCGCTCCGATCCAACGCCTCAGCGCCCGCGAGGGCCGGGCGCGGCCTTCGCCCCCGACCAGGGCGCTGCTCCGAGCGGCACGCGCGAGAAGGAGTCGAGCCCGCTGCCGTGGCGCTCTCCGCGCGCGAGCAGGCGCGCGCCTGCGGCGGCGATCATGACGGCGTTGTCGGTGCAGAGCGCGGGCGACGGAAAGACCACCCGGAAGCCGTCCTTCCGGCCCGCGCGCAGGAGCTCGTTCCGCAGCCGCCGGTTCGCGGCGACTCCGCCGACGACGGCGAGCGCCCCGAGCGCCTCCCTGCGCATCGCCCGGCGCGCCTTCACGACGAGCGCCTGTACCGCGCTCGCCTCGAAGCTCGCCGCGAGATCGGCCACGATCTCGGGCGTCAGCGGCGAGCGCTCTTCGACTGCGAGAGCGACCGCGGTCTTGAGCCCGCTGAACGAGAAGTCGAGTCCGGGCTTCGCGCGCATCGGGACGGGCAATGCGATCGCATCGGCGCGCCCCTGTTCCGCCGCGCGCGAGAGCGCGGGTCCGCCCGGGAACGGGAGCCCGAGCAGCACCGCAACCTTGTCGAAGGCCTCGCCGGCCGCGTCGTCGCGGGTCTCTCCGAGGCAGCGCGGCGCCTCGTCGCCTGCAGCGACGCGGTAGAGCGCCGTGTGACCGCCGGAGATCACGAAGCCCAGGTAGGGCGGCGCGAGCGTCGGATCCGCGAGCTCGGCCGACGCGAGGTGGCCGAGCAGGTGGTGTACGCCGACGATCGGAAGTCCGCGCGCGAACGCGAGCGCCTTCGCGAAGGAGAGGCCCACGAGCAGCGAGCCCACGAGACCCGGCCCCGCGGTGACGGCGATGCCGGTGAGATCGTCGAGCGCGACGCCGGCCTGCGCGAGCGCCTGCTCCGTCACCTCCGAGACCACGCGCACGTGATCCCGCGACGCGAGCTCGGGCACGACGCCGCCGTAGGGAGCGTGCACCTGCGACTGACCGCGAACGACGCTGGCGAGGATCTCGCGGCCGCCGCGCAGCACGGCGGCGGCCATCTCGTCGCAGGAGCTCTCGATGCCGAGCACGAGCCCGGCGGCGGCTAGCCCGCCCGTCGCTCCTGCTTCTCCTGTTCCGACTTGCAATCGATGCACAGCTCGGCGACGGGGCGGGCCATCAGGCGCTTGACGCCGATGTCCTCACCGCAGTTCACGCAGGCGCCGTATTCGCCGGCCTCGATCTTCTCGAGGGCCGCGTCGATCTTCGCGAGCAGTCCCTGCTCGCGCTCGCGCAGGCGCCCGGTGAATTGGAGGTTCACCTCGGAGGAGGCGGTGTCCATCTCGTCGGGGAAGTCGTCGGGGTCGAGATGCACGTCGCCGGAGAGCGCGCGCTTCGCGTTGGAGAGGATGCGTGTGCGCTCCTCGGTGAGGAGCTGGCGGAACTTCTCGCGATCGCGCTTGTTCAAAGTCTCCCCCTGCCCAATCTCGGCCCGCCCGATCCCACTCGCCTGCGCGCTCCGTGCCTAACCCGACTTCAGCAGCTCCAGCTGCTTTTTCGCCTCGGCTGCGCGCGGCGAGTCCGGATACTCCTTCACGACCCGCTCGAACGCCGTGCGGGCCGCCTTGCCGTAGGTCGGACCCAGCTTGAGCAAGGCCTCCCCTTGTCGGTAGAGCGCATCGGCGGCTTTATTGCCGGTGGGATAGCGCTCCACGACGTCGGCGAACCGCAGAACAGCCGACCGCAGATCGCCGTTCTTGAAGTGACAGTCGGCCATGTAGTACGCCGCATCGTCGGCGTAGCTCGAAGCCGGGTGAGTTTGCAGAAAGCCCCGGAACTGGTCAATACAAGCGGCCGCCTCGCCCCGGCTCCAGGCGCGGTAGCCGCTGCGGTAGGCCGCGAGCTCCGCGCTGCCGACGCCTCCGGCTCCGGCCGGGGGCGTCTCTGGCTCGCTGCCTGCGCTCTCGGACGGCGGAGCCGGCACTCCCGTGCCCCCCGCCGACTGGGCCCGTGCCGCGCGCGCCTCCCGCAGCGCCTCCTGGGTGTGGTGTTCCGCGACCTCGAGCCGGCCCGAGAGCTTCTCGAGCTCGCGCGAGAGCCGGTCGACCTCCGCCCGCAGACTGGCGACGCGGTCGCCGCCCGCCGCGTCGGATGCCAGGCTGCCGCCTCCTGGATCGCCTCCGCGCTCCATCCGGATCACGCGCACCCGCAGCTTCTCGAACTCGGCGGGCGTCACGCAGCCCGCGAGCGAGCCCAGCGCTGCGAGCGCCGAGGCGAGAGCGCAGAGCGGACGAAAGCGCCGCTGGAACGATCGCATGCCGAGCCCTCCTCTCCCTCCCGCGCGGTACCGGCCTAACGCGGGAAGGGCCCCCAGGCGGGAGCCTTGTTGTTGCCGGCCGCCTCCGTGACCCGCATCAAGCGCTGGCCGGAGAGATCGCTCACGTAGATGTCGGCGCGCCCGCGGCGCGTCGAGCTGAACGCGATCAGGCGGCTGTTCGGCGCCCAGGTCGGCCCCTCGTCACCGCGCGGGTGCTGGACCAGGGGCGAGCTCGCGCCGCTCGCCGGATCCAGCAGCCAGAGGTCCATCTGCCCGCCGATGCGCGTCTCGTAGACGATCCAGGCTCCGTCGGGCGACCAGGCCGGGCTCGTGTTGTAGGTCCCGGTGTAGGTCAGCCGCTGCACGTTGCTGCCATCGGAGCTCATCACGTAGATCTGCGGCGCGCCGGTGCGGTCCGAGACGAAGGCGATCTTCGAGCCGTCCGGCGACCAGGTCGGCGAGACCTCGATCGCGCGGTTGTTGGTGAGGCGGCGGTAGCCGCCGCCGAGGTCGAAGCGGAAGATCTCCTGGTTCCCGTTCACCGTGAGCACGGCCGCGACGGTGCGGCCCGAGGGGTGGTAGACCGCGCGGTACTGCTGGTACTGCGCGAAGCTCTGCGGCAGCAGCAGACCGGGCGGGCGCCCTCCCCCGCGCGTCACCTGGAACACGTGCGGTCGATTCCGGTGCCGGTAGGAGGTGTAGAGGATCGCGTCTCCGCTCGGCGACCAGCCCGGAAAGTTGTTGAGCGAGCGGTTCTTCGTCGCGGCGCGCGCATGGCCGCCATCGGCGTCCATGACCCAGATCTCCTGCTGGCCGCTGCGGTCGGAGACGTACGCGATCTCGGTCGACGCGACGCCGCGCACGCCGATGAAGGCCAGCACGATGTCGTCGGCGATGCGCTTCGCGATCGACTCGAGCGAGGCGCCCGCCGACTGCCGGTAGCGCTTGCGCAGCACCGCCTTGCAGCTCGCGGTGTCCCAGACGTGGAAGGTGGCCGAGAGGCCTCCGCCCGGCGCTGCGGCGAGCTCGCCCTCGACGAAGACGTCGCCGCTGATCTGGGTCCAGTCGGCGCAGACCCAGTTGGGCTTCTCGAGCGAGGCGGTCTCGACGGGGGCCAGGTAGGCCGCCGCGTCGATCAGCTGGAAGAAGCTCGAGAACTCGAGCGCGTCGCCGATGTCCCTGCGGAAGCGCTCGGCGCGGCCCGCGCGGGGATCCGCGGAGCGCTCGGCGAATCGCTGCAGCGCGACGCGGAAGAGCTGTGCCTGGCTGTTCGGGTTCACGATCACGGCCGGCTGCGCCGAGACGCTCGCCACCGCGCCGATCCAGAGCGCGAGCCCCGCGATCGTCCCCTGCAGCACACGGAACCTCTGGAACACGCTCACTCCTGCGAATCGAAAGCGATCGAGTAGCGGCCTGGCCGGGGCGGTGCCGGGAGCGGATTCGCCCGCTTGAGCGCGCGCTGGGCCTCCTCGTCGTACCAGGGATTGCCCGAGCCCCGCAGCATGCGCGCCGCTCCGACCACGTTTCCGGCGGAATCCAGCTCGACCTCCAGGAACGCCACGAGGCGATCGCTCGAGAACTGTGCGGGCGCGCGCCAGACCCGCTGCACGTGGATCTTCACCTTCCGCATCCACGCCGCGACCTCCGGCGACACCGGCGCGCCGTTGGGATCCCCGATCGGCAGCTGGCTTCCGGCCGCCTGCGGACTCTCGGGAGCGTCGCTCTCGGCGGGAGACGGCTTCTCCTCGCCGGCCTCGCTGCGCATCTGCTCGAGCATGTCCTCGTAGGACACCTGCTCCTGCTTCGGCACCTCTTCGGGCTCGAGCTCCTTCCTTGCGGGCGCGGCCTGCTTCGGCGGCGGCTTCTTCTCCGGCTGTCGCTGCGAGTCCTTGGGCAGCACCGTGGCCTTGGTCTTCTTCGGCGGCGGCGGGGGCGGCGGCGCGGGCTTGGCTTTGGGCGTCGCTTCCGCCTTCTTCGGGGCCGGCTTTGGAGCCGCCTTCGGCTTGCTCGGAGCGGCCGCCGGCGCGGGCAGGCCGACCGTGAGATCCACGGCAATCACGCCCTTGGGCGCCAGGATCTCGGGGCCCGGGCTGAAGAGCAGGAACCCTACGAGGCCGACGTGACCCAGCGCCGAATAGAGCAGGAAGCGACCGAGGCGCAGCCGGTTCGCGTCCGCCGCGCCGAGCGCCGCGGCGCTCATCCGCCTTCCGGCTCCGTGACCATCCCGAGCTTGGTGGCGCCGGCCTCGCGCGCGGCTGCGAGCGCCTTCACGACGAGCTCGTAGGCGGCCTTCTTGTCCGCGCGCAGGAAGATCTGCTTGTCGTCGAGGCCCTCGAGGATCGCGCTGAGCTTCGCGCCGAGCTCCGCCGCCGGAACCTCGGTGCGGCCCACGAAGTACTTGCCGTCGGCCTTGACCGAGAGGATCAGCGGCTCCTCCTGGACGCGGATCGCCTGGGTCGTGGTCTCGGGCAGATCGACGTCGACACCCTGCTGCATCATCGGCGCCGTGACCATGAAGATGATCAGGAGGACGAGCATCACGTCGACGAAGGGAGTGACGTTGATCTCGGAGAGCGGTCGGTCGATCCCGCCCGGCCGCGCGGCGCCCATCTCGCTACCCCTCTACCCGCGTGCGGCGCGCGGCGCCTCCGGCCGCTGGGCGACCAGGCGCTGGAGATCTCCCGCGTACTCCGCCGTGAAGACCTCTATGGAAGACGTGAGCTCGCGCAGCCGGCCGAGGAAGGCGTTGTAGAAGATCGTGGCCGGGATCGCCGCGAAGAGCCCGATCGCGGTGGCGATCAGCGCTTCGGCGATGCCGGGGGCCACGACCGCGAGCGAGGCCGAGCCGGCCTGACCGATGTTGTGGAAGGCGTTGATGATGCCGATCACGGTGCCAAAGAGTCCGATGAAGGGCGCGGCGCTGCCGGTCGTCGCGAGCACCGACATTCCCCGCTCGAGGCGCAGGCCCTCGCGCGTCGCCGCCCACTGCAATTGCTTGTCGACGGCCTGCACGTGCGACGGATTCAGCGCCGCGATCGAGCGCTGACCCGCAAAGCGCGCCATGCGGTTGAGCTCGCTGTAGCCGGCGAGGAAGATCGCCGACAGCGGACTGCCGTCGAGATCGCGCGCGGCTTCGTAGGCCGCGTCCATCGAGCCCTGCTGATAGACCTCGAGGAATGCCTCGCTATCTTGGCGGGCGCGTGAAAGCTCCCGCCACTTGAAGGCGATGATCCCCCAGCAGAGGACCGACATTCCCGCGAGAATGAGGAGTACGAGCTGAACCGCCCAGCTTGCTTGAAGGATCAAGCTGAGCGTGTCGAGACTCGCGAGACGCCCCCCCATAGCCGCCCCGACGAAACCCAACGTCATTGTGCTTTCTCGTCAAAAATTGGCCCGCCGAGTCTAGGGGACGCCCCGCATGACTTCAACGAACGGCTGGGGAATCGAGGAGAAGTGATGAAAATCACAGTGGATGCGCGCGACCCGGCGACCGGGTCCGAGGATCTCCTGGTGCTCGCGCTGGCGCGGCCCGCAAAGGGAAAGCCGAGCCTGCCCAAGCGCCTGCGCGGACTCGAGCGAGCCGCGGAGGGCCGCATCGGCGAGCTGCTCGAGCGCGGCGAGTTCCGGGCGCGCGCGGGAGACACCCTGCCGCTCTTCGTCGGTCGCAAGGGCCGGGCGCGCAAGCTGCTGCTGCTCGGACTCGGCGAGCAGAAGAAGCTGGACGCCGAGGCGCTGCGGAGCGCGGCCGGTGCGGCGGTCGGGGCCGCTCGCGGCCAGCGCGCGACGCGAATCGCGCTCGCGCTGGCGACCGAGCTCGAGCTCGCGGCCGGGGAGATCGGGCAGGCGCTCGCGGAGGGCGCGCTGCTCGGTACCTATCGCTTCGACCGCTACCGGACCCAACGCGAGGACGACGCGAAGCCGCTCGCCTCGCTCGCGGTGCACGCCGAGAGCGCCTCACAGCTGGCGGGACTGCGCGCGGGCGTCGCGCGGGGCCGGATCCTGGCCGAGTGCCAGAACCTGTCGCGCGACCTCTCGAATCTGCCCGCGAACGACCTCCCGCCGGCCGAGCTCGCGCGCGAGGCCCAGAAGATGGCCCGCGAGGTCGGGCTGCGCGCGCGCGTGCTCGATGTGCCCGCGCTCAAGCGCCAGAAGATGGGCGCGATCCTCGCGGTCGGCGGCGGCAGCGCCAACCCGCCGCGACTGATCGTGCTCGAGTACGGCCCCGGTCGCGCGCGAGGCAAGCGGGCCCCGACGCCGATCTGCTTCGTGGGCAAGGGCATCACCTTCGATTCGGGCGGCATCTCGATCAAGCCCGCGCAGGGGATGGAGGAGATGAAGCACGACATGTCGGGCGCGGCCGCGGTGATCGGGGCCCTGCGCGCGTGCGCGTTGCTCGAGGTTCCCCAGCGCGTGGTCGGCGTGATCGGTGCGGCCGAGAACCTGCCTTCGGGAACGGCCTATCGGCCGGGCGACGTCGTGACCTCGATGTCCGGCAAGACCATCGAGGTGCTGAATACCGATGCCGAGGGGCGCGTCGTTCTGGCCGACGCGCTCCACTACGCGAAAACGGAGTTCGAGCCGGCCGCCATCATCGACCTCGCCACCTTGACGGGAGCCTGTGTCGTGGCGCTCGGAAAGCTGGCCTCGGGGCTGTTCTCGAACCACGCAGAGCTGTCGGAGCACGTGCGCAAGGCGGGCGAGGCCACGGGCGAACGCGCATGGCCGATGCCGCTCTGGGACGGCCACCGGAAGATCGTCAAGAGCTCGGTGGCGGATCTCAAGAATTCGGGAGGCCGCGAGGCGGGCTCGTCGACGGCGGCGGCCTTCCTGCAGGCCTTCGTCGGAGACACGCCGTGGGTACATCTCGACATCGCGGGAACCGGTTGGACGGGAACCGCGGGTCCCTATCAGCCGAAAGGCGCGACCGGCGTGGGCGTGCGAATCCTGCTCGAGGCGCTGCGGACCTGGGACGAGAGCGGCGTTTGACGCGCAAAGCCGGCGTTCCTACCCTGCGCCGCCGTCCCCCTCTGGACCGACACTCCCGATTTCGGCGCGCGCAGCGCGGGCTTCCGCGGCTGCAGACGCCACAGCAAGGAGAACTGCTTCGATGATGCTCTCGTCCCGACGCATCCTGGGCCTGGCAACGGCTGCCGGCCTCGCCTTGGCGTTCGCGCCGCAGGCTTCGCTCGCCGGCGGTGATGCGGCGGCCGGCAAGGCGAAGTTCGACATCTTCTGTGCGTCGTGCCACGGCGCCGCGGGAGCGGGCGACGGCCCCGTCGCGGTCGCCGCGAATCCGCCCCCGCGCAACTTCCAGAAGGGCGACTTCAAGTTCGACACCGACGGCGACGGCAAGCCGGGTACCGACGCGGACCTCAAGGCCGTGATCAGCAACGGCGCCGGCAAGTACGGCGGGAACCAGCTCATGGCTCCCTGGGGCGGCACCTTGAGCGGGGCCGACCTCGACAACGTGATCGCCTTCGTCCGCTCGCTCAAGAAGTAGCCCCAGACACTCGACTCCAGGGGGTTGGAGCGCCGCGCGCAGCCGCTCCAACCCCCCCCTCGGTTTCGCGTCGCAGGGCGCGGGAGGTCCGGCGCGGAGGCCGCAGAGCCCGCCCTGCTACTCTGGCCGCGATGACGCGCGGTCCCGCGCATCCCGAATCCGCCGCTTCCGAGCCCGCGGTGCCGGCGGCCCGACCGCCGGCGCCGAGCGGCGCGGCGCTGGTCCCCGCGCAGCCCACCTCGCGCGACCGCGGGCTCGCACCCGCGGACACGCTCACGCGCTACATGGCCGAGCTCGCCCACCACCCGCCGATCTCGCGGGAGGAGGAGCACGAGCTGGCCGTGCGCTGGCGCGAGCAGGGCGACACCGCGGCCGCCCGAAGCCTCGTGCTCTCGAACCTGCGCCTCGTGGTCAAGATCGCGATGGAGTACCGGCGCGCCTGGACCAACGTCCTCGACCTGATCCAGGAGGGCAACGTGGGACTGCTCCAGGCGACCCACCGCTTCGATCCCTACCAGGGCGTGAAGCTGTCGTCCTACGCCGCCTACTGGATTCGCGCCTACATCCTCAAGTACATCCTCGACAACTTCCGCGTGGTGCGGCTCGGCACGACGCGCGCGCAGCGCAAGCTGTTCTTCCGGCTCAACAAGGAGAAGCGCCAGCTCGAACGCGAGGGATTCCAGGTGGAGCCCGCGCTGCTCGCGGAGCGCCTCGAGGTGAGCGAAGCCGACGTCGTCGACATGGACCAGCGCCTGACGCAGAGCGATCTCTCGCTGAATGCACCGGTCCGGCCCGACGACTCTCGGACCGAGCTCGGCGACACGCTCTCGGGGCCGACGGCGAGCGCCGAGGACAGCGTCGGCTCGAGCGAGCTGCGCGACGTCTTCGACAAGCAGCTCAGCGCCTTCCGGGAAGAGCTCGAAGCGCGAGACCTCCAGATCCTCGAGCAGCGCATCCTCGCCGAGGAGCCGAGGACGCTGCAGGAGCTCGCGGACGAGTTCCAGATCTCGCGGGAACGCGTGCGTCAGCTCGAGGCGCGCATCGTCTCGCGACTGCGCGACTACATGCGCGAGAACCTGGTCGACTTCGAGTACTACGCATCCCCCCGCAGCTGAGGCCGGCCGATGGAGCCGATCCGTCGTCGGGTCCGGGTGCGCGGCCGCGTCCAGGGAGTCTGGTTTCGCGGAGCGACGCGCGAGGCTGCGCTCTCGAATCGGGTGTCCGGCTGGGTGCGCAACCTGCCGGACGGCAGCGTCGAGGCCGTCTTCGAGGGAAGTCGCGAGCAGGTCGAGAGCCTGCTCGAATTCTGCCGGCGCGGGCCACCGGCCGCGCAGGTCGAGGCGCTCGAGATCTCGGAGGAGAGCGCCGAGCGGCTCGTGGGCTTCGAGATCCGCCGCTGAGCCCCGCGGGACGAGCGCGGCGGCTGGATCCGTCCGCAGGGGGCCCTGCCCCATCAAGTGTGCGCGCGGGACTGCCGACTCCAGACGCGGCATGTCCTCCAACGATCGCCCGATGCTGTTCATGCCCCCCGAGCCGCCGCTCGAGCTGCGCAGCGAAGGGCCGGTCGTGATCGGCCGCAGCCGCAGCTGTCAGGTGCGGGTCGTGAGCGGTGAGGTTTCGCGCCGACACGCCGAGATCTGCGCATCCCCGGCCGGCTTCCTGCTGCGCGACCTCGCGAGCACCAACGGCAGCTTCGTGAACGGCGTGCGCGTGACCGAGCATCTGCTCGAGCCCGGCGACCGCATCCGGATCGGCGATCGCAGCTTGACCTTCTGTCAGGTCGGCGCGCTGGCGGAGACCCGCTCGAGTGCGATGGCGGCCGAGGAGGTGACGGTCATGGTCGAGCGCCCGGTGCTCTCGGACGGCTTCCAGGGCGACCTGGCCGAGGCGCCGGTGTACGCGCTGCTCCAGATCCTCGAGCTCGGCCGCAACACCGGGTTGCTCCGCATCGACTCGGAGCGCGGCGACGGCGAGATCTGGATGGAGCGCGGCAAGCCGATCCACGCTGCAGCCAAGGGACTGCTGGGCTTCGACGCCGCGGTCGCACTGTCGTACGCGAGGGCGGGACGCTTCCACTTCGACCCGCGCAGCGATGCGCCCTCGCGGACGATCAACGCGACGGTGACAGAGCTCCTGCTCGAAGCTTCGCGCTGCCTGGACGAGGGAGAGATCTAGCGCTCCTCTTGGCTACCGGCCGCGGGCGCCGAGAGCGGCGGCAGCTCGGGAAACTCCGACCGGATCGCATCCCGCACCGCCCGGTCGATCTGCGCCGTGCTCGGGAGGCCCGCCTCGCGCAGCGCGGCGTCCGGAGTGAGTCCGCGACCGATTCCCGCGAGCAGCCGCGCGCGCTGCGACTTCTGGCTGTGCGCCTCGAGCCAGGCCGCCGCCGCCGCCGACTCGAGATAGGCCGCGCGCGCAGCGTCGTTGTCGAGGCCGGAGAAGCCCGCAGCGAGCTCGGAGAGCGGGATCCAGCTGCCCGCGTCGATGCGACCGCGCAACAGCACCCGCTCGCCGCGCGTGAGACCGTCCCGACTCCGGCCGCCGCGCTCGGCGATCTCGGCCATGCCCTCGTTCAGCCAGAAGGGCCGATCGCCGCCCGTCTGCTCGCGAAAGACCGCGTGCGTGAACTCGTGGAAGAGGAGCTCGCGCAGCTCGCGCTCGGGATGCGCAGCGGAGACCACGTGGATCCTCCCGTCGAAGAAGCCCACCGTCTCGAAGGAGAAGCGATGCCGGTGCGCCTGCAGGTAGGCGGCCTTGCCGTAGAGCACGACGCCCATCGCCTCGGCCGGCACGGCGCCGAGCCGCTGCGCTGCACTGCGGCGCGCCTCCTCGAGATGGCCCAGCACGCCGGCGGCGTAGTCGCGACCGGGCTGCGCCAGATCCGGGTCGTACTCGATGCGGAAGTGCTCGCTCAGGACGAAGGGATAGCGGTCGGGATCCTCGCGGCCGGGCCTCGCGATCAGCCGCTGCTCCACCTCGAGCTCCGCGAGGCGGCGCCGCGCCTCTGCGCGGCGATCGTCATAGCTCTCGCCCGCGGCCGACAGGAACGCGCGCAGATGCTCGGCGGCCGACTGATAGCGCCCGCGCGCGCGGTCGAGCTTGGCCAGCTGCCAGTGCGCCTCGGGATGGTTGGCGTCGAGACGCAGGGCACTGTCGAGCGCCGCCGCAGCGCGCGCGGTCTCGCCGCGCTCGAGGTCGGCGATGGCGCCGCGCACGACGCGATCGGCTCGCGTCTCGCTGCGCGACTCGGGCCGCCGGCCGACCACGCCATCCCGCCAGAGCCCCGCGAGCGGAGCGGCCGCCGCCGCCCGCTGCGGCTCCGGAACGGCCGAGAGGTCGTCGCTGATGTGGGTGACGCCATCGGCATCGATCCAGGAGTAGAGGTCGGCGGAGGCGGGGGCCCAGGCGGCCACGAGCAGGAGCGCGGTCGGCGCGAACCCGAACCGGACCCGGGCGGGGCTGCAGCGATCGGCCGCCATCGCCGTCTCTTCGGGCTGCCCGGCCGCTCGCTGAAGGTCGCCGCTCGCAGCGCGGATCAGCGCATCTCCGCGGCCGACGCGAGCTTTCCCGCCTCCGCCACGAGATGCGGAAGCTCGGGCAGGATCAGCTTCGAGAGCGCGAGCCGCAGTGCCGCGCGCGAGCCCGGGAGCGCGAAGACGACGCGGCCTCGCGCGAGGCCGGCAACGGCCCGCGAGAGCATCGCGGCCGACCCGATCTCCTGGTACGAGAGCATCCGGAAGAGCTCGCCGAAGCCGGGAATCGAGCGCTCGAGCAGGGGCTCCACGGCCTCGGGGGTGCAGTCGCGCGGCGCGATGCCGGTCCCGCCGGTGAGGATCACGGCCGCCACGCCGTCCCTGCGGAGCAGCGCGTCGAGCCCGGCCGCGATCTGCGCGGGCTCGTCGCGCACCCATTCGCGGCACACGCAGGGGTGTCCCGCCGCGCGCAGCAGCTCCTCCACGAGCGCGCCGCCCGTGTCGCTGTTCCGATCGCGCGTGTCGCTCACGGTGACGACCGCGGTGGGGACTGCCTTCGCCGCGCGGCTCCGGTGCGCGTGCGCGCTCGACTCGGGATCGCTCACGGGCGGTCGTCCACCCAGTACTCGCCCCCGGCGGCGAACTCCTTCTTCCAGATCGGCACCGTCTGCTTGAGCGTGTCGATCGCGAAGCGGCAGGCCTCGAAGGCTTCCCCGCGATGCGGAGCCGCCGCGACGACGACGACCGCGAGATCGCCGATTTCGAGGCGGCCCTCGCGGTGCGCAATCGCGACGCGCGCGCCCGGCCAACGCTCGGCGGCGGCGCCGGCGATCTTGTGCATTTCCCGTTCGGCCATGCCCGGATAGGCCTCGTACTCGAGATGCCGGATCGCGTGTCCCCGGGCGTGGTCGCGCACGCTGCCGACGAAGACGACCACGCCCCCCATCCCGGGACCGGCCACCCGCCGCATCACCTCCGCGACGTCGAGAGGCCCGGACGAGAGCGTGCAGGCCGCGCCGCGCTCGCCGGAGCCGCCGGACACCGGCGGCAGGAACGCGACCTCGTCGCCATCGGAGAGGCGCGTCTCGGGGCGCGCGATCTCGAGATTCAGCGAGACCGCGAGCTTGCTGCCGTAGGCCTCGAAGACCGGGTACTCCGCGGCGAGCCGATCGCGCAGCTCCGCGAGGCTCGAGCCGCTCGGCAGGTCTACGACCAGCTGCTTCTGACCCACCGCCTCGCGCACCGACCCGAAGAGCACCACGGACACGCGCATGACGCCCCAATCTACTCGATTGCGCCTCCCGGGTAGACGGAGGAACCAGCAGCGTGGTGTAGACTGCCCGCGCCGCGCCCACCGCTCCGCGAGCCAGTACGCCCGCCGATGCGGGACGCGCACTCAGGAAGGGGGGGACGAAGCATGGCCGCACGCAAGAAGGCGACCCGCCGCAAGCCGGGTGCACGCCGCAAGTCCGCTGGCAGCTCGCGCAAACCCAGGAAGGCCCGCAAGGCCGCGCGCAAGACCGCGCGCAAGAAGGCCGCTCGGCGCAAGAGCGGCGCCCGCAAGAAGGCGGCGCGCCCGGCCTCCGCGCGCGCGCGCAAGCCGGCCCGCAGCGCGGCCGCGACCAAGAGTTCGAAGACGCGCAGCGGCCGCCGCAAGCCGGCGCAGTCGGCGCGCCCGAGCGAGACCCGCAGCGCCGCGAAACCGGGCGAGATCCCGCGAACGCCGGCCCGACCGGCTGGGGCCGCGACGCCGCCCGCGATGCTTCCCATGGCGCCGCGCGTGGCCGCGAGGCCGCTGCCCGCCGCGACACCCCCGCGCAGCCCGGTTCCGGTGGCGAGCCCGCCGGCGATGCCGCCGCCGCAGCCGGGGCCGCCGGCCGAGAGCCGCAGCGCGCCCGCCTCGGGAACGGGGCTGGGATTGCCGGAGCGCCCGAAGCCGCCGACCTCACCACCTAGCGGCTCCCGCGCAGATCCGGAGCCCGCGGTCGGGGCGAGCCGCGCACTGCCGCTCGGCCGCGTGGAGCACTACTACCGCGAGGCGGGAGCGTGTGCGATCGGAGTCGAGTCCGGGGCGCTGCGCCGCGGCGAGATGCTGCACTTCCGCGGTCACACCACGGACTTCTACCAGCGCGCCCGGCGCCTCGAGCGCGACCACCGCGAGATCGAGGTCGCGCGCGAGGGAGAGTCGGTGGGTGTACAGGTCGACCAGCGCGTCCGGGAGGGCGATCGCGTCTGGAAGCTCGTCAGCGACTAGCGGCGAGAGCGGAGCACCTCGCAGGCGCGCGAGCTCCGCGAGGCGCCGGCGCGGCAGATCGCCTAGAACTTGAGCTTGCCCTTGTCTGCGCCCGCGTCGAGGCTGCCGCCGACCGGCTTCGGCGGCGTCACGCCCTTGTCGGCCGAGGTCATCTTGATCTGGCCGTTCACGAGCGCGCCTTCCTCGACCACGATCGAGGGCGTCTCGATGTTGCCTTCGATCCTCGCGGTCTTGTGCAGAACGACCTTGCGCCCGGCGCGGATCTCACCGGTCACCTGACCGCTGATCGCGATCGTGTTCGAGCGGATCGTGGCCTGGATCTCGCCGCTCTCGCCGACGATCAGGGTGTTCTCGCTCGAGATCTCGCCGTGGAAGCGGCCGTCGATGCGAACGGTGTCCCGGAACGAGAGCTTGCCCTCGAACTCCGAGCCCTGATCGATGAACGCCGTCAGCCCGCCTGCACCCCCGCCTCCGCTCTGGGTCGCGGCCCGCGAGGTCTGCGCGTCGTCATTGCGGTCGAAAATCGCCATCTGGCCGTCCTCCAGCCCCGCTCGGGGGCTCTCCCAGCCGACGTTCCTTCGGCCGTGGTTCGCGATGCCCTGTTCGGCTGGAGTTGCCTGTGACTTGAGAAGTGCGCGGGAATGCGAGCTTGCGCGGCGGCCTGCGGCGCCGCGAGCACGCAGCAGCGCCCGGGAGCCGCTAGCTTCGGCTGCGATGCCCGAGACCCCTACCAGCTCCGGCGACCTGCTCGGGCAGAGCCTGCGGAGCGGGCGCGTGCACTCGGCCTACCTGCTCTCGGGCCCTGGCGACGCGCCGCGCAGCGCCGCGCGCGGCTTCGCGAGGGCGCTCGTCTGCGAGGCCGCCGAGTCGCAGCCCTGCGAGCGCTGCGCGGCCTGTGCGCGCTCCGCGGCCGACGACGCCGGGATCGCGCTGGACGGCACCGGCAAGAAGGGACCCCTCTACCGGCACATCGGCGATCACCCGGACCTGCTCTGGGTCGAGCGGGGCCCGGGCGACACGCGCGTGCGGATCGGGCAGATCCGCGCGCTCCAGGCGGCGCTGCGGCTGCGGGGCAGCGGGAGCGGGCGCCGCGCGGCCGTCTGCGCGGACGCGGAGTGGCTGAACCACGAGGCGCAGAACGCCCTGCTGCGCCTGCTCGAAGAGCCCCCGCCGCGCACCACGCTGCTGCTGGTCGCGCGCAGCGCCGCCGGACTGCTCGCGACCTTGCGCTCGCGCTGCCAGCGCATCCGCTTTCCCGAAGGCGCCCCGAGTCCCCACCGCGACGAGGCGAACCAGGAGATCGCGGAACGCCTCGCGCGCGTGGGCGCGCTGCGCACTCCCGAGCTGCTCGACTGGGCCGAGGAGTACCGCGGCGCGCGCGGGGACAACGCGGCGCAGGTGCTGCGCCTGCTCGAGGTCGCCGGCTCCTGGCTGCGCGAGCGCGTGGGGCTCGCCGTGGAGCGAGGTGACGCGGTGCCGCGCGAGCTCTCGGCCTTCTCCGAGCTCCAGGCCTGCCGCAGGACGCTGGTCCAGCGCAACGCGAATCCGCAGATGGTGGCCGAGCGCGCGCTGCTGGCCCTGCGCGAGGCCGCTCGCGCGTGAGCCCTGCCGAAGCGCTCGCGGCCGGCTGGATCGACAGCCACTGCCATCTCTCGGCCGACGCCTTCTCCGCCGATCGCGCAGAGGTGCTCGCTCGCGCCCGCGCGGGCGGCGTCGACGCGCTCGTCGCGATCGGCGCCGGCTACGGGATCGAGCACAACCGGCGCGCGGTCGAGCTCGCTGCCGCAGAGCCGCGCGTGTACGCGAGCGTCGGCGTGCATCCGCACGACGCGAGCGAGCTCGACGATGCCGGCAGGAAGCAGCTGCAGGCGTGGCTCGGCGCACCCGGCGTCGTGGCCGTCGGGGAGTGCGGCCTCGACTACCACTACCTGCGCTCGCCGCGCGAGGTGCAGCGCGAGGTGCTGGCCGAGCAGCTCGGCTGGGCGCGCGAGCGCGGGCTGCCCGTGTCGATCCACGTGCGCGGCGAGGAACCCGACGCCTTCGGCGAGCTGCTGGATCTCTGGCAGGCGATCGGACGCGGCGAGCTCGAGGGCGTGCTGCACTGCTACACGGGCACGCTGGACTTCGCGCGGCGCGCGATCGGCGCCGGCCTCCACATCTCCTTCTCCGGCATCCTGACCTTCAAGCGCGACCGCGGCCTGCGCGGCGTCGCCGCCGAGCTGCCGCTCGAGCGGCTCCTGGTCGAGACCGACGCTCCGCTGCTCGCGCCCGAGGGCCACCGCGGCCAGCGCAACGAGCCCGCCCGGGTCGCGCAGGTCGGCCAGGCGCTCGCCGCGCTGCAGGGTCGGCCGGTCGAGGAGGTCGCGCGCGCGACCGCCGAGAACACGCGCCGTCTGTTCCGCCTCGGCGCCGCGCAATGAGCGATGGTCTCGAGCAGCGCCTCGCGCTGGCCGAACGCCTCGCGCGCGAGGCCGGGGCGATCCAGCGCGAGCGCTTCGAGAGCCGCATCGAGATCCGCGCGAAGGGCGCCGCGATCGACCTCGTCACCGAGGTGGACCACGACTGCGAGGAGCACGTGGTCGGCTCGATCGAACGCGAGTATCCCGGCGACGCGATCGTCGCCGAGGAGGGCCGCGGCGGCGATCACCCGCACGCGGAGTGGCGCTGGGTGATCGATCCCCTCGACGGCACCACGAACTACGCGCACGGCTACCCGCGCTTCTGCGTGTCGATTGGACTCGAATCGCGTGGCGCGACGCAGATCGGCGTGGTCTACGACCCGCTGCTGGACGAGCTCTATGCGGCCGTGCGCGGTCGCGGCGCGACGCGCAATGGCACGGAGATCCGCGTCTCGCAGGAGGAGCAGATCGGCAACGCGCTCGTCGCGACCGGCTTTCCCTACGACCTGCGGCAGACGCTCGAGGACAACCTCGACCACTTCGTGCGGGTCGTGAAGTCGGTGCGCGCGATCCGCCGCGACGGAAGCGCCGCGCTCGACCTCTGCTATGTCGCCTGCGGCCGGCTGGATGCGTTCTGGGAGCTCAAGCTCAAGCCCTGGGACGTGCTCGCGGGGCGCCTCCTCATCGAGGAGGCCGGCGGCCGCGTCACGAACCTGCAGGGGGCCCCGGCGCCCAGGGATGGCCGCGAGACCCTCGCGAGCAACGGCCGGCTGCACGACGCGATGCGCAGGCTCCTGTCCCGCCGCTGATCCCTCGCGCTGCGCGCGCGCGTCACGGAGCGGCGGCATCCCCCGCGGCGTCCGGGGCCGGCGGCTCGGGGACCTCCGCGGCCTCGGCGTCCGTCTCCGCGGGCGCGGCGCCGGGGACCGCCGCAGCGGCACCGTCTGCGGGCGCACCGGGCGCGGGCTCCGGCGCGAGGAAGCTCTTGCGGAAGGCCCCGAGATCGATCGGGACCGCGCTCGCGAACTCGGGCGAGAGCTCGAAGAGGGTCGCGCGGTCCGCGCGGCGGGCCACGACCCCGCCCCCGGAGCGCGCGATCCCGAGCTGCACCTCGGCGAGCGGCGCCTCGGCCTGCGCAGCTGCCGCGCCCTCCGCCTCCGGATCGGCCCCGGCCTCCGCGCGCGGGCGGCCGAACACCTTCACCCGCGTCACCGGCGGCTCGAGCCCCAGGCGCGCGAGCTCTTCGGGTCCCGCGCTGTCGGCGAGGATCTCGCGCGCCTGGAGCTTCGCGAGCGCGCGCAGCATCCCGTCGAGCTTGACCGGATCCATGCGCTCGGGCTCCGAGCTCCAGACACCGTCCTGCTTCGAAGCGCGGATCTCGACGGCCTCGACGCTGCGGTCCTCGGCGCGCGGCTGGAAGCGCAGCTCGACGCGCGTCGCGTCGAGCGCGTCGAAGTCGGAGAGGGTCCGGAAGCGATAGGCGCTCACGCGCCGCGGGAAGTCGTCGATGCGGCCGGCGGGGATCCTGTAGAGCGAGCGCTCGGCACCGCGCACGAGGCGGGTGTCGTCGGGCTGCGGGCGACCGAGCGCCACGCGCAGCGAGAAGGGCGGCTCGCCCGGCGGCGCGGCGGGCGGCGCGTCCCCTGCCGCCGCCGGCGGCTCCTCCCCGGCAGGTCGCCCCTCGCCGGCTTCGGGCGCGCCGCCGCCGGCGAGCTCGATCACGAGATCCGGCGCGTCGAGGCCCGTGCTCGCGTCGGGCGGCGGCTCGTCCACGAAGCCGTCGGCGCGCAGGTAGCGCAGGTCGGAGAGCAGATCGTCGACCGCGCCCGGGTCTGCGGGACCCCGCAGCGGCTCCTCGAGCTGCCACGCCGCGCCGCTGCCCGCGCGCGTGAGCACGACGCCCTCCCCGGCCCAGCGCAGCGCGATCCGGCGCACGGCGTCGGGATCGAAGCGCGCCACCCGCTTGTCGCGCAGGTCCGAGAGCGGGCGCGAGAGCGCGTTCACGGCGAAGGTCGCAATCGTGTGGACGTCGCTCGAGCCGCCGACCTGTGCATAGCTCCTCGAGCCCACCGGGGCCTTGTCCCCGACGCGCAGGCCGTAGCTCGTGCCCGCGGCGCCGAAGCGCACGTCGCGCGCGGCATCTTCGAGGCCGTAGACCTCGGGAGCCTGCGGATTCTCGAGCTTCGACTCGCTCTTCGCGTCGGCCAGCGCGGAGGCGATCCCGTCGATCGCGAACTCGTCCGCCGGGAACTCGAGCGGCTGCGCGAGCTTCCAGTTCGCTCCGGACTTCTCGAGCCGCACGGCCGTGCCGTCGCTGGTCGTGAACTCGATCCAGTCGATCGACTCCGATTCGAGCCCCGGGAAGAGCCGCCGCGCCTCGTCCTCGGCCCGCGTCCGCGCGCTCTCGCCGCGGATCTCGTAGAAGTAGGCAGCCGCACCGAGCGCGGCCGCGACCAGGAAGAGGAGTGCGGTGTTGCGCGGGTTCACGATCCTGCCTCGCAGCGCGCTAGACGGCCGCAGGCGACTGGCGCCGGCGCCACCAGGTCGCGACGCCCGCGAACGCGATCGCCTCGGGCAGCAGGAAGAGAGAGAGCGTGCGGATCTGCTGGAACTGCTCGGAGCTGAGCTGGAAGCGCGACGCGCGGGCCACCACCGGCCGGATCGAGATCGCCTCGATGTCGCCGAGCAGCCAGTTGACGGAGTTCAGGAAGAGATCGCGATTGCGATAGGCGTCGAGCGTCGCGTTGCTCGCGAAATCGGAGTCGCCGAACACGACCAGCCGCGGCTCTCGCGGCGGGGCCGGCGTCTCGCCGCCGTCGGCCTCGGCCGGCGGCGAAGCTGCGGGCGCCGCCGCGACCGCTGGCCTGCCCGCGACCGCGAGCGCGACCGGCCCCGCGAGGTCGTCGGGATCCAGGCCGACCACTCCCTCGCTCTCGAAGCGCGCGAGATCGCGCTCCGCCCAGGAGGCGTCGCTCGTCATCACGAGGTTCTCGAACTGCGATCCCGGCACGCCGGTCGTCTGGACGCTGCGCGCCATGTGGAACATCGTGGGCTCCTGCAGGCCCTGCGTGATCGGGTGATCGCTCGCGTAGCTCGCGGCGAAGGGCGTCGTCGCGCGGCCGAAGAGCGCGAGCGAGCGGTCGACCACGACGTCCTCGCCGAGCGCCACGCCCCAGCCGCGCAGGTCGTCGTAGAGGTCGGTCTTGGCTCGCGGATCCAGCATCGCGAGGATCGCTCCGCCGCGGCCGAGGTAGCGCGAGAGCGCCGCGTGCTCCTCGGGCAGGAGCGGGCGCGTCGGACCCGCGACGATGACGACGTCGGCGTCCTCGGGCACCTCCCCCGTGGAGGCCAGCAGGAGCGGCGCCACCTGGTAGTTCTCGTTCGCGAGGGCCTTGACCGCGCCGGACATGCCCTCCCTCGACTCGGCGTCCTCCTTCTCGACCGCGCGCTCGCCGTGTCCGGTCAGGAAGTAGACCTTCTTGCTGCCGGTGCGCGTGAGCTTCACGATCGCGTTGGTCACGTGCTCCTCGGTGACCTCGTCGATCAGCGTGGACTCCTCCCCGAGCGCGATCCGGACCACGCCGCGCTCGACCTTCTGGGGCTCGATCGCATAGCGCTCGAGCAGGTCCGGGCGCTCGGTCGGGTCGGCGTACTCCACCTGGAAGCGCTCGCTCTCGTAGGTGTAGCGATCGAGCAGCTCGCGCACGGGATCCACGTCGGTCGCCGCGAAGAGCGCCGCGACCTTCACGTCCTTATCGAGACCGTGCAACAGCTTCCGCGTCTGCTCCGAGAGCGAGAAGATCTTCTGCTCGCTCCAGTCGAAGCGGGCGTGGTGGCGGCTCGCGAAGAAGGCGAGCAGACCCACGATCGCGATGCCGAGGAGGGTCGAGAGGATCGCGCTGCTCCCGAAGCGGCCCGCTCGGCGCGCCTCTCCCGAGTGCATGCGCTCGCGCAGCGAGTCGAGGCCCATCGCGGCCGCGGCGCCGAGCAGCACCACGCCGCCGATCAGGTTGACGCCGATCCACCACGGATCCGTCGGAGCGCCGAAGAGGGCGAGCAGGAAGGAGAGCAGGCCGAAGCCAAAGGCGACGAGGCCCAGGGCACCGAGCAGCGCGGGTGTTCCGGACATGCGAATTCCCCTGACTTCTCTCTAGCGCCAGCGCGCCGATTCGACGGCGGCCTTGCTCATCAGTGCGAAGATCGCGATCACCGCGGCGAAGTAGGCCAGATCGCTGGTGTCGACGACGCCCTTCACGAGGTTCTCGAAATGCGTCATCGAGCTCGCGTAGCGGAAGAACTCGCCGACCCACGGCGCCGCGTCCACCATCCCGAGCCCTGCCACCGCCGGCAGCAGCAGGATCACGATCATGAGCACGAAGCTGATCAGGATCGCGACCACCTGGCTCTTCGTGAGCGACGATGCGAAGGCGCCGATCGCGACGTAGACCCAGCCGACGAGCATCACCCCGAGCAGCCCGGTCAGGCTGCGGCCCAGCTCCGGATCGCCGTAGACGAAGAGCAGGACCGGATACAGCGCGGCGATCCCGACCAGCGCCGCGACGAAGAGGCCGCCCGCGAGGAACTTGCCGAGCACGATGTCCCAGATCGTGAGCGGGCTCGTCATGAGCAGCTCCTGGGTGCCGTTGGCCTTCTCCGCGGCGAAGAGCCCCATCGTGATGCCCGGCACGAGGAAGAGCAGCAGGGTCGTCATGTCGCCGTAGAAGAAGGTCAGCAGGTGGTCGTTCAGGTTCAGCTGCTGCATCTCCTCGACCATCTGGAACTGCTGGAGCTGGATCAGCCGCGTGTTGAACCAGCCCACCGAGAGCAGGAAGAAGAAGCCCGCGAGCACCGCGAAGAGCGACATCACGCCGTAGGCCACCGGCGAGACGAAGAGCGAGCGCAGCTCGCGCGAAGCCACCGTCGTCACGTGCCTCACGACCTGGCCTCCGCGGCGCCCGCATCCCGCGTGATCTCGCGCGCGAAGAGCTGCTCGAGCGTCTGGCCTCCCGCGACGAGCTCCGAGAGGGGCGCATCCACGATCTTGTGGCCCTGGTGGATCATGATCACGCGGCGACAGATCGCCTCGACCTCGGCCAGGATGTGCGTCGAGAGGATCACGCTGTGCTGGTTCTCGCCCTGGCGCGGCGAGGCGAGGTCGGCGATCAGCGCGCGGATCTCCTGGATCTGGAGTGGATCGAGACCGACCGTGGGCTCGTCGAGGATCAGGACCGGCGGATCGTGCACGATCGCCTGCGCGAGGCCGACGCGCTGGCGAAAACCCTTCGAAAGGGTGCCGATCACGCGCCAGGCCACCTGCTTGAGACCGCAGCGCTCGATCGCGCGCGCGACCGCTTCGCGCCGTTTCGCGCGCGGCACGTCCTTGATCCGCGCGACGTAGTCGAGATAGCGCTCGACCGTCATCTCGGGATACAGCGGCGGGCTCTCGGGCAGGTAGCCGACCGCGCGCCGGGCCGCGAGCGGATCGCCGAAGATGTCGTGGCCCGCGATCAGCGCGGTGCCATCGCTCGGCGGGAGGAATCCGGTCAACATGCGCATCGTGGTGGTCTTGCCGGCTCCGTTCGGACCCAGGAAGCCCACCACTTCGCCGCGGCCGACCGTGAAGTCGACCGCGTCCACCGCCACCACGTCGCCGTAGCGCTTCGAGAGCGACCTGGCCTCGATCATGCGTGTCCTCGCCCACTGCGGTCGGGCCGGGACGCAGGTGCCACCCGGGGTCCCGAGAGTTGCTCGCGACCCCGCCGCCGGAGCCCTCCCCCGACTGCACCGTGTCCCCCCGGAATGCGGCCGCAATATACGGATCTGCGACGCGCTGGCCAGCGCTGAGCCCGAGCCGATACCCTGGGCGAGCCCACTCTTCCGGGCTGGCCGCGAGCCGGGCCGGCCGATTCCGCAGCGAGGAGCCCGATGCGATTGCCGCCCGGACGCTGCCGCAATGCCGAGCGCGTGATCGCAGCGGCGATCCTGATCGCGCTCGCGTGGGGGACGACCCCCGCGAGCGCCTCGGCCGAGAGCGCGCGCGGCGCTGCGGCCGAGCCCCCGCTCGGCAGCTATTGCACGCCGCTCGGCTGCGTAGGCCCGCGCCAATCCGGGCTCGCGATGCTGGCGGGCTTCGGCCTCGCGACCCTCGCGGCCGCTCTGCTCGCGAGGCGCCAGCGCTGATCCCGAGGCGCCGGTGCACGTCGCGCTAGTGGTCGAGCGCCTCGCCGCGCGCGGCGGCGGGGTCGAGCGCGTGGCGCACCGGATCGCGCGCGAGCTCTCCGCGCGCGGGGACCGCGTCAGCGTGATCGCGCGCGAGGCCGAGGCGAGCGATCTCCCGGCCGGCATCGAGTTCGTGCGGGTGCCCGCGCCGCGCGCCTGGCAGCCGCTGCGCGTCGCGCTCTTCTCGCGCGCCGCGCAGCGAGCCGCGCGCCGCCTGCGCCCCGACGTCGTCTACTCGCTCGCGCGCGCCGCGGGCGCGCAGCTCTACCGCGCCGGCGCGGGCTGCCATCCCGAATACCTCGACGCGCTGCACGGCGGCCCCGGCCGCGCGCTGCGGCGCGCTTCGCCCAGGCACCGCGCGCTCGAGCGGCTCGAGCGCCAGCTGCTGCGGGACTCCCGCGTGCGCGTTCAGTTCACGTCGGCCTGGGTCCGCGACCAGTTCGAGCGCCGCTACGGCTTCGCGCGCGAGCGCGGCTTCGTGCTGCCTCCCGCGGTCGATGCGGAGGCCTTCGCTGCCGGAGAGCGGCAGGCGGCGGCAGGGCCGCTGTGGCGCGCCCGCGCCGGGCGGGAGCTGGTCTGGCTCTTCGCGGGAAGCGGCTTCCGGCGCAAGGGGCTCGACCTGGCCCTCGCCGCGCTGGCCCGGGGTCCCGCGCGCGCGGAGCTCTGGGTCGCGGGCCGCGACGAGCCGGGCCCCTGGCGGCGCCTCGCCGCGCGCCTCGGCCTAGCGCAGCGCGTCCGCTTCCTCGGTCCGGTGGACGACCTCGCAGCCTGTTATGCGGTCTCGGACGCGCTGCTGCTGCCGACGCGCTACGACGCCTTCGCGAACGTGTGTCTCGAAGCGGCAGCCGCGGGGCGGCCGGTGGTCACGAGCTCGCGCAACGGCGCTGCGGAGCTGCTGCGCGAGATCGGAGTGGCGACGCCCGAGCCGGAGGACGTCGCGGCCTTCGCGGCGGCCCTGGATCGGCTCGAGGATCCGCGCGAACGCGAGCGCGAGGGAGCCGCCTGCCGGGCGCTGGCCCTGCGCCAGCGCTGGGATCGGCAGATCGCAGCGCTGCGCGAGGAGCTCGAGCGCGCGGCGGCCTCGGAATCCGCGCTCAGCCGTCGCTCGAGATCGTGACCCACAGGAAGGAGCTCGAGGAGCCCGGCACGCGCCCGCCCCTGCCGAGCTCGTAGCGCAGCCCGGACTTGCGCGACGAGCTGCCGGCGATCTCCTTGAAGGCGTTGAGCTTCGATTCGGGGTCGTCCGGGTTGAGACCGTGGAACACGATCTCGACCTTCTTCTTGAGCTCGATCACGTTCAGCACGAGCGTCGCGAGCGTGAACAGCTTGCCGATGCCCTCCACCGCCTCTACGGAGAAACGCGGCACCTCGACCCGGTCGAGCTCGAAGCGATATTCGAGTCGCATGAACACCTCCGGTGCGCGCCGCAGAGTGACGCGTTCAGTTCCTGCGCGCCAGCGACTCGAGGCGCTCCGCGAGCTCCTGCCGATCGATCACACCCTTCTCCACGAGCAGCTGGACGAGCGCCTTGACGAGGATCTCGGGCTCCACGCGGGGCTTCTCCGCGCGGCCCGACGCTTCCTCGGACTCGCTGCCGGCGCCTCGCCTCGGGTTCGCCCCGTAGTTCCGGAAGAGCGCCGCATCCATCGCCGAGGGAGCGGCCAACACGGGCCGCAGGGCGACGCCGACCCGCCCGCGCAGCTCCTCGAGCCCATACTCGTCGCCCGGATCCTCGATTGCGATGTGCAGGAAGCGCGCGGTCCCGCTGGACTCGAGGTAGAGCGGGAGACACCGCAGCTTGTAGGCAAGTTTGGGCGGAACCAGCTCCAGCAGCTGTGGATCGATGCGCAGCCCGCGCAGGTCGGCGACGGGCAGGCGCAGCTGGCGCGCGAGCGCGCCGACGAGCGTGTCCTCGTCGATGTAGCCGAGATCGACCAGCGTGCGGCCGAGCATGCGCCCCGTCTCGCGCTGGGCCGCGAGCGCCTGCTGCAGCTGCGCGCGGCTCACGAGCCCCGCATCGAGCAACACGCGGCCGAGCCGGCCTCCCCGGTCCTCTTCCCGCTCGCGGCTCGGCCTGGACACGCGGGGGGCATCGGCCGATTGGGCTCCGGGGATTAGGCCCCGGAGAAGCCCCGGGACGGATCGGGCGGGGCCTCCGGGGCTCCCGGCGCGGCCAGGAAGCAGCGGCTGCTGCCGCCCGCGAGCCGCTCCACGGGCGGCTCCTGCTGCGAGCAGCGCGCCATGACCTCGGGACAGCGCGGGTGGAAGCGGCAGCCCGAGGGCGGTCGCGAGGGCGAAGGGACGTCGCCGGCGATCCCGCGCACGCGGCCGCGCCGGGCCGGATCCAGCGATGGCGCCGCCGCGAGCAGCGCGCGCGTGTAGGGGTGCCGCGGCTCCGCGAAGATCTGCGCGGCGTCCCCCTCTTCGACGATCTGACCGAGGTACATCACCGCCACGCGCTGCGCGAGGTAGCGCACCACGCCCAGGTCGTGCGTGATGAAGAGATACGAGAGGCCGAGGTCGCGCTGCAGCTCGCGCAGCAGGTTCAGGATCTGCGCCTGGATCGAGACGTCGAGCGCAGAGGTCGACTCGTCGCAGACGACGAGCCTGGGCTCGAGCGCGAGCGCGCGGGCGATGCAGATGCGCTGGCGCTGTCCGCCCGAGAACTCGTGCGGATAGCGCCAGATCTCGCGCGGATCGAGGCGCACGCGCTCGAAGAGCGCCTCCACGCGCGCCGTGCGCTCGGCCTCCGATGCGCCGATCCCGAAGTTGCGCATGCCCTCGGCGACCGCGTCGCGCACGCGCATGCGCGGGTCGAGCGAGGCCGAGGGGTCCTGGAACACGATCTGGATCGCGCGCCGGTAGGGCCGCAGCTGTTCGGGAGACAGCTGCGCGAGATCGATGCCGTCGAACCAGATGCGCCCGGCCTGGGCCGCGACGAGGCGCAGGATCGCGCGGCCCACCGTCGTCTTGCCGCAGCCCGACTCGCCGACGAGCGCGAGCGTTCCGCCCGACGGCACCTCGAGGTCGACGTCGTCGACCGCGCGCACGTGCCCGACGACGCGCTGCAGCAGGCCCCTGCGGATCGGGAACCAGCAGCGCAGCGACTCCACGCGCAGGATCGGAAGCCCGGCTCCGATGCGCGCGCTCACCGCGCCGCTCCCTCCGCGTGCAGGAAGCACGCGGCGCTGCGGTCCCGCGCGACCTCGATCTGCGGCGGTGACTGGGTCCTGCAATGCGGCATCACGTCCGCGCAGCGCGAGGCGAAGCGGCAGCCCACTCCCCAGTCGCGCGCCGAGGGCACCACGCCGGCGATTTCGTGCAGCGCCTCGCCCGGCGCCGCGAGCGAGGGGATCGCCCGCAGGAGCCCGCGGGTGTAGGGGTGCGCGGGCGCGGAGAGCAGGGCCTCGCGCGGTCCGGTTTCGACGATGCGCCCCGCGTACATCACGGCGACCCGGTCGGCGAGCTCGTTCACGACGCCGAGGTCGTGCGTGATCAGCAGGATCGCCGTGCCGAGCTCGCGCTGGAGCTCGCGCAGCAGGGCCAGGATCTGCGCCTGGATCGTGACGTCGAGCGCCGTCGTGGGCTCGTCCGCGATCAGGAGACGCGGCCGCAGCGCGAGCGCCATCGCGATCATCACGCGCTGCTTGAGGCCGCCCGAGAGCTGGTGCGGGTAGCTGTCGATACGCTCGGCCGGATCGGGCACGCGCACGCGCTCGAGCAGCGCGATCACGCGCCGCCGCAGCTCCGCCGGCGACTGGCGCTCGTGCAGCTGGATGGCCTCGGCGATCTGGTCGCCCGCGGTTCGGACCGGATTCAGCGCGGTCATCGGCTCCTGGAAGATCATCGCAGCCTTGTGTCCGCGCAGCGCGCGCATCTGCGGAATGCGCAGTGCGAGCACGTCCTGGCCCTCGAGCTCGACGCGACCGCGCTCGACGCGCCCGGGCCGCGGCACGAGGCGCAGCAGCGAGAGCGCGGTCATCGACTTGCCGCAGCCCGACTCGCCGACGAGCGCGAGCACCTCGCCCGCGCGGATCTCGAAGGAGATGCCGTCGACGACGGGCAGGCGCGTGCCGCGGCCGCCCGGGAAGCTCGTGACGAGATCCTCGACGCGCAGGATCGGCTCGCTCACGGGCCCTCGCGCAGGGTGCGGGGATCGAGCACGTCGCGCACCGCGTCCCCGATCAGGTTCACCGCGAGGATCAGCGCGAACAGGAACGAGGAGGCCGCGGCGAGGTTCCACCAGAGGATCGGGTCGCGCGCGAGCTCGTCGCGCGCCTGATCGATCATCTGGCCCCAGCTGCCGTCGAGGCCGAGGCCCAGCCAGGCCAGGACCGCCTCCGAGAGCACCATGCTCGAGAAGAGCAGCACGAAGGTGATCACGACCAGGTGCATCAGGTTCGGCACGACGTGGCGCCGGACGATGCTCCCCTCCGAGGCCCCGAGCGCGCGCGCGGCCTGCACGTAGTCGAGCTCGCGCAGCTTGAGCGCCTCGCCGCGCACCACCCGGCACAGGCCGACCCAGCTCGTCACGCCGAGGGCGACGCAGACCTGGAGCGGCCCGCGCCCGATCACCATGATCAGCACGATCAGCAGCAGCAGCGACGGGATCGAGGCGAGCGTCGAGATCGCGAAGGTCACGGCATCGTCGACCTTGCCGCCGCGGTAGCCGGCTGCGACGCCGAGGAAGAGCGCGAGCGGGATCGCGATCAGGCTCGTGAGGCCGCCGACGAGCATCGCGACGCGCGCCCCCTTGAGTGCGAGGTGCAGCACGTCGCGGCCGAGGATGTCGGTCCCGAGCCAGTGCCGTCCCGGGTGCCGCAGCGCGGCGCCGCCGTAGAACTCCACGTCGGCGAGGGGCGCCGAATAGCTCGCCTCGTCGAAGTCCTCGGGGAAGATCCGGTCGACGAGCGAGCGCGGCGGCCGATAGCCGGCACCCTCGGCCGGACTGCGCCAGGCGACCGAGTCGAGCAGCGCGAGCAGCGTGAAGGCCCCGAGCACGGCGAGCGCGAGCGGGCGACGCCGCAGCAGCTCGCGACCGGCCTCGCGCCAGAGCTCGCTGCGGCCCACGCGCCGCAACACCCACGCCGCGACTGCGAGCAGCAGCAGGACGACGGCGTTCGAGACGACGTGCCCCTCCATCCCGGGCTCCGCTACTCGAGCCGCACGCGCGGATCCGCGAGCGTATAGGCCACATCGGTCAGCAGCTGCCCGAGCACGAAGAGCACCGATCCGACGTAGACGATCACGCGCAGCGAGGAGAAGTCGTTCTGGTTGATCGCGTCGACCGTGAGCGAGCCGAGCCCGGGGATGCCGAAGAAGGACTCGGTCAGGAGCGCGCCCGTGAAGAGCAGCGGGATCGCCACGACGACGTGGGTCAGGATCGGGATCAGCGCGTTGCGCAGCACGTGGCGCAGCATGATGCGGCCGTCGCCGCAGCCCTTGGCGCGCGCCGTGCGCACGTAGTCCTTCGAGCTCTCCTCGAGGAACACCGTGCGATAGAAACGCACGTCGCCGCCGATGCCCGCGAGAACCCCGATCGTCCAGGGCAGCGCCATGAAGCGCAACACGAGCTCCGGCCGCGGGTCGAAGCCCGAGATCGGGAACCAGCGCAGCAGCTTTCCGAGCAGGTACTGGGCACCGATGATGTAGAGCACGATCGAGACGCTCATCGCGAGCACGCAGATCACGACGCCCGCGCGATCGATGTAGGTCTCGCGGAAGTAGGCGACGAAGAGCGCGAGTCCCACTCCGAGGCAGACGCCGAGCACGAAGGTCGGAACGGTGACGGTCAGGCTCGGCCCTGCGCCGCGCCAGAGCCGATCGGAGAGCAGCGTGCCGTCGGCGTCGCTGCGGCCGAAGTCGAAGGTCAGCATGCTGCGGTAGTGGTCGACGAGCTGCTCGAGGCGCGGCCGGTCGTAGCCGTGGCTGTGCACCCACTGCTCGAGCGCAGCCTGAGGCGCCTTGTCGCCGAGCGCGCGGCGCGCGATGTCGATCGGCTCGGCGTAGAGGAAGAAGAGCACGAAGAGCAGTCCGAGCACGCCGAGCACGGTGACGAATCCGTAGAGCAGCCGGCGCACGAGGTAGGCGAGCACTACTGGCGCTCCCGGAAGAAGGTCACGACGCCGGGCAGCACCACGGCGAAACCGAGCGCGCCGAGCGCGTAGGCCGGCCAGCGCACCGGGCGATTCCAGGCGCGGCGCAGCTCGTGGCGCAGCACCGGGTCGATGGCCGCGTACTTGTCCGAAGGAAAGATCAGCCCGGCCGGCTTCAGGTTGCGCAGCCAGCCGTGGAAGAGCGCGTAGTCCTCGGAGTGGAAGAGCTCGATCCAGGGCCGCTCCCGCTCGACGATTCCGACCATCTCGCGGATCACGCGCTCGCGCGCGGCGCCGTTCGGGAGGTTCTTCATCTCGAGGTAGAGCGCGTCGTAGCGCGCGTCCTCGAAGTTCGCGTAGTTGATGCCGCCGCTGTCGATCGCCGAGTTCGGTCCGTGCAGCAGGAACAGGAAGTTCTCGGGGTCCGGGAAATCGGCGTGCCAGCCCCAGTAGAAGACCTGGTAGGCGCCGTCTCGCACCTTGTCCTGGAAGCGGTTGTAGTGCGTGGCGTCGAGCACCGCGTCGATGCCGAGCTTGCGCCAGGCCTGCAGGAAGAAGGAGAACTGCAGGCGCGCGGCCGTACTCGTGTCGGGCACGTCGAGCGTGATGCGGAGCGGCTCGGCGGTCGCCGGATCGACGCCACCCGGATAGCCCGCGCGCGCGAGCTCCGCGCGCGCGCGCTCGAGGTCGGGCTCGCGATAGGGGTTGCGGTAGTCGGCGTCGTAGCCGAAGAGGCCGGGCGGCAGCGGCGACTGCGCGGGGACGCCGCGGCCGTTCATGAACAGGCGCGCGAACTCGCTCGCATCGATCGCGAGCGAGAGCGCGCGCCGCAGCGCGCGGCCGCGCGCGCCGGCGGGTCCTCCGAGCACGGCGTCGCGCATGTTGAAGCCGAGGTAGAAGATCCCGAGGTCGACGCTCTTCTCGAGCGAGACGCCCATCGCGCGCATGTCGGGCGAGAGGTCGTTGCCCTGGATCACGCGGTCGAAGTTCTCCTTGCTGATCCCCGAAGCGTCGTAGTAGCCCTGCAGGAACTTGTTGAAGCGCGGGATCGCCTCCTTGTCGAGGCGGTACTCGATGCGTTCGAGGAAGGGCAGCGGCTTGCCGGCGTAGGCCGGATCCAGGAGCCCCGCCTCGGCGTCGCCGGGCTCGCCCTCGCTCGGATAGGTCGCCGCGGGCGCGCGCCACTCGGGGTGCCGCGCGCCGTACCAGTTCGGGTTCCGCTCGAGCGCGAGGAAGCCCTGTTTGTCGGTCCGCGCGACGCGATAGGGTCCGGCGCCGACGGGATGGTCCTTGAAGAAGTCGCGCCCGTCCCGACCGTCGTACCAGGCGATCGCCTCCCAGGGCACCGGCGCCGTGAAGGGCATCGCAAACCAGTAGAGGAACTGCAAATCGGTCTCCGAGAGCATCAGCTCGAGGCGATCGGGATCCTGCACCCGCAGCCCGGAGATGCCCCCCGCCTCGCGGTACTGCTCGTCGATGCGCAGGGCCCGGAAGCCACTCGACTGCTCGCGGCGCTCGACGAGCTGCCGGGTGAAGGCCCGGGCGCCCTCGATCTTCGCGAAGATCTCGGAGACGGGGCTGCCGACCTCGGGGTCCGCGTGCCGCGTGATCGCGAAGGCGAGATCGCTCGCGAGGAGCCGGCGCGTCTGCGCCCCCGGAAGCGCCGTCCCGAATGCCTCGAAGCAGGCATCGTCCTGGAAGCGCAGATCGGGACGCAGCCGCAGCGCGTAGGCCACCCTTCCCCCGGCCCGCCGCTCGGGCACGGGCAGCGCGAGCGCGATTCCGGGAATCAGCTGGTAGGGGCGGCGCAGGTAGTGGTACTCGAGCGGCGGCTCGTAGAGGTTGACGAGGATCTGGTGGGTCCCGGCATCGTAGGAGACCGCCGGATCGAGCGTCTTCGGCACCGACGCCTGGGAGCGGTAGCGCACCGCGAGCAGCGCGTCGCCATCGGGATAGGGGCTGTTGTTGCACGCGGCGCAGAGCAGCGCGCCCGCGAGCGCGCTGGCGACCCGCCGCCTCAAGGCGCGGCTCCGCGCGGAGCGATCGACTCGGGCAGGCGGAACAGGCCCTCCGGCAGCGCCGGGTCGAGCTCGAGGTCGCGCAACACGATCTCCGCGCGGCTCTCGGGGGCACTCGACTCGAGCTCGATCCGGTGCGGCAGCCGTGCGGCTCCGACCTCGCGCAGCTCCGCGAAGCGGAGCTCGCGCTCGGGCCGACCGCGCTCGTCGAAGAGCGAGAGCGCAGCGAGCTGCCCCTCCGGCGCGAACTCCGCGACCTCGCGGCGCACGCCGCGGTCGTCGACGAGCTCGAGGCGCACGGCGCCCGCAGCGAGCTGCCAGGCCGCCGCGACGCGCAGCGTCGGGTCGAGCAGCGGCGCCCCGAGCAGGAGCTCGATCAGCTCGGAGGGAGAGAGGTCGATCATCGCCTGCTCGAAGAGCAGCTTCTCGTGGACCGCTCCGGTCTCGACCCTGCGGCCCTCGGCCCGGAACAGCTGGTAGCTCCCGCGGTCGATGCAGATCAGCACGAGGGTCTGGTCGAGGAAGCCCTTCACCTCGACGCGCAGGCGTTCGGGGCGCTCGAGCGCGAAGCTCTGGCGGCTGCGCAGGTGGAGACCGGAGGCATCCGAATCGACCGCGAGCTCCGCCCGCCCGCGCAGCGACTCGCGTTCGCGCGCCTGCTCGTTCCAATCGAGCACGAGCGCGCGCCAGCGCGGGTCGCGCGCATCGACCGGCCGCGCCTGCGGCGCCACGCTCTGGCAGGCGGAGAGCGCGAGCGCGGCCCCGAGCAGAGCGAGATCTGCTGCGCGCAACTAGCGGAGCTCCCCGCGCAGCCGCTCGAGCTTCTCGAAGAGCTGCGGCTGCTCGGCGGGACGCGGGTTCAGCCGGACGGCCTCCTCGTAGCGCTGCAGCGCCGCGGCCTTGTCGCCCTCGAAGAGATGGATGTCGCCGAGGTGCTCCGAAACCACCGGATCGCCGCCGGTCAAGGCCTCCGCGCGCGTGAGCTGCTCGCGCGCGCGCTCGGTGTAGCGGCGCGCCTCCTGGCTGCGCCCCGCCTGCTCCAGCGCTCGCGCGCGCATGTAGTAGACCCAGCCCAGGCTGTCGGTGATGTAGCCGTCCTCGGGCCGCAGCTCGAGAGCGCGCACGATCATGCGCTCGGCCTCGTCGAGGCGCTCCCCTCGCTCCGCCCAGGTGTAGCCCACGTAGTTGAGGGCGTTGGCGTTGTCGGGGTTGTGCGCCAGCGCGCGCTGCATGTAGGCGAGGGATTCCTCGACCCGCTTCGCCTCGGCGAGGATCAGCCCGAGGTTGTAGAGCAGCTCGTCGTTGTCCGGATCCTGCGCGAGCAGGCTCTCCACCAGCGCCACCGCGGTGTCGACGTCGCCCGACTTCGCGAGCAGCGTGGCCCCATAGACTTCGACGCCGACTCCGGGGCGCTTCGCCCGGGCGCGCTCGACCTCCTCGAGCGCGCGCGCGAACTCGCCGCGCCGCTCGTGAATCGAAGCGAGCTCGAGTCGCGCATCCGGATAGCTCTTGTGATCCTCCGGAATCGACTCGAACTCCTCGCGCGCGCCGGCCTCGTCGCCCGAGCGCCGGCGCGCGCTGCCGAGCACGAAACGGATCTCGGGGCTGGCCTGTCCCGCGAGCGACCGGAAGGCATCGAGCTCGTGCGCGGCGAGATCCCAGCGGCGCTGCTCGAAGTAGATCAGGCCGAGGCGCAGGCGCGCCCGCGCGTCCTCGGGGTGGTGCAGCGCGATCTCCGCGAGCACCGTGGCCGCAGCGGCGACGTCCTGCCTCTCGACCAGCGCGTCGGCGAGCGCCGAGAGTGCCGCGTGGTGGTGCGGTTCGAGCTCCAGGATCTCGCGATACGCGGCGATCTCGCCCTCGCGATCACCGCTCTCGCGCAGGCTCCGCGCGAGCAGCGCGCGCAGGCGCAGATTGCCCGGATCGAGCTCGACGGCCTCGCGCAGCAGCGCCAGCGCCTCGGCCTCCCGGCCGAGGCGCTGGTAGGAACCGGCCAGCGCGAGCTTCGCCTGGACGCCGTAGGGCTCCTGCGCTGCGAGCTGCTCGGCGATCTGCAGCGAATCCTCGGGGCGATCGGCTTCGAGGTAGATCTGGTGCAGCAGCAGCGCCGCGGTCCTGTCGACCGGCTGACCGTCCGCGGCGCGCAGCGCGCGCTCGGCCGCGGGCAGGTCCGAGCGGAGCCGGTAGAGGCTGCCCAGCAGGTGTCGGCCCTCGACCTCGTCGGGCGCGAGCTCGAGGGCGCGCTCCGCATGCTGCAGCGCGTCGTCGGGGCGCTGGGCGCGGAGCAGGGCCTCCGCGACCTTGCGGTGGAGGAAGGCCGAGCCCTCGTCCTTGGCGAGCGCGCGCTGCCAGGCGGCGAGCTCCGCGGCGCTGCGGCCGGCCCGGCGGTGCTCCTCGGCGACCAGCACGTCGTACTCGGGCCCCGCCTCGGGGCGCTCCTCGCGACCGTGATCGGCCGCGCCGGACCGGGCGGAGAGCGGAACCTGGCTGCAGGCGCAGAGCAGTGCGGCGAGCGCTCCCGCGAGCAGCAGCGCCGCGCGCCTCCGGGCCCGCCCGAGCCGGCCCGAGCGCATCGCCTCAGTGATCCTTCGGTGCAGCCAGATAACCGCCCTTCTCGAGGTACTGGACCAGCTCCGCCACGCTCTCCTCGACCGTCTGGCGATTGGTATCGAGCACGAGCTCGGGCGTGAGCGGCGCTTCGTAGGGAGCCGAGATGCCCGTGAACTCGGGGATCTTGCCCGCGCGCGCCTTCTCGTAGAGACCCTTCACGTCGCGCTTCTCGCAGGTCTCGACGCTCGCGGCGACGTAGGCCTCGACGAAGTCCCGCGGCGCGAGCAGCGCGCGCACCGAGTCGCGGTCGGCGCGATAGGGCGAGATGAAGGCCGTGAAGACGATCACCCCGACGTCGGTGAAGAGCTTCGCGACCTCGCCGATGCGGCGGATGTTCTCGCTGCGGTCCTCGGGCGAGAAGCCGAGATTCTTGTTGAGTCCATGCCGGATGTTGTCGCCGTCGAGCACGTAGGCGATCCGGCCTCGCCGCACGAGCGCCTGCTCCGCAGCGACCGCGATCGTCGACTTTCCCGAGCCCGAGAGGCCCGTGAGCCACACGGTGACGCCGCGCTGACCTGCGGCTCGCTCCCGATCGGCGCGGGTGATGTGACCCGCGTGCCAGGTGATGTTGGTCGACTTCTGTTCCATGGGCCCTTCCGGTTTGCAGCGGCCGGCTCGCGCTGCGCTCCACGCGAGGAGGAGCAGCCGCGCGGCAGGTCTCGACTGGGAGTTGCGATCGCCTGCCGCGCAGGGCGACAGGGCGAACGGCGGCCCAGAGTAGCGGACGCCGCGCGCGGCTCGCCTACTGGGCGCGGGCGCGCAGACCCGCGCCGGGCTGGCGCCGCTCGGCCGCCACGGCCAGCGCGACGCGCTCGAGGGCGAAGTCGATCTCGGCCTCCCCGGTCCCCCGGCCCAGACCGAAGCGAAGCGCGCTGCGCGCGCGCTCCTCGCCGATCCCGAGAGCGAGCAGCACGTGGCTCGCCTCGCTCTTGCCGGAGGCGCAAGCCGAGCCCGAGGAGCAGGCCACGTCGTGGAGCCGGGCCAGCAGGGCGTCCGAGCGGACGCCCTCGAAGCACACGTTCAGGTTTCCGGGCAGGCGTCGCTCGGGGTGCCCATTCAGCTGGACCCCGCCGACGCGAGCGCGCAGCCCCTCGAGCAGGCGGTCGCGCAAGGCCCGCAGCCGCGCGGCCTCGGCCGGCAACTCCTCCGCGCAGAGCTCCACGGCCCGGGCGAAGCCCGCGATCAGCGCCACCGGCAGCGTGCCGGGGCGCAGGCCGCGCTCCTGCCCGCCGCCGTGCAGGAGCGGCGCGAGCCGGATCCGCGGGCGGCGGCGCCGCAGGTAGAGCGCGCCGACGCCCTTGGGGCCATAGAGCTTGTGGGCACAGAAGGAGAGCAGGTCGACGCCGAGCTCCTCGACCGAGAGCGGCAGCTTGCCGACGGCCTGCGCGGCGTCGCTGTGCAGCAGCACCTCGCGCTCGCGGCAGAGCGCGGCGATCTCGGCGAGCGGCTGGAGCACGCCGATCTCGCTGTTCGCGGCCATCACGGAAACCAGCAGCGTCTCGTCGCAGAGGGCCCGGCCGACCGCGTCCGGGTCCAGCAGACCCTGCGCGTCCACGGGCAGGAGCGTGATCGCGAACCCCTCGCGCTCGAGCGCGCGGCAGGTGTCGAGAACCGCGGGGTGCTCGGTCGCGACGCTCACGATGTGGTTCCTGCGGCCGCGCGCCGCGCGCGCGATCCCGAGCAGCGCGAGGTTGTCGCTCTCGGTGGTCCCGCTCGTGAAGACGATCTCCTCGGGATCTGCAGCGCCGATCGCCGCCGCGAGGCGACCGCGCGCGTCCTCGACCGCTGCCTCGGCGCGCCAGCCGAAGACGTGGGAGGCGCTCGCGGGGTTGCCGAAGTCGTCGCCGAGGTAGGGCTGCATGGCCGCGAGGACGCGCGGATCCAGCGGCGTGGTGGCGTGGTGATCGAGGTAGACGGGAGGCTTCAAGGGACCCGCCGCGGCGCGACCGGCCGGCTCGCTGCGCGGGGCAAGACCCCGGAGACCCCTTGCATTACGCTCCGAAGGATTCCCCGCAGCCGCAGCTCGACTTGGCGTTCGGGTTGAGCATCTTGAAGCCGGTCTCGTTCAGGGTGTCGACGAAATCGAGCGTGGTTCCGATCAGGTAGAGCGCGCTCTTCTCGTCCACGATCACGCGCACGCCGCCGGCCTCGACCTCGGTATCGACGTCCCGGACCTGGTCGTCGAAGGCGAGCTCGTAGCGCAGGCCCGAGCAGCCGCCGCCGACCACCTTCATGCGCAGGCCGTGGCTCTCCTGCTTGCCCTCCTTCTCCAGCAGCTCGCGAATGCGCTGGGCGGCGGGTTCGGTCACGCTGATCAGGGACATGCTCGAAGACTCCTTCAGGCGCGCGAAACCGCGAGCCATCTCGAGAGGCTAGGCGCCGAAAACCCGGCGTCAACTCGAAGCTATCGGTCGACTTCGCCCGCGGCGGGAGAGCGCGCTGCGAGCCACAGGAAGATCTCGCGATTCCCCTTGGGGCCCTCGACTCTCGAGTCCGCCTGCCCCCGCGCCGTGTAGCCGAGCGCTTCTGCGGCCGCGCGCACGGCCGCGACGGCTTCCGCGCGGAGTGCGTCGTCGCGCACCACCCCGCCCTTCCCGACGCGCTCGCGCCCCACCTCGAACTGCGGCTTCACGAGCACGAGGCAGTCGGCGCGCGGTGCGACGCGCGCGATCGCGGGCAGCACGAGCCCTGCCGAGATGAAGGACAGGTCCATCACGACGAGGTCCACGGGCCAGCGCAGCGCGTCCGCCTGCAGCTCGCGCGCGTGGGTGCGCTCCAGCACCTGCACACGCGGGTCGCTGCGCAGGCGCGCCGCGAGCTGGCCGTAGCCGACGTCGACCGCACAGACGCAGCGCGCGCCGGCCTGCAGCAGGCAGTCGGTGAATCCGCCCGTCGACGCGCCGACGTCGAGGCAGGCGCGGCCGGCGGGGTCGATGCCGAGGTCCGCGAGCGCGCCCGCGAGCTTCTCCCCGCCGCGCGAGACGAAGCGGCGCTCGCCCCCGCGCAGCCGCAGCGGCGCGTCGGCCGCGATCCGGGTGCCGGGCTTGTCGACCGGCGCGTCGTTCACGAGCACGCGGCCGCTGCGGATCAGCGCCTGCGCCTGGCTGCGCGACTCCGCGAGGCCCTCGGCGAGCACGCGCTCGTCGAGGCGCAGCCGGGGCGGCGACTTCAGACCGCGTCGAGCAGCGTCTCGACGGCCCGCGCGATGCCCGGGGCGTCGAGACCGAGCGCGCTGCGCTGCGCGTCCGGATCTCCCTGCTCGACCAGCCGGTCGGGGATCGCGAGGCAGCGCGTGCGCAGCGGCACGCCCTCGCGGGCGAGCAGCTCGAGCACCGCGGAGCCGAAGCCGCCGAGGCCGCTGCCCTCCTCTACCGTCACGAGCGCGCGACAGCGCCGCGCGAGCTGCAGGATGCGCGCGGCGTCGAGGGGCTTGGCGAAGCGCGCGTTCAGGACCGCGACGCGCAGTCCGCGCTGCAGCAGCTCCGCCGCGGCCTCGAGCGCCATGTGGGCGGCCGGACCGAAGGCGATCACCGCGGCGTCGCCGCCGTCGCAGAGGAGCTCGGCTTCCCCGACCGGAATCAGCTTGATCTCGGGGTCCATCGGCACGCCGAAGCCGTTGCCGCGCGGATACCGGATCGCCGCGGGACCCGGGTGCTGGATCGCGGTCGCGAGCAGGTGCTGCAGCTCGTTCTCGTCCTTCGGAGCCATCACGATCATGTTGGGCAGGGTGCGCAGGTAGGCGACGTCGTAGAAGCCCTGGTGGGTCGCTCCGTCGGCGCCGACGAGGCCCGCGCGATCCATCGCGAAGGTCACGTCGAGGTTCTGGATGCAGACGTCGTGCACGACCTGGTCGTAGGCGCGCTGCAGGAAGGTCGAGTAGATCGCCGCGACGGGCTTCATGCCCTCGGTCGCGAGGCCCGCAGCGAAGGTCACGGCGTGCTGCTCGGCGATCCCGACGTCGTAGAAACGCTCCGGGAAGACCCGCTGGAACGCGTCGAGGCTCGTGCCGTCCGCCATCGCCGCGGTGATCCCGACGATGCGCTGGTCGCTCTTCGCGAGCCGGATCAGCGTGTCGGCGAAGACGCTCTGGTACTTCGGAGGCCCGGGCTTGGACGGCCGGAAGCGCCCCGATGCGACCTCGAAGGCGCCGACGCCGTGGTACTTGAAGGGGTCGGCCTGCGCGGGCGCGTAGCCGTGGCCCTTGGCGGTGATCGCGTGCACCAGCACCGGGCCCTCGCCGTTCTCGACCATGCCGCGCACGTTCTCGAAGGTCTCGACGAGCACGTCGAGCTTGTGGCCCTGGATCGGTCCGACGTAGCGGAACGAGAGCGCCTCGAAGATCACGCCCGGCGAGAAGAAGACCTTGATCGACTCCTCGGCCTTGTGCGCCCAGTGCAGCATGTCGCCGGGCAGGCTGCCGAGGAAATCCTTCACGAAGCCCTTGATGCGCCGCACCATCGGCTTCGAGAGGTTGCGCGAGAGCGTGTCGGAGAGCGCGCCGACGTTCGGCGAGATCGACATCTCGTTGTCGTTCAGCACGACGACGAGGTTCTTCTGCTTCAGGTGACCCGCGTGGTTCAGCGCCTCGAAGGCCATGCCGGCCGTCATCGCGCCGTCGCCGATCAGCGCGATCGCGCAGCCCGGACGACCCTGGTGCTCGAGCGCGCGCGCGATCCCGAGCGCGGCCGAGATCGAGGTGCCCGCGTGGCCCGCGCCGAAGTGGTCGAAGTCCGATTCGGAGCGGCGCAGGAACTTCGCGATGCCGTCCTCCTTGCCGATGCGGTCGAAGATCTCGCGGCGCCCCGTCAGCATCTTGTGCGGGTAGCCCTGGTGACCGACGTCGAGCACGAGGCGATCGCGAGGCGTGTCGAAGACGTAGTGGATCGCGAGCGTGAGCTCGATCGCGCCGAGGCTCGACGCCAGATGGCCGCCCGTCTTCGAGACCCGCTCGAGGATCTCCGCGCGCAGCTCCTCGGCCACGCGCGGCAGATCGTCGCGCGAGAGCTCGCGCAGGTCCTCGGGAGTCTGGATCCGGGACAGCAGCTCCGGGCGGGGACTCATTCCGCCCTCCGCACCGCGTAGCGGGCCAGCAGGCGCAGCGGGCTCGCGGCCTCGCCGAGCTCCAGCGTCTCCGACTCGGCTTCGCAGAGGAGCGCCTCGGCCCGCTGCCGCGCCGCCTCGGGCGGGAGCGCGGCGAGCAGCGTGCAGCCGTCCGCCTGGTCGGCGTCGAGCAGGTCGTCGGCGATCTGGAAGGCGATGCCGAGCTTGCGCCCGAAGCGCCGCAGCGCCTCGACCCGCCGCGCGTCCGCTCCGCCGAGCAGCGCTCCGCCGGCCGTGCAGGCCGCGATCAGGGCCGCCGACTTGCGCGCGTGCACGTCCTCGATCGCCGCGGCGTCCGACCCGGCGAAAGCGAGATCCAGGACCTGGCCGCCGACGAGCTCGCGCGACCCCGCGGCGCGCGCGAGCTCCGCGCTCGCCACGAGCAGCAGCGGGGCATCGCCCGGCGCGCGCGCGAGGACCTCGAAGGCCAGCGCGAGCAGCGCGTCGCCCGCGAGCACGGCGGTGGCCTCGCCGAAGGCGACGTGCACCGCGGGGCGGCCCCGGCGCGTCGCGTCGTCGTCCATGCAGGGCAGGTCGTCGTGGATCAGCGAATAGGTGTGGACCAGCTCGACGGCGACCGCGAGCGGGAGCGCGCGCGAGGCAGCGCCGCCGACGGCCTCTGCCGAGGCGATCACGAGCGCGGGCCGCAGGCACTTGCCGGCGGGAAAGAAGAGATGGCGCATCGCGCGGTGCAGCGCCTCGGGCGGCTCCGACACGGGCGGCAGTGCGGCCTCGAGCGCGGCACCGATCCGGGACTGCTGTTCGAGCAGGTAGGCGCGGCCGTCCATCAATCCTCGTTCTCGCCGCGCGCCGCGGCCGCGTCGAGGGGTCGCGCGCTCCAGTCGCCGCCCTGCTGCACCAGCTCCTCGACCCGGCGCTCCGCCCGGTCGAGGCGCTGGCCGCACTCGCGGGTGAGCGAGACCCCCTCCTCGAAGAGCGCGAGCGCGTCTTCGAGCGCGAGCTCTCCGGCCTCGAGTCTCTCGACGAGAACTTCGAGCCGGGCCATGGCGGCCTCGAAGCTGGCCGACTCGGCGACCGAGAGGTCCTCGTCCGCGCGCGTTTCCGCGCGCTTGCCGCCGCGCTCGCCCATGCGCGCCGGAGGCTACTTCCCGGCCCGCGGTGCGTCAAACGGAGCGGGCGTCGAACTGCTCGGAAACAAAGGATGTTTCAGGATCGCTGCGGGGTCGCGAGCGGGCGCCCGCCGGACACCTCGACGTCGAGCTCGGCGCGCGCGACGCGCAGCCTGAGCGCGGTCCCGGCCGGCGCGTCCGCGAGCTCCCGCACCACGCGCGCATCGCTCGCGCGGCGCGCGATCGCATAGCCCCGCGCGAGCACGGCGAGCGGCGAGAGCGAGTCGAGGCGCCCCGCCGCGGCGACCCAGCGCACGCGCGCCCGCTCGCTGCGCAGCCGCGCGGCGGCCTGCAGGCGGCGCTCGGCCGCGGCACAGCGCTGGCGCAGCGCGGCGACCCGCGCGAGCGGGGTGAGCGAGCGCAGCGCCTGTGCGCGGCGCAGCAGCAGGCTGCGCCGCAGCGCGAGTCTCGCAGCGATGGCGCGGTGCAGCGCGCGGCTCGCCGCGCCGAGCCGCTGGCGCTGCGCGGCGACGCGCCGGTCGGGAGCGTGAGCGCGCAGCATCTCGCCCGCGCTCGCGAGCAGCTGCCGGCGCCGACGGAGCTGGGAGGCGAAGCCGCGCAGCAGCCGCTCGCGCTGCGCGTTCACGACGGCGCGGAGCTCTCCGCGGTCGGGCAGCACCTGCTCCGCGGCGGCCGAGGGGGTCGGCGCGCGCAGGTCCGCGGCGAGGTCCGCGAGCGTGACGTCGACCTCGTGCCCGACGCCGCAGACGACCGGCACGGGACAGGCTGCGATCGCGCGCACGACGCGCTCGCTGTTGAAGGCCATCAGGTCCTCGAGCGAGCCGCCGCCGCGCACGAGCAGGACCACGTCGACGTCGGGCACCTGCCCGAGCCTCTCCAGCGCGTGCGCGATCTCCTCGTCGGCGCCGAGACCCTGCACGCGCGTCGGCGAGAGCAGCAGCGGAACCCCGGGCCAGCGGCGGCCGCTCACCTCGAGCACGTCGCGCAGCGCCGCACCCGTCGGCGACGTCGCGATCCCGATGCGCGTGGGATAGGCGGGCAGCTCGCGTTTGCGCTCGGCTGCGAAGAGACCCTCGGCTTCGAGGCGCCGGCGCAGCTGCTCGACCGCGAGGCGCAGCGCGCCATCGCCGCGCGGCTCGATCTGCCGCACCACGAGCTGCAGCTCGCCGCGCGCCTCGTAGACCGTGAGATCGCCGTAGACCAGCACCTCGAGGCCGTCCTCGGGCTCGAAGGCGAGGCGCCGCGCGGAGCTCCGGAACAGCGCCGCGCGCAGCTGCCCGCCCTCGTCCACGAGCGTGAAGTAGGTGTGCCCCGAGCGGGCGCGGTGCAGGTTCGAGACCTCGCCGACGACCCAGATCCGACCGACGCGCTCTTCGAGCCAGCCGCGCAGACCGGCGAGCACCTCGCTCACGCGCAGCGGACGCGGCCCGCTCGGCTCGGCCCAACCGGTCTCGGCCATCGGAGCCGCCGCCCCCGCTATTTCGCGCTCGCCTGCTCGGTCAGCTTCGGGGCCCCGCGCAGCCGGTCGAAGTAGGTCCAGCTCTTGAGCACCTCGAGCGCGCGCGCGAGCTGCAGGTCGCTCGCGGCGGTCTCGGCCGACGCGTCGCCGGTGTCGCCCTGCGCTTTGTCCGGGGCGGCGTCCTTGTGGGTGAAGTGACCCTCGAGATCCTTCTCGCGCAGCCGCCGCGGCAGCTGCGCGACCTGCCTGGCCTCGGCGACCGGGTTGGCGACCGCGATGTCGGGCTCGATCCCGACCTCCTGGATCGAGCGCCCGCCCGGGGTGTAGTAGAGCGCCGTCGTGAGCCTCAGGCCGGATCCGCCCTCGAGCGGGAAGACCGTCTGCACCGAGCCCTTGCCGAAGCTCTTCTGGCCGATCACGAGCGCGCGGTGGTGATCCTGCAGCGCGCCCGCGACGATCTCGGACGCGCTCGCGGTGCCCTCGTTCACGAGGATCGCGATCGGGTAGTGCGGCTCGCCGCCGTCGCCCGACGCGCGGAACTCCTGCAGCTGGCTCGCGACGCGTCCCTTGGTGTAGACGATGAGCCCGTCCTCGAGGAAGAAGTCCGCGACCTTGACGGCCTGGTCGAGCAGTCCCCCCGGATTGCTGCGCAGGTCCAGCACGAGGCCCTCGAAGGATCTGCCGGACTCGGAGTGGAGCCTCGCGAGCGTCGCCTCGAGATCCGGGGCGGTGCTCTCCTGGAACGCGCGCAGCGCGACGTAGGCATAGCCCGGCTCGAGCATGCGCCCGTCGACCGAGACGATCTTCACGACGTCGCGCGTGACGGTGTAGGGCTGCGGGCTGTCGAAGCTCTCGCGGAAGATCTGCAGCGTGATCGTCGATCCGCGCGGGCCGCGCATCAGCTTGACCGCGTCGAAGAGGCTCATGCTCTTGGTGGGCCGGCAGTCCTCCTGCCAGTCTTCGGGCCGCTCCTCGGGGCAGATGCCGACGATCTGGTCGCGCGGGCGGATTCCGGCCCGCGCGGCGGGCGTGCCCTCGATCGGCGCCACGACCTCGATGAAGCCGTCGGGCCGTTTCGAGATCTCGATCCCGAGGCCGTGGAACTCGCCGCGCGTGTCGACCTGCATCTCCTTGTAGGCGTCCTTGTCCATGAAGGTGGAGTGCGGATCGAGCTCCGCGAGCATGCCGCGCACCGCGCCGCGCACGAGGTCGTTGTCGTCCACCGGCTCGACGTAGAAACGCCGCACGTGGTCGAGCACGCTCGAGAAGAGATTCAGATCGTCGTAGCGCGCGGCATCGGCGAGGCGGCCGAGGCCGGCGAGGTTGAATGCGAAGGCGACGAGCGCGCCGGAGAGGAACGCGACCGGAGTCCGAATCTGGCGCATCTACCCTCCGAGCCGGATGCAGCGCGAGGCGCGGGCGCGGGTCCGCCTCATTCTACCCCGGTGCCCGCGGCCAGCCAGCCGGCCGGATCGAGCGGCTGGCGCCCGCGGCGCAGCTCGAAGTACAGGCGCGGACCGTAGAGCGAGCCCGTCTCGCCGACGCGACCGAGCCGTCCTCCCGCCTCGACCGCGTCGCCGACGGCGACGTCGATCGAGTCGAGGTGTCCGTGCACGCTGAAGTAGTCGTCTCCGTGATCGAGGATCACGAGCTTGCCGTAGCCGCTGAACCAGCCGGCGAAGCGCACGCGTCCCGGCGCGACCGCGCGCACCGGCGTGCCGAGCTCGGCCTCGTAGTCGACGCCCTTGCGAAAGGTCTCGGTGAGGAACTCCGAATCGACCGCGCGGCCGAAGCGGCGCACGACGCGCCCGGCGACGGGCGGCGGCAGCTTGCCCCGGCTCGCCGCGAAGCTGCCCGGAGCCGCACCCGCCACGGCGCCGCCGGCGTCGAGGTTCGAGAGCGCCGCTTCGAGACCGCGCGCCGCGGTCTCGAACTCGATCAGGAGACCGCGCTCGCGCGTGCGGTCGGCCCGCGCTCGCGCGAGCAGCTGGCGCTTGACCGCCTGCTCGGAGACGAGACCCTCGCGCCGCTCCTCGATCTCGGCGACCGCGAGCTCGTGCGCGCGCTCGGCCTGCAGCGCGCGCTCGCGGGCCGCGCGCAGCGCCTCCATCTCGCGCTGGAAGCGCGCGAGCAGCTTTGCGTCGTGCGCGAGCAGACGCCGCAGCGCGTAGATGCGCGAGAGCAGATCGCGCAGCCCGTCGGCGGCGAAGAGCACCGGGAGCGCGCCGAGCTCCCCCGCCTTGTAGAGCCCGACCGAGCGCGCGGCCATCGCGCGCCGCAGCTGCGTCAGCCTCGACTCGATGCCGCGGGTCTCGCTGCGGATGCGCGCGAGGTCGCGCTCGGCCGACGCGGCCGCGCGGCGCGAGCGCTCGAGTCCGCGCGCGAGCTCGCCGACGGCGCGATCGATCGACTCGAGCGCGTCGAGCAGGCCGCGCCCCTGGCTCTCGAAGCGCGCGACGCGCTCCCGGCTCTCGGCGACCGCGGCGCGCAGGGCCTGCAGCTCGGCCTCGCGCTCTCCGCTCGCAGCGGCGCGGCCGGCCGGGTATCCGCACAGGGCCAGCGCGAGCGCGGCGGCCGCGAGTCGGCGCCGGCTCACGCGCGCAGCCCGCCGGCCAGCGCCGCGGCCGACCCGAAGAGCCCGAGCGCCGAGCCGAAGCCGACCAGGCCCGCGGCCTCGGCCGCGCCGAAGAAGCGCGGCTCCACGCCGCCCAGCACGAGCTCGAGGCCGAACGCGATCTGCGGCAGCGCGAGCTCGAAGAGGCCGAGCAGGATCAGGAGCGCGAGCGAGCCCCCGAGCAGCCCCTGGATCGCGCCCTCGAGCAGGAAGGGCGCCTGCATGAAGCTCCGGCTCGCACCCACGAGCGAGAGGATCTCGAGCTCGTCGCGGCGACCGACGATCGCGAGCCGGATCGTGTTGCCGATGATCAGCACCGCCGCCGCCGACACGACCACGGCGATCCCGAGGCCCATCCCCCGCAGCAGCGCGAGCGCGCGCAGGTAGCCCTCGATCCAGTCGCCGCCGGACGCGAGGTCGTCGATGCCCGGTGCCCCCGCGAGGCGCTCCGCGAGCGCGGCCATGCCCTCCGGCGTCCGCTTCGGCGCGATCAGCACGACCTCGAGCGAGGCGGGCAGCGGGTTGTCGGCGAGCCCCTCGAGCAGCCCGGCTCCGCGCGCGACTCCCTGCTGGAAGCGCTGCAGCGCCTCGTCCTTGCCGACGAAGCGCACGCTCTCGACCTCGGGCAGCGCCTCGAGCGTTTCGACCAGGGCCCGCCGCGCGTCGGGCGCGAGCTCGTCCTCGAGGTAGGCCGTCACGTGCAGGTCCGAGCCGACCCGATCGAGCAGCTCCTGCATGTTGCGCAGCAGCAATAGCAGCGCGCCGAGCAGCACGAGCGCGACCGCGATCGTCGCGAGCGCGACCGCGGTCGTGACGGGGGCCCCGCGCAGCCCGCGCAGCGCGCTGCGGCCGAAGCACGCGAGGAACACGCCCGCGCGCCTCACGAGCGCGCCACCAGCGCGCGCGTCTCGCCCGCGAGCCTGCCGCCCTCGAGCCGGATCGAGCGCTTGCCATAGCGCCGCACGAGCTCGAGCTCGTGGGTCGCGACGATCACGGTCGTGCCGCGCGTCGCCGCGCTCGCGATCAGGTCCATGATCTCGAGCGTGAGGTCCGGATCGAGATTCCCCGTCGGCTCGTCGGCCAGAAGGATCTGGGGCTCGTTCACGAGAGCGCGCGCGATCGCGACGCGCTGCTGTTCGCCGCCCGAGAGCGAGAGCGGAAAGTGGAAGCGCCGGTGCTGCAGGCCGACCTGCTTCAGGACGTTGAACACGCGCGGGCGCGCGATGTTGCGCGGTGTGCCCTCGACGTCGAGCGCGAGCGCGACGTTCTCCTCGACCGTGAGCCGCGGCAGCAGCTTGAAGTCCTGGAACACGACCCCGATCCGGCGCCGCAGCGGCGCCACGGCGGAATCCCCGAGGCGCCCGATGTTGCGGCCCAGCACGAGCAGCTGTCCGTCGCTCGGGCGCTCGGCGGCGAAGATCAGGCGCATCAGGCTCGACTTGCCCGCGCCCGAGGGACCCGTCAGGAACAGGAACTCGCCGCGGCCGATCTCGAGCGAGACGTCGCGCAGCGCATAGCTCCCGGGCACGTAGGACTTGGAGACGTGGTAGAGCGCGATCGCGCTGTCGCCGCGCGACGCCCCGAGCTCTCCGGGCGGGGCTGCGCCGCTGCGGAAGGGCCAGCGGAGCCTGGGGAGCCCAAGCCTCACCCGCTTCTGCGCGACCCGCGCGCCTTGTCGACCAGATAGTCGAGGATCAAGCTGTCGAGGGATTTCTCGGAGACGACGCCGTCGCCGAAGCTGCGGCGCGCGGACGCGGCCGGGGCCGGTGCGGCCGAGGGCAGCGGGGGAGCCGGGGCGGCGCTCGGAGCCAGGCGCGGCTGCGTCGCGGCGCCGCGAGGCGGCTCCGGCCTCGCCGCGGGCGGCGGACCCTCGGGCCGTGTCTCTGCGCGGGCCGCCGCGCCATCCAGGCGCGCGGCGATCTGCGGGTCGAGCTCGCCGCGCTCGAGGCGCGCGAGCATGCGTTTGTGCTGCGTCTCCATGAGTCCGCGCACGAGGCGGGCGAGATCCGGCGCGTCGAGCCGGTCCGCATAGCTGGTCTTCTCGGAGGCGAGGATCGTGCCCCCGAAATAGACGTGGGTGATCAGGTGCGGGTGGGCGCGTCCCGAGTCCTCGGTCTGCACGTGGAACACCCTTCCTGCGTGCGGGACGTTGGTGTTGAAGCCGGTGATCATCGCGAGCGCGCTCTCCCCCGCAGCCACGCGGCGCGGGCTCAGTCTCGGGCCCGGGCCGGGCCTTGTCCAGCCGCGACCCCACGCGGAAAAATCGGCGGAACGGCGCGGGATCTGAAGGCCCGGTTGCGGGCGGCGGCGCGCCGCCGCCCGCGCGCGGAGGAGCCTCGGGGCGCCGGAAATTCCGGCGCCCCGAGGCTCGCGGCGGCGGTGCGGACTGGGGGGGACGCGGAAACCGCCGCCGGAGGAGATCAGCGCTGCACGGGCCGTCCCCGCGACGCCGAGCGCCCCGCGCGCGCGAGCAGGAGCAGCCCCGCGGCGAGCTCGGCGAGCGCGGCGGGCTCGGGCGCGAGCAGCGGCGCGCTCCCGGGCGTGGGCGTCGCGAGCACGCTGAAATCGAGCGCGTTGTCGTCGCTGTCGAGATCGGCGAAGACGCGCGCGAGGCTCGTGCCGATCGCGCCGTCCTCCGCGGGGCTGCCCTCCCCCGCGAAGACCTCGCCGGCTGCGAACACGCCGTAGCCCACCGCATCGAGCACCGAGCTTCCCTGCCGCAGCACGATCGAGTCGGGCCCGTTCTGGAAGTCGAAGTTCGCGAGCAGGTCGGCGTCCGGCACGAGCGTGCTGCCGTCCGCGAGCGCGTCGGCGAGCACGAAGAAGCCGTCGGCCGGGATCGCGCCCGAGAGCGAGAGCGTCGGACCCGGCGCTCCGTTGGCTCCGTTGATGCCCTCGACCACGAGTCCCTCGAGCGAGCTCCCGGGCACGCCGTAGAGCTCGACGAAGGAGACGCCGTCGTCGCTTCCGACCGCGTCGTAGAACACTTCCGAGATCAGCGGGAGCGCGAGCGCCGGGAGCGGCGCGCAGGTGAGCGCGGCTCCTGCGAGGAGCCCCAGCGAGCGTCGTCGGTTCATGGAATCTGCCTCTCGTCGGGACCGGGTGAATCCGCGCGCGGCGCGTCCGCCGCGAGCTGCTGCGAGAACCAGCCGCCCGTCCAGCCGTCGATGCCGGCGGCGAGCTCTTCGGCGCGCAGCCGCAGGCGCAGCGCCGTGGGCGAATCCGGGTCGACCTCGAGCGCGAGCTCGGCCAGCACGCGGCGGCGCTCGAAGTAGAGCTGGTTCAGCTCGTCGAGCACGTCGTCGCGCAGCTCGATGCGCTCGCGCTCCTCCCTCGCGACGTCGATCGCCTCCGGGTGATAGGCCGCGTCGCCGAGGTCCCAGGTCGCGACGAGCTGCAGATCGAACTCGCGACCGCCACCCCAGTCGTGGTCCTCGAGGTCGCGCAGCGCGCCCGACGTGAAGCTCTGGTCGTAGCCGGAGCCCTGGCTGCGATCGCGCTGGTAGCCCGCGTGCAGCGCGAGCACGGGCAGCCAGCCGCGGCGCCGCACGCCGCGCGCGAGGTCCTCGATGCCGTCGCGGCGGAGCCCGAGGTAGTCGACCGCGGCGCGATGCACCTGCGCGATGCCGGGCTCGCGCGCGAATCCCCCAGCGGCCGGCCCGCCGAGCGGGCGCGGCGCCGCGCTGCGGACGCCCGCCGCGGGCGCCGCGGGCGGCTCGCCCTCGACCAGGATTCCGAGCGAGGAGGCCGCGTAGAGCTGCTCACCGCGAAACGCGAGCGCGCGCACCTCCGCGCGCGCGGCCACGCCGGGCGCGAGCTGCCAGGGTCCGCCGAGCGAGCGCGACACGGCCAGACCGCGGTCGCTCGCGAGCCACAGGTCGTCGCCGAACGCGAGCAGCCGCCGCAGCTGCGCCCCGGGCGCGAGCACGGGCGAGAGCTCGGCGAAGCGGCCGTCGCTTCCGAGCGCTGCGAGCGAGCGCTCGCGCAGCACGACGAGCGCCGCACCGGGCACGTCCGCGGCGAGGTCCACGACGGCGCCCTCTCCTGGCGCGGCGGCGCCGATCCGGCGCGACACCGCGGCGAGGGGCGCCCGGGCGTCGGCATGCGTCTCCGCGCCCGGATTCGCCGCGATGAAGCTCTGCCAGAGCTCCGCGCCCGACGCGCTGAAGCAGAGGTGCCCGCCGGCCACCTCGCGCAGCGCGAGCGCCTGCGCGGGCCCGGCCGGCAGGCCGTCGAGACGCCGCCAGCGCCTCGCGTCCGCGCTCACGAAGACGCCGTCTTCGCCCGCCGCGGCGACGAGACCGCGCGAACTCGCGAGCCGCTGGACCTCGCGCGACGCGCTGCCGGGCCCGAGCGAGATCGCCCGTGCGCGGTCGCTCGCGTCGATGCGGTAGAGGCCGCGCGCAGTCGCCGCGATCAGCAGCGGCTCCGGGGAGCCGGCGACGTCGAGGAAGGCGAGGTCGCGCACCGGCCCGCGGCGCAGGCGCAGGCGCGTGCGGCCGTCCGCACCGAGCGCGAAGACGCCGTGCAGGTCGCCAAACACGAGCGCGCCGGAATCGCGATGCGCGGCGAGGGCTGTGGCCGTGCGCGCGGCCTCGCTGGTCTCGAGGATCCGCCAGGAGCCCGCACGCGCGGCTCGGGAGGCCGCGGCGACCGCGCCGACACCGACGGGGATCAGCAGCAGCGCGAGGGCGCGGGCTGCGACCCCCTGCCCCCACCCGCTCCCCCGCTCGCCCCGACTGCTTCGCTCGCGATTCCGCATCCGCGAGCGCTCGGAGCAAGGGGCATGCCAGCGGGATCCGAGCGCCCGGGCCGCGCTCGGCGCGCAGCGAGCTCCGGGAGCCGGTCGCTGCGGGCTCCGCGAGTACGCGCCTTCTCGCGCGGCGCGGATCCGCGGCCACGCGCTGGGCGCGCGAGGTCGGCCCCGGGAGAGGGATTGCGCGCCGCCACGCGGGGATCGGCGCTCCCCGGCCCGCGAGGCGCACCGCCGCTGCGCAGCGCAGGCGCGCTTCGTTGACGCCGCGGCAGCGCTCCAGAACACTCGCCGCGATGCAGGCCAGCGGTCTCGCCGGCGGTTGCGCGCGGGTCCTGGCCCTCGCGCTCTGGGTCGCCGCGCAGAGCGGCTGCGCCGGCACTCCGCCCGCCGCGGGCGCGCCGGCCGAGGACGCGGCCGCCGCCCCGACCCCGGCGAGCCCCGATGAGCTCGATCAGCGCATCGCAGAGCTCGAGCAGGCGATCGGGCGGGACCGCGCGCGCCTGCGCGAGCTCGTGAGCGAACACGGCGACCCGCAGAGCGGGGCGCCGCTCCACGCGCGGCCGGAGCTGCGCGAGATCGCGCGCCGACTGCCCGGACTGCAGCAGGAGGTCGGTCGGCTGCGGCGCGAGCGAGCGGCGTCCGGCGGAGCTCCCGCGCCCGGCGGGCCGTGAGCCGCGCCGGCAGAGCGACCCCGTGCAATCCAGCCCGCAGCGCCCCGCTCCCGCCCCGCGCCGCATCGCGGCGCTCGCCGGCGGTGTCGGCGCCGCGCGCTTCCTGCGCGGGCTCGTCGACGCGATCGGTGCGGAGTCGCTGACCGCGATCGTGAACACCGGCGACGACCGCGAGTTCTACGGCGTGCACGTCTCGCCGGACGTCGACATCGTCACCTACACGCTCGCGGATCGCGTCGATCCCGCGAGGGGCTACGGCCTCGCGGGCGACAGCAGCGCGGTGATCGAGGCGCTCGAGCGCTTCGGGCATGCGACCTGGTTCCGGCTCGGCGATCGCGACCTCGCGACCTGCCTCCACCGCACGCTCCGGCTGCGCGAGGGCGTGGGGCTCGCGGCGATCACCGACGAGATCCGGCGCAGCTTCGGCGTCCGCTCGCGGCTGCTGCCGATGTCCGAGGCGCCCTGCCCGACCCTCGTCGGCCTGCGCGGAGGGGCGCGCATCCATTTCGAGGAGTACCTCGTGCGCGACGGCGCACCCGACGACGTCGAGTCGGTCGACCTCTCCGCGGCAGCTGCCGCCGCGCCGGCGCCGGGTGTGCTCGACGCGCTCTCCGCGGCGGACGCGATCCTCGTCTGCCCCAGCAATCCGGTCGCGTCGATCGCCCCGATCCTCGCGCTGCGCGGCGTGCGCGACGCGATCGCGCGCGCGCGCGCTCCGGTCGTCGGCGTCTCGCCGATCGTCGGCGGGGCCCCGGTCAAGGGCCCGGCCGATCGCCTTTTGCGCGCGGTCGGCGCCGAGGTCTCCGCGCGCGGCGTCGCCGCCTACTACGGCGAGCTGCTCGACGGATTCGTGCTCGACTCGCGCGATGCGGGCCAGGAGAGCGCGATCCGCGCGCGCGGCATCCGCACGCGCTGTCTCGACACCCTGATGCGCAGCCGCGAGCTCGCGGCCGGCGTCGCGCGCGCCGCGCTCGAGCTCGCGGGTGAGCTCGGCGGCTGATGCCGACGCTCTGCGCCGTGGTGCCCGTCAAGGGTCTCGCGCACTCCAAGTCGCGGCTGCTGCCGGATCTCGGGCCGGAGCGCGCGCAGAGCCTCGTGCTCGCGATGCTGCAGGACGCGGTCGCCGCGCTCTGCCGCGTGCCCGAGCTCGACCGCGTGGTCGTGCTCACGCCGGATGCGGCGGTCGCGGCGGCCGCGCGCGAGGCCGGCGGCGAAGTGCTGCTGCGGCCCGACCCGGGCCTCTCGGCGGCGGTCGACCGCGCGGCCGCGGAGCTCGCGCCCGGGCCGGACGACGCGCTGCTCGTCGTGCTCGGCGACCTGCCCGCGCTCGCGCCCGGCGAGGTCCGCGAGCTGCTCGCCGCATTGCCCGGCCGCGGCGTCGCGCTCGCTGCGACGCGCGACGGCGGGACCTCCGCGCTGTTGCGGCGCCCGGCGCTCGCGATCGCCGCGGGCTTCGGTCCGGACAGCGCGCGCGTGCACCGCGAGCGCGCCGCGGCGGCGCAGCTGCCGCTCGTCGAGCGCGCGCTCGCCTCGCTCGCGATCGACGTCGATCGCATCCAGGACCTCTGCGATCTGCGGCGCAGCGGAGCCGCGGGCCCGCGCACGCGCGCCTGGCTCGAGGCGCAGGCCTGATGCGGCTGCGCGCGCTGGCCGGGATCCCCGCGGTGCAGGCCGGAGACGACCTCGCCGCGCTGCTGCGCGAGGCGGCTGCGCGCGCGGGCATCGGCCTGCAGGGCGGCGTGCTCGTCGTCTGCCAGAAGATCGTGTCGAAGGCCGAGGGGCGCGTGCTGCGCCTCGCGGAGATCACGCCCTCCGAGCGGGCCCTGCAGATCGCACGGCTGCAGGACAAGGACCCGCGCCAGGTCGAGGTCGTGCTGCGCGAGAGCGCGCGCATCGTGCGCCAGTCGCGCGGCGTCCTGATCTGCGAGACGCACCACGGCTTCGTCTGCGCGAACGCGGGCGTCGATCTCTCGAACGCGCCCGGGCGCGACGTCGCGGTGCTGCTGCCGGCCGATCCCGACGCCTCGGCGCGGCGGCTGCGCGACGCGCTGCGCGGCGCCTCCCCGGAGCCGCTCGGCGTGATCGTCTCGGACAGCTTCGGCCGGCCCTGGCGCGAGGGCCTCGTCGACGTCGCGCTCGGCTGCGCGGGCCTCGCGCCGATCGAAGACCTGCGCGGCCGGCGCGACTGGGTGGGTCGCAGGCTCGAGGTCACCGCGAACGCGACGGCCGACCAGCTCGCGGCCGCGGCCGGCCTGCTGATGCGCAAGGACCAGGGACTGCCCGCGGTCTGGATCGACGGATTCGCGCCGCAGGGCGACGGCAGCGCGCGCGAGCTGCTGCGCGATCCGGCGCTGGATCTGTTCCGCTGAGGCGCGCTCACTCGAGATAGCCGAGCGCGCGCAGCTCCTCGAGCAGCGTCTCGTTCTCGCGCTGCACGCGCTTGCCGAGCCCCGCGAGCGGCTCGAGCTCGCGCGCGAGCGCGCGCTCGGCCGGTTCGCCGCGCCCCGCGAGATTCCGGGTCTCCAGCGGATCGTTCGCGAGATCGAAGAGCGCGGCGCTCTCGCGCTCGCTCGCGCCGAGCAGCTTCCAGCTCCGGCCGCGCACGGCCCAGCGGCCGCGCCAGAAGGCCAGCACCGCGCGCTCGTCGCCGGCGCTGCGCAGGTCGCGGCCCGCGTGAGGGCCGGCGTCGCGCGGCGCTCCGAGCAGCGCGAGCAGCGTCGGCACGAGGTCGAGGGTGCTCGCGGGCCCGCGCGAGCGTTCGCGGGCCACGAGCGGACCGCCGTCGACGCGCAGCAGCAGCGGCACCCGCAGCTCGTCGTCGTGCAGCGACGCGCAGTGGTCCCAGTGGCCGTCGCGGCCGAGCCGCTCGCCGTGGTCCGCGGTCAGCGCGACGGCGCTGCGCGCGAGCAGGCCGCGCGCCCCGAGCGCCGCGAGCACGCGCCCGATCTGGCGGTCCGCGTACTGGATCTCGCCGTCGTAGAGATTGATCAGGTGCTGCACGTCCTCGGCGCTGAAGATGTAGCCCGCGTCGCGCGCGAGCTCGCTTCGGCTGCGCTTCTCGCGCTCGAGGTCGGCGCGCCGGTCGCCGCTGCGCAGCGACCGGTTGCCGCGGTCGAAGCCGCGGTGGGCCGCGGGAGGTTCGTAGGGATCGTGCGGATCGAAGTAGTGCA